>BNJS01002885.1_pt1 | contig 90824 bp, 142 predicted proteins | sample 8540461 | NCBI WGS metagenome assembly BNJS01 (sample SAMD00202454, study PRJDB9452) | human saliva metagenome | isolation source: human saliva | place: Japan | reverse complement strand
GAAGTTACGTATTGCTTGCATCACCACCGTCGAAGCGGAACGTGCCGACAGCATTCCCAAAGTGTTCACTAAACTACATCCACTTCAAAGTATTAGCATGATTTGAAAAGAAGAGAGTATTGCCAAAGCCGTGCAGTTGTTTATGAAAATATTGCTCCGCATCCATCAAGGTTGGGCAAAGCGGCGGAATTTCGCACAGCTTTGAAATTGCCGAAGCGGACGTTTTTCAACCGTTTCTCCAACGCCGCAGTTCAGGGTGCAGGCTGCCTGTCCGAAAAGCAGCCTGCACTTTTTATTTTCAATGAAAAATCGGGCGTTTTTCTTCTGGCACTCCGCACACGCCATACATATACAGCGCGTGATCGACAATGTGGGAAGCCGCGTTTTCGGCGATTCTGTCTGCAGCGCCTCGATTTCCTCGCTGTGGAACTCAATCACCGAGCCGCATTTCACGCACACGATATGGTCGGTGGCTGCCTTGTTCAATTCATATATACCGCCTTGCCCGTTTCAAAATGGTGACGAAAGAGGATGCCCGCCTGCTCAAACTGCGTCAACACGCGGTAAATGGTGGCCACGCCGATTTCAATGCCCCCATCCAGCAAAATGCGTACACATCTGGCACCAAATGTTCTTCTGCGTGTGTTTCAAACAAATCCAAAATTTTCAGGCGCGTAGCCGGTCACCTTCAAACCGTTGTCTTTAATTGGATATATTGTTCATATTTATGTGACTTTCCGATAAAACAATTGAAATATTGTCGATAGAATAATTGCCGTATAATAGCACCTTTAAACCGTTTGCTTGCAACAATTGATAAAGTTGTCAATAAGGGTATTTGAACCCTCGCGATTGTGGTGGTATCTTCAAGCTGTTCAAACCCCATTTATCCGAAAGGTCATCTTGTGAAAGCATTATTATCCGCCGCTGCTCTGGCCGTCTGCGTCAGCGCGTGCACCCCTGCCCTGGTTGAAAAACTGCCTTATTACCGGCTGCCTGTCGCAGGGCATCCCGCTGATGCGGCATCCGTTTTGGCCGTGAAAGAAGGCATGACCCGCCAGCAGGTGGAAATGGAACTGGCGCACCCCTGTTGCGCCCCCAGCCTGCGCCGACCGCTGATTATGTTTACGAAGCAGCGTGGCGGCAAAGTGAAAGAAAACCGCACGCTCACCATCCATTTCCCGGCGCGACGGCACGGTGAACCGCATTGAAGGCGACGCGCTGATTTCGCCCGCCAACAAATCCAACACAACCAACAGAGTAACCAACAATGACGCAGCAAATCAGAGTTGCCGTGGCCGGGGTGAACGGCCGCATGGGCAAAGTGCTGCGTTAAACCGTGGTACGGCCAAAACGCACGTGCTCACCGGCGCGCTGGAAACACGCGGGCTCCGAAGCCTTGGGTTTGGACGCCGGGCCATGCTATCCGGCCAGACAAACCGGCGTAGCTCGATTTCCGCAGCGACGTCGATGCCGTGCTCGCCAGCTGCGACGTGCTCATCGACTTTCTTACGCGGCCATCGCTTTCGTCGCCTTTTGCGCTGCGCCAGAACGCGGAAAACATCAAAATGGTCATCCGGCACCACCGCATCGACGACAGCGGGCAAAGCCGCCATCGCGGCGCCGCCGCCGCATACACACCATGCGGCATCGTGTTTCGCCGCCAACTACAGCGTGGGCGTCAACCTCACCTTCCACATCCTCGACACCGTGGCGCGTGCTGAACAGACGGCTACGACATCGAAAATCATCGAGGCGCACCACCGCCACAAAGTCGACGCGCCCAGCGGCGCCGCGCCGCGCATGGGCGAAGTGGTGCCCACGCCCTCGGCCGCGACCTGGCCGACCAGCGCCGTGTATGGCCGCGAAGGCCATCGGCGCGCGCGAGCTCCTGAGACATCATCGGCTTTGCCACCGCGCGCGGCGGCGACATCGTGGGGCGACCACACCGCCCTGTTTCGCCACGGCGACGGGCGAGCGCGTGGAAATCACCACAAAGCCTGCAGCCGTGTGACGTTTGCCGTAGGCGCGGTGCGTGCGGCGGTGTGGCTGGAAGGCAGCGAAACGGCTTGTTCGATATGCAGGACGTGCTGGTCGCGGCACGTCATCGTGAAATGAACGCGCAGGCTGCTTTTGAAGCGCGTAAAAGCAGCCTGCACATCGGGAAATCATCATGCAGACAGAAAACGTGAAACAGAGAAACCGCCGGCGTGGCAGGCAAAGCGCAGGTGTTGCGCCAAAACAGCATTTACCTGCTGCCCAACTCGTTCACCATCGCCGCCTTGTTTGCCGCATTTTTCGCCATCACCCAATCCATGCACGGACGCTTTGAAAGCGCGGCCGTGTCCGTATTCATCGCCATGGTGCTGGATTGTATGGACGGCGCGTGGCACGTTTGACCAACACAGAGCGCGTTCGGCGAACAGCTCGACAGCCCGGCCGACATGGTCAGTTTCGGCGTTGCCCCGCGCTGATTGTGTATAACTGGCATTGCGGTACCAATTCGGCAACTGGGCTATTGCGTGGCGTTTGTCTATTGTGCCTGCGCTGCGCTGCGCCTTGCCCCTGTTCAATACCGCTCATCGGCAAAGTGGACAAAGTGGTCGGTTCATCGGCATCCCCAGCCCGACGGCGGCCGCCTTGGTGGTCGGACTGGTGTACAACTACAGCTACACGGACGGATAACCCAGCGCGCCAGCGTGTGGGTGGTGCTGCTGGACCCGTTCGCCGGCCTTTCAATGGCGGCGCAGGTGCGCTTTTGAGCTTCAAGGAAATCAACTGCCTGAAAGTGCCGTTCATCGGCATGATTGGCCTGGGTTGTTTTAATGATATTCATCTTGAACCGGCCTGCGCTGTTCGCTGCCTCTTCTTCGGCCACAGCCTGTCGGGCTACATCATGGGCATGGCGCAACACAAAACGTGCCGCATCGCCAAACATCGTGAACATGAAAGTGCAGGCTGCTTTGCAAGGTTCAAAAAGCAGCTCGCACCCTTTAAGCCGCGCACACACGCAAAATCATCCACATCGACATGGACGCGTTCTACGCTTCCGTGGAACTGGCGCGAACAGCGCATTTGCGCGCGGCCTGCCAGTGGTGGTGGTATGGGATTCGCTGCGCTCGGTGATTGCGCCGCATCGTATGAAGCGCGGGTTCGCTTCCAGGCCCGCCATGTCCGCCGCACGCGCCAAGCAGCTGTGCCCGCAAGCCGCCCGTGCCGCCGCATTTCGACTTATACCGCCAAGCATCGCGGCACATCAGATTTTCCAACAATACACCGACCTGGTCGAGCCGCTGGTTTTGGACGAGGCTCATTCACGTGTCGCACAACAAACGGTCTGCGCCCATATGCCACGGACGTGGCCAGCCAAACTGGAGCGCAAATCTTTCCAACAAAACCGGGCTGACTGCATCGGCCGGCATCGCCCGAACAAATTTTTAGCGAAAACTTCGACTGGCGCAGCCGAACGGGCGGACCTGTGCTGCCGCCGCCCAAATCGCCGCCTTCCCGCACGGCTCGATTGAGAAAATTCCCGGCGTGGGCAAAAACCGCGCAAAACTGCACCGCTTCGGCTGGAAAACGGCGGGCGACGCTGGCCCCTGTGGCGCAGCTGGTAACCTTTGGGGCAATGGGCTACCGTTTCTACGATTTGCGTGCGGTGGGACAACCGCCCTGCAGCCTTCGCGCGAACGGGTGCAGATTTCACCGAAATCACCGTGCCGGACGACGCCGCGCGAAGAAATCGCCCCGCACCTGCCCGACGGCGCATGACATTTCAAATGCAGCGCAACGCACGCGCGCGGGCAAACGGTTACGCTGAAGCCAAAACCAGCGACTTCCATATCTGCCACCCGCTCGCAAACCTATTCCCCGCCGCTGCCCGATGCCGAATCCCTGCTCAAAGCAGCCTGCACCCTGCTGCAAAATGCCTGCCGAACCCGAATACCGCCTCATCGGCATCGGCATCAGCCATTTGCAACCCGACCGACAACAGCCCGATTTGTGGCACACCGAAAGCACAGAATGACGACACGACCCTATTCCGCCTTTGGAACAACTGGATTCGCCTGAAACGCAAGCCCTGTTGGCCAAAGCGCGGCAAAAGTGCAGGTTGCTTTTCATTCTGCCGACCGCACCAAAGCCGAAATCCGCCCAACCGGGCAAGACGAAAAGCAAATCCCGTTCTGTCAGGAACACCGCGCGCGGATGTACCACTTCCACCAGTCCGCCGAATTCCCCCAAAGGCGCGTGTACTGCGTGTGCAGCGCAGCTTCCTTACCGCGCCGGCCTGCCCGAATGGGAAGTGCTGTTTTCCGTGGCGGATTTTGGACGCTGCTGGGCGACGACGTATTTGACTATGTGTCGCATTATGTGGAATGGAAAAACGCTGCTCACGCTGTCGTCCGTCGGTTCGACAGCGCTCATACGCTGGAATTCGATTTCATACAAAAGGCGGTGGTGATTTATGGCTTTCATTTCCCGCTCGGCAAAAACCATGTGGCCTGGCGCGATGAAGACAGCGTGGCTCTCACCTTCGCGTGGGACGAACGCCAGCTCACTGATTCGGGCTATCCGCGCCAAGTGTGGCTGATGCGCGGGCAAAGTTTATGAAGCCGTGCCGCGTACGAAATGGCGGCGGACGGCGTGATGGTGAACGCGTGGCGTTATTTGGACGCAGGGCGCGCTGCTGGACTTGGTGTAGCTTCACAATACATCGTTCTTCCATAAAGATTATTTTTATGTGAACGCGCAAAACGAAGCGGTGCCGCTAGCCCTGCTGAGCGATGGCGAAGTGGTGGGCTGGTCTGGCGGGGCAACCGCTGCTGCATTTGAAATCGGACTGGCAGCGCAGCAAGCAGAAATACGGTGCAGGCTGCCTTTTTGGCGGTGAAGCTGAACAAAGGTGAATCTGGGCGAGGCGTAGTGCCTGTTTGCGCCCAATCCGGCAGCAGGCGCTGGAACCGATTGAAACCACGCGGAAATTCGTCATCGCTAGCCTTACCGACAAATGTGTCGGCAGCCTGAAAGCGTGGAAATGGGAACACGGCGCGTGGACGGAACAGGCGCCGCCCGTTTTCCCGAAAGGCGCGATTGAACTGGCCGGACGAGGCCTTGGGGGCGGCGACACGGTGCATTTGGCCGCCAGTGATTTCGTCACCCCGCTCACGCTGTATTCGCTGGATTTGAACGTGATGGAACTAACGGTGCTGCGAAAGCAGCCTGCACACCCGACGCGTACATTGACGCAGCAGCGCTTCGCCGAATCCGCAGACGGCACGCGCATTCCGTATTACCGGGTCGGCAAGGCACGCCCGACACGCCCACACTCGTTTATTGCTACGGCGGCTTCGACGTGCCCGAACTGCCGCACTATATGGGCACCATCGGCAAACACTGGCTGGAGCGCGGCGGCGCGTTCGTGCTGGCGAATACGCGGCGGCGGCGAATTTGTATCGGTTGGCATGAAGCCGCCATGCGCCGCAGCAAACATACAAAAGTGTGGACGACCTGCTCGCCGTCGTTGCCGACCTGCACGAGCGCGGCACACCAGTGCGCCGCACACCGCCATCCGGCGGCAGCAACGGCGGCCTGATAGTGGCTTCCGCGTTTGCAGGCAGCCTGCCGCATCGGCGCGCTGGTTTGCGAAGTGCCGCTCACCGGACATGCTGCGCTATACCGAACTTACGCCGGCGCCAGCTGGTGGAAGAATACGGCGACCCGGCCGATTCCAGAAATGTAAAAGCGGGAATATTTGGCGCACCGCCCTTATCACCAACTTCAGGTAGCCCGCACTCATCCGCCCGCCTTCATCACTCTCCTCACTGTCCGGCGGACGACCGCGCTCATCCCCGCCCACGCGCTGAAATTCTATGCCAAACTCGCCGCCCCTTCAGCCCGACACCACCCGGCTTTACGCCCCTGAAACCGGCGGGCGTTAACGCCGGCAACGGCACGCAAGAACAGCGCGACGAACTGTATGTGCCTGCTGGCGTTTTTTGCGCAAAACCATCGAGCCCATAAAAAGCAGCCTGCACTCGGAATTTGACGCAGGCTGCTTTTCTTGACGTGTAAGCATCGTATAAGAGATTGATATAGTGATTAGTAACGCACGATACGGCGTTGGCTCGCCTTGACGTACTACCTGTACGCCTTGCGGCTCGCCGCCTTGTCTCATTTTTATTTTAATCCACTATAAATAAAGATTAACGCGACAGCGTCCACCGCTTCCAGCGCACGCAGGGCATAAGTGTAAGCCGCGCCTGCGTTCAGGAGATGGCAGTCGCCAGCGCGCCGGCGATTTTCGCTTTCAGTCGCGCCTGCCGGCGGTTGCGAAGGTACGCTGATGCAGCTTCGCAACGGGTGGTGATGGTAACGGCGATGGCAATCAGCTCGCGGGTTTTCGCATCCAACGCTTCGGTTGCGGCGGCTTGTCTAATGCGCCGCCAGGGTTTGCAGCATTTTCGGATGATTTTTACCCACCCGCCGAATGCTTCACGTGTGCAGTGTGTTCAGGCCAGTTTTGAAACATTTTGTTTTCCTTTCCAAGGTGTTTGATATGAAGGACGTTGTGCTCTTCATGGCGGATTTCAATTTAATCCGTCATCTTTACATCCGATGGATGTACTATTGCAATAATCTGACTATTATAACGCCCAAATCATCTCATTCACTGGCAAAACACTTATGGACACTTTGGACAAACTCATCGAACTGGCGCAAATCACGGGCAGCGGGACATTACCGCCCGTTCCGCGACAAATGGTACGCCCTGCACGTAACGCAGGCGCGCGCACGCATCGCGCACCTTGTCGTCGCCGGAGAAAGCTACATCAAATCGATAAGGCGAAACGCGGCGGCTGGAAAGCAGGCGACCTCATCTTCTTCCGCGCAGTGCCGAGCATGTCCTCAGCAGCGAAGCAGCCCAACAACTGGCGGCGATACACCGCATATCAACACAGCGGCGCATTCACGGTCGCTTCGTCCAATAAAGGCGGAGAAAAAAAGGGCTGATTTAATTTGCGCCCGCTTGAACACGACGAACACGCCGACATCATGCACGACCTGCCCGAAACCGTCCTTATCAGCATGAACCACCCTTCGTTGCAATGCCTTGTGTCCATGCTGCAATACGAAAGCGCGCACACGCTTTCCGGCTCGCGCGCCATCGTCAACGCCCTTTCCCTCCCGTACTCCGTCCTCATCGTCCGCGCCTATCTCGAACAAGGCGGAGAAGCGCCTTAAGGCATATACTCAACGGCCTGCGCTGACAAACGCCTGCGCTAACTCATCCAAACTGCTGTCAGCCGCCCTGAAGACGAATGGGGAACATCGAAAAAATGACCGAGCTTGCCAACCCTCTCCCGCGCCCAACCCATGCGGCTTTCCGTTCAAACAGCAACCGGCATCAGCCCCCGCGCCTTCGTCAATCTTATCCGCCTGCGCCAAGCTGCCGTATTGCTGCGGCAAACTGCCGATCTCCGTTCTATCCATCGCCTTGAATGTCGGCTTCCAATCCGAAACCCATTTCGGCAAAGCGTTTAAAAACAACATGGATTTCGTTGGGCAGTATCGGAAAAATGAAGTGGCAGATACCGCCGCCCTTCCCCTTTCCTACGACATTTGAGGCTGTTTCCGGCAAAGCAGCCTGCACCCCATTTTCCCCAAAAAGAATAGGGTTTATGAGAAATGAATTCGCTTTTAAGTTCATTACACTAATCGTTTGCAGGTGCAAACGCTTGACCGAACTATTTGATATCAGCTATCTTCAATCATAAATATTTACATATTGACATACGCACCGCAACGCTTTTTCCACCCTTAACAGAAAAGGATATTTGCAATGCCTTGCTTCACCGTACTTACCGTCGCCTGACCGCCATCCTGCCGTCGGCCTCACCGGCTTTCCGCCGCCGCACACGGCGACCACAATCGCATTGCTACAGGGCACGACTCTCCTGAAAGCTGGGGCAATCTGTCTGAAGAGTTCCGCTTGTGCTCCACCGGCAAAAACCAACTCCGTGTAAACATCACCGAAACCGTTTCCGGCAGCCCTGCCTGCCATCAAAGCTCAATTACCGAAACCGAGTACGGTTGAAGTGGAAAAACAACGGCCACACTCATCCAAGCCACTATCCTGAAGGCGGCAACACACCGACCGTGAACGGCCGCACCTACACCCTGAAACAGTTCCACTTCCACGTGCCGAGCGAAAACCAACTCAAAGGCCGCACCTTCCCGATGGAAGCCCACTTCGTCCACTTTGGACGAAAAAACAAACAGCCTTTTGGTATTGGCCGTGCTGTATGAGAGCTCGCAAAACCAGCGACCGCTTGTCTTCCATCTGGAACGCCGCGCCGATGACCGCAGGAAAAGTGAAAGCCGATCAACCGTTCGACGTGCCATCCTGCTGCCGAAACGCTGAAATACTACCGCTTTGCGCCGGTTCCGCTGACCACGCCGCCGTGCACCGAGGGCGTATCATGGTTGGTGTTGAAAAACTATGACCACATCGACCAGGCGCAGCGGAAAAATCACCCGCGCCGTCGGTTCGCAGCAACCGCCCCGTACAGCCGCTGAATGCACGGGTAGTCATCGAATAAGCGGTAACGCTGAAAATTAGGCCGTCTGAAAACCGGAAAAGGGTTTTCAGACGGCCTTTATATTCGGCATTTTGCCATTTTCATCCGCCGCTAAAACGCCAAATATACGCCCCTGTAACATCAGTACTTGTGTGCAGGTGGCCAGCTTGAATGCTAACCGTCCATGCTTTTCAAAGCGATTAGCGGCGGCTCTGCGCGTTTAACGGCAGGCAGAATTGTGCGGCGGCGTGCTGATTCCGCATCCTGCGCTACGAAAGTGGCGTGAAGCAGAAAACCAAAGGCAAAAGCGTGTTTCTGTCTAGTGGGAAAGACGCAGGCATTATATCCGCAAACGTGGGTTCAGAATCCCATAGCACAAAGCTGATGGAAGTGTTTAGCTCACTTCGGTGAGCATCAGAATTTCATTCTGACGGTAAAGGGTTCGATTCCCGCAACACAAGCATTTGAATTAGCTCATTGCAGAGCAAAGGACCTTACAATCCTTGTGTAACAGGTTCGATTCCGTATTCAAACCAAGCCTGTCGGGGTCAACCGGACACTATCCTTTCACGATAGAAATGGTTTGTAAAACCGACATTTTATTGGTCTCAAAAACCAAAACGTAGTACTATTGAACCTGCTGCCGCCGCTTTCTGCGCGGCGGCGTCGGACGGCGTTTCAGGCAGCCTGCACCATTGTGTCGTCTGAACCTATCCGCCGCCACACCGCAAGGACAACGCGCGTTTATACCTTTGGTTGACGCAAAGGCGGGCATGTTACCGGCGCACGGCAAAACGGTTTAGGCAAGATGTGAAAAACCCAAGCCCTGCGCTGTTTACGCTCCCCGATGCATCATTATCGCATCCGCTGCCCTGGCTGTTGCACGCGGCAGCGGCAGGTTGCCCCCTATTTCTTTTCGCTGCTGTTTTCATGGCCTGAAACGGGTTTGGGGCAACGGAAATGCCTGCCTAATCCATTTGGGTAAAAGGAAACGTCATGTTCAAAAATTTCGTCGTCAAACCCACTGAACACCTTATCGTTCTGCTGATGGCAGCTCGCACACCGTTCTCAATGCGGGGAAATAATAATTATTTGGCATTGGGGCAAGGAAATTGAAACACACAAACAGGACGCGACCGTGCTGCATGCAGTGGAACGGCACGGCAGTTTGTTGAAATCGCTTCAGAACGCAAGAAGGCGGAAAATTCCTGCAACGTCCATAACCCTGCCGGACACAATAGCACCGGTATGGCACGATGAAACGCCCGTATTCACCATGACCAACAATACGGACTATTGGGCGTTTTTTCCGTCCTGAAAAAGGGCGAATTGAACACGCTCACGCTGGCGCACAACGAATACTGGCTGCCCGAAAACGTGCAGCAGGAAACGCTGCTGCTGCGCAAACCAAGTGCCGTCAAACTGCGAGAAATTTGTCGGAGCAACACGAACGCCTGCTTATCCGCATCACCCAGCGTTTGCACGCGTGCTGGGCGAAGGGCGGTATCTGCTGCAAAGCAAGGCGAGAGCGAAAAAATAACGAAATCGAAATCGAACGGCAACACACTGCCAACGCAACGTATCATCAATGGGAAGACGCGGTGAATGGGCGAAAGAGCAGCCTGAAAACTGCAATGGCTGGTGCTGGAGCGCTCCAGGGGCAAAACACGTTGGCGTGGCATCAGGATTTTGGCGCAAAGGTCGTGGTGTTAAGAACACGCAGCGTTTGGTTGCCGGAAAGGCGAATTGAAATGCACACGCAGCCGAAAACCGAATACTGGCTCCCGGAAATGTGCAGGCGTTTGCTGGCACGCCACGTTGGACAAACCCTGCAAAAATATACCGTTAAAGCCAACGAACGTCTTGCTGATTACCGAGCGCAACCGCCTGATGCGCGTGCTGGGCGAAGGCGATTATGTGCTGCTGTTGGGAGAGGAACACAAAGCCCGTTTGCCGACACAGGCATACCTGTGTATGAAATACGGCGCAACTGGCGCAATGGCGGCGCAAATCCCGAACTCGCAGCGGTGCCATTGGCAGCGCGCGTAGTTACGAAAACGAATTGCCGCTGTGGTCGCAAACGGCAAGCTGCAAAACCCGATCCGCCCCAAAGCATGGCGGTTCTGGCGCGAAGCGGCAGCCGCATGAAACCAACGTATTGATTTATCCTGTCATGGCAATCGATGTGACACAGTGAAGCAGTTGCAGAACATCAATTTCGGCGGCCATCCTGTGTCGCCAAAAATGCAGTGTAACACGGTAAACGTACCTGAACACCATCAGGGCTTGGTCTATATCGACAACGTGCAGCAACCGCCTTCGACGCAGGGTCGTTACCACTGGCTGGCTGGTAAACCAGACGGTCGGTGGCAAGCCAAGTGGCGGATTTGCGTTTGCAGACTTGCGGGAAGTTATCGACAGGAACTGCTGACTGAAGATAAGGTTACCGTACGCGCCAATGTGGTGTGCAACTACCGGATTACGGACGCGCCCAAAAATGGTTGCCCAGCATCAATCGCCCGAAGAATATCTCTACCGCGAATTGCAGTTTGCCATCCGCGCGCCCATCGGCAGTGTGCATGGACACGCCATTGGCGGACAAACAGGGCTTGGATATGGAGCTGACCGCGCTCATCCGCGCTAAAGTGCCGCAGGCGCGGAAACGACAGCGCGGGCGTAAAGACATTATCATCCTGCCGGGCGAAATCCGCAGCATCTTAACGCGCGTAGTGGAAGCCGAAAAATCCGCCCAAGCCAACAACATCCGCCGCGAAGAAACCGCCGCCACATCGTGCCGTTACTGAACACCGCGCGTGATGGAGGAAAACCTGACCGCCCTGCGTCTGAAAGAATTGGAAACATTGGAAAAGTTACCGAGAAAATCGACAAGATTTCCGTGTGTATTATGATTAGACGGCGTGTTGGCGCTTCTGATTAATATTCAGCAGCCGAATAGGATTTTTGGTCGTCTGAACACGTTGCATTTGGTATAAAAGCAGCCCGCACTTTGGGGATTGGTGCGTGGCTACTTTTTTGAATGTAGGGCGGACACTTGCTTGCCCGCCCTACAAACATATTCATTCCATGCCTTTGTCATAGCGCGTCAAGGCAAGCCAACGCGGCAATATTGCAATTTTAATTTGCCATATTAGCGCAGGCTGCTTTCGGGTTTTAAAACCTCAAAAGCAGCCTGCACCTCTTTATCGGCCGTATCAGCCGTTCAGCTTCACCGAATGCTCGCGCGTTTCGTGGAACACGATGTCTGCCCATGTTCCTGCGTGAGTCCCAAATTCACGCGGTTGGGGGCGAGGTAGGCGAGGCTGCTGCCTGCGTCGATGGCGAGATTGCTCGCGTAGGCTTTAGCTCAAAGGCGGTTTCGGGTTTTCAGACGGCCTGATTTGTTTGTCCACTACCTTGCGCCCAGCTTTCTGAGGAACGGCCTCTGCGAGACGGGCGCAAAACTCAAACACTTTCCTGCGCGCATTCCACATTGTAGCGGACGGATACGTACGATATTGTGCGCGTACTTTGCACCGCGATAGTGTCTTCGCCGCACAGCTCGCCCACGCTCACAATAAAGTTTGTTGCCGATGATTTTTCTGTTCCGACTGCGCCATGAAGGAAATGCCTGTTTGGCAGAACCATCCGGTCGCCTGCAAACAGTGACCGCCCAGCCGCCGGAGCCCGCGCCAGATCGGGTGCGTTGGCGCAGGTGACCGCTGCTCATGTCGTAGACAAAATCAAGGATAACCGTCGTTATTCAAATCGATAATATTCAAAGCTAGACCAACAGAGAATTTTCATTTCACGGCAGGTTTGTTTATCTTCGTGATGGCTTCCTGTACTTTTTAGGAATTGCTATGGGTGCGCGGTCGGCGGCAGCAAATTGCATGAAAACTTACCATGAGTACTGCCGCTAAAAAGCAGTTTTGCATGATTTTCTCCGAATTAGGCAAAAATTGGTCGGCTGTATCAGGTATCCATGCGTTTGTTGCCATACTGAGTTTTCAGACGACCCTAAACCAAGATTTATGGTGTTGCGACTGTAAATGTAACATCCACATAATCTCTTTGCTGTTTCAATTCAGAAACAATCGAATCCCTCGTTATTTACGCAAACATTGACTATTTTTGTGCCGGTCCATTGAATGGAAATTTCCGTTTCTTCGTTTAGTTTGACGTTTCATATTACGGGTTGGCAGGGTTTTGGGCAGTACTCCATTTCCCCCTCTTTATTTAAAGCAGCAGTATAAGCGTCAGATAAAGAGTTACCTGAATAACGGCATTTGGTCACGCCGTATTCTGTTCCATTCCATTTCTGTTGGCCGCAGGAGAGTCTGGCTCCGCCGGCATTTGCGGCAGCAGTGGTCCAGAAAGCAGGGCAACAGCCAATACAATTTGTTTTTCATCAACATTCGCTTCAAGTCATAGACGTAGAACACATAAAAAGATTCGAATTGTCTCGTCCAGTTAGGGTTTCAGACGACCTGATCTGCATTTTACCACAGCTTCACCGAATGCTCGCGCGTTTCGTGGAACACGATGTCCGGCCAGCGTTCCTGCGTGAGTCCCAAATTCACGCGGTTGGGGGCGAGGTAGGCGAGGTTGCCGCCTGCGTCGATGGCGAGATTGCCCGCATTGGCTTTTTCAAAACTCCGCCAGTTTTTTTCTTGTCTTCGCACGATACCCAGCGCGCCGACCAGATGGATGCGTTGTCGAACACGGCTTCTACGCCGTATTCGTTGGCCAGCCGCGAGGTAACGACTTCAAACTGCAACACGCCGACCGCGCCCAAAATCAAATCCGCGCCGCTCATCGGTTTGAAGACCTGCACCGCGCCTTCTTCGCCGAGCTGTTGCAAGCCTTTTTGCAGTTGCTTGATTTTCAGCGGGTTTTTGATGCGGACGCTGCGGAACAGTTCGGGCGCGAAGAAGGGGATACCGGTGAACGCCAGTTGTTCGCCTTCGGAGAAGCTGTCGCCGATTTGGATGTTGCCGTGGTTCGGGATGCCGATGATGTCGCCCGCATAGGCTTCTTCCACCAGCTCGCGGTCGTGGGACATGAATGTAACCACGCTGGAGGCGGCGATTTCGCGGTTGATGCGCAGGTGTTTCATCTTCATGCCGCGCTCGAATTTGCCGGAGCAGACGCGCAAGAAGGCGATGCGGTCGCGGTGTTTCGGGTCCATATTGGCTTGGATTTTAAAGATAAATCCGGAAAATTTCGGCTCGTCCGGCTCGACCATGCGCACGGTCGCGTCGCGCGGTTTCGGCGCGGGCGCCCAGTCAATCAATGAATTGAGGATTTCCTGAATACCGAAGTTGTTAATCGCTGAGCCGAAGAACACGGGCGTGAGCTCACCGGAAAGAAATTCGTCGAGATTGAACTCGTTGGAAGCAGCCTGCACCAATTCGATTTCGTCGCGCAGCTGCTGGATTTCCAGTGGAAAGCGTTGTTCCAATTCGGGATTGTCTATGCCTTTGATGATGTCGAACTCGTGCGGCAGGCGCTCGCCGCCGGCTTCAAAGAGATAGATTTCGTCGTTCAGGATGTGGTACACGCCTTTGAAGTTTTTGCCCATGCCGATCGGCCAAGTGACGGGCGCGCAGCGGATTTTTAAAATATTTTCCACTTCGTCCAGCAATTCCAAAGAATCGCGCACTTCGCGGTCGTATTTGTTCATGAACGTGACAATCGGCGTATTGCGCAGGCGGCAGACGTTCAAGAGTTTGATGGTTTGCGCTTCCACGCCTTTTGCCGCGTCGATGACCATTAACGCGCTGTCCACGGCGGTCAAAACGCGGTAGGTGTCTTCGGAGAAGTCTTGGTGTCCCGGCGTGTCCAAGAGGTTGACGGTGTGGTCTTTGTAGTCGAACTGCATCACGCTTGATGCCACGGAAATGCCGCGCTGCTTCTCGATTTCCATCCAGTCGGAGGTGGCGAATTTTGCCGGTTTTCTTGCCTTTTTACCGTACCCGCGCTCTGAATCGCGCCTGAAAAACAGCAAGAGTTTTTCGGTCAGCGTGGTTTTTACCCGCGTCGGGGGTGGGAGATGATGGCAAACGTGCGGCGGCGGCGCACTTGGTCTAATAATTCTTTGGACATGGGGTTCCGTGTGGGTTTCGCGTTTCAGGCAGCCTGAAACGCGTGAAAAATCAAAGGGACGGATTTTAACAGATTTTGACCGCCAAAGCAGCCTGCACGTTTCGTTTTCGGGGTGCAGGCTGCTTTTTGGGGATATGGCGGACGCAAAAGAGTGGGTATGGCGGCGATACGCCGTGAAACGGCGCCGATTTCAGGATTTCCCCAATGTGCAGGCTGCTTTTTGAACCGCGCAAAAAGCAGCCTGCACTTTGAAAATCGGAACAGTCGTATATAATGCCCTTTTTCACGGGAAATATATATGTCGCGCAAAACGGCTTATTTATTGGCGATTTCCATAATCGCTGCCCTGCTGGTTGCCGTGCCACCGCTTTGGTGTTCGTGCCGAAAAACAACGGCGTGCCCTATCGGCTCACGGTGGAAGGACAGGGCTTTGCCGCGGTCGGCACGTCAGTTTGGCGGACAAGGAGCAGGTGTTTTTCGCGCTGGGGCGTGCTGCTGGCGGCTTATTTGAACGGCACGCAAAACCAGTTGGCTCCGGCAGCTACCGCCTGCCCGCGCGCGTGTCGGCATGGGAAATCGTGCGGCGGCTGAGCAGCGCGGGGCCGGACATGGTGCGCATTCAGATTGTGGAAGGCATGCGGTTTGCCCAAATGCGCCGCATCATCAACCAAAACACGCTGCTGCGGCACGACACGAAAAACTGGTCGGACAAAGAGTTGATGCAAAAAATCGCTTCCGAACCCGTGTCCGACAACCCCGAAGGCCTGTTTTTCCCCGATACTTACGAAGTGGCGGCCGATTCGAGCGATGTGGCGGTTTATCGGGCGGCATACCGCGCCATGCAGGAAAATCTGCAGGCTGCTTGGGAGGGCCGCGCCGACAACTTGCCCTATAAAACACCTTACGAGCTGCTGATTATGGCCAGCCTGATTGAAAAGGAAACCGCGCACGAAGAAGACCGCCGCGACGTGGCTGCCGTGTTCCGCAACCGCTTGGGCCATGAACATGCGCCTTCAAACCGACCCCGCCGTGATTTACGGCATGGGCAGCGCGTATAACGGCAAAATCCGCCGCGCCGATTTGCAGCGCGACACGCCCTACAACACCCTACACGCGCTACGGCCTCACGCCCACGCCCATCGCCCTGCCCGGCCGCGCCGCACTGGATGCCGCCGCCCAACCGTCCGACAGCAAATTCCTGTATTTCGTGTCGCGCATGGACGGCACGGGCAAAAGCCAGTTCAGCCACACGCTGGAAGAACACAATGCGGCGGTGAAGCAGTATATTCTGAAGAAATAATGCGGCACGGTTTCGGCGCTTAATTAAAAAGCAGTACCACAGGCGCGCGCGATCGGTTCGCTGAATCGCAGATTCAGACCAGTGCCAGCCTGCAGCTTCGACCTTTCAAAGTGCAGGCTGCTGATATTCAAATCGATTCTTTATCAAGAAACCGTCCGTATCAAACCGTTCTGTATATCAAACACTTCATCGGCCAGCACTTCGGCATCTTGCGCGTCGTGCGTCTGCAGCAGCGGGATGTCAATTCCTGCTGCACGGCCAGCACCTGTTCGCGCATTTGGCGGCGCAAATCGGTATCCAGCGCGGAAAAACGGTCTCGTCCAGCAGCAGCCATTCGGGGTCGGACGATGCAGGCGCGCGCCAGGGCGGTGCGTTGCTGGCCGCCGGAAATCTGGTGCGGGTAATGGTGCGCCAAATGGGCGAGCTGCATTTTTGTCCAGCCAAAACTGCGTTTGGGTGCAGGCTGCTGGGCGGCTGAGCCAGGTTTTGTGCAGCCCGAAGGCAATGTTTTGCGCCACGGTCAAATGCGGGGAACAGCGCGTAATCCTGAAACATCAGCCCCACGCGGCGTTTTTGCGGCGGCAGGTTAATGCCTTCGGCGGTATCGGCATAACACGTATCGCGGATGCGGACATGCCCTTCCTGCAACGGTTCGAGCCCTGCCAGCAGGCGCAATGCGAAGGCTTTTTGCCCGAGCCGGACGCGCCAATCACGGCAATGCGTTTGGCGCTGCTTTGGCAGGCAATATCGAGCGAGAACGTGTGGCCGGGGCTGCTTTAGGTGCTGGCGCAGGCGGAAATCAAAAATCAGCGGTTGCATGGTGCGGTTTAGTAATGGGGTTTTGCTTTTTGCTCAGGTGGGTGGTCGTCCACAAAAATCACAATGCGAGACAGGGAAATCAGCGCAACCAGTTGGTTGGCCAGCTCCATCATCGCCCGCCCTGCACGGCTTCGTACACGGCAATGGAAAGGGTTTGGTTTGGCCGGGAATGCTGCTGGCCACCATGAGCGTGGCGCCGAATTCGCCCAAGGCGCGCGCGAAACGTCAGCAAAATGCCCGCCAAAATGCCGCGCCAGGCCAAAGGCAGCGTGATGCGCCAGAACACGGCGGCTTCGCAGCCCATACGCGGGCGGCCTGTCTCGAGCTGCGGGTTCACGCCTTCGAATGCGGCACGCGTGGGTTTGACGATGAGCGGGAACGTGACGGCGGCGGCGGCAATGGCGGCGCCTTTGCCATGTGAAGATGAGGCGGATATCAAGCGCGCTTTCCAGCCATTGCCCGATGACGCCGCGTTTGCCGAGCAAAACCAGCAGGTAATAGCCCATCACCGTGGGCGGCAAGACCATGGGCAGCGTGGAGCACGGTATCGAGCAGTCTCGCGGCCGGAAAAGCGTTTGCGGGCCAGCAAAAAGCCGATTGTGATGCCGAGAATGATGTTGATGCCGGTGGCGGTGAAAGCCACTTTGAGCGATAAATAAAATGCCGGCAGGGTGTTGGCGAAGTCCATGGCGCGTGTTCGTGTCGTTATCGGGATGGGTGCAGGCTGCTTTTGAGCGTACATCGGCCGTGTTTTACCGCGAAATCATCATTCCCGCAATAAAAACACGGCGCATGTCGAAAACGGTTAAGGTTTGCTGAAAACCGTATTACGCAATACGTTTTGTCCGTTGGCCGACAAAACATACTGCACGAAACGCTGCGCTTCGGCTTTGTAGTCGCGCTGGCGGCCACCACGGCCAGGATAAGACACGGGTTTCACGGTCGGCACGGTGGCGGTAAATGTTCAGGCGGCTTTTGCTGCAACACGGCATCGGTGCGGTACACAAAGCCTGCGTCTCGCTTCGCCGCGCGTCACATAATCCAATGCCTGGCGCACGTTTTGGTGTACACCACTTTGCTTTGCAGCGCGTCCCACACGTTTCTGTTTTGTTGCGTCAGCGGCTTTGGTATAGGCACCCGCAGGCACGCTTTTCGGGTTTGCCCACGGCAACGTGGCGCACGGCATTGTTCAGCAACTCGCACGGTTTGGTAATGCGCAGGCTGCTGTGGGGTAATCAACACCAGCGAGTTGTGCGAAGGTTTTGCGGTGTTCGCCTGAATCAGGTTTTGCGCGGCCGCTTTGTCCATCGTGGCTTCATCGGCAGAAGCAAACATCGTCCGCCGGTGCGCCTGGGCGATTTGTTGCAACAAAACGCCGGAAGCGGCGGTGTTCAGGTTAATTTTGGCATCGGGATATTTTTGCTGATACTGCGCGGCAATTTCGCCAAACGCCTCTTTCAGGCTGGCGGCGTCGACACGGTAATTTCTTCTGCGGATACGTTCAAAGACAATGCCAGCAAAACGCTGCCGCCAGATATTTTCGAATTTTTGGTTCATGGGGAATCTCCGGTTCGGTGAGTGGACGGGTCAGAAAACGCCTGACACCTTAACAAAATCAGCCATCGGGGCAAAATAATAATTTCGGTGTATTTTGCGGATCAGTTCTAGCGTAGTAGGTAACCAAGCAGCCTCGTACGCCGATTTTCCGCGCAGGCTGCTTCCGCCGCAAAAGCAGCCTGCACCATCCTCTTTACGATTTTGCAAGCGCAAGCGCATCATCGGGCATATAATCGCCCCACCGTTTTGATAATAAGGAAGTATGATGCAGAAATTATGGTATGCGCTGGTGCCTGTGGCTGCTGGGCTGCAACTGGCCTTTGCCGCAGTGAACCCGGACGACTTGCTGCCGCCGGAAAAGCCTCGTGCCCACGGTCACCGTGTCCGACCAAGGCGTGGCGGTGGAATCTCCGTATTGCCGGACGGTTGGTCATACGTACCAAAGCAAAATCACGGGCGTGACCGAGCCTCGCCGGATTGCTGGCCGCGCCGAAATTCAGCGAAGGCTGCAGGAAAAGAAGACGAATTCTTCGGCAAAACAAAACGGTGAATCACAAAAAGCGCGCAAGTGAATTGGCCATACGCGAAAAACCGCGCCGAAAAAGCTACCACATCACCTTGAATTATCAGGTGCCGCCGAAGCAGGCGTGTGCTATCCGCCGGTGGAAACCTCGTTCGACATCCACGCCGGGCGTGTACGGCAACGATACGGCCGCCGCCGACGACCCGAAGAGCATGTTTGTAGCCGCAGGGAGCAGCGTCCAATCCGCGCGCGACCGCTGCTCCCCTTCACCCGCGCCTGCTGATTCCCTTTCAGCAGCTCTGCACCACTTGTCGCGCGACACGCTGGGCATCAACCTGCTGGCGTGTGTTCGGATTGGGCTTGAGCTTCACGCGTGCATGTATCCGCTGCTGCCCATCGTTTCCAGCATTATCGTGGGCGATAAAAGCGGCAGCAAAACGTGCGTTCGCCCTGTCGTTCGTGTATGCGCAGGCTTGGCGCTGACCTACACGGCCGTGGGCGTGCTGGCGGGATTGACCGGCGCATTGCTGACCGTGTGGCTGCAACAGGCCTGGGTGGTACTGGCCATGGCGGGGCTGATGGTGCTGCTGGCGTTGTCGATGTTCGGCGTGTTCCAGCTGCAACTGCCTGCCGCCGTGCAAAAATTATTTCCAAAATGCAGTCCAACCGCTTATCGGCGGCAGTCGCTTCCCTGTGTTTGTGATGGGCATGCTGTCGGCATTGATTGTCAGCCCGTGCGTTGCTGCCGCTGGCCGCCGCCTTGGGCTATATCGGCAAAACGGGCGATGCACTGCTGGCGGCATGCTGCTGTATGCGTTGGCATTGGGCACGGCGTTCCGCTCATCGCCATCGGCACGTTCGGCGGCCACATCATGCCGCGCGCAGGTGCGTGGATGGACGGCATCAAATACGCGTTTCGGCGTGATTCTGCTGGCCGCTGCCGTATCTGGCCACCCCGTTCCTGCCTTTTATGTGCTGACCGTGTCGCTTTTACACGGCGTGCTGGTGCTGCCCGCGCTGTATTGGCTGGGCAAACTCGGCAAACTGGCGGTTTGGCGCGGCTTGTGTCGGCGCGGCAGCCTGCACCATGTTGCTGGGCTGGCTTGTGGTTTGCCTACCAATCCTGGCAGCAGCAAAACCCACCGCGCTGCACCGCTTTTTAACGCTGCATCCGCCGACAGACGGCACGGCGCACGGGCAGAAAATTCACCGACGTGGCGCAAATGGAGCAGGCCGTGGCCAAAATGCTGGCGAACATCCGCAGCAACCCGTGTTGTTGATTTTTATGCCGACTGGTGCGTATCCTGCAAAGAAATGGAAGCCAACACGTTCAGCCGTCCGAAGCGCAGGCTGCCGTCCCCTTTGGCGCGGCTGGTGCAGATTGACGTCACCGCCAACACGCCCGCACATCAGGCGCTGCTGAAACAATACGGCCTGTTCTACCCGCCTGACCGTTTGTCCGCACGCGGACGGCCGCCGCAGCGATGCCCTGCTGGGCTATGAAACCGGATGAATTCATCGCGTGGTATCGCGCCCGCGAGCAATAAGTCGGACGATGCGGGGAAGCAGCCTGCACCCTCCGTTTTGGAAGTGCAGGCTGCTTACCGCCATAATACCGCCGAGTCCACCCGATGAAATAGAAGAGGAACGTTATGAGCCACCCGAAAATCCGCAAAGCCGTATTCCCCGTTGCCGGCATGGGCACGCGTTTTCTGCCCGCCACCAAGGCCAATCCCAAAAGAAATGCTGCCGATTGTCGATAAGCCCTTGATTCAATACGCAGTGGAAGAAGCCGTGGAAGCAGGCTGCACCGAAATCATTTTTCGTGACCGCCGCAGCAAACGCAGCATCGAAGACCATTTCGACAAAGCTCTACGAGCTGGAAAACCGAATTGGCACTGCGCCACAAAGACAAAGCTGCTCACGCAGGTTCAAAACATCCTGCCGCACCACGTTACCTGCCTGTATATCCGCCAGGCGGAGGCTTTGCTTGGATCATGCTGTGCTGTGCGCTGCAGGCGGCGGTGGGCAGCGAACCGTTTGCCGTGGTGCTGGCGGACGATTTGATTGACGCGCCCAAAGGGTGCGTTGTCGCAAATGATTGAAACGTATAACCAAACCGGCAGCAGCGTGTTGGCGTGGAAACCGTTGCCCCGAACAGACGGGGTTCTTACGGCATCGTGGAAATTGCGGATTGGCAGAATTACCAGCGCATTCAAAGTATTGCTGAAAAACCGAAACCCGAAGAAGCGCCGTCCAAATCTGGCCGTGGTGGGGCGGTAGTATCCTCACGCCGCGCATTTTCGAGTTGCTGCACACACCGCGCGGCGCCGGCGGCGAAATCCAACTGACCGACTGCCATCGCCCAACTGCTGGAATACGAACCCGTGCTGGCACACGCATTCGACGGCGTGCGTTATGACTGCGGCAGCAAAATCGGTTATCTGGAAGCGACGCTCGCCTTTGGCTTGAAACATCCGGAAACCAGCGCGGCCTTTAAGGCGCTGGTGCAGCAATATGTGGAAAAATGCAGGCTGCCTGATAAAAGCAGTTTCGCACATCAAAAACGCTTCACCATTTGCCGTGAAGCGTTTTTGTTTGCCTGTTCAGCGGAGAACCCAGCGGTTTTTCTGTTTCACCAAAATAATGTGTTCCGTGCGCAACTGTGCGGCATTGTGTTTATTCACCACTTCAATATCGCAGCTATACACGCCGTCCTGCACCATGCCGCCGCCCACGCGCGTGCATTTCTTTTGCAACGTCAAGCATCATAATCCCGGAAACCGCTGCATTTTTGTCTGCCGCCACCGCCTGCATCACCGCTTTTTCGGAAGGCGGAATCAATGAAGTTGCCTTTTGGCACCAAAAACATACAGTCCGTAACCAATGGCCGCCACAAATAACAAGCTTTTTGATATTTCCGACATCCTCAAATTAAATTCAATGAAAATAGAATAATAAGGTTGATTCTCTTTGCAAAGAATGGTCATAGCTATCACAGAAAAGTTACAATCACTAGTTCCCCATTATTTTTGCAGGCTGCTTTTTCCATGAATCTAAAAGCAGCCTGCACCCTGAAAAAAGGCAATCTGTCATGGCAAAACCGCACAAACCCGACAACGACACCATCCGCATTCGCGGAGCACGCACGCATAATTTGAAGAACATCGATTTGGACATTCCACGCCACAAGCTGGTGGTGGTCACAGGGGCTGTCGGGCAGCGGCAAGTCGTCGCTGGCGTTTGACACGCTATGCGCCGAAGGGCAGCGGCGTTATGTCGAAAGCCTTTCCGCCTATGCGCGGCAGTTTTTGCAGATGATGGACAAACCCGATGTCGATTTGATCGAAGGCCTGTCGCCCGCGATTTCCATCGAGCAGAAATCCACCAGCCACAACCCGCGTTCCACCGTCGGCACGGTTACGGAAATCCATGATTACCTGCGCCTTTTGTACGCCCGCGTCGGCACGCCGTATTGCCCCGAACACAATCTGCCGCTGTCCAGCCAGACCGTGTCGCAGATGGTCGATGCCGTGTTGAAGCTGCCGGAAGACACGCGCGTGATGATTCTGGCGCCGGCGGTGCGCGAGCGTGGCAGGGCGAGTTTGTCGATTTCTTTGCCGACTTGCAGGCGCAGGGTTTTGCGCGGGTGCGCGTGGACGGCGAGGTCTATCAGCTTGGACGAAGTGCCGAAGCTGGAAAAAAACATCAAACACAATATCGACGTGGTCATCGACCGCGTGAAAGTGAAGGCGGACATCAAGCAGCGGCTGGCGGAAAGTTTTGAAACCGCGCTGCGCCACGGCAACGAGCGCGCACTGGCGATGGAAATGGACAGCGGCGAAGAGCATTGGTTTTCCGCGCGTTTTCGCCCTGCCCCGTGTGTTCGTACAGCCTGCCCGAATTGGAGCCGCGCCTGTTTTCGTTCAACAACCCGATGGGTTCCTGCCCGACTTGCGACGGCTTGGGCAACACCAATTTCTTCGACCCCGAAAAAGTGGTCGCCCATCCCGAATTGTCGCTGGCAACGGGCGCGATTGACGGCTGGGACAAGCGCAACCAGTTCTATTTCCAAATGATTCAGTCGCTGGCGCGGCATTACGGTTTCGATGTGCAGGCTGCTTGGGAAACGCTACCTGAAAAAGTGAAAAAAGTCGTGTTGCACGGCTCAGGCAAAAGAAGTCATTGATTTTCACTCTACCTATCCGAACGCGGCACCACCTTCAACCGCAGCCACGCCTTCGAAGGCATCATCCCCAATCTCGAACGCCGCTACCGCGAAACCGACAGCGAAACCGTGCGCGAAAAACTGCGCGAATACCAAAACCACCGCGCCTGCCCGAGCTGCGGCGGCGCACGTTTGCGCAAAGAAGCCCGCTACGTTTACGTCAGCGGCGAGCCGTTGCACGAAGTTTCCGCTTGGCCGCTGACCAAAACCCACCAATTTTTCGAAACGCTGGATTTGGACGGCAACAAAAAACAAATCGCCGAAAAAATCCTCAAAGAAATCACCGAGCGGCTCGGCTTCCTGATTAACGTCGGGCTGGATTACCTGAATTTAGCCGCTCCGCCGAAACCCTTTCCGGCGGCGAAGCTCAGCGCATCCGCCTCGCCAGCCAAATCGGCAGCGGCCTGACCGGCGTGATGTACGTATTGGACGAACCCTCCATCGGCCTGCACCAGCGCGACAACGACCGCCTGCTCGCCACCCCTCAAACGCCCTGCGCGATTTGGGGCAACAGCGTGATTGTGGTCGAACACGACGAAGACGCCATCCGCGAAGCCGATTTCGTCGTCGATATGGGCCCCGGCGCGGGCGAACACGGCGGCAACGTACTGATTGCCGACACACCCGAAAAACGTCGCCAAATGCGAAAAACTCCGTTACCGGACAATACCTCAGCGGCAAAAAATCCATTGCCGTGCTGTCTGAACGCACGCCCGTCAATCCCGACCGAATGCTCGTCCTCAAAGGGGCGCGCGGCAACAACCTTAAAAACGTCACCCTCGAACTGCCGCTCGGTTTGATTACCTGCATCACCGGCGTATCCGGCAGCGGCAAATCCACCCTGATTAACGACACCCTCGCCAAAATCACCGCCCGCGAACTCAACCGCGCCCAAGAAGAACCCGCCCCATACGACGACATCCACGGCCTCGAACACCTCGACAAAGTCATCAACGTCGACCAATCCCCATCGGCCGCACCCCGCGCTCCAACCCCGCCACCTACACCGGCCTGTTCACCCCCATCCGCGAACTCTTCGCCGGCGTCCCCCTCTCGCGCGAACGCGGCTACAACGTCGGCAGATTCTCCTTCAACGTCAAAGGCGGCCGCTGCGAAGCCTGCCAAGGCGACGGCGTGATTAAAGTCGAAATGCACTTCCCTGCCCGACGTGTACGTCCCCTGCGAAGTCTGCCACGGCAAACGCTACAACCGTGAAACCCTCGAAATCCAATACAAAGGCAAAAACATCAGCCAAGTCCTCGACATGACCGTTGAAGAAGCCCGCGAATTTTTCGATGCCGTCCCCACCGTATCGCGCAAACTGCAAACCCTGATGGATGTCGGCCTCGGCTACATCCGCCTCGGCCAGTCCGCCACCACCCTCTCCGGCGGCGAAGCCCAGCGCGTCAAACTCGCCCTGGAACTCTCCAAACGCGACACCGGCAGAACGCTCTACATCCTCGACGAACCCACCACTGGCCTGCACTTCGCCGACATCGCCCTATTGCTGGAAGTCATAGGTCGTCTGAAAGGCAAAGGCAACTCGATTGTGATTATCGAGCATAATCTGACGTGATTAAAAACTGCGGATTGGATTGTGGACTTAGGGCCGAAGGGGGGATGGCGGTGGCAGGATTATTGCTTCAGGTAGCCCTGAGGAAGTGGCGAAGGTTAAGTGAGTTATACTGGGAGAGTACTTTGGAAAAGTGGTTTTGGCAATACTAATCACTAATATATTCATTGCGGATAATTAACCAAGTCGGAGTAAGTTATGGACATTTCAGAAAGATACCAAATGGATAAATTCAAATGCAATTCTGTATACCATTGATGCTTGCGGGATAATTAGCAGCCGGAGGCAAAGCTCCGGCAGGGTCAGCATGTTAGTAATATAATTCGCGCCTATTATCCAAAGTTGCCATTATTGCAATAATAGGGTGATCGAGGGACTGGTAAATCGTCTATGGCTTATCAGTTAAAAGAGATATCGAAATAATGAAACGAGAAATATTATCTATTCCTGTTCATTGCTAAATTTGACTATTTGCAGTACGCTAATACTTCAGGATGGCGTACATAATCTGAAGAATCTCAATGAAACTGATACAATAGAGTTCGAAATGGCATCCGTAACGGTTTAGATCCAGTAGGAAAATCCAAATGTTGAAACCACTAAGGTTCCTACGCATATACCTGGGTACCTACATCTTATCCATGAAAGTGTGTTCAACTGATACTTCAACTAGAACTAAAGCGAGGGTAGTATAGATATTATCGCTGATGGCATCGTGGAGTAGACAGGAGTAGGAAGGATTTACTGGAACGAATAATATTCCAACCACAAAGTCGTTATTGAACATAGGTGAAGATAATCAACAGAAGAAGCGATAATATCAAAGTAATGTGAAAGTATTTGTGCAAAGAGTACCAGGAAATCATAGAGTATCATTATGTACTAAAGCAGATTCTGACGTCTGTGAAACAGATAGATGGTGAGCTCGATGGTAATTAGACATCATCGCAGTAAAATCCAAATTATGAGACAAAGACTGCTTACATACAATGGAGAAAATGATAGAAATCTTTGCAGAGATTGGTATTGCAGAAGATATGGGCGGAAGGCCACTAATAAGAGTGACACTACAAATTCAGTATGACAGATCTCTATTACAGATCTAATGGTAGACCAACACCAAAGATGACTCATCGAGAAATGGACTAATGATCCAGAAGAATGGTCTAATGTTGATTTAAAATCGCACGGAATACCCGAACTCTAACAATGGTTAGTTTAAGGTATTGTCACACGATCCTTGATGCTCTTAATGTTGAGACGCGAAAGCATGCTACAGCAGCATCGTTGCATATCTCAAATCATCTACTGGTCAAAGAAGCATTTGTAAATCGCATTCGATAGAAAAGGTAGCAGATTGGCTTACAGGAAATATGTGTATGGATGATATTTGCTTTTATGCAAAGAATATTGCTGATTCCACATGTCATAGATCCACGAAAAGATCTAGGTAGATATAGATTAATAGGTAGGTTCATCTCAAAACAAAGAGATGGTATTTTGACTAGTGTCGGCTGGATTCACGATGAGCTATTCTGTCCGCAAATGTTTTACAAGAATGGCGCTATACAAAGTACTGACATTGAGGATAAAGAGAAATGCTGGACGAAGTTATCATACTCAGTATACGTCACTAGTGGGACTGTTCTAGTGGTCTCTATAATGGAGCTGAGGTGGATTATAGAGATAAGATAGTATTATCGATCTTGCAAATGGATCCTCAAATTCCACGCTTCCCTATTATAGTGTTCATCCATATTAGAGCATATATCAGTATAGCGTAGGTGTGGCCTGCTACGCACGCGGTCGCTGAAACGCTCCGCACCCATTGCAAATATATCAGCCATGCCTATAAGGCACCAAAACACCAAAGCAGCAGAAATGACCATATGCGGAACCAACCCAACCATAGCAGCGAGCAGAGCTGCAGTCACACATACGCCGATGAGCCACCCAGTATACTCAACCAACGTGTCGTGTGTGCGGCACGCACGCACGACGAAGTTGCTTGATTGACGGTTTGCCGTTTGTCAACTCTTTAACTGCGTTGAGCTAGCGCTTCAGACGGCCCCAATGTCGTCTGAAAAGCGTCAACCTCAACAGCTAGAATCTTAAACAACAAACCATTCCTTCTCCAACACCCAAACCATAAACAAAACTCATGGCGCGTTATCGCAGAAACTCTCACTGCCGGGCGGCACACCCTTTTCTACTCGTCAAACCTCGCCAACCCAAAATCACGCCACTTCGAACTGAAGTGTTTCGCGGTGGGCTGCATGGCTCGCCTGTTGTTTAGAGTGAATACCTACAAATATAATTACTAAACCAAACACATGCAATATCCATAAAAGGAAATCACAGGCATACGAAGTTACGGTATATGCACTGAATAACAAAATGTAAATATACTTATGAGCATCGTAATGGGTAGGTATATCTCTTATAAAAATAAATTGATCAGGGTTGCCACCGCGAATAGGCTTCGCAATATAGCTTGATAATCTAATGAATTTACGTAAATATGAAAATATAATTCTGCATCCATCACTATGGTTATTTTTATGAGCTACATGGTCAAAAATATCAATGATGGGAGATTTAATAAAATTTGAGCAATAAGAGCAGCGATGCTTCATTTTATTGAATATTTTTAAGTTTATCATGAAATATCTCTTTAGCTGTACCCATATTATTCCACCATCCTAGGAAGCCGTAGTTTTCAGAACTAATCCACCCGACCGCCCAAAACAAAAACCAATGTGCAGGCTGCTTTTCAACTCGGTTGGAGCTCATGTTCGGCAAGCTACCATTCAAATATCCTATCAATAAAAGCTACCTGAAAGTGTGAGCTTCAACGAAGTTAAAACTCACTTCTCTCGTTTTAGTTGCGCAGAAACTCACTTCGTCCGTTTTCAGGTAGCCTTTCTTTAACTTCGAGGCAGGCGCAGTTTCACAAAATCAGAAACCGCCGTTATCCGCCAAACAACGCCGCTTTTGCCTTCCGCGCCGGAAACATCCAGCACTTCAATTCCTTCTCCGGCCAACACGGCCTGCGTCAGCATGGCCACGCCGCCGGAAGGGCCGATTTCCAAAAATCCGCCGCACGCCCAGCGCGGCCATGCTGCGGCATTCGGCCACCCAGTCCACGGGATTGACCAACACATTTTGAGGCGATGCCGCGCGCCTGTTCCGCGTCCAAACCGCAGGCTGCCGCCCATTCGGCCATTTGCGCTACGGCGGGCAGCATGGCGGGGTGGTGGAAGCCGACTTCCACGTCCAGCCGCCACAGCAGGTTTTTCAGGGCGTTTGGCCGTTTTCGTCTTTCACCGTGTCCGACAACACGCCGCATACGCGTGCCACCGATTCGGGCTTTGCTGCTGACGACAAAACCGTCCGCGCTGTTCTGCAAGCCGATACACGGGCGCTCGGCCGAATCTGCGGGGAACAGGTCAGTCAATCACGGCGGCAAGCTGCCCGCGGCTCACACCCCTGCACCATCACCATCGGATGCAGGCCGTCGTGCAGATACATGCCCGTTGCGCGTCTGCAGCGTGGCCGCCGCGCCAATCAATTCGGCCAGGCCAGCAGTTCGGCGGCGTGCTGCGGCTCGCGCATCAGATAACGCCCGAGCATGCCCTGCGAATGCCCGATCACGCCCGCCGCCTTGCTGCTGTCCAGCCCACGCGCTTCCAGCGTGTGCAGATTGGCGATTTGCGACAGGGAAAATGCCGGGCGCGCTCACGGCGGCACGCACCAAATCGATGCCGTCCGCGCCGTTTTCCGCCCATTTGATCGGCTCGAAACCCTGCGGGCGGGCGGCGGCAAGTCTGCCCCGCGACTGGTGCCAAGATTCGGGCGGCAGCGGCGGCCACTTCGTTCGCCCTGTCCCGCGCCCCGTCGGCCAAAGCCTCGCGCAGGCTGCTTTATCCAATCAAAGCCCCTGCCCGGAAAAGCAGAGGGCGAAACGGTTCGTCATAAAAAATGTTCCGGCAGGCGGTTTTGTTGCAGTTGGCTCATGGCTTCACACCCTCCGTAATCGGTGTTGAACGGTTTGCAAAACTTAATATGATGATTGTATGACGAATAACACGCTTGTGCCACGCATTCAAATCAAACATGGTTTTCAGGCGGCCTTATCCATTTCGCGTTATCATTCCGTTTTATTGTTGAAAGGAAATCGCTCATGCCCGCCGTGATTACATCCCCCGAAAAACCTCGCCGCCGCCCAAGCCTTGTTTACTGAAAACCCTGCTGGGTCGCGCTGCCGCAAAAAGCAGCCTGCACCGTATCGGGTGCGGGCGGCGGCTTCGAAACCGAAGTGTCTTATTCGCCCAAACTGGATTTGTGGTACGCCGCGCAGCCGCAGGGGCAAAAATGCTGGAACGGCTTCGGCATCGGTCAGCCTGCGGCCGGCAAAGGTGTCGATTGCGGCGGAAATCAATTTCCTACCGAAGGCCTGAACCGCGCCGTTTCCGGCGTATTCGCGGAGGATGGCAACGGCGGCGTTTAGTGCTGCACCGCGGCAAAATCCGCGGCGGTAGAGGAATTATTTTTCCGCCATTTCGGCGGCGAAACGCTGACGGCGGACGATGGCGGCAAAGAGGAAACGTTTGCCCTGGTCGGACGGCTGGACGATGCGGATTTCGCGGCCAAACTGGCGGCAGCTCGAGAAGGAAATCCTGCGGATTGAGGCGGCGGCACAGCATAGCCGCATCAATAGCCAGCAGCCTGCACTTTGAAGATTCAAACGTGCAGGCTGCTTTTTCTTATCGCCGCGTTCAGATTTTTCAATCGCATAAATCCGCCAATCCGCTTGACTTTTTTTCCGCTGGCTTACAGTATTTTACGGTTCATTAACAATTCGCTGTCTGAAAACCAGTTCATCCACCTCCAAAAGTAAAGGAACGCTTATGAGCAACGACCACACGCCACACGGTTTGCAGCGCAATCTGAAAAACCGTCACTTGCAGCTCATCGCCATCGGCGGAGCCATCGGCACCGGCCTGTTTATGGGCTCGGGGAAAAACCATTCACTTGGCGGGCTCTTCCGTGCTGCTGACTTATGTCATCATCGGTACGTTTCTGCTTTTTATCATGCGTGCCATGGGCGAGCTGCTGCTTTCGAACTTGGAATATAAATCGTTCACCGATTTTCACTTTACGATTTGCTGGCCTGCCGCCGGTTTCTTTGTGGGCTGGACCTACTGGTTCTGCTGGGTCGTTATCGGCATGGCCGACATCATCGCCATTACGGGCTACACGCAGTTTTGGTGGCCGGATGTGCCGCTGTGGCTGCCCGGGGCTTTTAGTGTATCTTGATTATGGCGGGCATGAACCTGCTCACGGTGAAACTGTTCGGCGAAATGGAATTTTTGGTTCGCATTGATTAAAAATCATCGCCATTTTGCTGCTGGTGGTGGTCGGCCTGTTCTGGTGTTCACCGGCTTTATCGACCCGTCTTCCGGCGAAAAAGCTTCGTTTGCGCACTTCAGGAACAAAGGCGGCTTCTTCCCGAACGGCATCGGCGGCTTCTTCTCCGCCTTCCAAATCGCCGTATTTGCCTTTTGTCGGCATTGAATTGGTCGGCACGGCGGCTGCGGAAACCAAAGACCCGGAAACCAACCTGCCCAAAGCCATCAACCGCATCCCCGTCCGCGTTATCATATTTTATGTGCTGGCGCTGGGCGTGATTATGACGGTAACGCCGTGGAGCGAAGTGAATCCGGCAAAAAGCCCGTTCGTGAACATGTTCACCCTTATCGGCATTCCGATTGCCGCAGGTTTGCTGAATTTGGTGGTGCTCACTATCCGCACTGTCCTCTGCCAACGGCGGCATGTTCTCCACCGGCCGCATGCTGTAGCCGGCTTGTCCGCCGCCGATGTCGCACCGAAAATGTTCTCCAAGCTGAACCGCAACGGCGTACCGGCCACCGGACTGCTGTATTCCTGCCTTTACTTGGTTGTGGGGATTTTCCTGCTCTACCAAAGCGGCGACATCATGGATATGTTCACCATCGTCACCACGGTTTCCAGCATCGGCTTCATTTTCGTGTGGATTATGATTTTGCTGGCCTATCTGAAATACCGCAAAACCCGTCCGCAACTGCGATCGAAAAATCGATCTACAAACCGCCCGGCGGCACAACCACCATTTGGCTGTGCATCGCATTCCCTGGCGTTTGTACTGGTATTGTTCTCGCTGGATGCCGACACACGCCTCGGCCTGATGTACATGCCGCTGTGGTTCATTGTGTGCAGTATCCTGTACTGGCTGCTGTACCGCCGCAACCATCCGGCAAAATCCAAAACCGACAAGGTTGATGAAACTGCAGGCTGCTTTGAATCACGTCAAAAGCAGCCTGCACCTTTGGCGGATACGGCGGCAGCCTGTTTACCGCATTGTCCCACGCCGCCACGATCGCAGCAGCCTGCACTTTGAATTTCCCAAGTGCAGGCTGCTTTTTATAGTGGATTAAAATAAAAATGAGACAAGGCGGCGAGCCGCAAGGCGTACAAAGTAGTACGTCAAGGCGAGCCAACGCCGTATCCCGATCCAATCACCAACCTTTGTGCCAACCCATTCGCTTCCGCCAGCCGCCCTGCGTGCCCACGTCCAGCCACAAGCCGTCACCATTGCCCTGATACCTTGCCTGCGCCATGGCCGCGCGCAACAACGGCGCCAGTTTGGCAGGCGTATGCGCCGGCGTATCGGCAAACAGCTGCGGCATATAAATCCCTCACGCCGCTGAACGTCCCCACCGTCCCTTGCGCCTTTATCCTGCGACACCGATTCCTCTTGTAGGGCAAAAATCGCCTTCCGGATGATGCGGCGGATTCGGCACCAGCCACAAATGTGCCAGCTGCCCTGCTGCCGCATTTTTCGGGCACTGCGGCGCGTCGCCAAAAGCGAATCTGCGTCAGCACATCGCCGTTACCACCAAAAACGGTTCGATCGCCCAAAAGCGGCAACGCCGTGGCAATACCGCCCTGCTGTTTCCAAACCGCCCGCTGTCTCGGGCGAATAGGCAATGCGCACACCGTATGCGCCGCCGTCGCCCAAGGTTTCTTCAATTTGCCGCCCCAGCCAGGCATGGTTAATCACAATGTCATCAAATCCGGCTGCGCGCAGGCGGCGCAAATGCCAGCCAATCAGCGGCTCTTTCACCACGCGCAGCAGCGGCTTTGGGCGGTGGTCGGTCAGCGGACGCATTCTTTCGCCTCGTCCTGCGGCTAAAATCATGGCTTTGCAGTAGCGTTTCCTGTCAGCCCCTGCCACGCGGCGCGCAGCAAGACGAATGCTGCAACCAGCAGCAGAGATTTTGGCCACCAGCGATACGGTTTCGTGCACAACCCTGGCGGTGGCGGCGGCTGAAAAAGCGGCACACCGTCCAACCCAGCAGGCACAACACCAGCACGGTGACGGCATAACGTGTGAGTATGTTCATAATCAATGAGTGCAGGCTGCTTTTTGAATCGGCTCGGAAAGCAGCCTGCACTTTCATGCCGGACGGATTAACGGTTCAATCGGGCAGTGGCCGCGCGGTCTAATTTGCACGAATCCAAAATAATGCTTTGTTGTGCGCCTCGCGTCCCTGTCCCACCGACGAATTTGCCGCCGTCCACTTGGGTCACGTTTTCCGCGGTGGCCGGCATGGTTGTCCACACGGTGGTGCGGTTGTTGTCCTGGCTGATGAAGCGGTCTCATGGGAACGAGCCGTCGCGCCACATGCCCGGCGTAACCTGGCGGCTGATTTTTCAGTTGCGCCACCACGATATCGTTGTCTTTAAAGCCACACATGCGCGGTGACTTTCGCGGTGTCAGTTTGCCGTTGATTTCCACTTCTGCAGGTGTATGCCACCTCTTTACCGTCGATTTCGCTGCCGTTATTGGCGGCCGGCGTGCTGCGGCAGGCGCAGCCGTTGCGGCAAACGAACAGGCGGCCAGAAACTGCGGCCAGCAAAGTACGGGTTTGAATCGGTTTCATAAACAACTCCTAAAAACGGCCGTGATGCCGTGTTGGAAAAATGAAAAATTGAAACGCACCGGCGGCGGCTTTGTCAAATCCGCAGCCTTGGTTTTACGCATGATTAACCTGATTTTTGCGCAACCGCGCCGCGCCTGCACGCCGATTTTACACAGCGCGCCGGAAGCTGATGGCGCGGATAACGTGCTGCCGCGACACCTCTTCGTCGCCCACCAAATCCGCCAAGCGTGCGTGCCACGCGCAAAAATGCGGTGGAAGCCGCGCGCCGATAATGACAATTTTTCCAGCATGGCGCCCAAGGCTTCGCGTGCTTCCGTGCCGATGCGGGCTTCGCTGTCCAGTTCAGCGGCGGACAGGCGCGCGTTGGTTTTGCCTTGCCGCGCATATTGTCGTTCGCGTGCCGCCAAACGCGCTGCAGCAACACGCTGCCGCTGTCTTCGCCGGCCTGCGCATTGACCAAATCGGCGGCGGACAGGGCAGGGCACTCAATCGTCAAATCGATACGGTCGAGCAGCGCAGCCGGAAATGCGGTCGCGGTAACGTTTGATGCTGTCGGCGCTGCAGCGGCAGGGTTTGGACGGATGACCCAAATAGCCGCACGGGCACGGGATTCATGGCGGCCACCAGTTGAAATTGTGCCGGATATGGCTTGGCGGTGGCGCGCGAAATGTGGATCTCTCCTGTTTCCAGCGGCTCGCGCAGCATTTCCAGCACGCGGCGGTCGAAATTCGCAGCTCGTCCAAAAACAATACGCCGTGATGCGCCAATGAGATTTCGCCGGTTTTCGATCGGAACCGCCACCCACCAGTGCCGCCGCGCTGGCGGAATGGTGCGGATTCCGAAACGGGCGGCGCGTATCCAGGTGCAGGCTGCTTTGTTGGCCGGGCAGCAGGGAGCGCAGCGTCCACACGCTCATCAGTTCGTCATCGGTCAGCGGCGGCAGGATGGACGGCAGCCGTTGCGCCAGCATGGATTTGCCTGTGCCGCGCACATCATCAGCAGGCTGTGCCCGCCCGCCGCGGCAATTTCAACGCCAAACGCGCGGTCTGCTGCCCTTCTACGTCGCGCAAATCGGGCAACGGCGCGCCATCGGCGGCGGGCAATGCGGTGCGTCGGCAATCCGGCAGGGTTTGCGCGCCGTTCAAATGCGCCGCCACTTCCGGGCCAGGTGCAGCCTGCACCGTAGGCTCTGATTTTGGGCAGTGACGGCGGCTCTGGCGGGCGTTTTCCGCAGGTAGATAAAGGCGCGGCCGGACTGCTGCCCCGCCACGCCATCGCCAATGCGCCGCGCACTGGACGCAGCGCGCCCGACAATGCCAATCGCCGGCCAATTCGTATTGCGCCAAATGGTCGCAGGCACCTGCCCGCTGGCTGCCAAAATCCTGATGGCAATCGGCAAATCGAACGCCTCGACTTTTTCGGCAACGGCGGGCGCCAGATTGACCGTGATTTTCTGCATGGGAAATTCGTAAAGCCGCTCTGCAAAATGGCGGCGCGCACGGTCGCGGCTTTCCTTCACTTCGGTATCGGGCAGGCTCGACCAGGTTGCATTGCGGCAGCCGTTGGCCAGGTGCACTTCCACCTCCACCAACGGGGCGTTCATGCCGCACAAGGCACGTGCTGTTCACCACCGCAAAACCCATCGCCCGTCCTTATGGCGGTCGCCTGTTTCCGCTGCGGGTGCAGGCTGCATTTGCGCTTCCAGAGCCGCCAGGCGCTTCCAGTTCGCCCAATTTCGTGCGCGTTTTAATCAGAATCTGCTGCTGGATGTCGAACTCTTCGCGCGTTACCACGTCCACTTTTGTTCAATGCGCCGCAGCATGGCTTTTAGCGTTTTTCTCCATATCTTATGGCTGTTCGCCAGCGTTTCGCTGACTTTTTGGCTGAAATCTTCCAAACAACTGTTTGGCAATCATGATACGGCTCCTGTTTCGGTAACAATGAAAATCTTCAAACGAAAGCGATTTTTAAACCAGTTCGGAGGGCTGCAAAACGCAGCGCGGCAGGGTGCAGGCTGCTTTTTGCGGTGATTTTATTTTCTTCGGGCACGGGGCGATGGTAACGCGTTCGATTTTGTGCCCCGCTTTTTCGGTTACTTCAAACCGCCAGCCGTGGAATCTGATGGCATCGCCCACTTCGGGCAACCGCCCAGCTGCTCCATAATCAGACCGCCACCGTGTGGAAAGGCGGCATCTTCATTTGGCAGCGGCAAACCGAGCCGCGGCGCAAGTTCCACATATTCCAGCGTGCCGTCCACCGTCAAGCTGGCATCGATTGACCGCACCGCCGGTTCGTCTTGGCGCTCGAACTCTTCGGGGAATTCGCCGCAATGGTTTCCAGCAAATCTTTCATATCACCATGCCTAAAATCGCGCCGGAATTCGTCCACCACTAAAGCGTAATCCGCGCTGTGTTTGCGGAACAATTCGATGGCCACCAGCGCGGGTGGCGCTCGGGCAGCATGAGCGGCTGTTTCAAAGCAGCCTGCACATTCCAATCGCCCGCTTCCAGCACGTTGGTCAGCAAAATCTTTTTGTTGATATAGCCCAAAGGCCGTCCACGCCGGCCTTGCCCACCACCAGCAGGCGGGAATACGGGCATTGATGAGCTTAGCCTTCTGCCCGTCCTTTGCTTTGCGAGAAAGCCATCCAGCTGCTCGATGTCGCTGCGCGGAATCATCACGCCGAAAAATAGGGCGTTCGGCCAGCGTCAGCACGCTGCGTATCATGGATTTTTCGTTTTCTTCAAAATGCGTGTTGTCGGCCGATGCGCCGCTGTCGCCCGCCAGCAGGCTTTCGCGTATGCCCATCATGCCCAGCACGTTTTCGGCAGTGCGCTGCCGCCACGAACTGCTGATGATAGTCGTTTTTCTTGGCATTTTCTGCGAAAACCCGGTTAAACACCTCAATCAAAAATGGAGAATCTGATGGCGGCGTGGCAAATCAGCCTTTCGATATGGAATGGAAGGTTTCGGCAATCAGGCTGAAACCAATCATCAGCAAAAGCCCAAACACAGCATTACAACGGTCGGGTGTTTATCGACAAATTCAGTGAGCGGCTTGCTGGCCATAATCATCAGCACCATGGCCAGTGCCACAGCCGCCATCGCCACCACAATGTGTTCCACCATCGCCACGGCGGTAATCACGCTGTCGATGGAAAACACGGCAGTCCAGCACCAGAATCTGTGCGACAACAGTCCAAAAGGCGGCTGTTTTTGCGCTGGTCGGCCACTTGAAATGGTTGGCGCCTTCCAGCCGTTCGTGCAACTCGCGGTGGTGGCTGATAGAGCAGGAAAAGCCGCCGCCGAACATAATCAAATCTTTGCCCGACACCTGCTGCCGCCCGATTTGGAAACAGCGGCTCGGCCAGCGAGATGATTTTCGCCATAAAGGCCAGCATAACGAAGCGAATCAGCACGGCCAGCGACAAACCGGTGATTCGCGCGGTCGCGCAGGGCGGGCTTTCGACTTTGTTTGCCAAAATCGCCACTAAAACCAGCTGTCGATGCCGGAGCACGACTCCAAAATCAGCAAGGTAACCAGGCCAACCCAGGTTTGCGGCTCGGCGTGCTCAACCAATCGTCCATAATGTTTTATTTCTCCAGAGAGTGGGAAAAGCAGCCTTCCTCAAAACGAAAGTGCAGGCTGCTTTTGAAAACGTTCAGCGTTGGTGGGCGGTGTTGTATTTCTCTCCAAGCGGGCGAATATCCAACTGAACCCCATCGACAAAATCAGATAAATCAGCGCGACCGTATAAAGCGGCGCTTCGTAAATCGAGTAACGCCCCTGAAATCGTGCTCTCGCACTATACGCCAGCTCCGCCACGGCAATGGGCCGAAAGTAAAGAACCGTCTTCATCAGCGTGATAAATCGTTGGCCAGCGGCGGCAGCATTCGCGCGCAATGCCTGCGGCAGAATCACATAGCGCATGGTTTGGGCATACGTCAGCCCCAAAGAGCGGGCGGCTTCCATTTGGCCGCGGTCAACGACTGGATGCCGCGCGCGGAAGATTTCGGTGATGTACGCGCCCGCGTTCACGGTCAATGCCAATACACCCGCCACCATCAGCCCATAGTTACGGCGGACTCGGCAGCCGCATCACCGCTCAAAAATCCAGCCGTCCGCCGGATTGACCAGCGCGACCGACCGACACGAAAATGCCAGATAAAAATCTGCACAAAACAACGGGTGCCGCGAAAACAGGGTACATATAAATCAGCGACAGGGTGCGCAACAGCCATGCGATACCGCGCAGAAAAACACCACCTTCTCAAAACGGATAATCCGCGCCAACGCGCCGAACAAACCCAACACGCCGCCCCCAGCACGGCAACGGTGGTTAGTTTTGAAAGTCATCAATGCGCCGGTCAAAAACATTTGGCGGTATTCCCAAATGATTTGCATTTGTCGGCTTTCCAGTATCCAGTCCATAAAATCAGTCCAATATTTTCTAGGCCGCGTGCAGGCTGCTTTCGGCGCTGGCTTTTGCACGGCACACAACAAAACCGCGTATTTTACGAATAAAATTCCGTTTCTTGTGTGCAAAACGTATGAAGCCGGCCGCAAACTGGCTACAATGGCGCACTTTACAGACTTTCCGCACGTTCATGATGCGAAGATTTGTTCGGGCAAACGCGCCCATCTGCCGCAGGGCAGCGCATTAACCATCGGCAATTTGACGGCGTCCACACGGGGCACCGCCATATCCTGCAACGCCTGTATGTTCAGGCGCAGGAGCGCACCTTCACGCCATCGCCATGATTTTCGAACCGCAGCCGGCGGAATTTTTCAGCCGTGCGCACGGCTGCCTGCACCCAGCCGCATCACGCCCCTGCGCGACAAACTGCAACCTTTGGCGCAGACCGGCTGCCTGCACGGCGTTTGGGTGCAGCGTTTCAACGCGCATTGCGCCCAAACCAGCTGAAGACTTCATCCGCAACACCTTGCGCGAACGGCTCGAACACGCACCTATCTGCTGGTGGGCGACGATTTCCGCTTCGGGTAAAGAGCGCGCGGCGGCGATTTTGCCCTGCTGTCGGCACAGGCCGATTTTCGTTACCGAGCGCACGCCCAGCATTTTGGTGGCCGGCGAACGCGCCAGTAGCACCGCCGAGCGCCAAGCATTGTCCGAAGGCAGCCTCGCACCGCGCCGAACAGATTTTGGGCACGGTTACAGCTCGAGCGGCCGCGTCAAACACGGCGCAAAAATCGGGCGAATTTTGGGTTGTCTCCACCGCAAACATTCATTTACCATCACACACATACGCATTGCAAGGCGTGTTTGTCGTCAGCGTGCGCGGCGCGTTTGGCGAATGCGCGGGCGTGGCATCGTTCGCGCGCAACCCCACCGTGTCCGACACCCCCGCCGCCAAGCTGGAAGTGCACCTGCTGGATTTCACGGCGACTTATACGGCCAGCGCCCGCACATCCGCTTTCGCACAAACTGCGCGACGAAATCAAATTTGCTGACTTGGGCAGCCTGCAAACGCAAATCGTCGCCGATATACTGGCCGCACGGCAAATGGCATGCCGCCCGCGCCCAATCGCAGCAGCAGGCCCACCAGCCACCGCGAAGGAGTGGATTATGGACGGTTCCGCACCGCATATCCTGTTTACCCGCATACTCGATTCTGGTCATTGCCGATCCCACCCTCCATTCCCCGCGCAGCCGCGAACGCGAACTCGGGCTATCCGAAAAGAGCACGAACGCTGGAAGACGTCCGCTTCCCTAGTCGGCCTGAACGAAGAAATACTGGCGAAGCTGTTACCGCTGCGTTACCGGAGGCAGCCTGCGCGACGCCAATACATCGAAAGCCTGAAAGAAAAGACACATGATCCGCCGCATTTGTTTTATTCTCTGCTGCCGCGCTGGCAGCCTGCACCTTGCCCGCCGCCACTGTTTCACCCGTGTCGCAACTGCAATGGTTTGCCCATACCGACGCACGGCTAACGCATCATCGCCGCCCTGAAAACCGCCGGCGAAGTACGCACGAAGGCATGGCAAGGCTGGCTGCAACAATACCGCAGCGCATGGCGGCAAGACCGGCAACCGTTACCGTACTTGACACAATGGTGCGCCACATGGCTGGGAAGCGCAGCAAACAAGAAAGTCTGCTGCGCGGCGGCACGCTGGTGCATTTCAATACGGCGTGTTGCGCGATGAAGCCGCCATTCAGGCCGCACAGAAGATCGCTGGGCTATTAAAAAGCAGCCTGCACTTTCACTGTCCAAGGAAACCCCATGGAATATCCGCGGGACGGACAAGGCTACGACGTCCACCGGTTTCGTTGAAGGCCGCCCTGATTTTGGGGCGGCGCTACCGATCTCACAGCAAAGGCCTGCTCGGCCACCTGATGCCGACGCACTGCTGCACGCCATCACCGACGCCTTCTGCGCTGCCGCTTTGGGCGACATCGGCAAACCTCTTCCCCGACACCGCCGCCGAACACAAAGATGCCGACAGCCGCCACTGCTGCGCGAAGCCTACTGCCGTACAGCGCGCAGGCTGGCGCGTGGGTGAACGTGGACAGTAACCGTCATCGCCCAACAGCCCAAACTGCGCCCGCACATCGACGCCATGCGCGCCAACATCGCCGCCGACTTTGGGGCTGCCGCTGAAACGCGTCAATATCAAAAGGCAAAACCAACGAAAAAGCTCGGCTATCTGGGGCGCGGAAGAAGCGGTCTAGCGCAGGCGGTCGTGCTTCTGGCAGCCGTTTGAGTGCAGGCTGCTTGAAATGTGCGACACCCGTCACACGGCATCCTGTTTTGCCGCTGCGCCGTCCCCGCAGACGATCCGCGCCTACTTAATGGACACTCTGCGCCGCTATCACAGCCACGACTGGGCGGATTTGGAAATCGGCTGCTGCCTGCAACCGCATTATCCCGCCCAAACGCAGGATTTTCGCCGATCAGCTCATTGCCGCGCACCCAACAATGCGCCGCAGTTTGATTTCGATTATACCCTTCGCCGAAGGCGACGTGCTGAATGTGAAGCCCGCAGGCAGCCTGCACAACATAATCGAACTGGAATTCACTGCAGGACAGTGGCGGCAACAAAACCAAGACAGCGAGCCATTTGAACCGCAAACTCACCATCGGCAGCGGCGTGATAAAACATGCTATGAGCGAGCCTGCACAGCAACCCCATGAACTTACGATACACCTCGCACCAAAACTTTTATTTTGCTCGCCCCCGTCACGCTGAACCAATATTTGGCAGACGGCGCATTTTGGCAGACATTTACCGCCGACCTGTCCCCGCTTGTGTCCCCCAGTAAAGGCGTGCTGCACGTCGCGCCGCGCAATACGACGGACATAGCCGTGAAACTGGGGCGGCTGTCTCTGGCGCGCGGACGTAGCTGCAAAACTGACGGACAACTACCGCCGCCAGCCATCCTGACACATTTCTTCTTTGAATCTTTTGTCCGCCTATTTTCCAAACCTTTTCCGCCTGCGTCAAACAAAACGAAACACCAAAATTAACGCTGGCACTGAACAGCCGTACAACCAGTCTTTACAGCAGCCCTGCTGCCCAGCCTGCGCCAAGATTAATTTTGACGATTTCGGTGCGCGGCTTTCGTCTGATACCGTGGAATCACGGCTGTCGCAGCATATCGGCGTGACTTTTCGCGCCTGCATAGCAGCGGCCGCATGCCTCATCCTGTCGTTTCGTCGTCCCACGACGCATGGACGGACAGCATCCAAGACCTGAGCAGCGCACACGGCGGCAGAATGGGACGGTGGGAAATGGCATATTGCGAAGCATCGCGGACTGGGCGGCATTTTGACATTCAGGCAGCCTGCACCACGGGCAGAAACCGTGGCGGGCGGCGTGGTGCGCGGCAAAACGCGCGAAAACTATAAATTACTGATTATTATTGGATTAGACCAACATGCAGGCTGCTTTCTTCCGCTGCAAAAGCAGCCTGCACCCCACTTTGGAAGGAAAAACACCATGACTCAAGACGATTTGAAAACGGCTGGCCGCCGAAAAAGCGGTCGAATTCGCGCCCGAAGGCGAATACATCGGCATCGGCACCGGCAGCACGATTAACTTTTTATTGAAGCGCTGGGCAAAAGCGGCAGTCAAAGGCGCGGTCACCACGTCCGACAAAAAGCCGCGAGCTGATGGCGAAATACGAAAACTCCTCGAACCATGCCAACGAAGTTTCGCGGCTGGGCATTTACATCGACGGTGCGGACGAAATCAACCACACGCTGCGAAAATGATTAAAGGCGGCGGGTGCGGCGCTGCTGCCCGAAAAATCGTGCCAATTGGTCGAACGCTTCATCTGCATTGCCGATGAAAGCAAATATGTGGCGCGGCTGGGCAAATTCCCGCCGCTGATTGAAAGTCGCGCTGATGGCGCGTTCGATGGTGGCGCGGCAGATTGTGCTGTTGGGCGGCTAAACCCTGAACTGCGCATCGGCTGCAAAACGCCGCACGGCAACGAAATTTTGGACGTGCGCGGCTTGATTTGAGCCAGCCTTTTGAGCATGGAGCGCGAATTGAACAAAATCACGGGCTTGGTGGAAAAACGGCCCTGTTTGCCGAACGGGCGGCGGATTTTGTTGATTTTGGCGCGCGAATCGGGCATTGAGCTGATTCAGCCGCATGTAAAGGATTGCAGCGATGAAAAACGATGACGTTAAGCGCCACCCTGCTTTCGGCTTTATCCTGCTTTCTTCCGCCTGCGCCAAATCGGTCGAAGTTGAAAAATCCGGAGCAGGCGGATAACGCCCGCATTATCACGCCACCGTGAAAAATGTGCACGACGGCGACACCATCCGCGTAACCGACAGTCACGGCTCGCGAAATCCGCATCCGCATGGCGTATATCGATGCGCCGGAACTGAATCGGCGCACGGCCAAAGCAGCCGCGACGCACTGCGTACCGTGCTGCAACGCCAAAACGTGCAGATTGAGGGTGTTCGACGCCGACCAATACGGCCGCCAAGTGGCGCGCGTGCTGCTGAACGGGCGCGATGTGAATGTGCAGCAAATCCGCAGGGCAACGCGTGGCACTACCGCAGCATTGCCCGCCGCAACCAAAACCCCGCCGATTATGCGCAATACGAACGCAGCGAAGCCGCCGCCAGCAGGAACGCGCCGGCCTATGGCGCGACCGCAGCCCGTGGCACCTTTGGACGTACCGCCGAGCAACAACGGCGGAACGAACAGTAACGCCTGAAAAAGCAGCCTGCACTCGGAAAAACAGAAGGTGCAGGCGCTTTTTCGCCGCCGGCCGCACCCCTGCCCCATTTAAAGCAGTCTTTGCTATAATGGTATATTCAACCGCCCAAACCGCCATCGAGGCCGCAACGATGCCCATCACCCTCACAACACCCCACACGCAAAAGAAGAATTTGTCCCGCTCAATCCCCGAAAACGTCCGCATGTACGTCTGCGGCATGACCGTCTATGACTACTGCCACCTCGGCCACGCGCGCGTGCTGGTCGTGTTCGACATGATTGCCCGCTGGCTGCGGCAGCACGGCTATCCGCTCACCTATGTGCGCAACATCACCGATATTGACGACAAAATCATCGCCCGCGCCAACGAAAACGGCGAAACCATCGGCGAACTCACCGCGCGCTTCATCGCCGCCATGAACGAAGACAGCGACGCGCTGGGCGTGCTGCGCCCCGATATCGAGCCAAAAGCCACCGAACACATCGGCCAAATGATTGCCATGATTGAAGATTTGGTCGCCAACGGCAAAGCCTATCCCGCGCCCAACGGCGACGTGTATTACGCCGTGCGCGAATTTGCCGAATACGGCCAGCTTTCCGGCAAATCGCTGGACGACCTGCGCGCCGGCGAGCGCGTGGACGTGGATGCCAACAAGCGCGACCCTTTGGACTTCGTGCTGTGGAAAGCCGCCAAACCAGGGCGAACCTTCGTGGGAAAGCCCGTGGGGCAACGGTCGTCCCGGCTGGCACATCGAATGTTCGGCCATGGGCGGCGAACTGTTCGGGCAAACGTTTGACATTCACGGCGGCGGCGCGGATTTGCAGTTCCCGCACCATGAAAACGAAATCGCCCAGCTGCGGCGCACACGGCGGACTGTGCGGCCACGATGCGCCCCATGCGGCGCGGCAAACGCATCAACAGCCATGTGAAATACTGGCTGCACAACGGCTTTATCCGCGTGGACAACGAAAAATGTCCAAATCTCTGGGCAATTTCTTCACCATCCGCGACGTGCTGAAAAATACGCGCCCGAAGTCGTGCGATTCTTCATTTCTGCGCGCGCATTACCGCAGCCCGCTCAATTATTCGGACGCGCATTTGGACGATGCCAAAAACTTCGCTCGCGCGGCTTTACAACACGCTGGGCAACGTGCAGGCTGCCGATTTCGCCGTGCGCGAAGACGCGAACGACTACACGCGCCGCTTCTTCGCCGCAATGGACGACGATTTCAACACCGCCGAAGCTATGTCCGTGCTGTTTGAGTCTGGCGAACGAAGCCAACAAAACGGGCAGCGCGGAATCCTGCAGGCTGCCTGAAAGCCTTGGGCGGCACTTTGGGGCTGCTGCAAGACGACCCGCAGCACTTCCCGCAAAGCGGCGGCTGAAGAAGGCGGCTTGTCGGCGGACGAAATCGAAGCGCTCATCGCCCAACGCGCAAAACAGCGCGCGCAAACCAAAAACTGGGCGGAAAGCGACCGCATCCGCGACCTTTTGGCGGAACACAAAAATCCTGCTGAAAGACGGCGCGGACGGCACGACTTGGACGCGTGGATAAGTGCAGGCTGCTTTTTGCGCCTTCCAAAAAGCAGCCTGCACCTGAAAACACTCTGAAAAAGGGACACTCACCATGCAAGAAAACATCCCACAACACGAACTGCAAATGTCGGTGCTGATGACGCCCGACATGGCCAATTTCAGCGGCAACGTCCACGGCGGCGACCTGCTCAAACTGCTCGACCAGTGGCCTCATGCCTGCGCCAGCCGCTATTCGGGCTTCTACTGCGTTACCCTGTCGGTGGACAAAGTGACCTTCAAAGAGCCGATTTATGTGGGCGAACTGGTGACCTTCCTCGCCAGCGTGAACATGGTCGGCCGCACCTCGATGGAAGTGGGCATCCGCGTGGGAAGCGCAAAACATCCGCGACCGCACCACGCGCCACACCAATTCCTGCTACTTCACCATGGTGGCGATGGACAACGGCAAACCCGTGCCCGTGCCCGAACTGGTGCTGGCCACCGAACAACAACGCTGCCGCCACACCGCCGCGCAACACCGCAAGCAACTGCGTTTGCAAGAAGCACAGGCGCACGACAGCCTGCCGTGTAACGCAGCCTAACTCCAGTCCTTACTATGAGAGCAGCCTGCACTTTCATTTTCAAAGTGCAGGCTGCTTTTTATCGCCGACCGACATCACGCGGCCTATTTCTCCGCCAGATATTCCGCCAAACCGCGTTCACGCAAAACGCAGCTCGGGCATTCGTGGCAACCGCCGTCCACGCCCAAATAGCAGGTGTGCGTGCGCGTGCGGATATAGTCCAGCACGCCCAATTCGTCCGCCAACGCCCACGTTTTGCTTTTTGGTCAAATACATCAGCGGCGTGTGCAGGCGGAAATCGCAGGCCATCGCCAAATTGAGCGTCACGTTCATCGACTGCACGAAAAATCTGGCGGCAGTCGGATAGCCTGAAAAATCGGTTTTCGCACACGCCGATAAAATATCGCGGATATTCTGCGATTTGGCATAAATAGCGGCATAAAGCAAAAACAGTGCGTTACGCCCGTCCACAAACGTATTGGGCATGCCTTTCGCGCATCGGTTTCGATGGCCGCCTGCGCGTCGGTCAGCGCGTTATGCGTGTATGGCGGTGATGAGCGACAAATCCAGCACGGTTTGGCGGATGCCCAGCTCTTGGGCGATGGATGCGGCGCGTTCCAACTCGATACCGTGCCGCTGGCCGTAGGCAAACGTGATGGCTTGCACGTTTTCCGCGCCGTATTGCTGCATGGCTTGGAACAAGCAGGTGGTGGAATCTCGCCCGCCGGAAAAACGACCAGTGCTTGCGCTCATGATGATTGTCCTTGCCGTGCGCCGAATTTGGCGCGGAACATTTCAATGGCAATGGGCAGCACGGACACGAAAAATAATCCCGATGACCACTTTGCCGAAATTGTCTTTCACTACGGGCAGGTTGCCGAAGCCGTAGCCCAGATAGGTCAGCAATACGACCCATAGCAGTCCGCCGATGATATTGTAGTCGGATAAAGCGGCCGTAGTGCATTTTGCCCATGCCGGCAACGAACGGGGCGAAACGTGCGCACAATCGGCACGAACCGCGCCAGAATAATGGTCTGCTGCCGTATTTGTCGTAAAACGCGTGGGTTTTGGGCCAAATATTCCTGCTTGAAGATTTTGCTGTTGGGATTGGAAAACAGTTTTTCGCCGAAGAATTTGCCAATGGTGAAAGTTGAATGCGTCGCCCAAAATTGCCGCGGCCAAGAGCACCAGCACGACAATGTGGATATTCAGATTACCGGCGGATGATGCGGCCACCGCGCCTGCGGCAAACAGACAGCGAAATCGCCCGGCAGCACGGGTGTGACCACCAGCCCGGTTTCGCAGAAGACGATAAGGAACAAAATGACATACAGCCACGCGCCGTATTCTGCGGTGAGCGTGACCAAGTGTTTGTCGATGGCAGGATGAAATCGATAATTTGCATGAGCATGATGTGCAGGGCTGCTTTCTGAAAAGCGGGGCGGATGCCGTGTGGTCAAAAGCCGTTATTTTATGCTACATTGTCTTTATCCGCCAAATTCCATTCTGTTTAACCGAAAAAAGCAAGGGAGACGCTGATGGCTGTAAACCTGATCGAAAAAATCGCCCGACCAACTGCATTTTCACTGCCGGTGTGCAACTTTTTCACGGCGCAGGCGGGCATTAAAAACCGCAGCATGACGATGTAACGCTGATGCTGTTGTCGCCCGAAAGCACGGTGGGGGCGGTGTTCACGCAAAAACAAATTTTGCGCCGCACCCGTGCGTGGCCAAGCTGGCATTTGTTCGGCGGGCACGGCATCCGCGCGCTGGTGGTGAACACGGGTACGCCAACGCAGGCACCGGCGCGGAAGGGCGAACGGCACGCGTTGCAAAATGTGCGCAGCGGCGGCGAAACAGGCAGGCTGCACCGCGGAACAGGTACTGCCGTTTTCCACCGCGTGATTTTTGGAACCACTGCCGATTCAGAAAAATCGCTGACCGCGCTGCCCACAGCCCGCCCCGTGGATTGGGGCTCGGCGGCACGCGCCATCATGACGACCGACACCGTGGCCAAATCGGCCAGCGCGCAGGGGCAGGGTGGGAAACCGCCACTCGGTGCAGGTAACCGGCATTGCCAAAGGCGCGGGCATGATTTGCCCGAACATGGCGACTATGCTGGGCTTTTATCGCCACCGATGCCGAAAATCGCCCAGCCCGTGTTGCGGCAAATGACGGAAGAGATTGCCGATGAAACGTTCAACTGCATTACGGTGGACGGCGACACCAGCACCAACGACAGCTTCGTCATCATCGCCACCGGCCAGAGCGACAAAACGAAATCGACAACATCGCCGACCCGCGCCCTATGCCCAAGTGTATGCGCTAGTGAAACAAGTGGCATTGGAATTGGCGCAGGCGATTGTGCGCGACGGCGAAGGCGCAAGCAAATTCATCACCATTCAGGTGGAAAATGCAGGGCAGCCTGCACGATGCCAAAAATCGCCTATGCCATTGCCCATTCGCCGCTGGTGAAAACCGCCTTTTTCCGCCGGCGACCCGAGACTTGGGGCGTATTTTAGCGGCGGTGGGCTATTCAGGTGCGGCGGTGGACACGGACAAACTGCGGCTGTATTTGGGCGATGTGCTGGTGGCGGAGAATGGCGGACGCGCAGCTGGCTATCGCGAGGAAGACGGTCAACGCGTGATGAAGGAAGCCGAAATTTCCGTGCGCGTGGACGTGCAGGCCGGCTGCCACAATGCCACGGTCTATACCTGCGATTTCACGAAAGAATATGTTGCCATTAACGCGGATTACCGAAGCTGACAGGGCTGTTCGATCGGTGCGAATAAAAAGTGCAGGCTGCTTTTCAATGTTCAAAAAGCAGCCTGCACTTCTCATTTTGCACGAATTTCCCGTTATTTTTACCTTTGCCCCTTTACCCGGTGCAGGTTCTTTTGTCCAACACTTTGCGGTTCGGTCGCCAGTTTTTCGCTTTGGCGGTTGATGTGCCATTGCTGGGCGATGGTCAGCAGGTTGTTCACCACATAATACAGCACCAATCCTGCAGGGAAGAAGAAGAACATGACGGAGAACATCAGCGCGCATAATCTTCATCATCTGTGCCTGGGTCGGGGTCGCTGGCGGCGGGTTCAGCGTGGTTTGGAACCACATGGTGGCCGCCATCAGAATCGGCAGGATAAAGAACGGGTCGGGGGCGCGACAGGTCGGTAATCCAGCCCGAGCCAAGGCGCTTGGCGCAATTCCACCGATAGGAAAATCATCCAGTACAGGCCGATGAAAATCGGCATTTGCACCAGCATGGGCAGGGCAGCCGCCCAAAGGATTGATTTTTCGTCGCGGTAAAGCTTCATCGCGGCTTGCTGCCAGCCCATTTTATCGTCGCCGTATTGTTTTTCAATGCTTCCATTTTGGGCGCGCGACGGTGCGCATTTTTCGCCATGGAGCGGTAGGCTTTTGTTATTGAGCGGATACAGAATCGCCTTTCACGATAATGGTCAGCACGATAATCGCCCAACCCAGTTGTTAATCAGGCTGTGCAGCCAGTTGAGCAGGGCGAACAGTGGCGCGGCAAAAATATGCACGCGGCCGTAGTCTTTGGTCAGCCTCGAATTTGGGCGATACGGTTTTTCAAAAATGCTGGTGATTTGCGGCCGGCGCACAGCTGCGCGCCGAAAACTTTGGCTGCCGCCTGCGGCCACCTGCACGGGCGCGACATTCACGCCGGAACTGCACGAGGTTGTCGCTGCGTTTTTCATATTGACGGTGCAGGCTGCTTTTTCGCAGATGTTGCTGCCTTCTTGCGGCTGCATAATCCATGCCGACACGAAATAATGCTGAATCATACCCACACAACCGCCGGTGGCTTTGCGCTGGTATTCGGCGGTGTCTTTGCCGGTTTGGAAATCGTCGTCCAAATCGCTGTATTTCACTTTTTGGAATTCATCGCCGTCGGGCGTGTACACCACCGGGCGTTACTAGCTGCTCATGAACCAGCCTTCGCCCTCGGGCTTGCTGTTGTCGCGCACCACTTGGTAATTCGTGCCGACTTGAATCGGCGCGGAACCTGTGTTTTTCACATCAAAAGCGCACATCCACCAAATAGCTGTTTTGCGGAAGGTGTACACTTTGTCAATGTTCACGCCGTTGGCTGCCCTGCGCGCTCAATTCTCACTTCCAGCGTATCGCCCGATAAAGTGTAATTTTTCTGCGCGCTGCTGAACGTGAGTCCTTCCAGCCAGTTTTTGCCGTTCGCATCCACCAGCTCGGATTGCGCGATATACGTCAGCGGCTGCCGTCTGCCAGCAAAAACGAATTTTTGCTGCTCGTCCGCCGCAGAGTTGTATTGGTTCAGGGTCATGCCGCGCAAATCGCCAGTTTTTCTCGTCAATCACCGCCTGCACGGTATCCGTGTTCACGGTAATGGGGCTGGTGGCGCCCAATGGGAAGCAGCCTGCACTTGCGCTTGCTGTGCAGTCGCCGTGGCGAGCGGTGTTCGGCTGCGGGCTGGGGTACATTTGCCCGTAGCCCCACAGAATCAGCATGGACAATGCTGTGGCAATAAACAGTCGTTTGGCATCCATTGTGAGATTTCCTTATTCGGTTTGAAACCATTGCAGCGCCGGGCAGCCTGCAAAAGTTCCGTTTCGCGGACTGGTCATCTGCGCTGCCGCCCCAGCGGTGGCAGCGACACAAGCGTTTTCGCGGTCAGGCACGCACCCTTTGCACGCGCCATGTTTGCGCAGGGCTTCGACGGCATATTGGGGAACACGTCGGCACATAGCGGCAGCGCGGCGGGAAAAGCGGGCTGATGGCCGGTTGGTAAAAACCGGACCAGCCCTAACAAAACGGTTCGCAGCATGATTTCATTCTTTTCGTTTTTGCGCGACAGTCGGTGCAGCATCATTTCGCACAATTCCTGCCGGTACTGCGACGCACTGTCTTTATCGAGACGCCTTGCGCACGCGCACCACAAAATCCGTGCGGCGGCAAACGCATTGATGCCGCCGAAACCATTCGCGGATGACCGTTTCATATGGTTGCGGCGGTTGGCGCGTTTGGCGGCTTTTTGCTGACCACCAAACCGGAGTCTGGCAAAGCTCGCATTGTTTCAAGCGCAGCACCTGCAAAAATTCCGCGAACGCTGCTTACGAGTGCAAAACAGGAAGAGAACTCTTCCGTTTTTAATAAGCAACGAGCTTTGCCGAAAGCCCTGTTCAATTACAGCCAAACGTTTGCGGCCTTTGGCGCGGCGTGCTGCCAATACAGCGCGGCCACCGCGTGTTTTCGAGCGCACCAAAAAGCCGTGTGTGCGTTTGCGTTTGGTAACTGAAGGTTGGTAAGTGCGTTTCATTTTGAATATCCTAATTAAATTTCGGGGAAAAATTAAACGTGCAATTAAACCTGTTTTATCGTGTTTTGTCAATCAAAATAAGCAGGTGTTCGGCGGCGCGATACGGCAAAAAGCAGCCTGCACTGATTGGGAGCGTGCAGGCTGCTTTACTGATTCGAAACAAGACGGCACCGTGCATTAAGGCGCGCGTCCGTCGGTTGCCGCTCACGTTCAGCACGGGCGATGCGTTCTCTTCGCTCAGCAGCACGGTGTCATGCTGGTGACCAAGCGCGCTTTTCGCTGTCGGTCATTTTGAACGATATTGCGCCGCTCAATTCCGACACTGTACCGCCCACCATGGCGATTCGCGCCGCGCACCAAGGCTTGGCGTGCCAAAATCACGGCTTCTGCCTGCTGGCGGCGCAACATAGGCCTGTCGATTTCGGGCGCATGCGTCAAATGGGTGAAGCGCGACTTCGTCAATCGAAAATTCCCGCCACTTCCACGCGCTCCTGCTAGCATTTGCTGAAACTGCGCCAGAATGGTTTGCAGGTGCCCGTCAGGCTGTCCGCGCTGCCGTCGTTGGCATATGGGTGATGGGTCGCCAGCGCGCGCAATGCGCGCTTCGCTCTGCACGTTCAGGAAATGGTGAGGCGTTTTTCCACGTCCAGCACGGCGGCGGCGGATTTTCGATGTGGTACACAATCGCGGCGGCAATTTCAATCGGCGTGCCGGAAGAATCGTTCACTTTCAGCGTATCGGTCACGCTAGTTGCCGTCTTTGAGCGACACGGTTTGCGTGTGGTAAACGGAATCAGCCAGTAAAAACCGGCGTGCGGCAGGATGCCGGCGTATTTTGCCGAACAATGTGCCCACCAGCGCAACATTCGGCTGCACCACGCGGAAACGGGTAAACAAATAAAAATACGGCACGCCCAACACGGCGGCAGCCCCATCGGTCTGACAATGCCCATCCACCGACACCGATGCCGATAACCAACAAAATCACCAGTGCGACAAAGCCGTTCAGGTACGGCATTTCGTATTTTTGCTGTATGTTTGACTCATCAGTTTTCCTTTTCCTGACTGTGGTGGGAGAATGCAAAGATCATACCATCAATTTCACTCGAATGCAAATGTTCGAATAAAATGCAAATGATTTTTCACAATACGAGTGCAGGCTGCCATCGGTCTGAATCTTTGATTCCAGCAAACTGATGATGCGTGCCTGCGGTACTGCTTTTTGTGCTTGCCCGTGCAACACTTATCCACAAAGCGGCGAATATTGGGTATAATTTCCGCCCAATCAAACGCCTGCACGCGAGCTAGGTATCCACAAGCGGCACCCATTGATTCCCCGTTCACAAACCTCTATTTTCTTTGAGCATTTTCATGAAGTTAGCGCTGATTTTGGGCGCAAGCGCTGCGCCGCCTTCATTCTGAACTGAGCGAACAGCAGTTCAACCGCGCCATTGCCCCCGTCACGCTGGGCGAGCAGGACGGCGCGTGGGTGCTGTATGCCAAAAACCAGTTCGCCGTGAATCCGCTGCGTTCGCAATACGCGGTGAAGATTGCCGCGTTGCGAGGCGGAACTTGCGCCCGACGCGCCTGCCGTGTGCTACAAAATCGGCAGCGGGGCGGCGTGCCGCGATGGCGGATGCCGATGTGCAGGCTGCTTTTTCCGCACCGCCCGCCGCCGAGATTGCCCGAAGAAAAAGCAGCCTGCACGGTGAAACCGCCTCCAAAACGACAGGCAGCAAAAAGCCAGCGCCACCGCCATTTTGCAGAGCGCATGAACAACCTGCGCCCCGACCATCCGACCCGACACACCCCACCGCCAATGTGCGGAGCTGCTTCGACCGTCACATCGGGACAACGCCGCCCCCGCCATCGAACAGGAGAAACAGCGCGAAGCCGCCGAACAGCGCCACACGCAGACCAACCTGTCGTCCGAATACACGTTGTGACGCTGGTGGTGGGCAAAGGGGCAACCAGCTGCCCGTGCAGTGGCGATGAGCATTGCCGAAAGCCGGGCGACAATATGATACAACCCGTTTTTCGTCGTGCAGTTCCACCGGCTTGGGTAAAAACCCACCTGGTGCAGGCGTGCGGCAACCGCCTGCTGGCACTGAATCCGGCTGCTAAAGTGCGCTATATGCACTCGAACGAATACCTGAAAAACCTTCATGACCACCGTGAAAAACAAAAGTTGGGACGCGTTCAAAGCAGCAATATCTGCATCACGACCTGCTCATCATCGACGACATCCAGTTCATTCAGGGCAAAGACCGCACCATGGAAGAATTCTTCTTCCTGTTCGAGCATTTCCATTCGCGCAACCAGCAAATCATTTTGACCTGCGACCAGCTGCCCAGCGGCTTGGAACACATGGAAAAACAGCTGATTTCACGCTTCTCTTGGGGCATGACCGTGCGCATCGAACCGCCCGAGACTGGAAAATGCGTATCGATATTTTTGGAACACAAAGCCATGGACATCCAATTTGACGAAGGTGCGGCACTGTTCATCGCCCAAAATGTGAAAGCCAGCGTGCGCGAACTGGAACGCGCGCTGAACCGCGTCATTGCCGCTGCCAGCTTTGAAAAAACGCAACGTTATCGACATCGACCTGGCCACCAGCGCGCTGCAAAGACATCATCGTCAGCAACTACAAACCGATTACCGCCGACCTCATCGCGAAAAGCGTGGCGAGACTATTACCGCATCCGCATCAGCGACCTGCTCGGCACGCACGCGCAACATCGCCCGAGCCAGCGCCAAAGTCGCCATGCGCGCTGACCAAAAGAACTCACCACGCTGAGCCTGCCGGCCATCGGTGACGCATTCGGCGGCCGCGACCACACCACCGTGATGCATGCCGTCAAAGCCGTGACCAAACTGCGCCGGGACGAGCCGGAGCTGGAACAGGATTACGGCAAATTGCTGATTTTGATACAAAACTGATTAAAACAACCCAAAACATTCCATAAACTACATTTAGAAAGAACCCATCATGTTGATTTTAGAAACCGGTCGCGACGACCTGCTCAAACCCTGCAAGCCGTTACCGGCATTGTAGAACGCTAAACACACGCTGCCCATCCTGTCGAACATCCTGCTGCAAAGCGAAAACGGACAGGTGCAGCTTTCAGCCACCGATTTGGAAATCAAATCCACATTGGGCGCGCAAGGCGCACAACCCGATTTCGCATCACCACCAATGCGATTGCAGGGACATTCTGCGCGCCCTGCCCGATTCTCCACCGTGCAGCTGGATTTGGCCGACCACAAACTCACGCTCAAAGCAGGCAAATCCCGCTTTAACCTGCAAACCCTGCCGGCGCAGGACTTCCCCACCATGAATGTGGCCGAAAACACGTCCGCCGCCTTCGCCCAGTCGCAGGAAACCCTGAAACATGGATTTCACAGGTGCAGCACAGCATGGCGGTGCAAGACATCCGCTTTTTGATCTGAACGGCCTGCTCGCGCTGCGAGACCGAAGGCAACCAGCTGCGTTTGGTGGCCACGACGCACACCGCCTCGCATTCACATCCGCCACGCTGGAAACCGAACTGCCGAAACACGGCGTGATTCTGCCGCGCAAAACCGTGCTGGAACTGAACAAACTGCTCCCAGCCCAGAGAAAACTGTGGTGGTGGAACTTTTGGACAACCAAGTCCGCTTCCGCTGCAACGACACCGTGATTGTCAGCAAAAGTGATTGACGGCCGCTTCCCCGACTCATAACCGCGTCGTCCCGATGGACAATACATTTTCGTGATTGACCGCCTGTCCCTGCTGGGCGCGTTGGAGCGTTCGTCCATTTTTGGCCAACGAAAAATTCCGCGGCGTGCGCCTGCTGGTGCAGCCAGGCAGCCTGCACATCACCTGCACCAACAACGAACAGGAAGAAGCCAGCGAAGAGTTGGACATCGCCTATCAGGGCGAAAGCCTGGATGTGGGCTTTCAACATCACCTTCCTGCTGGATTTGCTGCGCAACGTGCACAGCGACGAAGTGCAACTGGCCTTCGGCTCGGCCGACCGCGCCACCTTGTTCACCGTTCGAACCGTCCGGAATTCAAATACGTTGTAATGCCGATGCGCATTTAATCCGACCATCCACCGATAATAACGAGTGCAGGCTGCTTTTGAACCCCAAAAGCAGCCTGCACATTACGCTACAACAACCATCCCCCAAAACCCCGCAAAGGAACACTGCCATGACCATCATCAAACAAGAAGACTTCATCAAAGCATTGCCGATGCCTTCCAGTTCATCAGCTACTACCACCCCAAAAGACTACATCAAGCCCTGACCAAAGCGCTGGCCAAAGAAAAAAACCCCGCCGCGCGCGATGCGATGACGCAGATTCTGGTGAACAGCCGCATAGTGCAGCCACCGTCCCATCTGCCAAGACACCGGCATTGCCACCGTGTTCCTGAAAGTCGGCATGAACGTGCAGTGGGACGCAAATGAGCGTGCAGGAAATGGTGAACGAGGCGTGCGCCGTGCCTACTACGCACCCGACAACGTATTGCGCGCCTCCGTGCTGGCCGACCCTGCCGGCAAACGCCAAAAACACCAAAAGACAACACCCCGCCGTCGTCCCACATGAAATCGTGGCGGGCGACAAAATGAAGTTACCTGCGCAGCCAAGGCGGCAGGCTCGGAAAAGCTCCAAAATGGCCATGCTCAACCCGTCCGACAGCATTGTCGATTGCTGAAAACCGTGCCCACCATGGGTGCAGGCTGCGTATCCGCCCGGCATTTTGGGCATCGGCATCGGCGGCACGCCTCGAAAAAGCCATGCGCGCTGATGGCCAAAAGAAAGCCTGATAGAGCCACATCGACGTTCAAGAATTGCAAGACAAAGCCAAATTCGGCGCAGAATTGAACACGGTGGAAAAACGCGCTTGGAGACGCTGTGTGCGAAAAGGGAACGCGCTGGGCATCGGCGCGCAGGAGGCTTGGGCGGCCTTGACCACCGCGTAGGACGTGAAAATCCTCGATTATCCGACCCACGCCGCCTCAAACCCGTAGCCGCGCCATGATTCCGAACTGCGTCGCCACGCGTCACGTCGAATTCACGCTGGATGGCACAGGCTAGGGTCAAACTCGACCCGCCAGCCTGGAAGACTGGCAAACATCACCATAGCCCGACAACGGCATCCGTCAACCTGGACACGCTCACCAAAGAGACGTGGCGCAATGGAAAATGGGCGACGTGCTGCTTCTGAACAGCAAATCTACACCGGCCGCGACGCCTCTACAAACACATAGTTGATATGCTGAACAAGGCGAAAAACTGCCGTCGTTCACCAGCAAAATGATTTACTACGTCAGCGTCGATCCCGTGCGTGACAATGGTCGGCCCGCAAATCCCACCACCGCCACCCGCATGGACAAATTCACGCGCCAAATGCTGGAGCAGACCGGCCTGGGCATGATTGGCAAATCCGAACGCGGCGCGGCCGCCTGCAACCATTGCCGACAACCAAGCCGTGTACCTGATGGCCACCAGCGGCGCAGCAGCCCTATCTAGTCATAAGCGATTAAAGAAACCAAAGTCATCGCCTTCGAACTGGGCATGGAAGCGATTTACGAATTCGAAGTGAAAGACATACCCGTTACCGTGGCGGTGGACAATAAAGACCCCGCTCCGTGCACGCTATCGCACCGAAACAATGGCGACGAAAATCAGCATTATCCCCGTAGAAGCCCTAATGTGCCGAGTGCGGGCTGCTGGCGTATTCAAAGCAGTGCCGCAGGCACATCAATTCGCTGAACCGTAGATTCAGACCGATGGCATACTTTTGTTTTTGTTTTTAAATAAAATCTGCAATCAGCTGTTACCACACCGCGAACAGATTCCCCATGGCACTCAATACCGAATCTTCCCCGTCACCCCCTTCCGTCAAAACTGCACCCTGTTGTTGGGCATTCACCACCAACGACGCGTGCTGACCGATGTCGGCGGCGACAGCGGCTTCCTGTGCCCAACACATTCCAACAGCAAGGCCTGAACCTGCGCGCCGTCTGGCTCACGCACGGACATTTGAATGCACCGGGCGGCGTGCCCTTCCTGCTGCAACAGCACGAAACAGAAATCCTCGGGCCGCACCGCGAAGACGAATTCCTGCTGCAAAGCCTGCCGCAAACCACCGCAGAATACGGCTTCCCCGTCTGTCCCGCATTTGCGCCCACGCGCTATCTGAACAGAAGGCGACACACTGACCATGGGCAGCAGCGCTGCGTGCTGCATCGACGGCCACACGCCCGGCCGTCGTGTTCCATAGCCCCGACAACCGACTGCTGATTGCGGCGATGTGTTGTTTACGAAAGCATCCGGCCGCACCGATTTCCCGCGCGGCAACCACCAAGCCCTGCTCGACAACATCCGCCGCAAACTCTACACGCTGCCGGACGACACGCTGGTCATTCCCGGCCACGGCCGCACCACCACCATCGGCCACGAAAAACGGCGCAACCCATTTGTCCGCGCCGATTAAACCGCAAAAAGCAGCCTGCACTTTAAATTTCCCAAGTGCAGGCTGGCTTTTACTTAACACACCTTCCGCGCGTTCAGGTGCTGCAAGGCGTTGCAATTTTGTACCCGCCAAATCGATGCTGCCGAGGCGCGGGTGTCCGCCGTTCCAGTCGGCCCACAGCTTTTGCAACGCTTCCCGGCTGTGTCGGCGACGCAGTTCCGCAAATCAGCGTCGGGTGCGGCAGAGGTTCGCCGCCCAGCAGCATGATGTAGCTGCCTGCTTGAGCGCGGATGTGCATGGTTTGCGATGTCGGCACGTTCGAATTTTGCCAACTCGTCTTGTGTGAACATCTGCCCGTCGATTTCACTTCGCCTTTGAGCACCAGCACGCCGTATTCCCAGCCTGCTTGGGTGATTTCGAGCGTTTGCGCCTGACAGGTGCGGATGTCCAAACCCAGTAAGGGCGGGCTATGCTGTTCGGTCGGGCGGTGCGGCCGGCGAAACTGCCGTTCACCAGCACGAAATTCGCGCTATCGCTCGACCATTCGGGCATTTTCGGGATACTGGCGGAAATCGGGGCGATGGTTTTTACTCATCGGCAGGGCAATCCAAGCTGCACGGCATGCAGGGGTTTAATGCCTGCGGGCGTTTTGCTCAGTGTGGCTGATGCCGTGGTGGTCGCCCGTGCCTGCGGTCATCAGATTAACGGTGTTTGGGGCGGATGGTTTTGGCGGTTGCCCAGGCTGTCTTGGTGCAACAATTCGCCTTCCAGCGTCAAGTGAAGGTTTGCGGGTTGGTGTGCGGATGTGCGCCGTCTGCAAACCGTCTTCCTGCGCGAGCAAAATGCGCGAGTAAGCGTGGTCGAGAAAGCACCATGCACCGATGGTGCGGTGCGCGCCCAGTTAGGCAGCAGCCGGGCAATCGGAATACCACGCCAACATCCGTGGGTTTTGCGGTGATTTTGGTAATGGTCATGGGTTTTCTTATCGGGTGCAGGCTGCCATCGGTCTGAATCTGATTCAGCTAACCGATGATGCGTGCCGTGGTACTATCATCGGTCTAAATCGCTGATTCAGCCACCCGATGTGCGTGCCTGCAATATGTAGTTTTCAAGGCCAGCCTCAAATATCCACAATCTGCCGTTCCATCCCTTTCACCGGCGGCAGCCACGGCGAGTTGGTCAGGCAGCGTTGCCACAGCGCGTCGGGCAGGCGGTAGTGGTCGGCACGGTCGGGATCGAGGTGCGGTTTGATGTCGGCATCGCGGTTTTCGCGCACCAAAGTCGGCCAAATCGGGTTAATCATCACGGTTTTGCCCAGCGCGATAAACTCCGCCCAGCCGGTGTCAAACGCTTTGGCGATGTCGCTGCCGGTGTAGAGGTTGCCCACGCCGATTAAGGGCAGTGTGCCGGCGATGCGTTCGTGCAGCAGTTCCATGCGGGCGCGGTTGGTGTCTGCGCCGCGTCGGGCGTGTTTGTAGAAATCCCACAGCGAAACATGCAGATATTGCAGCGGTTTTTGCGCAGTTCGTCTATCAGCACGAAGGTGTCGGCCATGGTGATGCCCTGGTTTCGCCCGGACTCTTCGGGCGAGCAGCGGTAGCCCGAGGATGAAAGTCGGGTTTGGCGTGCGCTTTCACGGCAGCGGCGACGGCATCGACCACGGCCAGCGGGAAAGCGCAGGCGGTTTTGCAGGCTGCCGCCCCATTCGTCGGTGCGGCGGTTGGTTTGGGCGGACACGAATTGTTGCAGCAGGTAAGCGTTTGCACCGTGGATTTCACGCCGTCAAACCCGGCCTGCACCGCGAGGGTGGCGGCATTGGCATAGGCGGCGATGAGCTGCTCGATTTCGGCGGCGGTCAGTTCGCGCGCGCCCGCTGGCTTCATCGGCGGACGGGGGCGACGATGTCGGCGGAAAGTTCTTTGGGGGCTATTTGCCGCCGTGGTGGATTTGCAGAGATGGCTTTTCGCGCCTTGTGCTTGGGCGATTTCGAGCAACTTCGCGCAGGCTGGGCAGGTCGTCTTCGCTTATGGCGTACGGGCTGGCCTTCAAAGGTTTTGCCGTTGGCCTGCACCAGTGTGGCGGCGGCGATAAACAGGCCGAAGCCTTTGAAGCGGTTTTGCAGAAAACGTGCGCTCTTGGTCGGTGATGTGGCCGTTTTCGTCCGAAGCGAAAAAGTGCGTCATGGGGGGCGACGGCGAGGCGGTTGGGAACGGTGGCGCCGTTGTTGAAGGTGTAGGGCTGGAAGACGGGGTTCATGGGAGTTCCTTATGCTGGCAAAGATTCGGGCTGTTTGTGTGAAAGATATTTGGATGGTGCAGGCGATTCGGGTGTCAAGGCCAAACGCCGCTTGACGGCGGCAATGGAAGAAGCATGCCTGCGCTATTTTCCAAGTGCAGGCTGCTTTTTAAGCGTAACAAACTGACTGCGGGATTACCGCACGAGTACAGTGCGCCCGCGCCAACACCGGCACGGCCTTGTGAGATTGACGGAGACAGGCGCTTTCACGGTCCAGTTGCCGCCGTCGCTGATGGCCCGATGCACCCACGGCAATCGCGGACTGGCCGCCGTAATAGCCCGTGCCGATACCGATGCGGATGCGCCGGTGCGGGTCACTTGCGGAATGGAGCTTTGCGCGATACCGCCTGCAATGCCGGCGTTGCTGTTGTCTTCCAATTTGCCGATACGCTGGCCGAGCTGGTTAATCTGGTTTTTGGTTGGCGGTGCTGCCTGCCTGCCACGGCTGCTTGAAGCTGGCGCACGTTCACGGCATCGTTGGGGTTGGTACCGTCCGCAACATGGGTAATCTGCTTGTTGCCACTGCGTCAATACCGTTGTTGGTCGCGCTCGAGTGGTTGTTGATGGTCGAGGCCGTTGTTATTCACGGTGGTGTTACCGGTTTTCAGGCTGCCTGCGTTGCCCGAAATCCACGTTTTGCGCGGTTTGAGGCGCCAATGTGTTGCTGGCGTTATCGGCCACCACGCCGATATTTGTTGTCGGTGAGCGTGCGGTGGCACCACCTAACACATTGAGCGTGGTGCCAGAAAGCACTGCGCTCAACGGTGTTAGATGCCGCTGTCTGCCGTCAGAAGCGGGCTTGGATTGAAGGCTTGGGCGGCGGTTTGGTTGATGGCGTTATTCACGCTGGTTTACCGTATTGCCGTTTACCGTTATCGGCGTGTTGTCCAGCGTGTTTGCTGCCTGCTTTGAAGGTAGGCGCGGTCGCACTGTGCCGGCGAAAGTGGGCCGCATCGGCAAAATGAATATCCACTTGCGTCCGTCACTTCGGTGCGGATATTGCTGTTGCTGGCCGCTGCGGTGTTCGCCAAGCCGCCGCCAATGCGCAGGCTGCTTCCCAGTTTCTGCTGGCTGCCATTGTTGCGTATCGCTGTTTTGTGCGGTGAACGTATGAGCGGGCTGAAGGCTTGGGCAGCGGTTTGGTTGATGGCATCGTTCACACTGGTCACGGTGTTACCGTGACTGTCGTCAGGCACCGCCATCCGGCTGTGACGCCTCGGCGGTCGCGCTGGTACCAAACGATGGAGTTGGCAACGGTTTTTGACGGTATAAACAGATTGGTTGTTGTTGCCCAAAGAATGGGTTACCTGGCGATGTGTCGCCCGCACCAGCCCGGTTTTCGCCGCGCTTGGATGTTGGTGGAAGAGTTGGTTGGTAATGCGTTTCATCGCCGATATTGGCGGCGTTACTGTCGATGTCACCGCCGCTGGCTACGTTGCTGATCTGGCTTTGTGCCTGCATCAATACCGGTGTTGGGTCACGCTCGGCCGTGGTGGCAATGGTCAGGCCGTTGTTGTTCACCGTGGTATTGCGGTTTCAGGCTGCCTGCATTGCCCAAATCCACGTTTTGCGCAAGTTTGAGGCGCAATGTGTTGCTGGCCTTATCGGCCACCACGCCGATGTTGTTGTCGGTGAGCGTGCCGCTGGCGCCGCCTTTCACGTTGAGCGTGGTACCGAGCTGGACGTTCCACGGTGGTGCCGCTGTCGCCGTCAAACTTGAGCGGATTGGCGGCAGGCGGCAACGTGATAAAGCTGGCTGCCGTTGATGGCATCGGTGGACGTGTCAGAAATTGCACCAGGGGCAACATGTTTGATTTGGCGCTCGTAGCCTGCCGTACCGATGGAAACCTGCGAACCATCCGTAATATTGGCGGCACCGGCAAAACCGCTGTAGGTCACGCCGTTCACGGTAGCCGCTGGTCACAGGTGCTTGCAGTGCTTGTGCGAACCTGCGCCGATAGCCACTGCTCTTTGTCGGCTTCCGCACCCACGCCGACTGCAGATGCACCGACTGAGTGGCTCGTGCACCCGGGCCGAAAGCAGTGGAAAGCGCGCCTGTGGCTTGGGCTTTCACACCCGGCAATCGCAGCCTCAGCCGCCTCTGTGCTTTTGATAACCGCGCTCATCGCCGTGCCGGTCAGGGCGTTGGTAATCCGCGTCGCGGGCTTTGGCTAAATCCCAATCATCGCTGCCGATAGCGATGGACGAATTTCCTTGGCGCGGTGTTGCCTGCCGATGGAAGTGGATTGTCCGCCCAATGCCTGTGCATCCCGGGTAGATGGCCACCGCTTGGGTAAACCCTGTTGCCTGTGCCGTCCAGCCGATGGCCACAGACTGCCTGCCGGTGGCTTTGGCAATATTGGTGGCCGTTTCGTTCGAGACCGATCACAGCAGATTTCTCCCGATGCCTCTGCTTTGTTACCGATGGCAATCGCATACAGTTTTGAAGCCTGTGCCGTGTCACCTACCGCCACAGTGCCGATAGATTTTTGCCCCAACGTTCCAGCCCATGGCGATCGATTGTGCTCTGTGTCGCTTCTGCACCCGCGCCAGACAGCGATGGAATACGATTACCGCCGGCCTGTGCCGACTGCGCAGCGCTGCGGCCGCCGCCAACAGCAATCGAATTTCGCACCGGAAGCTGAGGAGAAGCGACCCACTGCTACGGAGCTCTCGGTGGCAGCATTGCTGCTGTTGCCCCAAAGCCAACGCACCAATGTTTGTAGCGGAAGCCGCTGTGCCGACGGCAACCGAGTGCGATGTTACAGCGGAGCTTTTATAGCCGATGGCCACCACTTGGTTCACACCGGAAACGCCCTGGTTGGCCATCCCGTACCGATAGCAATAACGTGCTGGCGCGTTAATATTCTGCGCCGCGCCCGTACCGATACCGATCACATTATTGGCGGCTGCCGCATCTTTTCACCGCACCCTCGCCCACGGCGATATTGCGCCCTGTGCTGGTGGCATTTTCACCGCGCTGCCTCACCAGTGGCAATATCCGCCTCCGCAGCGCATTGGCACGCTCACCAATGGCAACCGTTTGGTTATGATGTGCTTTGCTTTCTGCACCAATCGCCAGGCCGGACGTGCTGGAAGCGGAAGAATTCGCACCAAAAGCCACATTGCTTTCGCCCGCTGTTTTTGGCCGATAAGCCGATGGACACCAGATTTGCCAGGCTTAGCGTACTACAACATCGGCAGCCGTTGTAGTGAGCATCGCCACAAACCACGTTTTGCTGTTATCGTCGAAATAGCGGGATTTGTAGTCTGCCCAGCAGACGCGAGCATTGCCGCCGCGGAGTGGTTGTGCGGTGTTTTGTGCAAGCGGGAGAAACCGCCAACAGCACGCAAAGCGGCAGCGGCGCGCGTGGTGTTTTTCATGCGTTTAGCCAGCTCGAGCAGCCGCCCAGGGTGCCGCTCACGGCGTTGTAAACAGTTTTGTACGTTTTATTCATTGTGATATTCCTTAATTTGTTACAGGTTTTGCGGATAACGGCAAAACCAAATAATAAACCAATTGCCGTTTCACACGCGCCCATTGCCCTTTTTGACCTGTTGCGCGGTATATGGAAACGAAAACAAATGTGTTCAGCTATGTTGAGAATGGTATTTAGAGGCACGCATTATACTGAATTTAATAAATTTTTGGAAATTTATGCTGACTATCGACACGTTGAAAGCACAGCCTGTGCTTCCATTTTTCAAAGTGCAGGCTGCTCCGTTGGGCGATCTGCTACGCCCTAATCTCTATCCTTCGGCGGCACGGGCGCGTACCAGCCGACCAGCAGCAGGGAGCAGGCCGACGACGATGAAGGAAACAATCCGTTCGATGCCGCCGCTGTTGCCCAGCTCTACAAAGAAGAGTTTCAGCACCACCACGACCGCCTAATGCTCGCGCCAACCAGCCAGCGTGTTCGGTTGGCGGCGCGGTTGCTGACACCATCAGCACGATGGCGGCCAGCGCCCAAACAATCGACAGGCTGGCCTGCACGCCAAAGGAAGCCAGCAGATGGTCAAGCCGCCAATCCACGCCGCCGAAAATGTGCCGAGCCGCATCACCGCCGCCACTCCAACAGCGCTAGGAACAACGCGGGCAGGCTGCCCGGCCACCACCGCCGTCCGTCGGCTTGCAGGCTGCTTTCGGGCAACCCTACGCGCCCAGCCAACGGTACAGCAGATACAGCACGGCAATGCTGCCGATTTCTACGGCGTTGAACACGGGGAAATAAAGAAATCGGACTGCGGTCGGACGGGCAAAGTTAGCATACACGAACCACAGCGCGGCATACACACGGCCAGCAAGGCGCTGTGCCAACGCCAGTAAATGCCGCGCAGTTCGCCGAAACGGTCGCGCCACACGGTGAGTGCCAGCCATGCGGCAAACGGGATGGCCAAACGGGTCAAAGCGGCGGGGCATTTGGCCAATGGGCTTCGGCCAGGCTGCCTGAAAACTGCGTCCACAAAAGAATGTGGGTGGGCAGCAGCACCGCATGGACGGCGGGGCAAAGCTGATGAGTTTTTCACCATCGGGATGGCGTGTTTCAGGCTGCCACAGGGCAGACAGGGGCGGCCAGCACGCTGAAGCCCAACATCAACGGAGGCTGCCTGCCAGCGGCACTTCTGTCGCCCAAATATCGCGCATATCGGCCAATCGACGCAACGGCAAACAGCCACATCGCCAGAAAAGCAGCCTGCACGCCTTCGCGCCAGCGCGACCCGCGCGCGCTCAAGCAACAGCGCGGCAAACGCAAAACTCATGCCCACGCCCAGCCGTATTCCATATGTTGAAAATGCGGGTAGCAGAACCCAAGCCGTTCTGCCATTCCACCCACGCCAGCACCATCATCAGGCAGCCTGCACCCAGATTGCACAACTGCGTGCCGCTGCCGAACTGCGGTTCTTCGCGCTGCCAGCGGGCTTTGTGCAGCGTGAATGCGGTGGCAAGATACAGAATGGCCGTGCCCGTCAGCGCCATATCGATGTTTATTTCTTCGGGTGCCACAAGGTGCAGGCTGCATAAAAACGAAATCAGCACGCACGCGGCGGAAAAGCCGCTGAACACAGGCTGCTTCTGCCGCCATTGCGCCGCCGCGAGGCCAACGCATACACGCCAGCGCCAGCGTGCAGCCTAGCCGGCCGAACACCAGCATCGGCAGGGTAACCGCGTGGATTAAAGCGAGCAGCAACACCACCGACACGCCGTTTCTCTCCCACGGCGCGCTGTCTTCGCGGCGCATTCTCGCCCATGCCCAATACATCAGCACGCCGCTGGCCGCCGCAATCAACGCGCCGGAAAAGCAGGCCGTTCAGCGGTCGCGCCGCTATCTCGGATTCGCCTGCGTTGCGCGTAAATCTCAGTTGCGACAAGGCCGCCAAAGCCGTACACGCCGACAGCGGCCACGCGCGTTTGCGGCTGCCGCTGAATCAGCCGAACGAATACACCATCGCGGCTTCCAATGCCCACGCCATCGCCGTCAGCGCAATTCAAACGCCAACGGCACGGCCAGTGTGACAAACACGAGGAACAGCCCGGCAAACGCCTGCTTCATCACGGCGAAATCGTCGCGCAGGCGGGCGAAATACAGTGCCACGCCGCCGCAAACCGCCGCCCAAAGCAGCGCGGAATACGCCGCACCGTGGCCGCCTTTGTCCATCAACGCATATTGCAGCGAAAACGAAGTTATCGCGCTGCCGAACAACGAGCTGCTGTCGAGGGATGCCGATAGTGGCTGCCGTATGCCGTTACCGTCTGCCAAATGCGTTCCAGCGAAGCATTGTCGAGAATGCGTTTCGGGCTGCCGGCCAACGGTTCGTCTTCCAGCGTTTTGCGGGCGAACGGGCGAGGCAATCAGCGTGTAGAGCAGCCGGTGGTAAATCAGGAAAAAGCTCGCTGCTGGCGAGCAATTCATCGTGATAACGGGCGCGCCCCGGGAAGAAGCGATAACGAACGTGCCGGAAAGCCCGATTAAATTGAGCGAGCGCCGTGCTAGACCATGCAATCGCCGCCACGCCTGCGTTCAACAACGCCAGATGCCCGAACAGCACAATGTGCGAACCGCCGCCGCCCACCAGCACGGGCGCGGCCAAACCCTCCACCAAAGCAGCCTGCGCCATGACTTTCGCGTCCTGCGACACGGCGCGGGCAATCATCACCAGCACCAAAGCCACCATCACGACGAATACCGCCCGAACCAATCAACGCATGCAGTTTCGCGGCCGCCAGCGTCGGTCAGATACATCACACCCAAGCGAAGCCCTGCAAAGGCGAGGCCGTATTCGCGTTTTGCTTTGCAGCTTCACGCCTGCGCCCGCCGCCGCCACGCCTGCGCCGAACACGGCCAGATAGCGCGCACTCAGCGGCAAATGACCGCCCACATAGCTCACTGGGAACGCCAGCCCGAAAACAGCACCAGCGCGCCGGTTTTTCAGCAGCGGGTTTGCCGCTCAGAACCATGCCAGCAGCGGATTAGGCTCGGCAGGTTCGCTGCTGCTGCAGTCCGGATTTTTGTGTGAAGACGGTGCGCTCGAAGTGGCGCGGGAAGAAATATAATGCAGCCTGCTTTTGACGTGCAGGCTGCTTTTGGACGAGCGCGGTGTGCGCCGCTGGGGTTTTATCCGCAGGAATATGGGCGGCTGCGTTATCGGCGGGCAGCTCTTCAGGCCGGAATAACACACGGTCGCGCTGCGCCGCCATTCTTTCTTCGTATTGCGATTCGGGCACCAGTTCGTAGCCCGCCCATACCAAGAGCTCTTCTTCCGCTGGCGAGCTGGGCGTTTCGGGTGCAGGCTGCTTTTGCGCCGGCATGTTGCTCGGGCATGGCGGTCGGCATACTCTGCCGACGCTCAATGCCGCCAGCCGCCGCCGCAACTCGCGCACTTCGTATTCAAAATCGTCCACTCGGTCGGCCAGATAACGCCGCCGCTCGCCGCTATCGCCGCCGCGGTCGGCATTGCCCTTATCGTTGTCCTTATCGCTGGGAGCAATCAGCGCCATCAGCACCGCACCGAACACCGCGGCATATATCGCCACCGGCAAAGACGAAGCCAGCATGCCGAGCAGCACCGCCGGTAAAATCACAAACCAGCGCATTATTATTCCTTTAATGACACGGTTCTCAGGCTGCCTGAAAAAGATGAATGCCATTGTACGCGAAAAACGGCAGATTGGGCGAGATTTTCGCAGTGCAGGCTGCTTTGTCGGCGATACCGGGTAAACCTTTCGCATGGTGCGGGCGAAAATGTTAAAAATGCACGGATTGTTATTTGGCACAATCGTTGATGGCAGCTTATCAAGTCCTCGCCCGCAAGTGGCGACCCCAAAACCTTTGCCGATTGGTCGGGCCAGCAGCACGTGGTCAAAAGCGCTGCAAATGCGCTCGACAAAGGCCGTCTGCACCACGCCTACCTGCTCACCGGGCACGCGGGGCGTGGGCAAAACCACCATCGCCCGCATCCTGGCCAAAAGCCTGAACTGCGAAAACCCGCGCACGACGGCGAACCGTGCGGCCAATGCCAATCCTGCCGCGACATCGACGCAGGGACGGTTTGTGGACCTGCTGGAAATCGACGCCGCGTCCAACACCGGCATCGACAACATCCGCGAAGTGCTGGAAAAACGCCCAATACGCGCCCACCGCCGGCAAATACAAAGTCTATATCATCGACGAAGTGCACTGCTCTCAAATCCGCGTTCAACGCCATGCTCAAAAACGCTGGAAGAGCCGCCCGAACACGTCAAATTCATCCTCGCCACCACCGACCCGCACAAAGTCCCCATCACCGTGCTCAGCCGCTGCCTGCAATTCGTGCTGCGCAACGCTGACCGCCGCAGCAGGTATCGCGACCACTTTGACGCACGTGTCTGACACCGAACAAAATCGTGTCACGAACCCCCCGCGCTCGCCCTTTTGGGACGCGCCGCCCAAGGTTCCATGCGCGATGCGCTCAGCCTGCTCGACCAAGCCATCGCCATGGGTTCGGGCAGCGTGACCGAAAACCGACGTGCGCGACATGATCGGCGCGGTCGACCAAACGCTACCTGTACGAACTGCTGCACGCTTCCGCCGAACCAGGACGGCACGCAGCTCTGCTCGCCACCAGCGCAGGAAATGGCGGGCCGCGCCGTCGGCTTCGACAGCGCGTTGAGCGAGCTCGCCCTGCTGCTGCAAACGGCTGGCCCTCACTCAAAACCATGCCCCGGCGCCGTGGCCGCAGACGACCCCGAGCGCGATACGCCTGACCCAGCTCGCCAGCCATCTCGGCGACGAACAAATCCAGCTGTATTACCAATGCGTGATTCACGGCAAACAAGACCTGCCGCTTGCGCCCGACGAATACGCCGGCTTTGTGATGACGCTGCTGCGCATGCTCGCGTTTGCCCGTTCGCCGCGACACACACCCGCAGCACGGCACGATTGAAGGCACGCAGCTGCACGATCCGCCGCCCGAAACGCAACGCCTGAATCCGACGGCAATATAAAAAGCAGCCTGCACACGCCGAATACCGACAACGCGGCGGCCGAACCCTGCCCAGCACGCCCGCCGAAGTGCAGGCTGCTGGCGAAACCCTGCAGAACCGCCGCATGAAAGCATTCCCCGAAGCACACGAAAGCAGCCTGCACCCCGAAACCATGGCTGATAACCTGCCGTGGAATACGGACACGGCCAATTTAAATCACGCGGACAACACCGCCGAACCGCTGCCGAAATCACTCCGCCAGGGAGTGCAGGCTGCTTTCGAAGCCGCAGAGCCACCGCACGAAGCATTCCCCGAAGCACAAGAAAGCAGCCTGCACCCGAAATCACAGCCGATAATCTGCCGTGGGATACAGACACGGCCAATTCAACTCCACGCAGACAACACCGCCGAACCTGCCGCCCAACCGAAAAACATTGCCCGAAAGGTGCGCCCGCCGAAGTGCAGGCTGCTTTCGAACTAGCCTTTGTGCGCCGAAAACTGGGTGGCGATTGTGCGGCAACTGGGGCAGCTGCCGAAATTTCCGCCGCGCAAATGGCGTTGGCGCACGTAGCCTGGGTGGATTTGCAGCCGTCGGTGCTGACACTGGCGGTGGGATAGCGCCAACACCACGCGCCACACCGTCAAACCGGCTTATGTGGCGCGGATTGCACAAACGCTGTCGCAGCATTACCAAAGCAGCCTGCACTCGGGTGGTCGATTGGGGAAGACGGTCACGGCTGGGAAACGCCGGCCATGTACGAAACGCGGCGGCAAAACGAGCGGCGCGCAGAGGCCGTGTCGCTGATGCAGAGCGGATTCGGCCGTGCAGAAGTGCAGCAGCTGTTTGGCGCGCGCTGGATGGAATCAAGCGTCCGTCTGCTGTCGGACGGCGCATCATAAAAAGACAACGATATGATTGAAAATGATAATTTAAGCGGCAACACGCCGCGTTTAATCACCGCACAAAATTGTCCGCCCAGAGGAACAGCTGGAACGCGCCCTGCGTCCCAAATTTCTGGCGGACTATGTCGGCTCAACACAAGGGCCAAAAGGCAACTGGATATTTTTATTCAAGCGGCGAAACACCGCGGCGAAGCGCTCGACCACACACGCTGCTGTTCGAGTAGCCGGGGCTCGGCAAAACCACGTTGGCGCACATCATCGCGCGCGAACTGGGCGTGAACCTGCGCCAAACGTCCGGTAGAGGTGCTCCGAACGCGCGGGCGATTTGGCGGCCTTGCTGACCAATCTGGAACCGCACGATGTCCTGTTCATTGACGAAATCCACCGTTTTAAGCCCCTGTGGTGGAGGAAATTCTGTATCCGGCCATGGAAGATTACCAGCTGGATATTATGATTGGCGAAAGGCCAGCGGCACGCAGCGTGAAGATTGATTTGCCGCCGTTCACGCTGGTGGGCGCGACCACGCGCCGCGGGCATGCTGACCAATCCGTTGCGCGACCGTTTTCGGCATTGTGGCTCGGCTGGGTTTTACCAACCACAGGGGTTTTGCGCACGATCGTGGCGCGCTCGGCGCAGCTGTTGGACATGAACCTGAATGAACGGGGCGCATGGGAGTGGCCTGCCGCAGCCGTGGCACGCCGCGCGTGCCAACCGCCTGCTGCGGCGCGTGCGCGATTTCGCCCAGAGTGAGCAGCCTGCATCGACGCTGCGGTGGCCGATGCGGCATTATCGCTGCTGGATGTGGACAAAGGCCGGGCTGGATATGATGGATGGAAATTTTTGGAAGCGGTGCTGCCAAGTTTTCAGGTGGCGTGGGTTTTGGAGAATGTGGCGGCGGCCATCGGAGAATCCACCGACACGATTGAAGATGTGATCGAACCCTACCTGATTCAGCAGGGTTTGCTGCAACGCACGCCGCGCGGCCGTGTGGCCACCGCAGGCGCGTTCCGAGCATTTTCGAGGCTGCCGTTCGAAGGTTAAACCAGCGGCACCGCCCTATTCTTCAGTTCAGGTTCTGTTTCCAGGTGCAGGCTGCCCGGGCGGCAGGTTTTGCGGTTTCTTTTCGGCTGCCGCCGCTCCGCCATAATCCTGCCAATTTCTTTCAGCTGCTCTTCGGGAATATCCTCGCGCCCCTGTTCGAACAGCGGTTCTTCCAGCGCCATGTGCCCGCTCGTATCCCGCCACAAACATATGCGCAAAACTGTTGGACAATATCAGCGTTTCGCCCGCCATGATACTGTTGAGCTGGCGGCGCAGCGCTTCCGCATCCGCTATGCAGGCTTTGGTGTTGGCGCAACGGTTTCGTCCACACTGTCTTTGGCGTGCGGCGTGAAGCGCAGCAGCGTGGGGATCCAACTCTTCGTCTTCATGGTGCAGCGGCGCGGCTTTGTTGAAATACGTCAGAATCTGATGAATGGAGGTTAAAGGCCGACTGGTGCGAGCCGTTGTGCGTCAGATAATCGGGCAGCAGCGTGAGCTGGTGGCAGAATCTCCGTACTTTGCCGTGGCAGGCCAGCAGCATTTCAATGGGTTCGTCCCAAAGACAGGGGGCGGCGGTTTTGTGGTGTAATCAGCATTTTGTGTGTGTCCTTTTTGAAAACGTGCGCATTGTAGCAGCAAAATTTGGCTTTCACGTCTTGTACGTTATTGTTGGGTAACAATACAAAAATACCATCATTCTGCAATATGCCGGCGAAGCCAAAAGCAACCTGCACATCCCTAAACCCGCGCCGCGCCGACCAAAAACAAACAAAATCATCATTTCATTTAAGGTAATTTTATGAGCTTCATCACCATCCCTCTCACCGACATCCCGGCCGCCGGAAACCGTGCTGGTGAACATCACGCCTCAGGAAACCCGCGTGGCCGTGCTGGAAAAAAACAATATTTGTGAACTGCGTCGAACGCAACAGCGATCACAGCCTGGTCGGCAATATTTATTTGGGCATTGTCCGCCGCGTTTTTGCCGGGTATGCAGAGCGCGTTCATCGACATCGGCTTGGAGCGCGCCGCCTTCCTGCACATTATGGACGTGGTGGAGCAGCGGCAGAACCCCAATTCCAATCCGCGCATCGAACAAGTGCTGTTTGAAGGCCAAACCGTGTTGGTGCAGGTGATTAAAGACCCGATTAACAGCAAAGGCGCACGTTTGTCCACGCAGATTTCGCTGGCCGGCCGATTTTTGGTGCACCTGCCGCAAGACGACCACATCGGCATTTCACAACGCATTGAAAACGAAGAAGAACGCAACAGTTTGCGCGAACGGCTGAACGCGCTCCTGCCCGAACAAGCCTGCCACGGCTACATTATCCGCACCAGCGCGGAAACCGCCACCGATGCCGAATTGCAGGCCGATATCCATTATCTCACGCGCGTGTGGGGCGATATTGTCGCGCAGGCCAAAGTCTGCCCGCCCGAAACCCTGCTGTATCAAGATTTGCCGCTGGCCAAACGCGTCCTGCGCGATTTGTTCAACGACAACACGCGCGAAATCCTGGTCGATTCGCGGCTCAATTTCGACAAAATGATGGCGTTTGCCGAGCAATACGTGCAAGATGCCGCGCCGAAGCTGCACCGTTTCACCGGCGAACGCCCACTGTTTGAAACCTACGGCATCGAGTCCGAAATCAGCCGTTCGCTGCAACCGCGCGTGAACCTGAACTTCGGCAGCTACCTGATTATCGAAACCACCGAAGCCATGACGACCATCGACGTAAATACCGGCGGTTTTGTGGGCGCGCGCAGTTTTGACGAAAACCATCTTCAAAACCAATCTGGAAGCCTGCCACGCCATTGCGCGCGAACTGCGCCTGCGGAATTTGGGCGGCATCATCATCATTGACTTTATCGACATGATTCAGCAGGAACACCGCGACGCCGTGTTTGCAGGGAATTGGCAAAAAGCGTTAAGCTCCGACCGCACGCGCGTGACGCTGAACGGCTTTACCAGCCTGGGCTTGGTGGAATTGACGCGCAAACGCAGCCGCGAAAAGCCTGCAACATGTTTTTGTGCGAACGCCCTGCCCGTCTGCCGAGGGGCGCGGCAGCCTGAAAACGCCGCAAACCGTAGTGCTACGAAATCCAACGCGAAATCGTGCGCGAAAGCCGACGTTTTGATGTGAAAGAATTTCGGATTATCGCCTCGCACTCGGTGATTGATTTGTTTTTGGACGAAGAATCGCAATCGCTGGCCATGCTGATTGACTTTATCGGCAAACCGGTTTCGCTGTCGGTGGAAGGTTCTTATTCCGCAGGAACAATATGATATTGTTTTTGATTTGATATTGATAAAAAGCAACAAAGTGCAGGCTGCTTTTTGGAATGGGTCAAAAGCAGCCTGCACTTTGTTCAGTTAAAAACGGCTCATGTTGCAAAGACACGAGCCGTCCGTTTTTCAGCGTTTATTTTTGCCTGCAGGCGTGCCGATGGCAGGTGCGGTGTCGGTAGGCAATGCTTTACCTTGGCTAGTGCGAAGAGCCCCACACAAACGCGGTCAGCAAATGCAGTTTTTCTTCGCTCGAAGCCATCCCATGCCGGCATTTTGGTTGTGTCGTCCGCCGGTAATCGTCGCGATGATGTCTTTTTCGCGGCCGCCCACAACCAAAGTGTTGTCGGTCGGGTTCGGCGCCATGCCTGTGTGCCTTGGCCTTTATCGCCGTGGCAGGCAACACAGTTCGCGGTGAAGAGTTCTTTACCGCGCGCCGCACGGCTATCGTCAAACTTCTCGCGGCCGGACGGTGACATCACGAAATGCGCCGTGTCTTTCACGCCTTCCTCGCCCAAAATCGGATTTCTAAGCCACCATGTTGCCCACACGACCTTTGGCGATGGTTTCATGGATTTTTCAGGCGTGCCGCCATAAATCCAGTCGGTATCGACCAGATTCGGGGAAACCGCGCGAACCTTTGGCATCGAACCGTGGCATTGGATACAGTAAGTACCGAACAGGTTTTTACCGATTTCCATTGCCGCAGGGTCTTTGGCCACATCTTGAATGCTCATATTTTTGTATTTGGCATACAAAGCGCCGGTTTCTTTCTCTGCAACCTGCATTTCGTCCTGATACTGACCCACGCTGCTCAAGGTTTGCCGTTAAAGCCAATGCCTTTGAAGTCGCCCAAACCGGGGTACAGTGCCAAATAGCCCATGCCGGCGAAAATCGTGGCGACAAACATCCAGAACCACCAGCGCGGCATACGGTTTGTTGTACTCTTCGATACCGTCCCAGAGTGGCCGGTCGTTTCCACTTTTTGTTCGCGCGGCGGCGACTGGAAATGCTGTGAAAAGCAGCAGCCACCAAATAAAGATGAAGCTGCACGCCACAATGGCAATAATGTAATAATGCCAAAAATGATGAAGTAAGTGTGATTTCATTTTATGCTCCCGTTCTCTGGTCTGACTCGGTATCCGGCGTATCCGGGTCATCGACGATGCTTCGTGCGGCATCGTCATAATTGACTGCTGTTGCGGCGGTTGAATGCAATCAACAGCACCGTTACAAAACTGACAAATACGCAGACAGTGAAAAACACCCGTGCCCAAGTCATGTCCATGATGTCTTACCTTTTTGTTTTTCAATGCCAAACCAAGCCTTGCAAATAAGCAATCACGGCATCCAACTCGGATTTGTCTTTCAATTCTTCTGGAACTTTTGCGAAATCCTCGTCGGTATAAGGCACGCCTACGTTGCAAAGGCTTTCATATGAGCCACGGTTGTTTCCGGATCGACTTTATTGCGTGCCAACCAAGGGAAGGCGGGCATATTCGAATCAGGAACCACTTCGCGCGGATTGAGCAGGTGGATACGGTGCCATTCGTCGGAGTAACGGCCGCCGACACGCGCCAGATCAGGAGCCGTACGTTTGGAACCCCATTGGAACGGATGGTCGTAAACCGATTCGCCAGCCACGGAATAGTGTCCGTAACGTTCGGTTTCGGCGCGGAACGAGGCGGATTTGTTGCAGTGGCAGTTGTAGCAGCCTTCGCGCACATAAATATCGCGCCCCACCACTTGCAGCGGCGAATAAGGTTTCACGCCTTCGGTTGCCGTAATCACTTCTTTAGTGAAAAACAGCGGAATCACCTGTACCAGCAAACCGATGCTGATGGTGATGAATGTAAAGACAATCAGAAAACCGACTTTTTCTTCAACTAATTGTTGTAATTTCATTTTGGTCAGCCTGCCTTTTTCTTAATGTTGCTGTGTTTGCGGCAGTGCAGGAATTTCCGCATCAACAGGTTTGCCGCGCATTGCAGTGCGGTAAAGCGTTGTATGCCATGATGACCATGCCGCTCAAATAGAACACGCCGCCCAAGAAACGTACAAAGTAGTAAGGCATAGTGCGGCTGACGGTGGCCACGAATGTGTGCGCCAATGTGCCATCCGGTTTCAGCTGACTCCACATAATGCCCTGCATCACGCCGGCTACCCACATGGAAGTGATGTACAACACCACACCGATGGTGGCAATCCAGAAATGCACGTCAATCAATTTGGTGCTGTACATTTCTTTTTGGCCGAACAAGCGCGGAATCAGGGTAGTAAATCGAACCGATGGTCACAAAACCCACCCAGCCCAATGCGCCGGAGTGAACGTGGCCGACTGTCCGGTCGGTGCAGTGGCTCAATGCGTTCACGGTTTTGATGGACATCATCGGACCTTCAAATGTGGACATGCCGTAGAACGACAGCGACACAATCAGGAATTTCAAAATCGGGTCGGTACGCAGTTTACTCCATGCGCCCGAAAGGGTCATGATACCGTTAATCATGCCGCCCCAAGACGGTGCGAACAGAATCAGCGACAACACCATACCCAAAGACTGTGTCCAGTCGGGCAGCGAGGTGTAGTGCAAGTGGTGCGGGCATGCCCACATATAGGGTGAAAATCAATGCCCAAAGTACCACCGACAAACGGTAGGAATACACGGGACAGCCGGCTTGTTTGGGAACAGTAATACATCATGCCCAAGAAGGCGGCGGTCAGGAAGAAGCCCACGGCATTGTGGCCATACTACCATTGCACCATGGCGTCGATGTGCGCCGTAGTAAACGGGGTAGGATTTGAACCAGCCTGCAGGCACCCAAATGTTGTTCACGATGTGCAACAGGGCAATCGCTAGGATGTATGCGCCATAGAACCAGTTGGCAACATAAATGTGCTTGATTTTGCGCGTGGCGATTGTTCCGAAGAAAACAATGGCATAAGCCACCCACACAACAGTAATCAGAATATCGATCGGCCATTTCCAGCTCGGCGTATTCTTTTACCTTGCGTCAGGCCGAGCGGCAATGTGATGGCGGCCAGCACGATGACGAGCTGCCAGCCCCAGAAGGTGAATGCAGGGCAGCCAGCCGCCGAACAGAGCGCGTGTTACGAGTGCGCTGCACCACATAATACGATGTGGCGAACAGGCCGCTGCCGCCAAATGCGAAAATCACTGCATTGGTATGCAGCGGACGGATACGGCCGAAGTGGAACCAAGGCGCGATTTCCGACAGGTTAAGCTCGGGCCAGCGCAGTTGCGCGGCGGCGATAACGCCGACCAACATCCCCGATACCCCAAACCACTGTCATGATGGCAAATTGGCGCACCACTTTGTAGTTATAAGTTTGCGTTTTCCATGAAAGTCTCAAATGCATGGCTTGATATTTATTACTGAACAATTGGGTTTGCAGGCAGCCTGCACGGATATTGTTTTCTTAATTTAACATTTTGTGCCGCTTTGTGAAAAATTTGGGCGCAAAACGCAATCAGGTATTTTTAAAAGCATATTTGCCTTTTCACAAAACCAAAATAGTGATAAAACATCAATGCTTTTGCCAATATACATATTTTTGTGCGGATATGTTATAAGTGTCAGGTTTTTCGCGTTGTTGATATACGTCAAATCGCGGCTATATTTTTAACACTATATTTTATAAAGGTTTTTATGTTTGCTACGCCATTACCGCCGTGCCGGGAACGCCATCAGTGGCACATTTCGCTGACCTACCGCCGCGAAGAAGCAGCCTGCACCTGTTGCAAAGTGGCCAATTGGACGCCGGAGCGGCTATATGGTGCGCGACTTTTTCCGCCACGTTATGCAGGTGCAGGCTGCCTGCAACAGCCAACCTGCCGCCGTGCAAAGCATCGACAAAAACACCTGGCGGCTGCCCGATTCGGCCGGTGAATGGAAAATCGACTATATCGTTTACGCCAACGACCTCTCCTGCCGAGCCAGCCTGCTGGATAACGAACGCGGCTTTTTCGACGGCGCATGCCTGTTTCTGACCGACCCCGACCGCCACCGAAGCCTGCGAAATCACGCTGCACCTGCCGGACGCATGGCACATCAAACCACCCTGCCCCAACAGAGCCGCCATGTGTTTACCGCGCAAAATTACGCGGAACTCATCGACCATCCGTTTGAAATGGGCGCGCAAATCGAAGCGCTGCATTTTGAAGCGCGGCATCCCCACCGAATCGCATTGAGCGGGCACTATCCCGATTTTGACCGCGAACGCCTCATCGCCGACGTCAAAACCATCTGCGCTTATGAAATCGCCCTGTTCAAGCAGCCTGCACCCTTCTCCGAATACCTGTTCCTGCTGCATTTGGGCGACAAAATCTGCGGCGGCTTGGAACATCAGCAGCACCGCCCTGCACGCCGACCGCTGGGCGTTGCCCGCACACGACGCCGGCCGCGAGACCCGATGCCGCCTACACCGAGCTGTTTGGGTATGATCGCGCACGAATATTTCCACGCATGGAACGTCAAATCCATCAAACCGACCAAATTCCAACCGTATGATTTAAATGCGGGAAGTATACACGGAACAGCTTTGGGCATACAGAGGCATCACGTCTTATTACGACGACTTGATTTTGGTGCGCAGCGGCGTTGTCGGCATAGAAAATTGTTGACGCTGCTGGCGAAAAACCTCACGCGCGTGCAAAGGACGGGCGGGCGGCAATACCAAACGCTGGCGCAATCGAGCTTTGCCGCATGGCACAAATATTACAAACAAGACGAAAACAGCCCCAACGCCATCGTCAGCTATTACCAGCAGGGCGCGATTACCGCCATGTGTTTGAGACTTGCATCCGCCGCCAGCCCCACTCGCTCGACAGCATCATGCAGCAGCTTTACGCCCGCTACCGCACCACGGAAAGGCACGGACGAAGGGCAATGGCAGCAGTTGGCACAGGGAATTCACGCAACTGGATTTGCACGATTTCTTTCAACGCGCACTGTATTCCACCGAGATTTGCCCATTGCCGAATGCCTGAAACAGGCCGGCCTGGCATTGCATTGGCTGCCCGCGTCCGCTTCCGAAACAGGCTCGTGCGGCACGGAAGCCCCGCCGGCGGTGCAGGCTGCCTGCGATGTGGGCGGACGCTTCACGCAGCAGGCCGACGGCGCACTGATTACCCACGTGTTCAACGGCGGGACTTTGGAACGCGCGGGGCTGAAAGCCGAAGACAAAATCATCGCCGTGAACGGCTTTTTGCCTGCCGCGACACGGCCGCGCAACTGCTCACCCGCATCGGCGACAAACACCAAGTGCACTATTTCCGCGACGGCATGCTGCACACCGCCTGCGTCCAAGTGCAGGCTGCCTTGCCGCAAACCGCGTACCTGCACATCGTATCGCCCAATTTATTGACGGCGTGGCTATACGGATAAACCGCATCGGCCAAAAAGCAGCCTGCACTTCGGTTTTTCTGAAGGTGCAGGCTGCTGTATATTGCAGTGCGGTTAAAAGCTGCGCCAGCGTCACACGGTCGAGGCCGGCCCAGTCGGGCAGCGTTTCGCAGTGGCGGTAGCCGTGTTGCGCGAGACAGGCGACGGATGTCGGCGGCGTGGTCGTAACCGTGTTCCAGCAGCAGGTAGCCGCCGGTTTTTGAGATACTGCGGGGCTTGGGCGACGATGTGGCGGATGTGTTGCAGGCCGTCAGCAAAATCGGTGAGCGCGCCTTCGGGTTCGAAGCGCAAATCGCCCTGCGCCAAATGCGGGTCGTCCGCGCGGATATAGGGCGGATTGCTGACGATGACGTCCCATTGCCGTGCAGACTGCTTTTGCGCTGAGCCACGAACCTCGGGCAAGGTGCAGGCTGCTTTGAGCGTTTGGGCGTTGTATTGCGCCACGGCCAACGCATCTGCGCTGATGTCGCTGGCGAACACGTCGGCATCGGGGCGTTCCAGTTTGGCGGATACGGCAATGATGCCGCTGCCCGTGCCCATGTCCCACAGCGCGCCGCCGGCAGGCAGCCTGCACAATGCGGCTTCCAGCAGGTGTTCGGTTTCGGGGCGCGGAATCAGCACATGGCGATTCACGGTAAACGTGCGGCCGTAAAACTCGCGGCTGCCCAGCAGGTAGGCCACCGGTTCGCCCTGTTCGCGCCGCTGGCACAACTGCCGCCATTGCGCTTCCTGTTCGGGCAGCAGAAGGTCGCCGTCGCGTGTAATGAGCTGGCTGTGCGACAGGCCGGTGATGTGTTGCAGCAGCAGGCGCGTTTCAGGCGCGGCAGCGGCGATTGAGCAGTAAGCGGACGATGGTGGTCATGGGGTCGATATAAAGGGAAGATGGTTTGCAGGCTGCTTTTGAGGCGGCCTGCCGATTGATACTGAAATCACACAATAAAGAGCAGCCTGCACTCGGTATTTGCAAAAGTGCAGGCTGCTCTCGCTCTGATTATTCGGCCTTAAACACCGACACTATCGGTTTGAATGCCGTCCGTTTCGGCCGCAGGCTGCTGCGCTGCTCTTGCGCCTGCAAATGCCGTTTTTCGTTCGAGATACTGGTTGATTTGCTGCACCAATTCCTGCGTGCCGTCGTGCGTGAGCGCGCTGATTTTAAACAGGCGCGGCGTTTCCATGTCGAACTCGTAGCGGTCGTCCGGCGGCGGATAATCCCAGCCGATGGCGGCCAGAAAAGGTCGGCCGTGCGCCGTTGCGCTTCCTCCTCGTCCAGCATATCCAGCTTGTTCAACACCAGCCAGCGCGGCTTGCCGTACAGTTCCTCGTCGTATGTTGCGCAATTCGTTGATGATGGCAACGCTCCCGGCGGCCGTGTCGGTGGTTTCGTCAAACGGCGCCAAATCCACCACGTGCGGCAGCAGACCGGTGCGCGACAGGTGTTTCGGGAAACGGTGTCCCAAGCCTGCGCCTTCGGCCGCGCCTTCAATCAGGCCGGGGATGTCAGCCACCACGAAGCTGTTGTTTTTCGTCCATGCGCACCACGCCCAAATTCGGGTGCAGCGTGGTGAACAGATAATCGGCCACTTTCGGGCGGGCGGCGGACACAGCGCGGATCAGCGTGGATTTGCCCGCGTTCGGCATGCCCAGCAGACCTACGTCCGCCAGCACTTTGAGTTCCAGCAGCGGCGTGCGCGCCTCGCCTTCCTCGCCGTTGGTGAACTGTTTGGGCGCGCGGTTCACGGACGTTGAAATGGATGTTGCCCAAGCCGCCTTTGCCGCCTTTCGCCACGCAGACGCGCTGGCCGTGATAGGTCAAATCGGCGACGATTTCGTCGGTGTCCGCATCGCGGATGAGCGTGCCCACAGGGCATGTGCAGTTCGATGTCGTCCGCGCCTGCTGCCGTAGCGGTCGGAGCCGTGTCCTTTTTCGCCGTTTTTGACTGGTAGTTTTTCACGAAACGGTATTCCACCAGCGTGTTCACGTTTTCGTCTGCCACGGCAAACACGCTGCCGCCGCGTCCGCCGTCGCCGCCGTCCGGCCGCCGCGCGGTGCGAATTTTTCGCGCCGGAAGCTGGCTGCGCCGTTGCCGCCGCGTCCGCCGGACACTTCAATTTTGGCTTCGTCTATAAATTTCATGGGGTCTTTCTTGGATTTTTATATGTGTGGATTCTTTTGGGATTGCAGGCTGCTTTTCCCTACCAAATAGCCGTCTATTATAAAGGACTTGCCTGCCGGCTGCCCGAGTGTTGCTTTGCGGCGATGTGCAGGCTGCTTTTTGCGGCCAAAGGCGGTCTCATGCGTACACATACCCAATATTTTGGTAAAATTTTTCAAAGTCATACCATTAACACCGTTTTGGAGGAGAACGTCATGAAAAAATCCCATATCGCCTATTGTCCGTCTTCGGCTTGGCGGCGGCCGTGTTCGGCGTGCTGCCCCAAAGTCGCCCAACGGCGGAAAGCCGCTGCCGCCGCCGAATCCTGTGCCTGCTGCAAGGCACTCGCCGCCAAAAGGCGACAGCGCGGGGGCGAGACGCGCTGTGGCTGATGGCGCCCGACATTCCCGATGCGGCCGAACGCCGCCGAATCATGGCCAAACTGGGCAACCACCTGCCCAAAAGACGAAGCGCTGCCCGCCGAGCTGCGCAGCCGCCGCCTGCCCGAACTGAAAAACGGCGAATTGAACTGCACGGCGGCAGACGGACAACGCGGTGCAGGCTGCCTGAGCACCGTGCGCGCCCATCGCGAAGCATTTCAGGCGGGCGTGAGCACGCCGTGCTGCTGGCCAATGTGGACAGGCTGGCGGATTATCCCGGATTTCGCCATAGACAAAGGATTATCCGCCATTCTGCCGCTCATGTTGTCCGTCATCGCCGCGCAAACCGCGCCTGCCGCTTTGGATTGGGTGAACGGCAAGCAGGAAGCCGCCCTGAACCGCGTCTGCCGCAATATACGGACGGGGCGCAAGCTGCTGCGCGGGCAATACCATGCTGACACCGATGCTCGGTGCCGCCGCCATCCGCAAAAATACGCAACTGGCGGCGGAAATGCTGGCCGAAGAGCCGTCTTGGACGGGCAGGCTGCCTGAAAAGCTGCGCCGATGCGTTTGCCCCGTTCCCCGCCGGCGAACCGAACGTCTGTGCCGCGCAGCAGGGGCGAATACTGCAACATTGCCAATGAAATCAACGTATTGGTAAAATCAGGCGCGCTGTTGGATACGGTTGATTTGGAAGGCGAAGAACCGCCCGTTGTCCGGCAAAAGCAAGCTGTTCAGCGTAGTGGCTTATTCCGAGCCGCACACCAACGCCCTCGTCGCCCAATCCATGGCGCAGGCCTGCACGCCGAAACCCTGCGCGCCATTTCTGCGGACACAAAACTGCCGCCGCAGCCGAAAGCAGGCGAACGCTGGAACCGCCCCGCCTGCTGGCACAACCTTGCGAGGCTGCCAGCTTGCCGCCATTGCCGCGCCGGACAATAATGCCTATTCCGCCCGTTTGCAGGACATGCTAATGCAGCAGCGCGCGTTTCAGGCCGCCCTGGCCTTATCACCGACTGCCGAAAAAGAACGGCGCACGCGGCTGGCGAAATCCTTGCGGCACACGCCAGCCCGCACGAGCTGAAATACGATGAAACCGCACGCGAAATCACGTTTGAACCGTATGAACAGCAGCACGCCCCGTGGGCATTGCGGTGAAATTGTGATGTGCAGGCTGCTTTTTGAACCGCTGATTTGGCCCGTCCGATGGAGATTTGATGAAATTTTTCATAGCATTGTCCGCCAATATTCTTATTACGGCCATCGTTGTCTTTTTGTGTTATGCCGCAGCCGCCGCGCCACGCACTGCCTATCTTGTCGCCGGTTTGGTCGTGTGTTTTCTGTCTTCTTGTTACCCTATCCCGCAAAGTTTTTGCAAAACCGCTGTAACCAAACGCTGGGCTTCGGCATTCTGTCCGCCCTTGCGTTTTGCCTTTTGCGCGTTGTTTTTGACATTCAATTTTTCTGGGTTCGTGATGTGCAGGCTGCTTTTTCGGCGGATTCAATCCTGCCGCGCCAAAATGTTCCAATAGTCATTCATGTCTTTCCTATCGCACCGAACAAATAAAACGCCTGCCCGTCCTCTTTCACATTCCACTTTGCCCAATTCGGCAGGCCGGCCGTACAACAGCGCCATCTCGCCGATTGCCGCATCAAGGCAGGCCGGGCGATTCGTATTTCTGCCGTCCCCGCGCATTCAGCGGCAGGCGCAATACGGTTTCCCCTGCATTATCCGATGCGTCCGTACGCTCTATGTGTGATCCTGTGCGGTAAAAGTGCAGGCTGCCTGCCGCCACACGGTAAATTCCTGTGTGGCAGACGGTTTGCGGCGGTATGCCGGCATCGCGCGAAGCCAGCCGCGGCCGATCCGACCCGCGCGAAATTCCCCGTGTTCGGCAATCTGCCTTGCCAGCATTGGGTTTTTCGGCAAACGAACCGTGCCCCCCTATCTGCACCCTGCCGCCCGAAATCGGTTCGTAAACATACGGCGCAGAAATCACGGTATGGCTTTCGCCATCCACCAACAACAGCCTGCCGCCGCGATATTGCCGTGTGATTTGATACAGCTTCTGCGCGCTGCCGCGTGTCAGCGTAATGTCGATGGCAGGCATCCGCAATGCGTCCCAATCCGCTTCGGCACTTTGAATATCGCGGTGGTCGAGCAGCACGCGGTCGAGACACCCACAAAGGCGGCTCGTCCGAAATCGGTTCGGCGGGTTCCGGACGGTATCTGCGCCTGATAATGCTGCTGTTCGGCAGGCGGAATTTGGCTGCGCCTGAACACAATCGGCGCCATCGCATAAAATCATCACGCAACGGGGCGGTTTCGGCATGGGCGGCGGCGCATCCGGCCAGAAAGAGGAAGAAGGCGGACATTGGTTTTTCATGTTTGTTCCGCGCAGATATATAGTGGATTAAAAATAAAAATAAGACAAGGCGGCGAGCCGCAAGGCGTACAAGTAGTACGTCAGGGCGAGCCAACGCCGTATCATTGCGATTTTTAATCCACTATAAAAAAGAGCACGGTGGTGGAAATAGGAGTGCAGGCTGCTTTCGGGCTTTGGCACAAATAACAAATTATTGATATTTAATTAACATTTATTTGCCGGGCATTTTTGCCAAAACCTGCGTTTCTCCGCCGTTGGAGGCGAGGGTTCAGGCGCATCTGCCAGCCGTCCCGTTATCCAGTATTCGCCATAAATAATGCTGCCGATTTCCGGCGTGCGCTCGAAGGTTTCAATCGGATCACCGCGCTCCATATGCCGCCGTAGGTGTCGATTTTCGCAGTAATAAAAACGGGCTGCCGGTAAAGCTGTTGACCCGTTTTTCAGCGCGGCGGACGAAACCGCCGAACAAGGCGATGGCGAGCGTGCGCGGGCGTTCGGCATCGTCCGTGAACATGCCGCTGGGGATGAAGCATTGCTCCGCCATTTCGGCTCTTTGTCCGGCTGGCTGGCTTCATAGGCGGCTTGGTCGGCGAAGCATTCCGCGTTTTGGGCAAAGGCGCACACCTTCACCGTTTGCACCGTGCCGATGGTGCTTTCCGGAAGGCGGCAATATCGGGAATGTCCATAATGAAGGGGTAGTCGCCGTCTTCGGCTTCCGTGCCGTTCTGCCACACTTGGGCGAACCCTGTGCCGTCGTCGGATTCGCCTGCCTGTACGGAAGTTACCCACCGCGCTGCGGGCAGCCTGCAAAATATGGTTCGACGGCGTAAACGCCTTCTTCAGCCGTGCCTATCCACAACTCCGCGCCGCTCGGGTCGCGGTAGGCATAAAAACGACCGATTTCTTGTGCTTGCGGCGCAACGCGCTTGACGGTATCGACCAGTGATTGGCTGTCGGTAATGCCGGTAAAAGCCGATGTTGTCGTAATGGCTCATAAGATTTCCTTTGTTTTGAAATGGCGGATAAGGTGCAGGCTGCTTTTTCCGTTGCCAAAAAGCAGCCTGCACGGCCAACACAGATGAATTTTCGTGCATAATGACCCGCTCCCTGCCTTTTTCGGAAACCGTATGAAACACACCACCGCCCTTTTCTATACCGCCGTGCTGCTGGCCGCCTGGTTCGGCCTTTTCATCCTGCGCGCAAAACGCGTTTATTATCCCGACCACAAAGATTACGGCACGCCCGCGCAACAAGGCCTGCGGTATGAAGACGTCCGCTTTCGCCAGCAAAGACGGCACGCCGCTGCACGCGCTGGTTCGTGCCCGCGCAATGCCCCTGCCGAAAGCAGCCTGCACCCGCCGCCTGCCCCGCCCGCGCCACGGTGATCCATTTCCACGGCAACGCGCAAAACCTGTCCGCCCACTGGGACGCCGTGACGCCATCTGCCCGCAGAAGGCTACAACGTATTCCTGTTCGACTACCGCGGCTACGGCCAATCCGGCGGCACACCCAGCCAGCAAGGGCTGTTTGACGACAACAACGCCGCCTTGGATTATGTCCGCACCCGCAGCGATGTGGACAAGGAAAAGCTGCTCGTGTTCGGGCAGAGCCTGGGCGGCACCAACGCCATTGCCGTGGTCGGCGCGGGCAACAAAAGCAGGGCGTGCGCGCCGTCGCCATCGAATCCACCTTCGCTTCCTATTCCAAAATCGGCAACGACAAAATCCCCTTCGCCGGTTCGCTGCTGCTGCGCAATACCTACGCCGCCGAGCGATACGTCGCCCTAAATCGCGCCCATTCCCGTTCTGTTCCTGCACGGCACTGCCGACCAAAGTCATTGCCCCGAAACATTCGCAAAATCCTGTACGCGCTGGCCGGCGAACCCAAACGGCTGGTATTGCTGGAAGGCGGCACGCAGCGGGCGGACGGCAACGCCGAATATGTGCGGACGCTGGCCGATTTTTCCGTCAGCATTCGCAATAGCACCGATGCCGTTGAGGCATGATACGGCGCATTAACAGCAAAAAGCAGCCTGCACTTCGTAAATTCGGGGTGCAGGCTGCTGATGATTAACAAGAGTTAGCGTGAAGGCGGTTTGGCATAACCGTTGTCTGCCGGGAAGGCTTCGGGGTTGTCGCCCGGACGGCGCGCAGGGTCGTACAGCTCGAACACCGCCGTGCCAATCACGCCCGTGTTGCGTACCGAGCCGTTGTCGGAATGGGCGGCGTAGAATCGCCGGGCTGCTGAAAATAAATGAAGCCACGGCACTGTCGCTTTTGCGGAAACCTTCGATTTCCACGCGTGCTGTGCGGCCGCAGTACATAGCCGCTGTTGTATCGGCTGCCCGGTTTGCCCGACAACACGTCCAAGCCGTCCACGCTGGCGGATCAATTTCAAACGTTTGGCTGCTGTTGTTGCGGTATATCGGGCGGTATACTTGCCCGTTGATGCCGCGCAGGTAGCGACTGCCGTTGTCGCGGAAAAATCGGCAGCTCGCGGCGGCCGTCGCCCGCACCGACAGTTCCACCCTGCCTGCCGCCAGCGAAATCGAGTTGACGCTGCGGCCGCGGTAGTCTTTGACGAATAATGCAACACGTTTTGCGCCAGCGGCTCTTGGCTGACACGGCGCAAATCCACGCGGCGCACGTTGGATTGGACTTCGTCGCCCCAGCGCGTGCCGAGCCTTTCTTCCGCACGCGCGCTTTGCAGGCGCATAACGGACATATCTTTGGCGACGACGGCGGAATCGGCGAGACATCGAAGCCCTTTCGGTCGATTCCGTCATCGGACGGGGATGGTGGGGAAGCGGTTGCGAACACGCCGCCAAAACTGCCGCCAGCAGCGCGGACAGCAGCCACGGGGATTTTGAGTGAATGCGGGACACAACGGCTCATAATTGGTTTATATAGAACGAAAAACGGCTTATCCGCATTATGCCCCGATATTTGGCCGCCGTCATCCGCCGGTGGGGTGCGGGCTGCTTTTTGCCCGCAGGCAGCCTGCCCTGACTTGCCGTCCGCACAAGTATTTGCTATAAGGTTGGCCATGTTTCGGGCCGCACATCAAAAAGCAGCCTGCACATTTCACCCGTCAGCAAGGAAGCAAAAATGTCCCTGCAACACCGAAGAACTCCACGGCATCACCCTCTTGGGCAACCAAAAACTCGAATACCGCAGCGACTACGCGCCCGAAGTGCTAGAAGCGTTCGACAACAAAACACCAGGGCAGCGATTATTTCGTCAAATTCGTCTGCCCCCGAATTCACCAGCCTCTGCCCGATGACCGGCCAGCCCGATTTCGCCACCATCGTCATCCGCTATATTCCCGATGTGAAAATGGTGGAAAGCAAATCGCTGAAACTATACCCTGTTCAGCTTCCGCAACCACGGCGACTTTCACGAAGACTGCGTGAACATCATCATGAAGGATTTGATTGCACTGATGAATCCGAAATACATCGAAGTGTTCGGCGAATTCACCCCGCGCGGCGGCATCGCCATCCACCCGTTCGCCAACTACGGCCGTGCCGGCACGCCGTTTGAGCAGATGGCGCGAGAGAGGCTGTTCCGGCACGATATGCAGTAAAACAAAGTGCAGGCTGCTTTTTCACGAAAATTTAGATATAGGGGCTGGTTTCATATACGCAACCAGCCCCTTTAAAGAGTCTTTATCATGTTATCCAAAATATTCACCCTTGCCGTCCTTTCCGCCGTTTCCGCCGCACACGCCCAAACAGCCTCGTCGTCGCCCTTATCCTTCCGCACCGTCAGGCTAGAAGCCAAATCCTGCCAGGCAAAGACCGGGAAAACAAACCCATCTGCCACAAATCCGAAGTGGCTTTATCCGGTAACGGGCGACCGGCATTTGGACAACTGGGTGAAACAGAAAATTCCACGGCCGCCTGCCCGCAACGTTCCGTGCAGGCCAAGCTGAAACGCAACGAAATCGTGAGATACACCAATCAGGACAACCTGCAGGATATGCGCAAAGGCGAGCCGCCGTGCAGGCTGCAATTTGCAGACGAATGGTCGCTGGGAGGCTACACGCCAAATTACGCCGTATTCAGGCACGACACATGGGAATTCGCCTGCGGCCGCGCGGCAACGGCAACACCGAGGCTCTTCGTGCTGAAACGGCGCTGCCCATCCGCAGCCCGTGAAGCTCGGCAACATCCTGCTGCCCAACCAAAAAGCCAAACTGGCTAACCCTGCTCAAAGCAGACTATGTGAAATACCTGATAGAAATAGCCAGAGACGGCAAACAAGAAGCAAGCGAACAAGAAAACACTGGAAACACTGGAATATGTGAACGGACGGTTCGGCAATGGTTTTCAAATAACAAACAACTGGCGTTTCGACAAAAACGGCTAACCTTCGAATACGACATCGGCGAACTCGGCACATACGCCGAAGGAGGCCCCGAACTCACCATTCCCGTGAAAGATTTGCAGGGCATCATCAAACCTGAAATCCTGCGCGAAATCCAACATTATCGCGCAAAACCGGAACGTTGATTATCCATAATGCAGTTGGCTGCTTATCACAAAGCAGCCTGCACCTCCCCGAACCAAGTCCAAATCTTTCCCGTCCGACACACCATGCACCGCTCCGATTACACGGCCACCCGCCGTTTGCAGCAGCAGATTCCCCTGCCCATCGCCGACGTGCTCGCGCTGCTGAAACAGCACGGCAGTCCGCCAGGCCGCCATTGCCGCCTACCGCGCCAACCAAATCGCCCATATCTGCCAAGCCGCCGTGTGCAGCGAAGCCGAAGCCGCGCACCAATACGACGCGCACCAAGGCAATACCGAGCGCGCCATCGCCGCCATCTGCCGCACACCGGTTTTAGTTTGGGACGGCACACCATCGACGGCAAAAAATGGGGCTATGCCATCACGCCGTTGAACAGCGGCGGCGAACAGGCGGACGGGCGCAATGCGCTATCCAGCACCGCAATTTCGAGCGGCTCAAACCCGTGCTGCAACGGTATCCGTGCCGACACGACGGTTTCGATGAAGACGGATGCCGCATCAATCCGACCTCATCCAATTATTTTCACCGTGGGGCAATGCCGTGCCATCGCCGCCGAAATCCGCACGCTTGCCCAAACCGAAATCCAAGCCGAAGCGGCACAAATGCTTCACGCCGCCGCCGATTATTTGGCATACGCCTGCACGCTGCCCGATTGCCATTATATCGATTTCTACGGAACTCTTTGATTTGATTCGGTGCAGGCTGCCTGCACAAGGACGGAAAAATGAAACCGCGCCAGCTCTCCCAATTTCACTATTCAAAAAGCAGCCTGCATAAAAATAAATCGTCAAAAACGCCCCTTCCGCGTAAAAATCCTTTATAATCCGCTCCCTTTTTCAAACGCGCGGTTCGCAATCCTCCCGCGCTGACATTGTTCGAAAACCAAAACTAAGGAATCTTCATGAAAAAGCTTCACCTTCTCCACCGCCCAGCAGCGCAAAGCGCGTTGTTTTGGCTGGTGTTGTTCCACATTGCCGTGATTGCGTCCAGCAATTATCTGGTGACAGTTTCGTTTACCGTCGTGCTGCCGAACGGCTTTGAAGTGCATTCCACTTTGGGGGCGCGCTCACGTTTCCCGTTCATCTTTTGGCCACCGATTTGACCGTGCGCATTTTTCGGCCAGCGGCTGGCGCGGCGGATTATCCTCTTCTGTGATGCCTCGCACTGGCGCGTCGCTATGCGCTGTCGGTGCTGTCTTCAAAGACGGCGCGTGGACGGGCTGGTCGGCGCTGGCCGTGTTTGCGTTGCCCGTGTTCCGCATTGCCGTGGCGAGCTGTTTTCGGCGTATGCCTTTCGGCCCGCTGCTGGACATTTTCGTGTTCAACAAACTGCGCCAGCTGAAATCGTGGTGGATTGCGCCCACGGCTTCGACTTTCGTGGGCAACGCGCTGGATACGCTGCTGTTTTTCAGCATTGCGTTTGCAGGCAGCGATGATGCATTTATGGCGGCCAACTGGCGCACATCGCGTTTGTGGATTATCTGTTCAAACTGGTGGTGTGCTGCGGCCTGTTTGTGCGCGGCGTATGGCGTGGCGCTGAATTTCCTCGCTCAAGAAACTGGTTTCGCTGCAGCGGCTTGGGCATGTTGCCGCAAGGCGGCATCGGCATAAGAGTGAATTAAAATCGCAATGATACGGCGTTTGGCTCGCCACCTTATCTCATTTTTATTTTTTAATCCACTATAAAACCAGCACTTTGAAAAAGCAGCCTGCACTTTTATTTTTCCGAGTGCAGGCTGCTTTTTCTGCAGCGGCGGTTTTCAACAGCCGACGGCTTCCCGTCCGCTTTCACTCCTCGCTGGCGTTGTCATGTTCTTTCTCCTGCTCCCACCAAATAACCACCAATAAACATCTGCACCATAAACAAAATCGATGCCCAATAGGCCGAAATCCTTGCCGGAAACGCGATATATTTTTTCCAGAAGTTGCCGAAATTGCTGCACAACAGCGCCGCCCGATTATGGATTTCCGGCGCAATTATCCCGATGAATCGGCGTTAGGAAAAACATATAGTAAAGCAAACCCTATAAACAACACACTAATGAATATCCGCCGCCATTCGGTTTTTCAAATGAAATTGGCGGTTCGGATCTCTTCATTGCCGACTGATAAAAAGGCTGCATAATCAGCGGACGCGCAAAGATGATAACGTACACAGTCAGGCATACAAAATCACTAATGGTAATTCAGTAAAAGGTTCCCAAATCCTCTGGCTTTTTAACTCATCTCAGACAATTTCATCTGTTACAACAATATGGATATTTTTGAGCAGCCACGCATCTTGCAGCGCCCTGTTTTGACAATCGCGAATTCGCTATTTACATGACCGGGATGTGATGCCACCGTTTCATAAAATATTTTTGAGAATATTTCATATATACCAAAAGCTGTATCCGAGTCTCGGATAATCACCACCATAAATATAAAATTAATAAATTCCATACCACACCAAAAAGCCAAAATCTAACATTGACAAACGGATGGGCTTCTTCCTCCAAACTGAATAAACCCCAAAAATTGGGCTTTCCCCGCTTAATCCGCTAGAAGCCAATTCCGCCGATACCAAAGAAAACAAAAGGAAAGCAACAACAAAGGGAAAAATGCGTGCCAAAAGACATAAAAGCAGAGCGGATAAGGCGAATAGGCAAAAATCTAAATATTTGTCATCTTTTATTGAGATTCATTGGACTTGGCAGCTGCGTTGGATAGTTAAGGACAGTATGCGGTATTTTATCCCATCCTGATAAAGTTTACCCGATTGATTGGATATTTCATAATGCGGCGGACGCGGGCATGCGTTTATTATGCCCATAAAGCATTCTCAAAAAGCAGCCTGCACTCGGAAAACGGAAGTGCAGGCTGCTTTTTCAGAAATGTAAAAATCTTTTTAAAAATGCGCCAGATAGTGTTATGATTCGCCCCCAAACGCATACACAAACGCTTCACAGGAGTATTTCTCAATGACAGTCATGTTGTCAATTGGTCGTGCTATTGGGCGCGATCGGCGCGCGGCTGGGCGGGCTTTCCATCGGTTATATGGGCGGCTTGGGCGTGGTGCTGCTGGCGCTGCTGCTGGGCAGTGCCGCCGGGCAAAATCGTATGACGTGATTTTTAATCATCATGTCGGTCATTGCCGCCATTTCCGCCATGCCAGCTGGCGGGCGGCTTGGATTATCTGGTGGGCGTGGCGGAACGTCTGTTGCGTAAAAATCCCAAAAATATCAACTTTCTCGCCCCCACGGTTACCTATCTGCTCACGCTGTTGGCCGGTACGGGGCACACCGCGTTTTCGGTGATGCCGGTGATTGTGAGTGGCCAAAGGCGAAAACATCAAGCCTTCCGCGCCGCTGAGGTCTGTCGAGTGGTGTCGTCGCAAATCGCGATTACCGCATCGCCCGTGAGTGCGGCGGTGGTGTTTATGAGCGGCCTTCTCGAACCGTTGGGCATCAGCTATCCGAAGCTCTTGATTTTGGATTGCGACCACGTTTTGCCGCCTGTATGCTGGTGTCTTTGCTGGTGAACCTGTTTTGGCGGCTGGATTTGTCGGGCGATAAAGATTTCTATCAGGAACGGCTGGCGGCCGGATTGGTTGCGCCGCCGCGTTCGGCCGAAGTGAATTGCCGCACTGCCGGCCACAGCCAAACGCTCCGTGCTGATTTTTCTGCGCCGGCGTGCTGGCGGTGGTGCTGTATGCCTGCGCCATTTCGCCCGCCATCGGTCTGATTAAAGAACCCGTGCTGCCGCGCGACGGTGCGATTATGGGCTTCATGATGGGCATTGCCGCCATTATCGTGGTGTCGTGCCGTTTGGACAGCGGCCGCCTGCTGGAAATGTCTACGTTCAACATCGGGCATGGCGGCGGCGGTGTGTGCTGGGCGTGGCATGGCTGGGCGATACGTTCGTATCGGCGCACATCGACACGATTAAAACAGCGCGTCACACTGGTATCAGATTATCCGTGGCTGCTGGCCGTTGCCCTGTTCTTCGCCAGCATGCTGCTTTACTCGCAAGCCGCCGCAGCCAAAGCGCTGATGCCCGCCGTGATGGGTGGCGCTGGGCATTACACCGGAAAACCCGCAAAACGCGTATATCTGGTGGCCAGCTTCGCCGCCGTGTCCGCCCTGTTCGTATTGCCCACCTATCCCACCCTGCTGGGCGCGGTGCAGATGGACGACACGGGCAGCACGCGCATCGAGCCGCTATGTGTTCAACCATCCGTTCTTTGTGCCAGGGCTGCTGGCGAGTTGCGCTTTTCGGTATTGCTGGGTTTTTGTTTTCTGCGCCGCTGGTGCTGTAATTTTGCCGTGAAAAGCGGCCTGCACCCCTGCCTTTGGGGCGTGCAGGCTGCTTTTTGGACATCCTTGCCATTGCACGGCGATGAGCCGAGTATAAATGCAAAGATTTTCCACTCATCAACCCTCGTTCAAGGAGCTGTTCCATGTTGTTCGACCACTATCAAGCCGCGCCTGCCGACCCGATTTTGAGCATGGGGCAGAAGCCTTCAAAGCCGAAACCCGCGCCGAAAAGTCAATCTGGGCATCGGCGTGTATAAAGACGCCGCAAGGGCAAACACCGATTCTGAAAATCCGTTAAAAGAGCCGAAACGCCCTGCTGGCACAAGAAAACACCAAAAACTACCTGACCATCGACGGCGTGGCCGCCTATAACGCCGCCACGCAGGAACTGCTGTTTGGCACGGGACACGAACATCAGCGCAAAAACGCGCAAAACCGCGCAAAGTTTCGGCGGCACCGGCGCGTTGCGCGTGGCGGCAAATTCATCAAACGCCAAACCAATGCGAAAAACGTGTGGATTTCCGCGCCTGGCCGAACCACAACGCCATTTTTCAACGCAGTGGGCGAGAACATCCGCGATTACCGCTATTACGACAAACAGGCGCACGGCTGGATTGGCGGGGCTGTTGGAAGATTTGTCGCAGGCGCAGGCAGGCGACGTGGAGCTGCTGCACGGCTGCTGCCACAACCCGACCGGTATCGACCCACACCCGAACAATGGGACACGCTGGCCAAAATGTCGGCCGAAAAAGGCTGGCTGCCGCTGTTTGACTTTGCCTACCAAGGCTTTTGCCAACGGCTGGAAGAAGACGCATACGGCCTGCGCGCGTTTGCGAAACACAATCGAGTGCTGGTGGCCAGCTCGTGTTCCAAAAACTTCGCGCATGTATAACGAACGTGTGGGCGCATTCACCATCGTGGCGGC
>BNJS01000929.1_pt1 | contig 90886 bp, 121 predicted proteins | sample 8540461 | NCBI WGS metagenome assembly BNJS01 (sample SAMD00202454, study PRJDB9452) | human saliva metagenome | isolation source: human saliva | place: Japan | reverse complement strand
TGAAGGCGATGAATTGGTTCTTGACTATGCAGATTCAGCAACATGATGGTTCAGCTAATTTGCCAGTTCAATACACTTTGGCTGAAAAGGTTAAAAGTTGGCGAACCTGTTTATATGTTTCGATGGCGAAAAGGTTCAGACAGAAGTTGTTGAAATTCTTCAAATGCTGCAATTAGTTGCGAGTTTTGAATAAAGGAACTTTGATGAGTCGAAAAGAGCCTAAACTGCCAGATACAGACTTTTGGCGGTGATGTTATTACTGAGACATGCAGGATCTTGAATTCAGTGCAACTCAAGATATCGATTACGTAGCAATGAGCTTTGTGCAGACTGCTGAAGATATTGAAAATGTTCCTCAGCTTCTTGCAAACAATACGAACGCAAGTTATTGCTAAAATTGAAACCACCGTTTCTGATGAGGAGCTTGAAAAAGATCGTTCTCGCTGCAGATGGTGTAATGATCGCTCGCTGGTGACATAAGCATGAGTTTGCTCAGCGGTATGCCATTCATCCAGAGCTGTTGCTCTTTCGTCGAAAGCATGGAAAAATTTCAATTGTTGCAACTCAAACAATAGGTTCAATGGTTGATAATCCGCAACCTCACGTGCAGAAGTCTCTGACGTTACTAACGCTGTAATTCAAGGTGCTGATGTTGTAATGCTCAGACAGATCTGCAACTGGTAGATATCAGAAGAAACTGTTAAAGCAATGCTGATGTGTATGCTTACTAAGAACATGCAGCGTTTCGCCAATTGACGATATATTGTTGAGCGCGGTGAAGACGAAGCTTTAAATGCAATCTCTTGCTGCAGTTGAGCTTGCGGAGCAAATTAACGCAGATGCTTTAATCGTTGAAACTAAATCTGGACAAACTGCTGCAACCGCTGCAAACCGCCCAAAGCACTTCCAATTTATGCTGTAAACAAGCTCCGATCGTGTTGCTCAACAACTTGGTTTGAATTATGCAACCCAGAAGCTTCATCCGCCAGATGGTGAATTTGCTGGTCTTGAACTTGCAAAAAGAACTAAAAGCTAATGGAACATTTGGTACCAAGAGAAAGCAACAGTTGTTATTGTTTCTGGCCGTCAACCTGGATTGAGTTGGTGGAACCGATACAATTCGCGTTCAGAACAATCTAATTTTATAGAAAATAAATAAGATAAGCGTTTCAAGTAGGGAGCGCTTATTTTTATTATAGTAATCAAATAAAATTAGCCGATCTTTGAAAGGCTAATTTTAGGTTTTATTATGTAATCACTGTTCAAGATTTTCGAAATTGCATCTCTGAGCATTTTCGAGGGCTCGTAATAACTTCTTTTCCACCAGTTTTTGCGAATTTTTGAGTGACTTGGATCTTTTGGCAGCATTGAACCTGCGCCGAATTGGTTTTTCGTTAATATATTTCTCTGCTTCTTCTGGTGAGAGTACACCCAAAGCTTGTTGATTTTTCTTTTTCCGTAATTAATCATCGCATTATCAACACCAGTTAAAATTAGTAGTGTATCAGCGTTAATTTTTCAATGCCAAAAAGCTCTGCAGCAAAGTCTTTATCAATCACAGCGTCAACTCCTTCGAAAATGTTACTCCATTTGAAACTACTGGAATTCCACCGCCGTAAAGCCCGTCTATACAATTGCGCCAGTTTTCATAAAGTCAGTAATCGCGTCACTCTCAAGAATATGGATTGGTTTTGGCGAAGGAACAACTCGCCGCCAGCACGCGCAAAGTCTTCTTTGACGGCATAACCTTTTTCAGTTGCAACATGCTGAGCTTCTTCTTCCAGATAAGAATGGGCCAATTGGCTTGGTTGGGTCTTTGAAAAGCTTGGTCATTTTGAAACTTCCACGTGAGTAATAATGGTTGTAGCATTTTTCGAAAATTCCGTGAAAGTTCTTCTTTTAAAGGCTTTTTGGATCAATAGCCAATCATTCCCTGAGTCATTCCACGCTAACATGAAGGGGCATTGCAGGGGTTGAAGGGTGAATTTCGGCTTCTTCATGAAGGATTAGATTTCCAACCTGTGGTCCATTACCATGAACAATCACTAGCTCATGACCATCTTTAATAGGGAGAACTAAAGCTTTTGAGACTGTTTCTTTTGACTTCTTCTTGAATCTTCACGGTTAATTCACCATTTTTGTAAAGCATTTACCAAGTGCAACAACAATTTTTGACATTATTTTTCCTTTTATTTTTAATTTAATAATATAAAGTAAATTATAGCATAAGTTTTTAGAAAGTCAATGTTATTTCATAATAGACATAACTCATTAGAGTTATGTCTGCATTAATCCTGTATTGGTCAGGGGTAGAAAGGACTCAGACCTTCAATCTCACGGTCTCCCAAACCGCGCGCGCTATCAGCTGCGCCACACCCGGATTAACTCGAAATATACAACTATTATAACGCATATGTTTTCGAAAAATCAAGCATCTATTTTGAATATTTTTCGCCATTCTTCGATTTACAGCGTGATGTCCGCTCAACAAAACTTCTGGAACTTTTCATTCCGCGGAAATCTGCCGGTCTTGTAAACTGTGGAAATTCCAGATTATCACCGTCTGAATAGCTTTCAATTTCAGCTGATTTTTCGCCACCAAGTACGCCGGGAATCAGGCGGACTATACTATCGATTAGTGCCATTGCGGGAATTTCGCCACCAGTTAAAATAAATTTACCAATACTTATTTTTTTCGTCAACAATTTCGAAAATTCGTGAATCAAACCCTTCATATCGTCACGCATAAAATAATTAAATCTTCGCTAGAATTAGCTTTTTCCTGGGCTTTTTCTTGATTCAAAACATTCTCACTTGGGGTCATTGCAATAATTTTTGCATTTGGTGAATGCAAACTCGACTGCTTCAAAAGAGGCTCTGGCTTTAAAGAGCATCCATCCACTCCACCATAGGAATGTCATCAACTTGCTTGCGTGTTCCAATACCAAAATCACGTAAATTAATAATTTCAAAAAAACTACATTTTTGATTTTGCCTTCCACATCATTGCATTATTTAAAACTGGTTCGAACATTTCAGGGAGAGAGTGATTACTTGAGATTTTCATACTAATTTATTTTACCATTTTTAGATTTTTGCAAAATAGACAAACTAAAAAAATCCAGCCAAGATATTATGGTTGGATTTTTAACGAAATATAAGCTCTCAAACTTTCCTTAGTTTGCTCGCATAGAGCTTTGACTTTTTGTTTTTCCGCAGTTCTTTCAAAATCTAAAACTCACAACAGATTTCAGAACTGAACTGTTTTATATTATAACGCAATATCGTCTAATTCTGCAAGCTCTTTTTCGAGGTTTGTTCTGCGAAAAGTGTTTGTGTTTTTCCACAGGTGTATCTGTTGAATTTTTCCACAGCTTCAGTCTTCACTATCGCTAATTTTTAGATTATAATGAGCATTATAGCGCCAGAGCTCGAAGAGTGCACGAAGGCTTTGCGCAGTTGCTCCACGACGACCGATAATTCGGCCTAAGTCTTCTTTATTCACGATCAAAGTTAATAAAACACCTTTTTCGTCAATTGTGCGTTCAACTTTTACGTCTTCTGGATTTTCAACTAAATTCTTAACGATATATTCAACAAACTGTTGGTCTATTGTCATTTTCAGATACTCCTTTTTATTCAGTTTATGCTTTAATTGTATCACTTTTCGAACGCTTTTCAACCATTCAATCACAATAAAAATTATGGCAAAAAATTATCATTAGTATTGCGTAAAGTTCAAAAGCACGCCGAGTACACCTATTTCAATCAGCGGTCTAAAGAGGACTGCAGTTACTATAAATGCACTAATTGACCAAACAATAGAATGGTTCTCCAGAAATTAAGCGGTGAGCAAGCTACGAATTACTGATAGCATTCTATCGAGCCAAAGCAAATAGTATGAGACCGTTGAAATTTCTTGAGGGATCAGTCATTAAGCGAGCCCCAAATTCGTACGAAAATAACTGAGAAATACTACCATTAGCGCACTAGGCAAGGCCATTAGAAGTGATTTTTAATAAAATCTTTTTCAACAGGTTGAATATTTTTTCGAAAGTAAGAACAAAAAGGCGGAAAACCTTCAACAAACTGATCGATCAAGTGTAACTTGAATTGGGATGAGATGGGAAAATCAAGAGAAGATTTTTATCAAATAGTAGAGCGCTTAAAAATACAAATAATCGCTCAAAATGAACGAATAGATTGTTTTAATTAAGAAAAATTGGTGCAATTCTGGCGATATTATTTTACAACTCAGCGCCCTTCAGATTTTCTGGTAAATCATTAAAATCAGAATTGAGTAAGACGAGGTTTGCGATTTGTCTTGTTGCGGGATCACCTTCAGCCATCACAATTGAACAATCCAGCCTCGCGTAGAGGCTAAAATATCATTCACACCATCACCAGTCATTGCGGTTGTGCGGCCAGCTTTTTAAGAGTTTGGATAATTAGCTGGTGCGGTGAAACTCGACCAAAAATTGCAGTTTTTACAACGATTTTTAAGCTCAGCATCTTTTACCTTCGAGACAGTCAATATAACTTTCGAAATTATCAAAAACCAGCTTTTTGCAATATTTGAAACTGTTATCGGGTTATCACGAGAATAATTTTTGAGATCAATTTTTGCGAACGTAGGTATTCGAGTGTCTCGCGTGCTCCTTCACTGAATTGGGGTCAGTGATTTTCTATTAAAGGCATAGCTTTTGATATTTTTGCAGGGTATTTTTGATATTTTTATTATCAATTTTTCTTTCGAAAAAGCCAAAGCTAAAATACGTGAGCCACGAGAAAGTGCTTCATTTGCTTGTTTTAGGGTTTCACCAAAAATCATTTCAGGTGCGCCTAGAAAAAGTGTTCCAACTCCTTCAATTTCCATTGAGCCCCATTTTCGATCACTTGAAAAAGGAATTATATTTGTTGCTTCTAAGTTAGTTTTATTCTTTGAAAAATATTTGCGAATTGCTTGTGCAGTTGGGTTATTGTCTTCGCTAAAATTCATATAAGTTGCAAGAAAATCATTAATCTCAGCCTCAGAAAACTTTTTCGAAAGATTATGAATTGCTTCAACTTTCATTTTTCCTTCAGTGATTGTACCGGTTTTATCAAGGCAGAGGGTGTCGACACGAGCGAGTGTTTCAACGGAATACATTTCTTGAACAAGAACTTTTCGAAGGCCAAGTTTAATAACCGCCGTTAAAAGAGAGGTGATTGTGAGAAGAGCGATTCCTTTTGGTAACATTCAAGAAGTGGGGTTGATGTGTAAATTACAGCGGTTTTAGCTGGGAAGAGTCTTGATTAGAGCGCTTCGAAAAACAAAGCTAAACCAAATGGGATGATAATTTTACTAGTAAATCCTGCAATTTTATCGAGAGAGCTGAGAATTCTTGAATTAATTGGCTTGTGCGTTTTTGGCTTCAACCATCAATTTTTGAGACGTAATTATCAGCACCAATGTGTACAACTTCTGCTAAAACATAGCCACTCGCCAAAAAACTACCTGAAAGTAAAAACTGCACTTTTTCTTTTTGAGAACTAGGTCGCTTTTCACCAGTGAGCATGGCTTCATTAGCTTCAGCAACACCTTTTCAAGACAACCGCATCAGATGGAACTTGCTCGCCAGCAGAAAGTTTAAGAATGTCGTTTATTACAATTTCTTCTGGCATAATTTTTTGCTCGCGAGAAGAGCGGATTACGGTGGTTTTTCTTTACTCAAAGATTGAGTTTATCAATCATTTTTAGCGCGAATTTCTGTGGCGATTCCAGAGATTGCATTGAATATAATTACAACGAAGAAAATCAAATTACTCAAGCGCAACTAATGCTAAAAGTACTGCAATTGCAAAATTTAAAAAGTTAAAAAGTGTAAAAAAATATTTCTTTTAACAATTTCCCAAAAACTGTTGTTGTTATCAATTTTAAAAATCATTCACCAAGCCTTGCGATATTCTTTTTTCGCACTTCAGCAGCGGTTAATCCATTTAGTTTTTACTGTTATCCATATATTTTTCTATTATAACATATTTTATATAAAAAGTGTTAATATATACTATATGAATAAAGTTGCAGAAATAATTAACCAATTAATTGAAGAAAAATTTAATATTAAGACTGAGGTTTCTTTAACGCGGCCACGGCCAGAGTTTGGTGATTTTGCAACAAATATTGCAATGCAGCTTGCAGGAAAACTTTCGAAAAATCCACGCGAAATTGCTGAAGAGCTAGCAGGTGAACTTTCGAAAAACGAAATTTTTGAAAATGTTGAAAATTGCTGGGCCAGGTTTTTGAATTTGCGAGTTTCATGCAAAAACTTGAAAAATATTAAGTCAGGAATTTAGCGATAGATTTGGTTCAAACAATGAAGGTGAAGGAAAACTTGCTCTAATTGATGGGCCAAGTCCAAATATGGCGAAGCCTTACAGTGTTGGACACTTACGACCCGGAAATCAAGGTTGGGCGGCAAAAAAATTACTTGAATTTTCTGGATGGAAAGTTATTACGGACAATCATTTAGGTGATTATGGTACACCTTTTGGAATTTGGGTTGTTGGATTCAAAATGTTTTCGAATGAAGAAAGGCTAGCTAAGCGTGGAGTTTACGAGCTTGGTGATGTCTATATTAAAACTAAAGCCGCAATGAAAGAGCAAGGTGAAGGTGGTGAAATTGAGAAAAAGGCTGAAGAGTGGCTTTTGAAGCTTGAAAATGGTGATGAAGAGGCTTTAAATTATTCTAATAAATTTAAAGAAATTAGCCTTAAGCATATTCATGATGTGATGGCGCGCCTTAAAATCTCAACAGATTACGAATATGGTGAAGCATTTTTTGTGCCAAAAGGAAAAGCAGCGGTTCAAAAATTAATTGAAAGCAGCGTTGCGGTTCAAAATGAAGATGGCTCGGTAATTGTTCCTCTGGAAGAATATGGTTTCGATGTGCCACTTTTGGTGCAGAAGAGTAATGGTGCAGCACTTTATGCTACAAAGCGACCTTGCAACAATTTTATTCCGTGAAGAAGAATTCGCTCCCGATAAAGTTATTTATTCGGTTGGTGCAGAGCAACAGTTCTATTTCTCGCAAATTTTTGCAATGGCGAAAAAACTTGGTATTAAAACTGATCTATATCATCTTTGGTTCGGTGTGATTGATCAGCTTAATGAAGATGGGACTCGTGAGAAAATGTCTTCAAGAAAAGGTGTCGTTCTGATGGAAGAGCTACTTGATAAGGCTGAAGAGCGTGCCCATGAAATTGTTGCTGGGCCGAGATGTTTAGTGAAGAAGATGTGAAAATTGCACTCGGTGCGATTAAATTCTCAGACTTTACGGCAGATAGGCGAACTAATATTCTTTTTGACTGGGAAAAATATTTTTGCATTAACTGGATTTTTCTGGCCCATATGTTCAGTATTCGGCGGTTCGTGTGAATAATATTTTAAGAAAAAGAGCAAAATTTTGAGCTTGTTGATTTTCGAAGAATACGATTTTTGAAGCTGAAAAAAATATTATTTTACAACTTTTAGCCTTTCCGGAAACAGTTAAAAATGGCGGTTCGAGATTTAGAACCACATAAAATTTCGAAATATCTTTATGATTTAGCGCGCGAAATAAACCGATATTACGAAAAAACACGAGTTTCTGATGCTCCAGAAATTGAAAAATCTGCACGATTAACTCTTCTTAAAAAAAGTTTCGAAAAACTTTTCGAGAACAGCTTTAGATTTGTTAGGGATTGAAATTCCAGAAAAAAATGTAAATTAGAATAATAAAACTCGAGCAAATAAATCTCGAGTTTTTAAAAGTTAATTTCTTTAAGAATTTTATCGATTTTAAGGCGAGTTCGAAGATTTGAGCTTTTATTTACGATGAAATAATCAGCAATCGCGATTGGGCCACCTTTTTCAAGAACTTCAATTTCATTAAAAATCACGGTCATTAATTTCGGCTAAAGTCATTTGCTCGCTCAGGGGCGAGAGAAATTCGCTTGTGACGAAGATTTTTGGTGGAACTAATGCTATAACTTTTTAGCTCAGTTGGAAAGTATTTTTGAGAATTTTTATATTCAGTCCAAGTGTAAAGACCATCAGCAATAATACGTTTTTGGCCAGATTTAATGAGATTTTTGAATTTGCTCAACAATTTTATTTACAATTATATCTTTACCAAAAATCTTCACGTAGTTTTGTACGCATCATTTTTTTCATTCGCTGGTGTAATTTCAAGATTTTCATCTTTTTAGCGCCTTCATTACAACTCCACCAAAATAAACGCTCGGATAGCCTTTTTGCTTTTAGATAATCTGTAGCTGTACTCTTTGCCACTTCCAGCTAATCCTACTAATGCAATGATTTTTACAGAATCGCTCTTTTTTTGGTTTTTAAGTTTTTAGAATTTGCTTATTCATATAATTAGATTATATCATAAAAATACAAAAATAATAAATTTAAGCGTTTTTTTAAGAATGGTTCGTTATAATAATAACGTAGCATTGCTACAAAAAGGAGAATTATGAAAAAGTACCACTAAAATTTATTTGAGCAAACAAGGATTTAAAGAATTAAAAAGAAAAATTGCAAAGCTTGAGCATGAGCAAAAAATGCTCGAGATGGAGCTTCGTGACGGTGACATTAAAGAGGATCTATTAAGGCAAAATGATATTTTTCGCACGAATTGATGCAATTCGAAGTGAAATTAATGAAAAAGAATTTTCAAATTCATAATTCAAAAATTTCTACCTAGAAAGCAAGAAAAATTAGTTCGAAAGGTTTCTATAGGTTCATTTGTGGAGCTTTTCGATCGTGCAACTGGGCGAATTATGAAATTTCGAATTGTTGAAAGCTTAGAAGCAAATCCGCTTATTGGCAAGATTTCCGCCGAGCCCTCTAGGTAAAAGCGTGCTTGGCCGAACAGTGAACGAAATTATCAGCTGGACGGCAAATTCTCGAAAGTATGAATATGACTCTTGTGGCGATTCGCTAACTCAAACTTAAAAAGGCGTTAAATGCGCCTTTTATTTTTATTGAAACATGCTATAATTTAGTATGGTTATTTATCGTTCGCGCATTTTATTAGGTATTTTATATTTTAAAAGGAGGAATAAATGGAAATTGGACTAATAATTATTATTGTAATTTTAACATCGGTTTTAATTTTTCAGTCTTTTCGAATTTCAAAAATTGTAGCTTCGAAAAATGAAGACCAAAGTGTAAATTTACTAAAAATGGATGTAATTGAGCTAAATAAAAGTTTAAACAGAATGCGTGAGAATATCGATACTAACCTAACCAATTTTAATGAGAAAGTTTCAGAAAAAGCTTGGAGAAATAATTTTCAAATTCAAAATTCAATGGCTAAACAGATTTCTGAGAGTTCGAAAAATTGTTGAAGAGGGTTTTCGAAAAAGACTTACAAAGCTCGATGAAACAAATAACCGCGTTGTGAATGTTGCGGACGAGCTAAAAACACTTCAAAATGCCTTACAAAATCCAAAACAACGTGGCGTTCTAGGCGAGTTTTATCTTGAGCAAGTTCTTGAAAACGTTTTGCCACCGAATGCTTTTGAGATTCAATATAAATTTAAAAATGGCGAAATTGTCGATGCAGCTATTTTTTTCTTGATAAAAAAATAAGATTTTGCCAGTAGATTCAAAAATTTAGTCTCGAAAATTATAATCGGATGGTTGAATCTGAAGGTGAAGAGCGAAAGATTTTAGCAAAAAGAGTTCGTGACGATTTAAAAAAGCGGATTGATGAAACTTCGAAATATATTCGCCCGAATGAAAACACCATGGATTTTGCTTTTATGTTTATTCCTAGTGAGAGTTTGTATTATGATGCTCTAACTGGAGTTGTTGGATCACAGGGTTCAGAACGAGATTTGATCGAATATGCGTTTCGTGATAAGCGGGTGATTGTGGTTAGCCCAACTAGTTTTATGGCGTATCTTCAAACTGTTTTGCAGGGTTTGAAATCGTTAAAAATTGAAGAGCAGAGCAGAGAGATTCAAAAGCGAGTTGGCCAGCTTGGCACGCATATTTCGAAATACGAAGATCTAATGCAGCGTCTTGGAAAATCGCTTGGCACAACTGTCAATCATTTTAATAATGCTCATAAAGAGCTTGGTAAAATTGATAAAGATATGAGTGAAAATTTCAGGGCGAAAGATAATAAAACTGGAGTTGAGCCACAAATACTTGATAAACCTCGTGAATAAAACTAAATTTAAAAGAGCAGCTTTCGAAAGCTGCTCTTTTTATTGTTGGTAATTATTTTTCTTCTTCAGTTGACTTTTGGATTAGGTGATTCAGCGCAAAGCCAAGGATTCCACCAATTAATGCTGCACCGATATAGATTGCAATTGCATAAGGAACGTTTTGATTTTTTTATAGTGAAGGCTTGAAGTGCAGATCTACTGCTGGGTTAATTATTGCTGAAGATCCGATTAGTGTTGCGAGAGATCTGCAATTAAAAACCTGCCAAAGTATAGACCACCGCTAACTCAAGTGCTTTTTGCCATAGTTTCCATTCTTTTTGTTTGAAGTTATGGTTGCGACGAGAATGCAAAAATAAATGAGCCAATAAATTCAGCAGCAAGTGTTAGCATTTCCTTATCTTTTGGAATAGGGTTTGCAGTGAATAGGGTCGGTTTTTGACCATATGATTTGTAGAGTATCTTGTGTGCCGACAAAGGCATTCAAAGCATAAAAAGCAACCATCGCACCCTAAAACTTGAGCTACGATATAAAAGATAGCTTTAGTGTGTGTTAACCCTGCGAGGTTGCCCAAGCGCCGATTGTAGATTAATGGGTTGACATGGGCTCACTAATTCCTCCAGCAATCAAAACAATTGACGCCAGAATAAACATTACGCCGATTGGTTGACCTTGACTAATAATAATGCCAGCCGCTGATGAAATGTTCCAATAAATTCAAGACTACTGCTGAGATAAAACTTGGTTTTTGAAATTTCCTCAAGAAAGATAGTGTCATTTTATCATTCTAACGATAGCTTTAACCGTTTTTCAACTTTCAAAACTTCTTCAGTTTCACCTTTTGAAAAGCAGTTTTTGAAGATTTCTTTGAAATTAGCTTTTGTTGCCATTTTTCCTCATATTTTAACTTATGTTTATATTTTATCATAAAACTTTTCGAAAATGTCAAAATCTGATACAATATAGATATAGCTTTATATGTAAAACAAGACGATAATCGAACTGAATTGCAGAAAAAGATTGCAGAGCTTCGTGAAAAGCAGATTAAAAACTCACTCAAGAGGGGTGAAACTCCAAATAGCAAAGAAACAATTGTTCAACCTGAAGGATAGTGCATATCTTGAGGGACAAAAAGAAACCACAGGGCTAGCTTTTTATATGGCTTTTTAGTTTTTGTAGCAGTTTTTGGTGGCGCTTGGGCTTCTATATTTGGGTGGCATCACAGCGAGTTTAATTTTGAAAAATCGACAAAAAAGATACTGCTATGGTATAATTAAAGATAATTATGGAACAAATTCAACAGATTAGAAATGAACTTTTTGGCGGAACTTCAAACACTCGAAAAGCCGAGCGATATTTTGAAGTCGCCAAAAATTAAAGAACTTTATAAAATTATTCCAACTCTGCAAATGAGCAAAAAGGTGAATTTGGTGCAAAAAGTAAATGATTTGAAAAAATGAAATTCAACTAGAAGTTTCAGAAAAACTTGAAGAAAAAAGAAAATCTGAAGTTGAAGAAATTGATATTTTCGGCACCTTTTGCAGCAAAAGCTCGCGTGATAAGATTTCTGCGAAAACCTCAACTTTTAGGGTGCGGAAGAATGGTTCAAGCATCCGCTCCAAAAAGAGCTTGAAAAAGTGGTGGATATTTATACACGAATGGGCTTTGAGGCGGTAGAATCTCGACAGATCGATAACGACTGGAATATGTTTGGTGCATTAAATTTCCCTGAAAATCACCCAGCACGAGATGGCTACGATACTTTTCGAACTGAAGAAAACTTTATTCCACCAGCTCGCTATCAACAATACAAAACCGTGTTTTTAGAAACATGGTACAGAGCTGAAGAAGGAGGGACAAATTGCGCATGTTTCTTATGGACGAGGTTTTTCGAAATGAAGACTAGATGCGACACACGAGCATACATTTTTATCAATGTGAAGGTGTTTTTGTGAGTGAAAAATGCAATTTGGCGCAAATGCTTGGTACGCTCCATTCCTTTTTGAAGAATATTATGGCCAAAAACTAGAAATTCGCACTCAGCCGGGCTATTTTCCGTTTACTGAACCAAGCCTTGAGTTTTTAATTGAGAAACCTGAGGCACTTGGTGGCAAAAAAGGTGAATGGCTTGAAATGCTTGGATTTGCGGAATGAGTTCACCAGATGTTTTTGGGAAGCTGCTGGAATTGATAGCAGAAAATATCCGTGGTTTTGCCTGGGGCGGAGGAATTGAGCGCCTTGTAATGCTTAAATATGGATTTCGGATATTCGTTATTTCAAAAGCGCAAAGTTAAATTTCTAAAGGAATTTTAAATGACCGAGCAGAATGGAAGAAAATAGATAATGAGCGATCCTCAACAGGTTGAGACTGCTTTGATATTTTTACCGTGGCTATAGTATTTTTCCTTGAGTTTCAGCCTTTACAGAAGAAGATACTCATTGTGAGAGTTTTTAGTGAGGGAAGGCAACGTTTTTATTATGATTTTCGAAAAACCCATTGCTGATACGATTAGAAATATTTTTGGATTAGAAGGAGTGATAAATGATAATTTCAGTAAATTGGCTTAAAAATTTGTTTCCAGATTTACCAGATATTGGTGAGCTTTCGAAATTGATTGGTGCTAGAGGCTGGTTGAGATTGAAAGTATTGAAAATTTGGGCGAAAAGTATAAAGATGTGATTATTGCTAGGTTGTTCTGCGCAGAAAAGTTGAAAAAGTTCAGATCATTTAAACCTATGCAAGATCGGTGATGGTGGTGTGAAAAATGTCACTCGCGATGAAGACGGGCTTATTCAGGTGGTTTGTGGTGCGCCAAATGTACGAGATGGTATGTTTTTGTAGCGCAGCTTACCAGAGTCAATCGTGCCAGCTTTTGAGCGGTGATAACTTTAAGCTTGGCGCACGAAAACTAATGGGTCATATGAGTAATGGAATGATTGCAGCCTTCGCGAGCTTGGTCTAGAGCGAGAGAACATGATGGTGATTCTTGAAATTTTACAGAGGGTTTTCGAAAACGCGCGTTCAGGAGGGTGATTCTTTTGCGGATAAATTTGAATTAAATGATTTTCTGCTTGAAGTTGAAAATAAAACGACTCATCATAGAATTGTTTTGGGATTGTTGGATTTGCTCGTGAAGTTGCAGGAATCTTGGGGAAAAATTTGTTGAGCCAGATTTTATAGAGGCTTGAGTTTTCAGCTCAAAATAATAAAATGGTTGAAGTTGAAATTCAAGATCCTGAAATTTGTGAACGATGACAGCGGCAGTTTGATATCTCCGAAATTTTAAAAATCCAAACTTAACAATTGTGACTTATCTTTTGCGTTTCTGGAATGCGACCGATTGAGTTCTATAACTGATTTAGCTAATGAGCTCATGCTGAAACTAGTCAACCGCTCCCACCTTTGATTTTTGATAAATTAGCAAAAATTAACGGTAGTGAAAAGCATCAAATACCGTTCCAGCTTTTGAAAATGAAGGGATGAGAGCTTTTAGACGGCATATCAAAAATGAGCAACCAAGATATTGTGATTGCAATTGGTGAAAATGCTGAAACAGCCGATGGCGCTTGCGGGTGCAATGGGTGGAGTTTCGACCGTAATTGATGAAAAATACAACACGAATTTTTAGTAGAAAGTGCTGCATTTAATCTTTACTAATTTACAGAAATACACAAATGCGTCATGGAATTTTCTCGGAGGCAATTACGCGCTTCACAAAAGGCGTTCAGAAATGATATCGCGAAAAGTTCTTGATTTGTTTGGTGTGCAGAATTTGGAGCTTGGCGGAAAAATCTTTGGTGAGCCGTAGATTCAAACAGTGATTTTTACTATAATAAAACTGAAATTTCAGTTTCGAAAAAATAAAAATCAACCAAGTTTTAGGAACAGATTTTTCAAATGAAGAAATTCAAAACTCTAGAAAATGTTGGAATTTTGCTAAAAATAGAAAAATCCTGCAACTTTTCATGAGTTCCATTTGGCGAAATGATCTACATATTGAAGGACTTAATTGAAGAGTTGGGCGATTGAATGGTTTGACTAACGATTAAATTACAACTGCCAAGTCGAGACTTTTAAAGCGGTAAAGAAAGCAAAAATCGACTTTGCTCCAATCTGAAATTCGTGATATTTTAGCGGCAAGCGGTGCAAATGAAGTTTTGACTTATAGTTTTGTTCGGTGATTTGCTTGAAAAGGTTGGCCAAGATCACAAAACTCTTACAAGATTATCAATTCAATATCTCCCAGATTTACAATATTGTCCTAAACTTTAATACCAAGTTGCTTTCTAGAATTAGTCAAAATATTCGTGCAGGTTTTGGTGGTTGCAATTTTTCGAAATGAATAAAATTACTGAAAAATCACTCGGTTTGAATGATGAAAATGACTTGCCAGTTGAACAGAAGAAATTGGCGTTCGTTTACGCAAAAATAAGGGCGAAAATGCATTTTATGAAGCGAAGAATTATGCAGAATTTCTATTTAAAAAGCTTGGTCTAAATGTAGAATTTGTGAAAATTTGAGCTTGAAAAATCACCACTTTCGACTAGTTTGAACCAAAAACGTTCGGCTTTAATGCGAATTTCTATGGCAAAGTAACGATTTTGAGGTGTGATTGGTGCAGGTTTAGAAAACCAGTTCAAAAAGCACTAAAACTGCCAGAATCAACTGCTGGATTTTGAGCCCGATTTTGCAAATTTTACTTGAAAATATTGAAAAATTCGAATGTGAAAATTAGGGATTTTCAGATTCCAGTCTGTTGAGCGTGATATTTCGATTAATGTTGAAGAAAATCGTAAATTTGCTGAAATTTTACGTATGAGAATATTTCTGATGAATTGCAAATTAATATTGAAACTTTACCGATTGATATTTTTAACGATTGTGATGGCTCAAAAAATATTTCAATTCGATTTAAGATTACGCCTTTCAGAAAAACTTTAAACGGTGAAGAGATTAGAGAAAGTTATACATAAAATTGAAGAAAAAGCTATAAAAATGGCGGAAAGATAATTTAGGAGAAAATATGACGACAAAAAGAAAAATTCATTACAAACTAGTACGCCAACAGCAGAGATATTCAATTTGGGTGATTTTAATTTTAACGGTTGTTTCAACTGTGGCGCTTTATGTTTCTTCATTCTTGCAAACTGAGAGCAATTCAGAAGCGCAAAAAGCAATCGCAAGTTTTGAAAAATACCAAGATTACAGAGAAGTTGAAGAGCAGGCGAAAGAACTTTCGGCTAAATATTTCGACAGTTTTAATGAATATGAAAAAGCCCCAGTTGCATTTAACGCTGCAAGTGTAGAGCTTACGAAAAAGATTTAAAGAGAAGTGATGGTGAAGGAATTTACAGATTCAACAACGAAAATTCCAGGCTTATTATATTGGATGAGCCGATGGTACAGTTTTGACGGAAGCTTTGAAAATGGTCAGATTAAAAATCGCCAGTAGTCTTTCACAAGAAGGTAAAATGGGGCTTAATTGAGAGGCTGGGTGAAGGTCTAAAAGGAATGAAAGTTGGCGGAATTCGTGAATTATCTATTCCTGCGGATAAAAGCATGGAGTGCTCAGGGCTCGGTTAATCGGAAGATTCTTCGAAAACTATTGGTCAAATACACCTTTGAAATTTATTGTAATGTTAATTCCCATGAATTTCAAGAAATTCCCAACGCAAGTCTTGAGAAAGCACATGACTGATTTGGTTATTGTGGTTCAGGCCCGTCTGCGTTGGGACGCGGCAATTTATGCTGCACGAGATGAAAGCTGAGTGTGCGAGTTTTCGAAAAAAGCGGCTTTTGGCGGAGTGCAACAACTGCAGATTTAATTGAAAACTATCCAGGGTTTTGATGAAGAATTTCTGGGCGAGCTTTTCAAAAGATGCGAATTCAGGCTGAAAAATTTGGTGCAAAAATTTGATTATGGTGAAGTCTTAAGTTTGAAAAGTCTTGGCAGTTTCGTGCGATTAGACATCGATGGCGATTTGATTTGAAAACGGTTTTATTAGCAACGAAATTCATATAGAATGCTTGGTTTTGCACGAAGAAGAATTTTTCGGGCGGACGTTCACCTTGTGCAACGAGCGATGGGGCCATTTTAATGCTGGAAAGGATTTGATTGCGGTTGGTGGTGGTTCGCTGTATACTCGACTCTGTTTTTGAACCGATTTTCAAGGGTAAGCTAGTTCAGGGTGAAATTTCGGCGCAAGCAGTCTTGCAAGGCGACTTTTGAAGCAGTTCATCTAGGTAAGAGTGAGTTATGAAAACTGAAATTGAAATTTATTTTCAGAAGACGATTTTGGTGAGTATTGGCGCTCTCATAAAGCAGCAAACTGAAGAAGGTGACTTTTGAAATTAAAGCTGCAGCAATGAATTTATTGGATTGATTCCAAATTCTGGTTTTGCAAATCTGCGTTGAAGTTACAATAACTATGGTGAGATTATTGTAAATAGCAATTTTGAGCAAATATTCAAGTTTATGCTTCTGCGATATAATTGAAAATGCACAAAAACAGAGTGTGGTGGCTGCAGCGACCGGTGCTCAAGCAACAATACAAACTCAAATTTTACACCAATGAAAAATAGGGTTTTATCGCCCTATTTTAGTTTTTGAAAAGTGAAAAGTGTCCTCAAGCGTGATATAATGAGATATAATGAAAAAGTTGGTGATTATTACGGAGCGTATTTTATAGGGGCTACTATGCTATGGGTAACTGAGTCTTGAAGACGAACACCAACAGGCGGTGTTTATGGTTTTTCCAGTTTAGCTTTTGAAAGTTATTCGAAAATTAAAACCAGATTATGGTTGTGGCTTGGGGATAAAAGAACTTCAACCGCAAAAAGAGGTGCGATTTATCCTGAATATCAGCTGGGCGAGCGCCAGATGATTTTAGAACAGATTCCACTTTTTAAAGGATAGAAGACTCTAGGATGGCCTCTTTTTGAAACTGATGGTTGTGGAGGCTGATGATATTTTTGGGGACTCTAGCGGTTCAGGCAAATAAGTTTGGAATTGAAGCAAATTTGATTACTTCCGATCTTGATATGTTGATTGATTGGTAGAAAATACTAAAGTTTTTGCAATGAAGCGCGGTTTTCGGATATCAAAGAATTTGATCTTGAATATTTTGAGAACAAATATGGCTTAAAAACAACTCTCAATTTTTAGATTTAAAAAGCGCTTCAAAAGGTGATTCTAGCGACAATATTCCAGGTGTGCTGAGGGATTGGCCAAAAACTGCTACGCAACTTTTGCAAGAGTACGCTTGAGGGAATTTCATGAAAATCTGAAAATATCAAACCAGCTTAGCGACTTGAAGCTGCAAATAAAGATTCGGCATTTATGAGTAAGAAAATTGCTGAAATTTTTCTTGATGCACAGTTGAGCTTTAACTTTGAAGATGCTGATATTCGTAATTTTAATTATGAAGAAGTTTAAAAATGCTTCAAGCTTGAATTTAACTCTTTGAGTGCGAAAAATTCCAAAAGAGATGAAAACTGGCTCAGAGGATTTTAAAACATGAAAACCAAATTGGGCTTTTTGAAGAAGCTTTGAAAATCTTCTGAGATTAATATTTTGCCAGAAATTTCTGCTGAAAAGTTTTTCAAAACCGCAGGATTTGGTTTCTTTGATTTGATAATCAAAAATTAAAAATTATAGTTTCGAATTTTTGAAAATATTGCAGAATCTTAACTTTATGGAATTTTTCGAAATTTGCTAATTTCTTCAAAAATACAAAAACAGTTTTCTTTAATGCGAAAGAAACATTTCATAAAATTTTTAATGCTGGCATTGACTTTGAAGATTGAGGGTGAAATTTACGATATTGAGCAATTGGAATTTTTGTTGAATGCTTTTAATCGCATGATAAAAAGTTTGAGTGGATTTATGGCGATAGATGAAGATGATTCGAAAGTTCGAATTTCAGCAATGCGGATTATTTTTGAGCGTCAACAAAAAGCGAAGATTTGCCAAGAATTCGTGAAAATTGCTGAAAAAGCTAGATTTTCCAATGAGTTTGGTTCTATTCAAAATGGAAAAAGCTGGTGTTGAAATTTGCCCAGAGATTTTTAGCTAAAATGAGTGTGGAATTTGCATGGTGAAATTTCAAAAGATTGAGAGGAAATTTTTGAAATCGCTGGGCGAGAATTTAATGTGCGAGTCCGCTTCAGCTTTCGAAAGTTCTGAAGATTTGGGCCTACCGACAAAAGGTATTAAAAATCAGAAAAATGGCTTTTCGACAGGGCAAAAAGAGCTTGATAAATTACGAGAATATGGCCCGATTGTTATTGAGCAATTCCGTGAGTTTTCAAAATTAAAAAAGTACCTATGTTGATGCTTTGCCGAAGCTTGCAGATGAAAAATCGGATTCATAGCAATTTCGCACAAGATGTAAACTAACAACAGGGCGGCTTTCTCAAGTAATCCTAATTTGCAAAAATATGCCGGATTCGTTCCGAACTTGGACGGCGTATTCGTGAGGGTTTTAGTGGCAAAAAGGAAATCTACTAGTTTCAGCAGATTATTCGCAGTTTGAATTGAGATTGGCGGCAGTTTTGGCGAATGACAAGCGCTTTGATTGAGACTTTTGAAAAAGATTTGAGATATTCACGCAAAAACTGCGAGGTGAGGGTTTTGGTGTTCTGATTAATGAAGTTTCAAAGAACAACGGCGTGTTGCGAAAATTATTAATTTTAGTGTTCTTTATGGCGTTGGAGCTCATAATCTTTCTGGTACGATTGGAGTTGGTTTTATGAGCAAAAATATATTGAAGAGTATTTTTAATGCTCACAAAACCGATTCAGGAACTTATGGATAATACATTAAAAAGCTCAGGATGAAGGTTTTGTGGGACATTTTTGAGGAAGGCAGCCAATGCCAGATATAAAATCGAGTAATTTTATGATTCGTGAGATGGCAAAGCGAGCAGCGCAGAATATGCCAATTCAAGGCACCGAGGCAGATTTAATGAACGAGCAATCGCTGGCTGTCGATGAAAAATCGTAAAAAGTCGGGCTTGGTGAACAAATGCAAATTCATGATTCAATTTTGGTGAAGTTCCAGCTGAAAATATTAAAAAGTGGCAGAAATTTTGAAAACGAGAAATGGAGAACGTGGCTCCAGAATTAAATGTTAAATTAAAGGTTGAAGTTTCTATCGGTAAAGATTAGCTAAATATGTAATAAATATATTGTAAGAAAGAAGTTTTTGTGATGCAGTCTTGATTTTTAAAAACGCTTTTGTTTATAATTGTTTTAGGAAATCATTTTAAGGTGGAGGGACTTAGATAATGAAACATAAAATATTATTTAGCGTAGTTTTATCTATTGCTGTTTTGAGTGCAAGGTAAAACGTAGTGCAAGTAATTAAAAATAAAAATGATATTGCCGCAATGAAAAACCTGTTGGTTCGGTTTATGGAGATGATATTATTAATAGATATAACAATATTGAAGGTAAAAAGAAGAATACACTAAAAACGCAAAGCTTTAGGCGATGAGATTTCGAAAAGCAGGAAATGAGAAAAGATTCTAACTGCGTAATGATGCGGCTTTTTATTGGAACAGAGAATCAGGGAGAAAACACTTTAAAAATCTTGAAGAAATGATTAATAAGGGCCAAAACCCAAGTTTAAAAATTAGTGTTAGATTATATTGAATATCTCAAGCCTTCAGCTTGAAATATAGAGATGTTGGAGATTTGTTCTAAATGAAAAAGCTTAATATTTTATTTTTGCTATTTTGTTGTCTTTTTGTGTTTAGTTCCATATTTTTCAAAAATACATATGTCTGATGATTCTGTTCCGGAGGATGTTGCTCGGAGGCTTAGGAATTCTTGTAATAATGACAAGAAATTAGGGAGAGAAAATTATGAGCGCACTAGATAGTCACTTTGAGAAGTATGATATCGGAACAACAACGATAACTGGGAAACTGGATATCTTCCTGATCCTGAAGGCAGACATTATTAGCTCTATTTATAAAAAGGCGGAGTTTCAAGTAAGCAAAGATAATAGAGTTTCTACTCAATGTTGCTGCAATTGCATGTATGGATGATCAGGAAGGTGCTGCTGTAAATGTTAGGATTCAAAAAGAGATTTGGATGCTAATATGCTCGAGACGAGTGGCCTATTGGGCTGGGTGGTATAGGCTCAGGGTACTGCTTTTCCTTATAGAATGAGAAGGCTATGGATGTTGGTCGCATCTCCGACTACCAAAATAACTATAAAGAGTCTGCAATGATAAGCTTTCAGATGGGGAAATTCATACGGTTTAATGTGTGGCAGTGTTGGGCTCATTATGACCAAGGAAGCTATGGATGGAGTAAAGATCATGAAAGGTACAAACCTGGTAACTGCTATAACCATAAGGTGGCAATAAAAATTAAAGTCCCAGTTAAATTTAACGTTGAAGGAGACACTAAGGCTGCAGTTTTAAATTCTAGCCAGAGAATTAGTTCAGATGATTCAAGATTTAAGGGCAATGGACGCTATAATCCTCAAACTGCTGAAGTTGGAAAATGGGTTTCTTTTAGGCACAAAAGTTATAGGTAAGGATTTTTAACAAAATAGTGTTAACGGTGAGTGGTTATTATCGGACTATTAGGAGTGATGGATCTGGCGAATATTTAGTAAATAACAACCATAATTTTAGATGGAATAAAGACTCGCGGAATAGTAGGCCCACAATAATTAATCAAGGTAATATTTCGGATACAATTAATGCAGTAGGTACCGATAGGAAATCTTTAAAGGTAACTGGAGATATGGCTGGAAAGACAATATGTTCGAAAATGTCATATGGAGTTTCGGCTGGTGATATTGATAATGTTAATGACATAATAAAACTACTAACGAGGTTTGTGTCTATGTTCCTTATGATTTTGAAATAACTCCTTGTGTTAAAATCGATAAAATTCGAAACTGCTCTGGTGGTGATTTAGATATTCTACCAACGGCAAGGTGCAAACGATCCTAATGATGGCTGAAAGAAATTCTTATTCCAGGGCGGGACCATGACACATCATCGATAAAATATAAAAATTACAACTTGGCGTGTCCTTCAGATAAGAAAGATTTTGCAACCAAGAGTAATAGAGAGATAATAAAAAATAGCGACACCTGTTCGCCATCTAATTTCTATTATCAAGACTACGAAGGAATTGAAAATGTCGTGTTGTTAAAGAGGGACTGGGAAATTCAATAAAAGATACTCGAGTTGCAGACTTTATACCTTCAATTGAAGAGGCGCCGAGGCTGGAACCCGTTATTGTGTAGCACTCTCTATCTCCCCCTACGAGATGAATTTCAGCAGGATCGGGCTGAACAAGCCAAGCAAGAGCGAGAGAATTTAGAATGGCGGCATAGTGCGCCAATATGTATTAAACTAGTTAAAAAGCCAAAAGTTCAATTTTGGGGGAATGGTGTTTATTCTAGATCAGGGATTCGAACTGAGCTTTATCTCAACTAAACATGGAGTTCTCGGTTCTTGGGTTGAATGAAGCGCTCTTCTGGTATGAAAATTAAAGATTTTCGAACTGAGTCTTCACAGAGCACACAAAAGCTAGCAATTGAGGATTATTCTTCAAAAAGTAGTTTTTGGCCAAGGGGATCAAGTATTAATTCATTATTTCAAACATTTCTTCAAAAATTTCCAAAAAGAATTTCGAAGATGTGAACACTAAAGTTGAAGTCTATGGCGATGCGAACAAACAACTCGGTTCAATTTCGGCTGATAAGCAAACTCGAGTGATCTATGGTAAAAATGTTCGAATTTCTAGCGATATTGTGAATGCTGATAGGGCCGTAAACAGTGATTCAGATTTTCGCCAGATTATACTTATTGCTGATGGTGATGTTACTCATTGATCAGGGAGTGAGAAGGGTTGATGCTTGGTTGATAGCGCGAGGGTGATAAATACTTGTGCGGTTAATGTGCCCAGAATGTAAATGATGTTAATGGGAAGAATTGTGATAATCAGTTGCGTGTGCGTGGTGGAACAGTTTCGAAAGGGTTGCGATTATGGCGAACTGCTGGTTCTGATGGAACTGCGAAAGATACGCTAACTAATCCTGCTGAAATTTCTTAACCAATCGGCAGATACTTACTTGTGGGCTCAGTCTCAATCTGCAGTGCGGGTAAAATTAGTTTACAACTTATACTAAAGAACTTCCCAGTGAGGTATTAAATATGGCGAATAAAGAATTTTAAAAAGGCGGAGTTTCAATTTTTCATTGTTATTATGGTCAGTATTTTTGTCTCGAATTATGTCTGCGAGTTTTTTGCGGATTATGTTTCGAGATCAAGAGCAAGCAGCTAACTAGACCTTTCGCAGTGCCTAGTGATAGTGCTCAAGCTGGGGTTGAAGATGCTAAAAAGGTTTTTTGCAATTTATAAAAGGTGCTTGTGGTAGTACCGATGCTGGCACTAAAGTTTTCGAAAGGTGACATATGACTGTAGTAAAATGGCAAAGCGATTTTATCTGATAGCTGTTATGTTTTGGCTACCGCTGGAATTAGCGCTGAAGATGGTGAAACCATGGTGCAGACTACAACAGGTGCTGGCAGGAGGATGTTGACTCGAGATTTAGATCAAGCCTACACTTGTGTTAAAATTAAAACAGATACTTCTGATTTTTAGGCCAGTAATCGAGGGTACACCTTCGGTTGTTAGCTTAAAAGGGTACTTTCTAGTTTTCAATCAGATTCGTATTAGGTGGCATACTAAAAATAATATAGCAAACGGTCTCGAAAAATATCATTAGATTCGATAACATAATCCGAATACTCGACCCTAATTTTAATAAAGGACTGGCAAGTTCGAAAATAGACCCGCCATATTAAAAACCCAACTATACGGTTATGTTCCAGGATATAATGAAAATTCATCAACAAGTATGGATACGCCTTATCCAGATGATGGGAATGGTGCGAGTGAAATGCTGTTTTATCCTGCTTCGGGCTTGGACTCTCGAGTTGTGAATAGTTCGAAATACCGACTATTCGTCGAGATGAGAATTCTTTGCAATCGACAAACGACTATACTTTTTACTAAATGTTCAGATAATCTCGGGGCTGGTTCAAATATCTATGCTTGTGAAATGGTAGTAAATATTGGACGAAATGTTTCTCCTACCGATGTTTTGTATGCTCGATTAACGCCTTTATTGAATAATGCGGAATTCAAAGTTGAGCTTATGAATAATGGTACTATTGTAGATCTGAGGTGTTCAGCCAAAAGTCGATTCAACTGGTCGAGCAAATAGGCAATTTAGAAGAGTTGAAAGTCGAATTGATTTTTATGATAGTAATTTTTCCCAGTTCCTTTATTTTTCTGCTCAAACTGAAGGAGATGAGCCAATTTGTAAAGATTTCTCAACAACTAAAATTAAAAATGGCGGATTAACTTGTAAGATATAATATAAAAATAGCCTTTGAAGAGGCTATTTTATTATGATTTTTGAAATTATTTTGCATATTCAATTGCACGTGTCTCACGAATTATATTAACTTTAATTACACCTGGATATTGCATCGTGCTTTCGATTTTTATCTGCAATGTCTCGTGCTATTTTATAGCAGAAAAGATCGTCTATAGACTCTGGTGATACTATTACACGAATTTCTCACGCCCAGCAATCGCATAAGCTTTGCTAATTCCTTTAAAGCTAGTTGCAACATTTTCAAGCTCGCGCATTCTTTCAACAAAGTTTTCGGCGGAAGCGTTTCGGGTTCCTGGCCGAGATGCACTCATTGCGTCAGTGATTTTTGACGATAATTGCCTCAACTGTTGTGGCCTCAGTGTCTTCGTGATGAGCGGCTATAGCGTTAACCACGCGTGGGTCCATACCGTATTTTTCAGCAAGTTCAGCACCGATTTGGGCGTGTTTTCCTTCAATCTTATGAGTTACAGCTTTTCCGATATCATGGAAAAAGCGCAGCAGTTTTGGCAATCTCGACATTTGCATCAATTTCTTCAGCGATTAAGCCGGCAACATTAGCCATCTCTGCTGAATGTTTTAAGACGTTTTGGCCGTAGCTTGTTCGAAATTTTACATTCACCAAGGAGTCGTAACATTTCGCGGGGCAAACCAGAAAGACCAACTTCTCGAGCGGCATCCTCGCCAGCACGATTACTTTTCTTTATTAATTTCGCGTTCTGCTTTTTCTACAACTTCTTCAATTCTTGCTGGATTGATTCGTCCATCTTTCATTAAAAGTTCGAGGAAAAGCCTCGCGACTTGGCGGCGAACAGGGTCGAAACTTGAAAGAACAACCATTCCTGGGTATCATCAACGAGTATGTTCTACGCCAGTTTTCACGTTGAAGCGCTTGAATATTTCGGCCTTCTTTACCGATGATTCGACCTTTTTCATTCTCATCGTCAGGAAGTTTTATAAGCAGTAACTGTACGTTCCGCTGTCACTTCGCTCGAGATTCGCTCCATCGCTGAAACTAAAATAGCGACTCTCTCTTCAGCATCTTCAGTAGCATGTAGTTTTGCAACTAGGTTGACCATCATCTTGAGCTATATTTTTCTCAGTAGCTTTTCATAATTTTTCAGCCGCTTCTGAAAGCTTTCGCAATCAAGTTTTTCATCTTGCTTTTTGCGAATTTCTTTAATCTCATTTTTGATTTTTCAACTTCAAGTTCATTGTTTCGAAGTTTCTCAGTTCGTAAATCAATTTGATCAAGTTTCCAGTCGAGGGATTCTTCTCGTTCTGCGAGGCGATTTTCAGTTTTTCGAATTTCTTTTTCGCCGTTCTGATTCATCTTCGTTAGCCTTTTTCGGTAATTTTTAAGGCTTTTTCACTTTTGCACGTTCTAAAAATTTCAGCTGATCGGGGCTTCAGCGATAATTTATCTGAATTATGCATTTGCTTGGTTTTACTTTTTGATACGCAAAAAGCGCGCCACCGCTGCCAAACAAAAACGCCAAGCGTAGCTATAAATTATTTCCAGTATATTTTCCTTTCATCAATTCAGTAAAAATTAAACGGCTAATGCCTTATTCAATTATAGTTTACATATAAGATAAGGTTATAATTTTGGCACATTTTAAAAAGCCCATGGCTGATTTTATGTCAGGTCAGAAATTTAGATTTTGCAGACTATTGTTCAGCGACCTCGCCTTGCTGCTTTAGAGTTACATTTTGGTTAATTCTTCAGTTATCATTTTGCCGTCTTCGCCTTTTTATTGAATTCGTCCAGCCAGTCTTCCAGCTCCTCCAGTTTCAGCGAATACGCGGTTCTTTCTTCTTCTAGCTCTTTTTCACCAAGACTTCAATGCTTTCTAGTCTTTTCTAGGATCTCCTGGAGCCTTATTGCTGATGTCTATAGAATTTATAGCCCAGCATTTTGGTTGTAATATCTTTCATGAAGCACATGGACTCAGCGTCGAAAGTTTTATCCATCATTAAATAGCAGATAATTTAAGACTTTCTGAAATTTCAACAACGGATTATCTGTTGCACAGTATAATCTTGTTTGTCTCAGAAGTGTCACTGCGTGCCATTTTCTAGCAATATGTATAGCATCCCTAAAGATAACTTTCTCGATCTCTCCAGTTTTCAGAGCACGTAGTAGCTTCTTCAGACACTGGCTCAAAATTTTTGCCGGCAAAACTAAAGGGGTCTATCTCTCCTACGTCTGAGTCACCACGCTATAAATGGCGATCGTAGAGTCGGTGATTGGACATAACTGAAACTCTCCAAATGGGCATTTTATTTTATGCCCATGTTCTACATACATTCAGCGTATAGTTGTTTGGAAATATCTTTAATATCGCTTAATGATATGTTTTTAGTCATGAAAGGTTCCTCCTTTTGGACTTTAATAGCATAATGGTATAACATGCTAATATAAAAAGTGGTAGGGAAAATATATATATGAAAGTTTAGAGAGTTTTGAAGAATTAATCTTGCTTTATTTTTGGCAAAGTTCGGCTGGTGTAAGCTTTGTAAAAATTTGCATAGATTTTGTGTATAATTTAATTATGTTTTATGTCTTTTAACTTGGTGGTATGGAAAAGGTCTAGCTTAGCGTGCAGAAAAATATTAGATGGAGTCTGAGCGATCGATAGAACTTTTCTCTTGTTATTAGTGAAAAACTGGTTTCGCCGTTTCGCCAGATTGATGCGATTGCGGGTTTCGAATGTTTCGCTTGAAGTCCGAATTCGAAAATTCTTTGACAAGCTTTTTCACGGTTTATCGGTGCTTTTTAAGAACAATAGTGATGATAATTGGTATATTTTTATTGCATTTTAAAGCTGTGGGGCTTAGTTTTATGTTATTATTGTGGTTAGTTACCGGTTTTACCGCTGTTCTTGTTGTTATTTTTACAACAGGGTTGGACGCATAAAAATTGTTCCAAAAATCCGTGATGATTTTTATGACTTGGCATAGTAGCTTAAAGAAAGAAGTGAAACCAGCTAAACAAAGAAAAGGTTGGCTATGAGTTTTAATTATAACCATTTACGAGCATCACGCTTAATGAATATTTTGCGGTTGTTTTTACCCTCTTAAATTTACTTAAGATTGTTGGCAGCGTTATAAGTGGTTTTTCTTTTGATTTTTATGGATTCGGCTTTTGGGCTGGATAGTTTTAGCTATTGTTTCGGTTGTCACAATACTCATTAACTGCTGGAACGGTGAATTGCATAGATTGGCGCCTTCAGTAGAATTCACTATTGAAGGGCAAATGGCAAGCAATATACTCGGCAAGTTGTCAAAACCCAACAAGTGAACAGATTGCTAAAGTTGTTCTTGAAAGTTCTGGTGGAAAATTTATTGCTGCTAGGTTTGGGCTTGGAAAAAACTACGATAGAAAGTTTGGTTCAGATTCCGCAAAATTCTCCAGAAAATATTTTTCAGACTGCACTTCAAATTCAACAAAAATTAAAAACTAAAACCGTTTCAGGGTCAGTTTTGGCTTTAGCTATTGTTCGAAATTTTCCAAATTATGAAACGCTTTTAGCTCAATTTTATGTTGATTTTGAAGATCTTGAGAGAGGTGTACTCTGGCATGACCATATCGCTAATTAATAAATCTAAGATTCCGATGAAAACTGGTGGAATCGCACTGTGTCGTTCGGATATACGCCAACATTGAATCGTTTTCGTAAACTATCACCAACCAGGTATCAAATAATATTTTAATGTCTTCTAATCTAGAGCAGCACAAAGAGCTGGTTTCGAAGATGATTGAACAATTTAGCGGTCAAGGTAAGCAAAACATTGCTCTTATTGGTGTTGATGGTGTTGGAAAGACGACGGTTGTAAATTCTTTTGCATCGCTAATGGTAATGAAAAATACCTTCAAATCTAAAAATTTAGACAAGTTATCCTCATTAGATGCATCTTCGTTGATTGCTGCGGCTCCTGACACGGTGAAATTGAAAAATTTACTAAATTATGTTTTAAAATGAAGCGTATGCTGCTAAAAATATTATTATTTGTCTTGATAATGCACAATTATTCTTTGAAGACAGGGGTTGGTTCAGTTGATGTTTCGAACTTGCTTCTACCAATAATTCAAGGCGGAGTTTTACGTATGATTTTAACTCATGGATGAGCAGAGATTTTTACAGATTTCGGCTGATCCAGTCCTTAGCGCAAACAATGAATAGCTACAAGTAAATCCGGCCAAATTATGATGAAACTTTGGCTGTTATGCAAGACAAGCTACTTTTCGAACACAAACGGAGTTTTTATGATCAATTTCAAGCACTTAAAAGAAGCTTATCGGCTAAGTCAAGCAGTATATGCTAGAGATGCCGGGTCGAGCAGTTAGATTGTTGGAGATGTCTGCTGGTTTTTGCTGAGAATAAGATTGTTACAGCTAGCTCAGTTGAAAAAGCTGTTGACACTATGAATGTTAAAATTTCGACAGCAAACGTTGATGAAGAAAAGGAAACCCTTCTGAATCTAGAAAACCTGCTTCATGCACGAATGGTTGGGCAGGAAAAGGGCTGTTTCAGTGGTTGCAAATGCCTTGCGTCGAGCAAGAACCGAGTTCGAAATCAGAAATCGATGATTGAGACATTCTTATTCCTTGGTCCAACTGGTGTTGGAAAAACTGAGCTTTCGAAAGCGCTTTCTGAAGTATATTTTAATGGTGAAGATAATATTATTCGTCTTGATTTGAACGAATATGTGAATCTGGATGATGTTTCGCGATTGATTGCGGATGGATCGCGAGATGCGAGTTCACTAACTGCTCAAATGATGAAAAACCTTTTCAGGTTGTACTTTTAGATGAAATTGAAAAAGCGCACCCGAATGTATTGACGGCACTTTTGCAAGTTTTGATGAAGGTATTTTTGCGTGATGAGAAAAACCGGGAAGTCTCGTTTAGGGATGCGATTATTATTGCTACATCTAACGCCGGAGCGGAAAAAGGATTCAAGAACTTATTGCACGTGGTTATGATTCTACGAGCGCCGAAGAAGTCATTGTAAATGATTTGATAGCTAGTCGTGAATTTAGGCCTGGATTCCTACAAAAACCGTTTTTGATGAGATTGTTGTTTTTGAGCCACTCCAAAAGAAAATCTATTACAGATTATTGATCTTATGATTGCAGGGTCAGTACAAAACCCTTGCTGGGCAAAAATTTCAGTTTCAGTTACGCCTCGAAGCGCGATTAATGCTTGCAGAGATGGGCTACGATCCAAAATTGGGAGCCTCGACCAATGAGAAGGTTATTCAGCGTGTTGTAGAGAATACGATTGCAAGAAAAATGCTTTCGGGCGAAGCTCAGCCTGGTTCAAACATTGAGATTACACCGGATATTGTTCAGCAAAGTTAAAATGAAAAATAAAATCGGCGAGATAATCGTGATTTTTAAATTCATTTTTGGAGGGGCCAGGAGGGGCTCAACCTCGACACCCTGCTTAAGAGGCAGGTGCTCTAACCGGCTGAGCTACTGGCCCAATACTTGTATTATAGCATATTTATTTTTAAAAATAAAGTCTTTTTATTTTTAGGACTTATTTTTATAAACAAAATGAGCTCCAGATATTTTTGAGGTTTTAAATTTTAATTTCAAAAACCATAACTTATAAAAAGAAGAGTGATTTTGTGTATTAGCTTGAATTTGAGATAAATTTGAGCATTTTTATAAATTCTTTTCACTGATGACCAAAAGGTGTAAAAACTGTAATATTTTCAATAGGAAAAACCGTCCAAAATTTTTAAGGTAAATTTGAACATTTTTACATTTCTGCAGTCTAACTTTGATAGCACAAGAAAATGGGTTGATCTCAAAACTATTGAGCGAACATTAAAACTGCTTGCCATTTTTAAGACAACACCATCACCTGACCCAATATCAACTAGTGTATCTTTTTAGAAAGATTGATAGCTCAAAGAGTTTAATCAGTTCTTTGTGAGTTGGTACATATGGCGCACCAGTAAAACAGTCAAAAGAAAAAACGGCGATAATTATGCCGAAAAGTAAAGTAATAAATAAAAATAATTTCCCACACTTGGTACTAGGAACTCAGAACTCACGGCCGGGAGGGTAGAAACTCTTACTCTAATCCACTGAGCTACGGGGGCGTACCTAAAACAATTATATCAAGTAGTCCATATGGATTATTTTCTAGCAAAAACCTCATCAAAATGAGGGCTGTGCTAAAACAAAAAGATCAAAATGGTGCGGGCGGAGAGAATCAGAACTCTCATCACTTGCTTGGAAGGCAGGTATATTAGCCATATACGACGCCCGCATAGAGATTATTATAGCAAACATTTTTATAAAAAGCAAGACTTTTTGAAAAATAATGTGTTTATGTTAATATGGTATCATGAAATTGAATGATTATGTTGTAAAATCAAGTCTCTGAAGAGTCCCTCATTCTAGCGGATACGCTAAAGCTCCAGTCTGGTGGAAGAATTGGCGCGCAAGCCTCACAAAGTTTTGCACAGCGCCAAGCAATTGATTATAGAAATTGAAAGTGCACTCATATCAAGATTCTCAACCTTGGTCAATTCATGATGGCGCAAAAACTAAAATGGAAAGTTCAAGATCGGCTCTTGATCAGATTAGAGCCAAAAGAAGAAAAGGGTTTCAAATTATTTTCGGCAAAATTTAAATAGGCAAAAATGCATTGAATGATCGAATTGATCAATCAACAAAAATAAGAATACGAAAAAGCGGTTTCGGCGAGGTTCAGCAAACCGGAATGGCGGGGTTTTATGGTTCGTAGCTTCATTCTCAAAAATGTTGTGAGAAGTTTTTCGCCCACAAATTAAGCCAAAAATTTTAAAGCTTGATTTTCAAGTTTTATGTGTTAAAATGGTTGAGTTATGGCGGATGTAGCTCAGCTGGTTAGAGTGCTGGTTTGTGTGCACCGAGGCCGTGGGTTCGAACCCCATCATCTCGCCCCAAGTAAATTTGAGCTTAAGTGCTCTGTCGACCAATGAAAGTATGATATAGTGTTGTATAGATTTTTGCCAAGGAGGAATGAAAATGGCTAAATTTAAATTGAACATTACAGAAATCATATCAAAAAGATTGATGAAGTCTTTCAGGATACTTTTGATTGTTTTAGGCTCACCACCCAAGCTTTTGCAGTCTTAATGATCAAAAATGAGAATAACTTTAGAGGCGATTAAAAGTTCACTAATTCAGGCTGCCGAAGTTCTGCTCGAAGAGGACTGTGGAGCGGAGGTTCTGATGTCGATATTGAACTTCTAACAATCTTCGAAATTTTAAACGGTGAAAACCGAGCGCAGTGTCTTGTACAAAAGTTCAACCTTAAAATTTACGGACTATCTTATTAGGAAACTTGAAGATAATATAACATTTAAGTTTCTGCTGCAGATATTGTTCATGCGATAAAATATCGCACAGAAAATAAAAGGCTTATCTCGAATTTAGCTAAAATAACCCTGATTTGCGAGTCTTTTAACTATGAAAAATAAAGTTTCATCCCTGCACCATGAATTTAATCTTCTGCTAAAATCTTCTAGCCACGATTATCGTTGTAAACATCTCGCAAGGTTGAAAACTCCTGGTGCGGCAAGCATTGCGATCAGAACTACGACGCTTGGGCGAAGGGGCGCTTGGTGCGATAATATCTGCAGGCTTTCCATTTTGTTGGGCCAGAAATATAAACACGATGGGTCAACGAGTTCAATTTTTGTATTTTAATTTTGAAAGCTCAGTGAAAATAAATTGTACGGTTTTTCGTAGCTCCAATCATGAATCAGGTCTGACTTTTCGCGACAGCTAGCCAGTATAATCCAAGAAAAAGGCAAATTATCCATATTTATACCAGAATGCAGCGCGAATTTTATCTTTCGCGGCATGCAGTTTTGATTTTTAACTTAATATCCACGAGGCGCGTATTTTTCGAAAAGATATTCGGGCTAGATTTCGAAATTTGCACCCATTTCGTCTGAGGGTCAAAGTTCCAAGTTCGTTGAATTCGATTGGCGCACGTTTGATAGTAATTTCAGAATTTGGTAACCAGCGCAACTGCCACGAAAGTTAAAGATTCAATAGGATCTTCGCTTACTAATATTCAACATCTTTCTCACTGTTAATCCACGAACTTTTAAGGTTGTTGTTCCAATTCCTTCAATTTTAACGCCAAGCTCTTTCAAGAAAGAAACATAAATCTTTACCATATAATTTGGGCTAGCTATTTTGAATTGTAATTTCTTGACCGGAAAAGTGCTGCGGCCATAATTATATTTTCGGTTGTTGTGTCTCCACGTTCAGTTAGAGTATTGGCTTCTCAACTTTTTGGCTTATTTGAAACCCTACAAAATCAGTTTTGTGCTGTCATTCGCACCAAAATGCTTTTAGTCCATAAAGGTGAGGTTCGACTCAGCAAGTTCCAAATTACACCACCAGAAAAAGGTATCGAAAGTCTGAATATTGGTGAAGAAGTGGGGCTGAGAAACATTAGAATACCGCGTGCCCTTTAGTGACTCAACATTATATTTTCGAAGATAATTCACTTGGTGGTATAATTTCGGTCATTATCTTTGTTGAGCCATTTAGTTTTTACGCTGAGTGAATTTATACCTCAATGATCCGGTTAACCCTTCATCTCAGCTACGCGGCGAAGGGGTTGTTTTTCCTCTATTTAAAGTGATGCGCAGAGTAAAGCAACCGCTGCATTCTTTTGAAGTTTTAATTTCGATTTTTCACCAGAAAGTCTCACAGCCGCCATGAACTCGAAAGTTACTAGTTGAATTTACAGATATACTCACCAGAAAGTTCCTCTGATATTTTTGCAAGCATTTCAAGAGTTATATTTTGTTTACCGCTCTCGATACGAAGTTAATTGCGCTTTGCGAAGTGCCAATTTTTCGGCGAGTTCTGCTTGAGTTAAATTTCTGATGTAGGTGATTCTTGAATAAGCTTCCCAATCTTTCTAAATAGAGCGTTCTTCATTCATATCAAGTACATCATATGATATGCGTACTATCAAGCTATTTTAAAAATGCTTATATTATTATATTTTGTCCTTTATGCTAATAATATAATGGTGAAAGCATGAATTTTAAAGTTCAAAAACTCTCGAAATTTTGACTGCTATAATATTCTCTATGATATAGTGACGATTTTTCATATTTTTAGTTTTAAAATATTTATTTTTAGGGAGAGTTTTTATGTTTGATGAAAAGATTTTTGATGCAATTGAAAATGAGGAGAATCGCCAGCGAGAAGGTCTGGAATTAATTCAAGTGAGAATTATGTTTCAGAGAGGTTTTAGCCGCTCTTGGTTCAGTTTTGACGAGATAAATATTCTGAAGGATATCCTGGTAAAAGATATTATGGCGGCCAGGAGAATACCGATATCATTGAAAGTTTAGCTATTGAGCGTGCTAAACAAATTTTTAAAATGCGATCATGCAAACGTTCAACCGCACAGTGGGGCAAATGCAAACGAAGCAGTTTATAATGCTTGGCTAGAAGTTGGAGATACGGTACTTGGTATGGATTTATCTCAAGGCGGCCATTTAACACACGGCTCACCAGTAACGCGTAGTGGTAAGATTTATAATTTTGTGCGATATGGTTTGGATGAAAATGGTGAAATTAATTATAAGCAGATTAAAGAATTAGCTGAAAAAATATAAGCCAAAAATTATTCTTGTGGGATTTTCTGCTTATCCTGGTGAAATTGATTACACGGATTTCTGAAATTGGTAAAAAACACGGAGCGATAGTTAATGGCTGATGTTGCACATATTGCTGGTTTTAATTGCGGTGGTGTTTCGAAAAATCCATTTGAATATGGCTTTAATGTTGTAACAACTACAACACATAAAACCCTCCGTGGCCCTCGTGGTGGAATGATTCTTTCGAATGGGAAGGTAGGTAATCCGCTCAAAAACCAGATCTTGAAAAATCTACCAACTTTAATTGATCGTAGTGTTTTCCGGAACTCAAGGTGGCCCGCAAATGCACTCAATTGCAGGCAAAAGCGGTTTCTTTTTATGAAGCACTTTCTAGCCTGATTTAAAAATTTATGCTCAACAGGTAGTAAAAATGCTCATGGCTGAAGAGCTGAAAAGAGGTTTCAAACTCGTGACTGGAGGCACAAAAATCACTTAATCTTTAATTGATATTTATGCGAGTTTTTGGAATTGATGGGAAAGTTGCTGAACGCGCAATGGACGCAATTAGCCTAACTTTGAACGCCAACTCAATTCCTAATGATACTTTTGTCATGTTCGCACTCAAGCGGGGATCCGACTTGGAACGCCGGCTGTAACTTGCGTGGGATGAAAGAAGCTGAGATGGAGAAATGTGCTGAATGGATGGAGCTTGGTGATTAAATACCGTGAAGATTCTAAAAACTTGCGTGAAATTAAAAGAAGTTGCAGATTTTGCTAGAAATTTTCCGCTCACCGAGCTGATTTATAGGTAATTTTTAGCATTTCGAAAAAACTAAAAGCTATGATATAATAGACTCATTATGGGTATGGTTTTTCAAGATTTAAAAGTGCCGCTCTAAAATTGCTTTTCTGGGAATTATTTGCGGATTTTAACCCTTGTTTTTAATCAATTTCGAAAAGCCCCAATCTGGTTCGATGAGGCTTTTTCACTTATAATTCGTTTTAATTTGCTGAAATTTGGCATTATACATCTGTTGACGTTCATCCGCCACTTTACTATTTTTATTAAAAATTTGGAGTATATTTTTGGTTCGAGTGATTTTGTATTAAGGAGTATGTCGGCATGGCGCTTTAACCATAATCTTGTCGTATTTTTGGTAAAAAAGCTTTTACGATAGAAAATGCACTATTTGCGAGTAGTTTTCTTGCGATTTCACCGATGTTAATTAGGTATTCGCAGAAGCCAGAATGTATACAATGGGTGTCATTTTTGGGCGTTTTAACTGTGAGGCGCTTTTTATGAGCTTGGGTGTAGAAAATACAGCAGAAAATAAGAAAAATGGCGAATTATTTATATTATTGCTGTTTGTACTGGAATCTGGACACATATCTTTATGCTTTTAATTCCAATTTCATTATGGATTTTTAGAACAATTTACATTCTAGGTAGACAGAAAAATTGAATAAGTATAGGTTTCTTCCTTTTAGATTTCGAAATTGGAAAATGATTTAAGGTGGTTTTTGAGCGATTTTTGCTGAAAAATGGTTTTCTTCACATTTGACTATTGCTGGTCTTGTATATCCCTTGGATTCCATTTTTATTTCACAGGCTACTTATGTTAAAGCTAAATTTTGGATTCCTGCACTGAATTTTTCGACAATTCCGATATGATTTCGAATTTTTTATTCTATCTCGATGCTGATGATACTAATGGCTGGCTATCTATAGTTGCTGATGATAATCTTCTGATCGTCGCATTTTTATGTTTAAAAGTTGGGAGATAAGGATTAATGATAATTTATGGATAAATATTTCGTATCAATAGCTCCTGTAGTGTTGCTTTATATTGCAAGTTTACCGCCATTTAGTTCAATTTCTTTGTTGACAGATATTTACTTGTGCTGAAGTTTTTATGTCAATATTGTGCAATTATTTCTATTAAACCTCTTCGAAAGTAGGAAGAGTATTTCGGTTATATTAACTTTATTAATTATTTTTCACATATTTTTGGGGTTTTTCAGCTTAATCTACAAAAAAGGTATTTCAAAAATGGGGTGAAATTACTGAAATTCAGCAGGTGATTGAAAAAGTTCGAAATGAAGAAAAGTAATGCGACAATTGCTGTTGGTGGATTTTTGTTTTTATTCAGCAGTGCAATATTCTAATAGTAAAAGTAAAGTCTGGTTTTATGGCGAACCTCGATTTATCGCTCTGGCGACATGATTCGGGCTGATTACACGCCAAAGATTGAGAGCAATAAAGAAGAATTTTTCTAGTAATAAAGAGTTTTTGTAATCACTCCGTATAGTGATGATGTAAATAAAAATTCACCAATTTCTGGATATAAACTTTCTAAAGAGATAGATTATCATAACTCGATTAACGGCAATCCTTTGTATAAAAATTTTAAACGTGTTAAAATAGTCTTCACAAAATAGTGTGGTATAATTTATTTATTAAGCACCCGTAGCTCAACTGGATAGAGTACCTGGCTTCGAACCAGGCGGTTGTAGGTTCAAATCCCGCCGGTGTACTATAGATTTTCTCGCTTTTTGATGAGTTTTTATTTTTATGATATAATTATTTTTATATGAAGGAAATAATTTTCGAAAACCTAAAAAATTCAGCAAGGTGTTGATTTTTGGCAAACTTACGACTATGAAAATTAGTGGAAAAGCTCATTTTTACAGTAGTAAAAATGTTGAAGATTTTAAGAATGCGATTAAGTTTTCAGAAAATAATTTTACCAATTTTTATTCTTGGTGGCGGAAGTAACACGATCGTAAAGAGCCAGAACTTTGAGAAGTGGTGGTAAAAATGAAATTAAAGGTTTTTGAAAAGGTTTTTGAAAATGATGAGAATATTGAATTCTGCATAAACTCTGAGGAAAAATTGGCACTAATTTTGTTAATTATGCGGTTTCGAAAGGCCTTAGTGGGTTGTGGAGGCGATGGCGATGATTCCTGGAACTGTCTGGTGCTCTACCGATTCAAAATGTTGGTGCGTATGGTCAGGAGATTGCTGATATCTTGAAAAGTGTTGAAGTTCTCGAAAATATCGACTGGTAAAATCAAGACCTTATTAAAAAGTGAATGTGAATTTTTCCTACCGTGATAGCGTTTTTAAAAATGGCGCTAAAGGAAAAATATTTTATTGTTTCAGTGAATTTGAAACTCTAAAAGTCACGACCAGAAATGCCTGAATACAAGGCTTTGAAGGAGAAGCTTAAAAAATATTGGTAAAAATAAAGAAAATCTAACAGCAAAAGATGCGCGAATGCGGTAGGTTGAAATTCGTTCAAAATTACCAGACCAGAGAAGATTGCTAAATTCAGGTAGTTTTTCAAAAATGCTATAATTTCGAAAGAAAAGCGATAGAGATTTGTGAAAAATATCAAAAATGTACCACTTTTTGAAGCTGGTGAAAATTATAAGATCGCAACTGGATGGTTGATTGAACAATCAGGGCTAAAAAGGTAAGAGAGTTTTTTTGGGATGAAGATTTATTCAGAAAATGCTCTAGTTTTAACTAATATTTCAGCCAAAAAGTTATAATGAATTAGCGCAGGCAAGAAAAAAATAGTTCAAGATAGGGTTTTTGAAAAATTTGGCTTTAAAAATTGAACAAGAGCCACTGGAGATTTAATAAAAAGAAAAACGGCATTCAGTTATGAATGTCGTTTTTAGAATTTAAAAGAATTATTCTTCAGTTTTTCTTCTTTAGCGTCAGAAGTTTTCTCTTTTTTACTCCTTCTGTTTTTCTTTCTTCACAATTTTGTAGCCAAGAATAGTTCCTTTTGCAAGACTTTCTTTTCCGGCTGCATCATTCCAGCGAGAACTGTTTAGGCCGAGGATCAAGAACCAAATAGGAGCTGCGAAATAGCGAAAAAGTATAGCCCAGTAAGGTGGTTTATCGAGCTTTTTACTAATTTCAGCATACTGCCAAAATTTGCGAAAATAGCTGAGATTATCAATTCCAACATAAGGAATGAAAAGTTAGAAGAGATTTCCAGCCTCTTGACCACCGAGTTCGAAGAATATCCATCGGTTATAGAAAGGAATCCAAGCTTTTTAGCGTCGATCAGCTTTTTGAGATTAGCATATAAAGGAGAGACTAATAACATACCCTGTAACTGCAGCAATTAGCGCGATAGTTAAGAGTGATACACAATAGATATTCCTGCAAACTAGCATCAGCTCCTGCATTATGACTATAACCTCTGTATCCGTAAGAGTAGTCAGTATTATAATTGTACATTTCAAAAATCCTTTTCTTTGATTAATTTCTATAATGATTATATATTAAAAATTGAAATTTTCAAGATTTTTGCGTATAATAAACTTATGAGATTTTTAAATGGTGCAGAACTTCGTGATTTTATTAAAAGAACGTCAAGCTAAGACAGGTGCGAGCCTTGCGACAAAGCTGGATGAGTTTTTCCGAAAATTGGTGATTTTTATTCTTCAAAAAGCCCCGTAACCGAAACTTATATGCGACTAAAAAGAAAAAGTACGGCGAAGATATTTTAATTGAGGTTGAGCGACGAGAAGTTGATATTGAGTTAATGAAAGAAGAGATTCGAAAGGCTAATCTTGATGAGAATATTCACGGTATTATCGTGCAACTTCCGCTTGAAAATAAAAAGGGTGAGAAGCTTCCGAGAAATGAAACTGAAGCAATTTTGAGTGAAATTTCGAAAAGAAAAAGATGTTGATGGGTTTGAATAGCGGTGATTTTGTTTCGGCTACAGCGCAAGCAATAAATTGGCTTTTGGCAGGCTATAATATTTCATTAGAAGGCAAAAAAGTTGCCATTGTTGGACAGGGAAGACTTGTGGGGGCACCACTTTCGAAAATGTTTGAAAAATCTGGAGTGATGGTTTCGAAATTTGATGAATTTAATAGTGAAGAAATGGTAAAAACACTTAAAGATTTTGATGTGATAATTACAGCGGTTGGAAAACCGGGGTTGATTACTTCGGAAATACTAAAATCTAAGGCGGTGGTTGTTGATGCTGGAACGGCGAGTGAAGGCGGAGAGATTAAGGGCGATGTTTCAGATGAAGTTCGCAAAAATAGAAAGGATCTGACTATTACACCCATAAAGGGTGGAGTTGGCCCATTAACGGTTGCTTCTTTGATCGATAATGTCATTGTTGCAGCAAGAAAAGTTGCAGATCAAAAAGGGCAACAAGATTTATAAACAAAAATAGACCTCGAAATTGAGGTCTATTTTCATCTGAAGCCTCGATCGCCCCATTGAGAAGCGGTCAGCTTTAGAATTTTGCAGCTTTTTTCGGCTTGCAAGTAGTAACCAAATGCGGCTACCATTGAACTTAATCCAAGAATTGCAGAAATGGGCATCTGTACCAGTTTGAGGCAATTCTGCTGGAACATTTGGAATTGGGTTGTTTGTGACAGGGTGTAGGTGTTGGTGGAGTTTGTTTCTTTGGAACTTCCACTTTCGCACTATCACAACCGTCGTTATCACCAGGAATTGTTGGTGTATCTACACAAGCAGTATTTACAGCTGACATGCCTGTTGCAGTTGCTTGAGATTTGATAACGATAGTCTTACTTTCACCAATTTTCAAAGAGCTGATCTTCAGTGCTAGAAATATTATCTTTCATCTCTACCGCTATCAGCAGCTTACGAAATGTAATATTTACTGGAGCGCGATCTAGTTACGACAACATCTTTCAAATCAACATTTCCGTTATTCGCAAACTGTAATCTCGTAGTTAAAATCAGTTCTGCTTCAAGTATAGCAAATTTTTCTGATTGTTTACAGTTTTTCTTAATAACGATTGATGGTTTTTTTCTTCTCGTTTAACTTCGAAAGTTTTACACAGTTTGAATTTGCATTCTCGCCATCTTTTGTAATAACTGTTGAAGAAATTGTGAATTTACCAGTAATTTCGATATCAACTGTTAATTTCGAACCATTGTTTACGGTCTTTTCGATTACAACTTTACCGCTTTCGTCTTTGATGATGTATTTAACACCAACAAATGTTGTGTGATTTACAGTGTAAGAAGTGTTGAATTCGAATCGTGTTCGAGAAATTTGGTTGATTGTGATATTTTTACATACCAACTCAGGTTTGTTAGGTGTTGGTGTTTGGTACTGTTGGAGCTTTTGTTTTCAAAAAGATTTTTCACAATTTGCATTTGTGTTTTCACCATTTTTTTAGTCATGATTGTTGAGATAATTGTATATTTCTCAGTTATATCATTTGGAACGGTAATTTCAAATTTAGTACCATTGTTGATTACTTTTTGAGCTACAACTTCACCTTTAGAATTTTTAACAACATATTTTGTTCCAGTAAATTCTGTATCTTTTACTGAATATTTCGTATCAGCTGAATAAGCGATTTGCTTTTTCATCTTTTTCGAACAATGTTTAAGCTTAAAGCGTCACATTTGTAAGCTGGAGTTTGAGGTTTTGGAGTATCACATTTTTAGTGATTCGTACGCTAGCAGTGTCATTTTTAACTATTTTTGATCACTTGCTTGTGCGATGTTTGTCAAAACGTTGTCTCCACAAACTGGCAAGTCTTTTTCAGCTGCAACTGTTGCGTCAAAACGTACGTAAGCGTCGCCATTTGCTTGATATGTACCAATATTGATTCCAGAATTTTGAATGATATTGTCGCTAACTTTCAAACCTTTTTGGGTTTGAAGTGTTGTAAAGCTTTTGTTGAGCCTGCAACATAATTCAAACCTTTGGTAGAATATCGCGAATTACCAAGTTCTGAATTCCCTGCAGAACCTGTATTTTTAGCGTGAATTTGGAATTGAACTGTGTCGCCACGATTTTAGCGCTTTGCAGTTTCATCCCAAGATTTTTCGCCATTTGTTTTATTTCGAACTGTTTTTCGCAAGGTCGATATTAGTTTTCTCTTGTGGTTGGTTAACTTGAGCTTTTAACTTTAACGGTTACGTAACCTGCATATTGGAAACATCCAGGAATTTTTTTCCGTCAAGTTTGCTGATATCCAAGAGTTTGCACCCGTATTATTTACGATGCTGTCTGGAAGTTTAGTTGTACCCATTCCGTTATTTTCGAAAAAGGGCAGAACCAGCAACATAAGCCAAGTTAAAGTCATTATCACTTGAGAAAGTTGCTTCATCCCAAAACTGTGTTAGGGCTTTTGCGTTTGAAGCTGAAATCTGACCTTGAACAGTCACATTTTTGCTGTTGTTGTTGGAACGTTAAGTTTTCGCTACTACGTTTTCGGCAACAAGATTTAAGATTCGAAGCTGCGTTGTTGTGAACGTACATTCGAACGTAATATTCTTTGCCATTTTGAACTTTCATGTTATTCGTCCAGTTTGCATTTGAGCCAACTTCACGATTCCAACGAAATCTTTTTCGTCTCCACCAATCACAGGGTTATTTGTGATTGAGTTGAACGTAATATAATCTGCTGGTTTTTCGATAGTGAAATGATGGTCGAGCTGGACCCCCAGCCCATAACGAGCAACTGGAGCATAACTGCAGCCAAAGATTGAACCAGAGATTATTGAATGGTTTTTAATAAAATTAATGAGTTTTTCATTTGGTCCCTCATTTTCTCCTTCTAATCTCCACTTATTAGAAATTTTATTAATTTATCATACATAATTCTGTTTGTCAATATTTTGTTTTCTTCGCTTTTAGCCGAATTGTTAAAACTTAAAATCGGGTTATTAAGAAGTATCACGTAAAGCCGGGCGGCGGAAAACCGCCCAGTCGTGAGTTTCGAAAGATTGAAATCTTTCGAAAAATGTGCTAATCGTTAAAGCCAAGAAAGCTTAGTCCTCAATCGCAGGCCTCGCTCATTGAGCCATTGCCCTGCAAAATTGGCCGAGCTACTTGGAGCTGTAGCTCCATCTGCTCCAACTTCTACTTTAGGAGCAGATTTACCCACCGTCATCATCATTTCCGACCATCTGGGGTGGTTACAGATCCATTATCGGTCACCTTTGTAGCGCCGTTGGAATCTGGTAACTGCGCCAGCTCCACCCATTGAGATGGCTCGCTTACACGAGCATCTTGCGATGGTGTGGTCTGAACTGATGCTGAAGAAGAAGATGAGCAGTCGGAGCAGAGTAGCTTTCAGGCACCTACCTGAGAGGTTTCTGAACCATTTGAAGATCCATCATTTTGACCTCCGCCAACTGGGGCTTTACCTTGATTGGCTGGGTCCTACTAGGGTCTTTTTCTCCACCTTGCTTTCGCTAGGTTTATCTGACTTGTCAGGTTTTCCTGGTTTTGTAGGAGGAATTTCTATTTTTCTCTGTCGGTACACCGGAATATCCCTCTTTTCATTACTGTAGTTACCACAGTAAATGAGCACCTATAAGAATACTTCTCAGTTGATCCTTTCGGATTTGACACTTCGATATATTCTTGGCCTGACAGGTCTTGAATCCCTCTACTAATTACTAGCATCGCCTTTTGCTATTAACTCCGGTAGTGTAGTAGTTTGAGCCTTCTTCCATTCTCTTCAGAAGAAATTTGGGCTTCTAGAAGGAATGCTTTCGCTTTGATAGAAAAACGTCTTTACCTTTGCTATTGTAATAGACCTTTCCATCTTTCTTTTCTAGCCAGTCCTAACATCAGTCTTGGTGTCAACGATGCCGAAGGTCATTGCTTTTCTCTTGAGAGCAGTTGCGTTGTGACTCATATATTGAATCATCTCGCTTACTGCATCTTTGGAGTTTGACGAAAAGGAATTTTTTTCTGAGCCGTTCGCAAACACTTTGTGCTGTGTGTTTGCAATTGCGCGGTAGACAATAGCATCGCCATCAACCTTATAGTCGATAACCTGTAAATCTTCTTTTGGAAGATCTACAGATTTTGAAATTGCAGAAGAAGAAACGGTATTCGTACTGCTATTTGCGGCATTGGCTCTTGGACATAGGAAATGACAAAATGTAACGACAATTGCGATAGTCACAATAGCCGATACAAACAACAGCGAAATTGTTGGCCAAGGATTTGACCGAACCTCTTCTAGTTCTTGAGCTTCATCATCACTATCTTGAAGTTTTGTTAAAATATCTTCAAGATATGCGATTTCTTCTTTGTCGGTTTCGAAAGTTGAGGCCTTAGCCTGAATTTCATGAAACCATTCCGTCGATTCTGGTCATCTCCTATAAGACTTTTAATTTCTTGAAGGAGCTCCTTAATTTTTCTGCTTATTTGTGTCCATTCTTATTTCACCTTCCTTTTCATTAGATTTTTATTATTTGGCCAAATAATAAAATGGAACACAGAGGCACATCGATCCATACATTTCATAATAACCCGATTTTAGCTTCATTGACAGATCCGCTGATTATGATATGTCAACTGCTAGAATTATAGCACAAAATTATAAAAAGTCAATAAGCATATATATATATTAAATAAACGCAAGCGTTTTAACTTTTCGATAAAGAAAATCGCCTTGTTTAAGGCGATTTAGTAGATACACTGGCAGAAGCCTACGACTTTTTAGGCTCTCCTTTGCTCATTCTTTTTAAATCACTTTTGCGATATTCCCTCTATTAGAATATCACAAATTTTTGTCAAAAATCGATGGTTCTTCATCTTCTTTATCAGGGTTGGGCGTTAGGAACATGCCAAAACGACCAAAATCACACCCGCAACCCAGAGATACCATTGGGGTAGGGGCATTGAAGAGAACCCCTGTGAAGACAAGAGTTTTAATTAAAAATCCAGAACTCTGCCAAAATTGCAGATTTGGATTTTTGAGTCAATCTTGACGAAAACTACTAGTGTTGAAAAAATAGAATTGAATAAACAACTCCAAGATTATCAAGAACACCAAAAGTAATGGCGTTAATTGTTCGTAAATGAACAAGATTATGTTTATAAGAAGGTTAATCATTTTTAACCCTCACTTTCTGTAAAATATTTTCTAGTCCAGTATAGAAAGGTGCTAGAATGTTTATATAATAACATAAAAAGCTTAAAAAGTCAATAAGTAAAGATTTCGAAAAAGAAAAAGCTCCAAAACTGAAGCTGATATAATTTCAATTGGTGGGTGATTAGGGACTCGAACCCCAGACCTCTCGGTGTAAACGAGATGCTCTAGCCAACTGAGCTAATCACCCGAACAATTACCATTTTATGCAGACTTTTTTAAAGTCAACAACTTTTTATGAAAAATATTAAAGTTATGTTAATATTATTTAGATAAATATGTAAAAATTGAAAAGGGTGAAATAAAAAGAATGGACTCAAGAAAACCCTAATGGGGTTGGCAGAAAATATGAAAAATACGTAAAAATAAAAACATGAGGGTGAAGACTATAATTTTACGACAGAGCAATACATGATAATTTGGTTATAGAAAAATTTGAGCATTTTGTACTGAGTTGAAAACCTATTTCAGTATCAGATTTGGGACGGTTTCGAAGTTGAGAAGCACCTACTCCCTAATTCCAAAGAGATTTACTGAAACGATTAGTAATTTTCGCAAGCAGAAAGAGAAGAATATTTTGAAATTTTTGTCAAAATATGAAGCTCAAGGTTTTTCAATTTATGCTCGTGCGGCAAAACGTTCGAAAAACTGTTAAACATCAACATACGCATTTGATAATTTTTAAATTATGATCGGCGAGTGAACTGGCTATTTAATATTACGAATAAAATTCTTTGGTGAGCAACTTCCCTAAATAGTTTGGTTGATTTTTAATGAAAAAATGGTAGAATATTGAAAGTTTTATAATAATTTTTAAGAGAAAGAAAATATGAAATCAGATAATATCTCGAAATGTGAGCGATTATTGCTCACGTTGACCATGGAAAACCACTTTAGTGGACGGACTTTTAAAGCAAAGTAATACATTCCGTGAAAATCAGGCTGAAATGAGCCAAACGCTCCTGATGGACTCTGGTGATCAGGAATCGGAACGCGGAATTACTATTACTGCAAAACAAACCTCAATTTATTATGGGGATTATAAAATTAATTATCGATACACCAGGTCACGCAGATTTTTCTGGCGAAGTTGAACGCACACTAAATATGGCTGACGGTGTTATCTTGGTTGTGGACGCTCAAGAAGGACCAATGCCTCAAACTAAATTTGTGCTTTCGAAAGCTCTTGAGCTTGGTTTAAAACCTATTGTAGTTGTAAATAAAATCGATAAACCTGCACGTCGAATTGCTGAAGTTAATGATGAAGTATCAGATCTCATTCTTAGAGCTAGCAACGAACGACGATCAGCCTTTTACCCAACTTATTATGCGATTGGGCGTGATGGGAAAGCTTGGCCTGAGGTTCCAGAGAATCCAGAAGCTGAAGCAAATTTCGAACCTATTTTTGAGCAATTATCAATGAAATTCCAGCACCAAAAGTTGATGTTGACGGTGATTTTCAATTGCTTATAACTTCTTTAACATACGATAGTTTTTGGTAAATATGCTATTGGGCGAATCTCTCCTGCGGAAAAAGTTAAAGCCGGAGAACAAATTGCTTTGAATTAAGCGTGATGGAACTGTGTAAAAGTCAAAAATCGATAAGCTTTTTGCGTATCGAGGGCTTCATCGTGGAAGAAATTACAGAGGCTTTTTGCGGGTGATATTGTTGCAATTACAGGTGTTGGTGAAGCTGGAAATCAGAAACTTTAGCCGATGTGAATAATCCTGAAGCCCTACCAACAATTGAGGTTGAAAAACCAACTCTTTCGATGTATCTTGGACCAAATACAAGTCCAATGAAAGGTCGTGAAGGTGAATTTACGACTTCTCGTCAGATTGGCGATAGATTGAAAAAGAACTTGAGACAAATGTTTCACTTCAAGTTAAAGAAGATGGAATCGGCTTTATTGTTTCTGGCCGCGGTGAGTTGCACCTTTCAGTTTTAATTGAAACTTTACGTCGTGAAGGATTTGAGTTCGAAGTTGGTCGTCCACAAGTGGTGACAATTCAAGAAGATGGTATTGAGAAAGAACCTGTTGAAGAATTGACTCATTGAGGTTGCGCCAGAATTAGGTGCAGTAAGTCAAGAAATGGGAACTCGCCGAGCAGAAATGCAGTTCCAAGAGAGTCGCCAACAGGTGCGACACGATTAATATATATCATTACTACTCGAGCCATGATTGGGCTTCGAAACTTAATGCTAACCGCAACAAAAGGTACTATTATTATGAATAGCTTACCGCACGGTTATCAAGAGATGGGAACAAAAATCCCTTCTAGCCGAAATGGAGTTTTGATTGCTTTCGAAAAAGGAACTTCAACACCATACGCGCTCCAAAGTGCGGAAAAGTCGTGGAGAATTATTTATCGGCCCGGTACTGAAGTTTTAGCTGGAATGATCGTGGGACTCAAACAACCGCCAAGAGGACCTTGAAATTACTGCTAGAAAGAAAAACACCTCACAAATATGCGTTCAAAATCTTCCTGACGGTGCGTTCAGTTAATACCATATACAGATTTAAGTCTTGAGCAATGTATCGATTTTGTTGAAGATGATGAGTTGCTTGAAGTTACGCCACAGAATTTGCGTCTTCGAAAACGATATTTAGATTCGATTGAGCGCAAGCGCATGGCAAAGACTGTAAAGTAAAGACTTGACAATTTATCAAAAATATTTAAAAATCGCCCAAATCTTAAAGGGCGATTTTGTAATTTAAAAAGTCCTAATTATTTTTCGCGACTTGTTCGAACGTTTACTGAGTAAGCGTCTTCAGATTGATTAACTCGAATAACTTTAAACAAAATGTTTCTTTCTATAATCATTTTTATTTTTATATTTTTATTTTTGGATGATTATGTTCATATAATAACATATTAAAAACAAAATGTCAATACTTTTTCAAAAACCTTAAAATATTGAATTTTAAACTTAAACGATAAAATTAAATTAAAATTTGCAAAAATAAAAAGGGAAACATATGTTTAATACTATTAATGATATTGATGTGCGTGGAAAGGTTGTCCTAGTTCGCACAGACTATAATGTCCCAATTGAATATTCTGAAAATGGTGAGGCGAATATTTTGAATGATTTTAGAATTAAATCAAGCTTGCCAACACTTAAAAACCTTATTGAGCGAGGTGTTCGAAAAATTATTATTATTTCGCATATGGCAGACCAAAAGCGGTTGAAGGAATTTCAGATTTGGACGAGCTTGAGATCATCTGCCTAATGGGTCTAGAAAATATTCACTACGACCAGTTTTTAATCATTTAAAGGGAACTTTTAGAGGCTGAAGATTTGAATTTTCCGATGAATTTTCATACGACGCCAATTTTTCCACGTACGCGGTATTCGGTTTCTATGAAGGACGCTGACGATGATTACAAAATTGAGATGCTTGAGAATTTACGCTTTTCGAAAGGGTGAAAAATCTAATTCGTCAGATTTTTGCAGATGCATTACTACAAGTTACGGAGCAGATTTATTTGTACAAGATGGTTTTGGTGTTATTCATCGAGAACATACTTCAACGAGCGGAATCGCAAAACTTCCAAGCGTGGCTGGACTATTGCTCGAAAAGGAATATTTAACTATTTCTGAAGCTTTTAGGAAACCCTAAAAGGCTGTTTGTTTGAAGTTATGGGTGGCGCTAAAATTTCAGATAAACTGCCTTTTAATTGAAAAGTTTGTTGAGCGTGCAGATAAATTATTGTAGCTGGCGCAATTGCAAAATACTTTTTGAAGTATCTTTAATGTTACAGTGTTGGAAAAAGTCGAATTGAAGATGGTCAAAAGGAAGTTATCGAACAGATTTTTTAGATTGGCGGAGAAGAAGGTTGGTTTGAAGGCCTTCGAGAATTTATTATTTTACCAGAAGAAGTTGCTGAAGCGAAAGAGTTTTCGAAAGATGCTGAACGAGTCGAAAACGAGTTGTCTCTGTTGCTGAAGACTGAAACGATTTTAGATTTAGGTGAAAAGGCGATTCAAAAGCTTGAGAGTGAAATTTCGAAAAGCTAAAATGGTCGTTTGGAACGGAACCGTTGGCTATGCTGAGTTTGAGAATTTTTGCCGAAGGCTCACGCCGATACATGCTTTGCAAATCTCGAAATCTACAAGAGATAATGGCATGAAGTCAATTGTCGGTGGCGGCGATACGTCGGCTTTTCGCGTTAAATTGGTCAAACCAAAATCCTGAAATTGCTGATTTTTCACTAATTTCAACTGGTGGTGGCGCGCTTTAGAGTTAATGAGTGGCGAAATTTTACCGGGATTTGAAGTTCTAGAAGATAAAGCATAAGAATTTACAAAAATAAAATAAAATGTTAAAATAAGGGTATTATGAATACTTGTTATCGCCAACTGAAAATGAATTTAAAACATGCAAGAGTCGAGTATTTTTCTTGCATAAATTAAGTGAAAAAGTTCAAGCTCATCGTGGTATGAAGTTATTCTTGCGCCGTCAACTTTTACGCTTCAATCTTTAAGTCTGCAAAATCAATCATCGTCAATTTAAACTTGCTGCTCAGAATTTTTATTGGCGCGACCATGGTGCTTTTTACTGGTGAAGTTTCAATTTCTAACTTCGAGGAATTGTACAATATGCGCTTGTTGGACATTCCCTGAGAGGCGGAATATTTTTCACGAAACAGATAAGGATATTCGTGCGAAAAGTTGCAGCAGCTATTAGGGAATAATATTCGTCCGATTCTCTGTATCGGTGAAACTTCAGACGAACGGAACCATGACGAAACGAATCTAGTATTAAACGATCAGCTGCTAGGGTGGGCTTTGAATGTTTCGAGTGAAGATATTTCGAAAGTTATTATCGCCTATGAACCAGTTTGGGCGATTGGAACTGGAGTAAATGCTAATCCAGATGATATTCGAAAAGCTGTAAAAACTATCAGAAATCAAATTAAAATTGTAGCGGAGCAAAAACCGCCGAAGAGATTCAGGGCGGTTTAGTGGAAGTGTTCAGCCGGAATTTGCGACGGACTATGCTAAAATTAAAGGTGTTGACGGTTATTAATTGGCGGTGCAAGCCTAAGTGTTGAAAAGTTTGCACAAATTACTCAAAAGGTTTTTGAAACAATAAAATAAAAGGAAAAATATGAGAGATATAGATTTTGAAGAATTAGATAAAGCAGTTGGAAGTTATCTTGAAAACGGTGTTATGAGCAAATTCAAAAAGAGGAAAACTAATGAGGTTTTTCAAAAATTGAGAATCAGATTGAACATTCTCGTGAGCAACAAAAATGGTTTTTGCACTGAAAAGCCCCGCAATCAGCCAACCAGCTTCACTATACAATAATGGAAAAAGCAAATTGGAAACATAATAGAAGTTAGTGAAAAATCCATGAGAAGAAAGTCATTTCGGAAAGCCAAAAGTTCGTATTTTGGATGATTTTAGTGCTAGTTACTCCAGAACATCATCGAGGTAATTTTGGCATGCCATTTTTCAGCAAAAGAAGAAAAAGTTGCCTTCGAAAGTCCAATTTTGGAAACTTATGGTGGTGAAAAGCTAGTTCGAAATATTAAAAGCTTGAAAATTCGCCAATCTGATGTTTTGAAAAACGAAAAAACCCTAGGTTAAAATGGGGATTAGAATCAACCTCAGGAAGATAAAATTAAACCTATTTTTAGGTCAAAAACTACGCCAAATCGTGCAGAATTTTACGCTGGTGTTTATCGGATCGGTGATGACAATAAACTTCGAGTTTTTCCAGGTGAGCGTGCAGTTGAAATTCATGAGCGAAGATCTTCTGGCTTGACTTTTGAACATCTAAAATTAGAAAACGAGTCGGAAAGTTATGCCAGAAATTTCGAGCTTGAAAGCTAGCGATAAGACAATTACGCCGCCTAATGATTTTAAAAGAAATCCAAAAGGAAATTGAAGGTGGGGGTTGAAGCTGAGATTTCGAAAATTGAAGTTAAGACTAATCTAAAAAACAGACAGAACGAATAGAAGAAAATGAGATAGAAATTTTCAAGATTGATGAGAAGGCTAACGAAACTACTGATCAAGAGAAAGTTTCAGGAAAAATAATAATTCAGCTGGTTGATGAGTCTGAAAAAGCCAGAGACACTTTTTGCAAAATCCGCAAATTGAAAAAGACCGTTAGGCATGAACCATAATCGAGTAGAAAGCTTTGAATTCAAGAGGTCAGCTTCAAATCATGAACAAAACCAACATCAATTATAAAAAGAGCTTAGGCAGGCAAAACTATTCGCGCCAATTCTTTCGAGTGATGAATATTCTACACCAGTCAAAGCATAGAAAGAAATCTGGTTGGGGTTGTGTTAAGGATATTGCAATATTGTTGCTAGGAGCGGGTGCTGGTCTGTGGCGTATTTGGTGGCATTTCAATAAGATTTTTGATTATGTACCACCACTTTTCTAAAGTTGAAAGGGTGGTTTTATTCAGTGTAGAAAAGAAAAAGGCTAATATGTGCTAACTTTTGAAATAGCTAATTGTAGATATATTAAATTATTTATTTGAAAATGGTGAATATAAGTGTATTAATAGGAAAATCAACTCATATATGTACCTATAAGATATGGATTTAAAATATTAAAAATATAGTTTTAGAAAGCACAATTCTGCTAGCTAAATTTGATAAAATGAAAGAATATGAATGGCACAAGAAACTGAAAAGCTTTATCAGAATTTTGTCAAAAATGGTCACGAAATAATTGAGAGGGCTTTTAATCTTAAAAAGATGACCCAACAACTTTATTTCACAGGAAGTGAATGCAGCCACTTTTTGCCATATCTTTAGGTAACACCCAAGGTGCGTCGGTTAACAGACAGTCAAACATGTTTGCGTGCACAGGATATTGATGATGTTGGCGATAATAGGCACACAACTTTTTGAAATGTTGGGACTGGTCTCTCGGCGATATATTGAAGAGCAACAAATTCGGCAATTTTTGAGTTTTTAACAGATGTGGTTGGTCTAGATCCTTCAAAAGATATACGTATCTTGTTTTATTGGAAATAAAAAATACAATATCCCCCGCGACGATGAGTCTGCAAAAATTTGGCAAAAGGTTTTTGCGGAAAAAGGAATTGATGCGAAAATTATTGAGCTTGATACTGCCGAAAAATGGTGACAAGTTTGGTCTTCAAGGTGGTCGAATGTTCTTTTATAACGATAAAGAGAAACTGGTGGAGCTCGTGGTGGTGGATTGGACACTACACCAATTGGGGATCCGTGCGGTCCAGACTCTGAAGTGTTTTATGATTTCGGTGAAGAAAATCATGATGTTAGCTTTGGAGAGGCTCACCCTGCAAGCGATAGTGGTCGATTTATGGAAATTGGTAACCAGGTGTTCAGCAATATCGTCGTCTTGAAGACGGCTCTTTCGAACCTCTTGAGCATAAGAATGTTGATTTTTGGTGGTGGGTTGGAAACGAATTGCCGCGGCCAAAATTGATAATCCTGATAGTCAGATTAGTTTAATGAAGCCATTATTGAAAAAATTGAAGAAATAAGTGGTAAAAAATACGATGAAAACACTGCTTCAATGCGCGTAATTGCAGATCATCTTCGAAGTGCAGCTTTTTTGGCGGTTGATGGATGCACACCTTCAAACAAAGAGCAAGGCTGCATGTTATGCGAAAGTTTATTCGTCGCAGATGGCTAAAGCTTTTCGACTTTAGGAATTGAAGATAATTTTGTGGAACAAATCATTCCAGTTATTGCTGATATTTGTGCTCCAGATTATCAAGGTATGCTGAAAAGGGTGATGAGACTGTTGCCGTAATGGTGAAGGGAAGAAAAGCCTTTCCGTCGAACTCTTCGAAAAGGATTGCGTGAACTTGAGAAGTTTTCAAAAGATGGATTAACGGGCGTAGAACTATTTCACTGTACGATACTTTTCGGTTTTTCCGCTTGAGCTCTCTACCGAAGAGGCTGTTCAGTCGAAGCATCTCTCTTTCAGAAAATTGGCAGGAAGAATTTAACGCTAAGATGAAAGAACAGCGTGAGCGTTCGCAAACAGCTTCAAAGGGCAAGTTCAAAGGTGGGCTTGAAGGTCAAACTCTTGAACATCGCAAGCTTTCACACGCTATCACATTTAATGAATGCACTTTACATAATATGTTTGAAGGGCAAATTGCGCAAAAGGGTTCAAATATCAATACAGATCGTTTACGATTTGATTTTACATTTGATCGCAAGCTGACAGATGAAGAGAAAAAGCAAATTGAAGATACGGTGAATGAACAAATATCGAAAGGCTTAGAAGTTTCTTGGGCGGAATATCCAACAGATTACGCATTAAAACGAACTCAAAAGCTGATCGGTGTGTTTGGAGATAAATACGGTGAAACCGTAAAAAGTTGTATACAATGAAGGCTGAAGGTGAAAAACCTTTCAGTGTAGAAATATGTGGTGGTCCACATGTTGATACTCAGAGAATTGGCAGAAGGCGGTAAGAAGTTTAAAATTGTTAAAGAACAATCTTCAAGTGCTGGAGTGCGTCGAATTAAACGATTCTTCAATAAAAAGAATAAGTACTGTATGTGCACTTATTTAGTATAAAAATTTGCAAAAAGCATAAAAGCTTTATAATAGTTTTAAGATGTTATTCAAGAATAAACAGAGAAGATTTAAACGATAACTCATATCGTTGCGCTTGATATTGGAACTGAATTCGTAAAAACTATGTGCCGAGATTCATGATGATGAAATTCGTGTGATTGGTGTTGGTCGTGCGAGGCAAGAAGTCTCTGATATGCATTCAGGCGCTATTGCTGATATTGCGAGCGTTGTTCAGAACTGTGAAACTGCACTAATTGAAGCAGAAGATCAAGCTGAAATTCAAGCAAAAAGGCTGTGATAGGAATAGCCGGAGAGCTAGTTAAAGGTGCGACAAATACCATAAAGATCATCGTCGGCCTCACCCAAATCGACTGCCTGATGAGGCAGAGATGGAATTTATTATCGATAGATTCAGAACGCGCTCAGCTCTATGCGCAGAGAGAAATTGCTCTCGAAACAGGAAATCAAGAGGCTGAAATTAAGCTAGTTAACTCTGCGATTGTGGGTATTCATATAGATGGATATAAAGTTTCAAATCCAATTGGTTTTCAAGGTAAAGATGTCTCAATCCAGATATATACAGCTTTTTCACCAACGGTTCATATTGGTGCTATTGAACGTGTTGCAAATGAGCTGGCTCTTGATTTAATTGCAGTTGCTGCTGAACCTTTTGCGGTAGCTAGAAGTGTTGTTGGATCAGATTCTTCAAGTAGTTTCACGGCTATTTTAGCTGATGTAGGTGGTGGAACGACAGATATTGCAGTTGTTAATGACGGCAGTGTTGAAGGCACTAAGATGTTTTGAATCGGTGGAAGAAGTTTTACTAATCAGATTGCTAATGAAATGGGGCTGTCATACAAAAATGCTGAAAAGCTTAAAGTTAACCTTTCAAACGATAAACTTAAGTCTAATATTGCGCAGCAAGCAATGGATGCAATCGAAAACACTCTTGATGTTTGGGTTTCAGGCGTTGAACTTGCTTTTAGTGATTTTGAAAATATTGACTATCTTCCTTCGAGAATTTTGCTTTGTGGTGGTGGGTCTAGCCTAGAGTCTTTGACTGAGCGTCTTGAAAATAGTGACTGGTGGAAAGAGTGCCATTCAATAAAAACCTACGGTTAAACATATAAAACCAGAAGAAGTCTCTGGCGTTGTAGATGAATCCGGGAAAAATAAACGACCATACATTTATTACTGCAATGGGAGCTATTGTGAGTCGGTTACAGACATTCTATAGTTCTGATGAAATGACGGAGTGAGAATTTTCGAGACATAGCCAAATAGAATTTTTGCGAACTTAAAGAGGTAGAAAATGAGTGAAAACTACAAAAGATGTAATTTATGTTGATGTAGAAGACGATATTACGGATGTTGTAAATAAAATAAAATCTTCGAAAGAGCGGATTATTGCGATCGTCCCAACCGAAAAAGCCTGCGGTGTTTTCGAGCGCTGTAAATATTAGGGTTACTATCTCGTACTGCCCAGAAAGCCGATAAAAAGATAGTTTTTTGTTACAAATAATTCAGCTTTTAAAAAAACTATGTCGGCTGCAGCAAAAATACCTGTAGCACATTGCAAAAGTAAGCCCTGAAATCCCAGAAATTGATATTCTTGAGGTTGATGGTGATGATATTATTGATGGTGAGAGCTTACGATTCGGAATTTAGCGGTCCGACTCAGATGAGAAAGAGGCGGAAATTCTTGAAGGAAACTTAGATATGATGATAATAAAGAAATTTCAATAAGAGTCAATCCAGAGCTTAAAAAGAGAAGACTAATAGTCTAGAAAAGATCGAAAGTTCCAGATTTTTCAGGTTTCGAAAAGATTCTTATTATTGGCGGGGTATTCTCTGTATTTTTAGTATTTATAATTTGGGCAATATTCTTTTGCTCATTTGCGGATATCTGACGATTGCTGCAAAAACCTCGACTACTAACGTAAAGAGTGTTCTCGATTTGCCATAGCAAGTGAAAAATCGTTGCTTTCACTGAAACTATTGATCATGAAACGCTTTTGAAGCTACTGGAACTCGTGAAGAAGGTGAAGCGGCTTCGGGAACTTTAAATCTTTCTCAAAGTGGTGATAGTGATCCTGTTACTGTTGCACAAGGCTCTGCATTTTCAGCTGGGCAATGTAATTTTATTACAGCCTCGGCTGTTACTATTCCAGGAGTAAGATTAAAGGCGGTGTAATTTCTAATGGAAAAAGCGAGTGTTAAAATTAAAGCGACAACTATCGGCGAGCAATGTAATCTACCAGCACAAGAGTATGTTTCGTCAATTAGGGTGTTTCGCAAGTGGTGGTCGCTTTCAGGTGGTTCGAAAAAAACTTTAAAAGTTGTTTCGCAAAATGATATAAATGCAGCAAAAGCTAAAATCAACACAGAAAATGCAGATTCTATTAAGAGTTCTCTAAAAGCTAAATTCGGTTCAGATTATACGTACTGAGACGATAGTTTTCTCCGTAAAAGATGGTGGGATTTTCTTCTTCTGTTGCCGTCAATCAAGAGCTCCAGATGGTAAGGCACACATTAAAAGCAACTCTTTTATATTCAATCATGGCACCAGAAAATGAAGTATTGAAAGAATTATCTCTTCTTGCTAAAAATAAAATAGGTGACTTAAATAATCAAAAATTTATGATTATGGTTTGAAAGATGTATCGTTTTCGAAATTTAATGGTAATAGTGTAGATCTCATCAAATGTTAAAATTAGCTACAGCTATTGATAGACAGGCCTCAGGATAAAATCAAGGCATCTGGCGAGGTTCGGCTTGGATTTGAGTCGAGTGAGGGCGTCGAGAATGTTGATATAAAATTTCCATTCTTTTGGGTTACAACTGTAGAAGGAGGATAAAAAGATTAACATCAAATTTACGGTTGATAAATAATGAAAATCTTTAAAGTTAATGGCTCTTGATGTTGGTACTAAAGAATTGGTATCGCTTTTGGTTGACTTTATCAAAATAGCCATACCATTTACTGTTGAGTTAATAATGATGTAGATTTTCACAAAACAAATTATTGAGATAACTTGAAGAAGAAATCGACGTTCTTGTGGTTGGGCTGCCACGAAATCAGAGTGGTGAAGAGACCTCTACAAACTGTTTATACTAAAAAGAATTTGTAGAAAATTTTGAATATTCAGTTGATAGAATTATTTCAAGACGAAAGCTTGACTAGTATTCAAGCTGAAAAATCGACTAGTTACGGAAAAGCCGTATTCAAAAGGGGATATTGATATGAATGCGCCGAATTATTTTACAAGATTATTTGGAGGAGAATTTTTAATGGATGGGATTATAAAACTACCCAGTAAATAGAGATAATCAGAAGCCAATAGAAGATCGTGCTGAAAAGGGTTATTGAGGAAATATCTAAGCGCGAAAAGGGAAACAGCTGCTATTTTGGACACAAAAATAATAAAGAGTTTTCGAAAGAGCAGTTGTTGTTTTACGAGTTTTATTATTTTGCTTATTTCTTTTTGCGGAATTTTATTCTAAGTTATAATAGCGCGATAAATTATAAAACTAACGATTCTCAGTTAATTTAGTATAGGGCGAATCTTTAGATGTGGTTGCTCAGAAATTAGCCGATAAAATAATTATTTCTAAAATTCGTTTTATTTTTATGCACAATAAATAATAAACGAATATTTTACTGCAGTTATCAGATTGTCTCATGCATAATTCCCGAGGTTTTAGTATTTTAAATAAAGGTCAAGCTGTTTGATAGTTTTAATATTACCTACCTGGTGGAACTGGTAAAAATGGCCAAAAACGCTCTTTGAAAGCAGTATTTGAAAAATGAAATTGATGATGCTTTTTAAAAAGATTATTCTGAGGAATTTCCAACTCTTTTCTGGTAAGCCAAAAATACGGATCTTGAAGGATTTCATGGCTCAAACCTCAATTTTAAGAAGGCACAAAAGTTGAAAAATATTTTGCGAGATATTTTGCAGACTTTGAAGCTAAAATTAAAAGAATTAAACCTTGAGAATAAATTCAAAACAAAAAGGTTTGAGCTTATATGAGGGAATCACGCTTCTCTTCAATTGTTCAAAAAGAAACCTGAGCGACTTTCGAAGATCAACAAAAAGTTGCAGGTGTTTTTACAACAGAATTAAAAGCTGGGATGACGCTTGGTTCCAGATGCTAACGCATCAACATATTAGCGGATAAAACAGGGCTGAAAAGAACTCCAAATAGATAGTTTTATAATCTACGAAAATATAAAAGGTTTAACACCCTACTCCAATTGCAAATGCCAGGCTATCTGCTCTTAAAGGACGGCATTCCGGTAGATCGCGATTATTTATTCTGAGCGGGAATGATGATAAATACGTGTGGTAGAACAGATATAGAGCATCAAGATAATATTAAGAAGTATTGTGTAAAAGTGCTTGATTTTGAGATTAGATTAATTGTATTAATATTTTGATAGAATTTTATATGTAAATTGATATAAAATGATGTTTTGTGAATTTTATATTAAGGCACCCACCGAAAATACTTTATAGCATTCGTTTAACTCTATATATTAATTAAAAGGTCGACATTATGCTAATTTTCGAAAAGAAAGGGTATTATTAAGGTAGTGCATCACAGTAATGTGTTTGCGGAGAAAGATTATTTGTAGTCAAAGACGAGGAGTTAAATCTCCTAAGATTGAAAATCATACAGAATAGAAAATAATAGGAGTTTCTAATTCTACTTTTTCAAAGATAATTAATATACCAAGTTTAAAAATCAACTGTTGTTTATTCTTCTATTTTTATTATTGTAGCTATGGTACTGTATTTGGCGGTGATCAACCAGAATTTAAAACCTCAACCTTAAATAACTAAATAAATTTGAGTGTATCTGAAAAATAACGCTCAAAAATAACAATAATACTGAAAAATATTCAGTAGCAGATAAGGTTACATTGAATCTGGATGTTATAGCCGATCTTGCGGAATCCGCCGATTTAGTCAGTTGCACCTTCTGCGCAAGTCTTTCGACATCTACTGCTATACCCAGGATTCTGCCCCTAGTTACTGAGCTTCTGTTGAGAAACCTAAAGTTCTTGAGGTATTCTTCGAGAAGCGAAATCGTTAAATACTACAACTTCAGAAGAGGCTATTCAAGAAATTGCCGATAAATATGGTATTACTGCTCAAACTATTAAGTGGCTAACGGTCTTAGGGTGATAAAAGTTGAAGCTGGTAAGGAGCCAGAATCCTACCTGTGTACGGAATTGTTTATAAAATTAAATCTGGTGATAGTATAAAATCGCTATCAGAAAAATACCAAAGCTAATTTGGAGAGGTTAATTTATCATAACAAGCTTAAAGATGGAGAAGAACTTAAAGAAGGTGCTGAAATTGTTATTCCAGGTGGTATTTTTGCCCGAAGAGGAGCGACCAGATTATAATCCTAGGTCTAAGGTATTTTCAAATTATGTAGCCTCAAAATCTCGAAGCTCTCTGGAATCTGGAAGCATATCATCGGTTTCGTTATCTTCTAATTATAATGTTAAAGCTGGAAATGCTTACGCTTGGGGAAACTGTACTTGGTATGCCTATAACGTCGTCCAGATATTGGAAGTTTTTGGGGAAATGCTTCAACTTGGGCGGTTAGTGCTCGAGGCAGCTGGGATATCGAGTAGACCAAACTCCATCTGTTGGCGCATTGCTCAATGGAATGCTTATGCAAAATCAATATATTTGGGGGTATGGGCACGTTGCTATTGATGAATGCAGTGAATTTGACGGAGGACAGTTACTGCTTTCCGACTATGAACTATGCTGGAAAACTAAATGTTGTCACGAGCAGAACTGTACCTAGCAAGTAGTGTGTCAAACTACATACATTAAATTTTAAAATGAGCGCTCATGGATTGATCGCTCATTTAAATAGACTTTATACGCTTTTCGTGTTATTATATATGTATGTTTGTAGATACAGCTAAAATCTTTGTCCAGGCTGGCCGTGGTGGAAATGGTGCGGTTAGTTTTAGGCGTGAACTATATATTGAAAAAGGCGGTCCTGACGGTGGCGATGGTGGTCGGTGGTGATGTTATTTTTCGAGCAACCAAAAGACTTAAATACGCTTTTTAAATTTTTCGATACAAAACCAGAGCTTAAAGCTAAAAATGGTGAAAGTGGTTCAAAAGCGCAATAAGACAGGAAAGTCCGGGTGAACCGTTAATTGTAAAAAGTTCCGTTGGGACTATAGTTGCTGAGATGATGAGGTTTTGCTGATTTAAAGTTTGACGGAGAAGAGGCTGTAATTGCTCGTGGCGGCGATGGTGGTTTTGGTAATGCACACTTTAAGTCTTCCGTTCGTCAAACTCCTCGGGTTGCGGAGCTAGGTGAAGCTGGTGAATCTTTTGAGGCTGATTTAGAACTAAAAGCTGCTTGCTGATATTGGGACTGGTTGGTTTTCCTAATGCTGGAAAAATCAACATTTTTAAGCGTGGTTTCAAATGCTCGTCCAGAAATCGCAAACTATGCTTTTACAACTTTAACACCAAATCTTGGTGTAGCAGAAATTGATGGCTCAAATTTATTGATAGCGGATATTCCGGGCTTAATTGAAGGGGCTAGCGAAGGAAAAGGCTTAGGTGATGCTTTTCTGCGTCATGTTGAGCGAACTAGCGTTTTGTTGCATTTGATTGATGTTTATGAAGAAGAACCAGACGAGCAATATAGAATTATTCGTGAAGAACTAAAAAAATACCAACCAGAACTATTAAATAGACCTGAGATTATCGCTTTAACTAAAACAGAAGGAATGGATACCGAAATTATTGATTTGCAGATTTCGAAAACTTCGCAAGGTTGCTGGCGATTCTCAAATTTTTGCGATTTCTTCAAGTGCACATCAGGGTTTGAAAGAAGTTCTTCGTGCTCTTCGAAAACAAGTTGAAGATTTTAGAAGTCTTCAAAATGAGACAGAAGATAACGAAGAAGATGAAGATATTACTATCATTTCACTTTCGAAAGAGGATATCAATAAAGCTTGGTTTGTTGAATTTAATGAAGAAGAGGGTGTTTATGAAGTCTTTGGGGATAAAATTGAGAAATTTGCTCGAAGAACTAACTTTATGAATATCCATGGCGTAAACCGTTTGCGAGATATTTTGCGTAAAATGGGAGTTGAACACGAGCTTCGTCGTATGGGTGCAGAAAAATTCAAGCATAATTTCAATTTCAGGGCAAATCAATTTGAGCTAGTTGATCTCGAATTGGGAAGATTAAAGTATAGAATATACTTTTACGAGCGATATTTTGCCAGAAATTAAATTTTTCGCAATATGCATTAAATCTGCAGTTGATATTTTATCGAGAATATCTAAATATTCTTGATAATTTCGAACTTTTTCTGTAAGTAAAAAATCCTCGCGATAAAAATTTACGATTTTTTTCGGTTGATTCACGAGTTATTTTTCGCTATTTCTGATATTTTGCTTAATCACTTCAAAAGCTTGAATGTCAATTTTATTATCTTTTTGACTTTCGAAAGCTCCTCATTAATTATCTTTTTGAATTCGTTTTTGCTCTCTGATTTAATTCTTGAGCCAATCACAAAGAAAGGGTGGTTTCGGATTGTATTGAGATGAGGCTAAAAATTAATTCCATATAAAATACCTGTATTTCTTCCTCGCAAAAAGGCTTTTACCACTTTGGGCGAAAAAGATATGACATTAAAATATAAAATACAGTTGCTCTTTTTTCGGTTAAGGGCTGGTTTGTATGAAAAATTTTACAGATTTCCATCGACTGTTTTTTTGAATTATGGAGCGTTGAAAAACTTTTCTGTTTGATTGCGGAGAGGCTTATAGTTGGTACTTTTCCCTAAGGGTAGATTTATTTTGTCGATTTCTTTGATAAAAATTCAAGTTCGGCATCTGAAAAATCGGCACAAATAATTATTCGAAGATTATTTTTAACGTAGTTTTTACGATAAAAATTCCTGAATATCTGTAAGATTTATAGATTCCAACTCGCTAAGATGCTCTTTTGTCTTTATATCATGAAAAAGCTTCCTTTAAAAGCCTTTTTCGAAAAATTTGAACTGATGGTCGTATGGATTTATTTGTAATTTCAGTTTCAATGATTTTCTTTTGAATTTCAAAATCTGCTTTGAGAGCTTGGTATTTTTGAGATTGAATTTTGCTAAAATATCAAAAACACTCTTTTCGAGAATTCTTTGGCGATGTGATAAAAACCTTGTTCGTTCGTAGAAAGTATTGGCGTTTGAATAGGCGCCAAATCTAAGAACTTTTTCGCTAGTTTCTTTTTGGAAAGCAACAATTAGGTGTTCTAAAATATGTGGAACTTGTGCTTTTTGTGAATGATTATAGCCCGCATTAAAAGTTGAATTCTAGATGAAAAGTGTTAGGGTTTGGGTTTTTATATAGAGTAGCTCGATGTTATTAATGATTACGTTTCTGTTTTTCATAAAACTTTCCTAAATAAATATGTTATAAATGCCAGGGACTTGCAGGGATTTACATTTTATTTAGTCTATAAAATTATAACACAACTACAAGACAAAATCACATAGCTAAGAAAAAGAAAAATTGAAAAATACCAGGATAGAGTAAATATAAACCATGAAGACTTTCTTTTTATGATCTTAGAGACTAAGTGATTTAGTCCGCAAAACGACTCGAATTATGCAATTTGCAGGACAACGAACGATGAAAGATTTAAATAGAATTAGTGAACCCTATTAATATTTTTAGTAAAACTTAACGATGACTGTTTTGCTCAAGCCCGAGTGTATTAATGGTTACAAAAATTAGCCTCGCAGAAAAACAATCGAAGAAGGCTATACCGAAGCTGAATTTTCGAAAAATGCTAGTAGAGGATACACCGGATACGGTAATAGTTGGTTATAATAATGTGCGGTTCGACGATGTTCATATTCAACATCTTTTGTGGAGAAATCTTTTATCCACCATATGCGATTGGCAGGAAGGAGAATCGTTCTCGATGGGATTTACTAGATGTTGTACGTATGATACGGGCGCTTCGGGCCTGAGGGTATTAATTGGCCTTTATTGAGAATAGTAAAACTCATGAGAAATTTGTTTCGAATAAGCTTGAGCTTAACTATGAAAATGGAATCTCTCACGAGAATGCTCACGATGCGCTAAGGATGTTGATGGATTAATCGATGTAGCACAATTGTTAAAAGAGAAACAGCCACAGATTTTTGAGTATTTATTTAAGATGCGCTCAAAAATGAAGTTCAAAAATGATCAACCTTGAAACCCAAAACCATTTTTGTATACATCGGGTCGTTTTAAAGTTGAGTTTGAAAAACTACAGCCGCTTTATCCAATTGCTCCAGCTAAGAACAAAATGTGATTGTTTTGGGGATTTACGCTTTTCTCCAGAAGATTTTTCTTGATTGAGCGCTGAACAAATTTTTAGAGAATATTACGGCGGATTTCGAAACTGTTCGTAAGCAGACTTTAAGCCGATTGCGGCAAAAATTTCACAATACAATAAATGTCCAGCAGTTGCTCCAATTGGTGTTTTGAACGAGGAAAACCAAGAGAGGCTAAATCTTAAGTTAGCAGATATTCAAAAACTTAGACTTATTGCGAAAAATCCTCATTTTGTAGAAAAATATCTCGATCTGCTTTCGAAAAGAGAGATGAAATTTCGAAAGAGCGACATGAAAAATATTAGCTTTATCTCCTGAGGCTCGACTTTTTGAGGGCTTTTTGATCGAGAAGTGATGAAATTAAAGCCGAGGTTGTTCGAAATTTACCGCTCGAGAGTTGGCTGATTTTCACCTGATTTTAATGATGAACGATTAAACGGTTTGCTGCTTCACCATAAAGCGAAGTTTTCCAAAGAGTTTAAGTTCTCAAGAAAAAGAGTTATGGGAAGAATATCAGCGAAAAATTTGATGCTTCCAAAAATTTATGAAAAGAATTCCAGGAAGCTGCAAACAAGAGAGAATTTAAGTACACAAGAGCAATTTATTTTGGAAGATATTAAGCTGTGGCTTTGAAAAATGTTTTACCAGACTTAGGGGGCTAATCTTTTTAGCTTTTTAGAAATTTCATGAGACCATTCGGCTTGTTTTAAAATTCTGAATCAGTGTTAGCTGACTTTCTAAAGTCTATTATTTCTTGTGGCAGAAAGCCTTTTTCATGTTGAAAACCAGCCTTCCATTCATAATCTTTAGTATAGCCAAGATCTTTGGTGATTTTTGAGGTTGAATTTCGAAGGTGTAAGGGTATTTGCGCGTGGAAACCTCTGACAAGTTCATAAGATTGATACATTAGACCAGTTGTTTCTCGAGATTTTTGCTTTTTCGAAAGTGCGGTTGCGCAAATGAAAGAGAATATATTTAGCTTTCCAAGCATGCCAACCTTTTTCTACTGCTTCGAAAAGTTGAATTTGCTAAAGCGACTGCCCCATTTCCAGCAAGGCCAATATCTTCGCTAGCAAAACAATCATTCGGCGAGCGATGAATTTTGGATCTTCGCCAGATTTTAACATTTTTGCAAGATAAAAACATGCGGTTTCCGCGTCGCTTCCGCGCATACTTTTTATGAAAGCCGAAATTGTATCATAATCGATCATCGCTGTTTTATCATAAGCCAAGCGGAGAATTGATCGATCTCTTGAGGGTTTTCGAGAGTTATGTGCTCGAAATTCAAGATAAGCTCAAGATTTCTAGAGCGGTGCGTATCAGCCATGACTTATTTTTTGCAAGAAGTTCTAAGGCTATTCTCTATTTTTGTGTTTGGTGATATTTTGCTAGTGTTTTCGTGATTATTTCGATATTTCAGAAAGAGATAATGGTTTAAGAGTTAAATGACTACGAAATTAATGGGGTAATAATTTTCAAAGCTAGGATTTTCGGTAGTTGTCTGGATAAGATTTATCAAACCACTTTCAATATGAGGAAGAAAAAGTCATCCCCGCTGTGATTTGTTGAAAACGGTGGATTTCATCAACAAAAGAATTGTTCGAATTCGAGATTCCACTTTTATGCGCATGCTCAACAACTTTTTCGATATCTCCGCTAGTTACGGCGGACATTTCAATGAAGTCGGCATTAACTTCGTTTGCTAGAATTCGTGATAATGTTGTTTTTCCGGTTCCAGCTGGCCCTCAAAAATTAAAACTGATAGGCTCTTTATTTTCGATTATTTTTCGTAAAAATTCCATTTTCGCCAATTAGATGTTTCTGGACCAATAACTTCACTGAGTTTTTGCGAGGCGCATTTTTCTGCGAGTGAATTTTTGGCCGATAGTTCATATTAAAATATTATAGCATTTTGAAAATAATTATCAAAAATGCAATCCCTAAAAATTGAAAACATTAAAAATATGGTACTATTTAAAAGATAAAATTGAAGAAACAAGGAATATTTATGAAGATCAATACTAAACCTTTACCAGGAATGATGGAGCTTCTTCCTGAGGAGCAAATTGAGTTTAATCGAATTAAGAATATAATTGAGCTAAATTATGCAAAGTTTGGTTTTTCATCAATTGATACACCAGTAATTGAACGAACTGAAGTTTTATTAGCTAAAGCCGGCGGCGAGACCGAAAAGCAAATATATCGCTTTAAAAAGGGTGATAATGATTTAAGTTTGCGGTTTGATTTGACTGTTCCAACCGCACGTTATGTTGCGGATAATATTGGACAATTGCAATCCATTTAAACGTTCGCAAATAGGTAAAGTTTATCGAGGTGAACGTTCTCAGAGGGGTCGTTTTCGAGAATTTTATCAGTGCGATATTGATGTTATTGGTCGTGAAAAATTGAGTGTAAACTATGATGCTGAAGTCATTTCCGTGATTTACAGCATCTTTCGTGAGCTTAATTTTGGCGATTTTACGATTCGAATTAGTAATAGGAATATCACAAGCGGTTTGATTGAAGGTTTAGGTGTTGAAGATAAATCTTCTGAAATTATGGCTTTAATTGATCCGCTGAAAAATTTCAAGTGAAGAGTTTGATGGACAATTAAATAATTTAGATTTGGTGAAAAATCTTCAGTAATAGTTGAATTTATAAATACTTTCTCGGCTCTTGTGAAGAGGTTTTAGATAGTCTTAAAAATATGTCAAGAAAGATAAATAATGAACGTTTCAGTAATGGAATAGTGGAGCTTTCTGAAGTTTCGAGTTTATTGAAAAATTATGGGTGTTCAGGAAACAATATTTTTAATCTTGACATGCTAATTGTTCGAGGATTGGATTATTACACTGGAACGGTTTTTGAAACAAATCTAGATGATTTCAAACAAATTGGGTCAGTTTCGAGTGGTGGAAGATATGATAATTTAAGTAGTTATTATTCGAAAGAAAAACTCCCCGGTGTGGGTGCCTCAATTGGATTAACGAGGTTATTTTGGTGTTTGCGAGATTTAAAACCTCTTGAGTTTTCAATAAAACGCTCAGAAGCCGAATATTTAGTAATCTCTGATGGGAGCAAGAATTGGAAAAATCTTTTCGAAATCGCTAATGAAATGCGCAATCAAGGCAAAATGTCGAAATTCTGTTAGAGAATTTTAATATGAAAAAAGCTTTTAAGTTTGCAGACAAGAGAGGTGTTCGATATACTTTAGTGATTGGTGATAGAGAAATCTTGGAAAACTCATTCTTTTTTAAGGATATGAAAACGGGGCAAAGTATCAGTCTAGAAGAAATCTTTAAAAATAGCGCTACTGTTTATTTTTAAAAAGTATGTGGTATAATCATTTTATATCACTTTGGCGCCTTTAGCGGAGTGGTTACGCAGCGGTTCTGTAAAACCGTTTACACCGGTTCAAACTGGTAGGTGCCTCCACTAAAGCAAAGGAATAGATATGAATAGTGAAAAATCAGAAGGTTGTAGAAATTGAAAAGAGAGAATGATACTACAGAGAAGGCTGTAGTGTATACTCAAGCAGCCCCAGTAAAAAAGAAATACAGTCAGACAGTAAAGAGTATTCGACAAGTTTGTATTTGGTTTAATATTTTTACGGCTATGGTTTGTGCTCTAATCAGCCTAGTAAATATTTGGTTGGATAATAACTTGAGGGTGAATCTAATGGGTAAAGCTCAGCTACGTTCCTAGTGCTTGGTGCTTTTTCTATTTATTATGATTATTGCACCCACTTCTTGATAAAGACGAAGCTAAAAATGAAAATTACGCGCCTTGACTTATGGCGGGGCGTGTAAAATGTAACATGCGCGAGTGGCGGAATTGGTAGACGCGAGGGACTTAAAATCCCTTGACCTAAACAGTCGTGCGGGTTCGATTCCCGCCTTGCGCACCAAAATAACGATAGTAGGAGAATTTAAGAAAAATGCCAATTGCAATTATTATAATTATCGCGATCGCTGTGTTGATCGGGTTTATTTGTTTCAGTCAATATAACGCCCTTTGTTCGACTGAACGAACGGGTTGAAGAAGCATGGAGGATATAGTTATTCAATTAAAATATCGAGCTGATCTGATCTCCAAACCTTGTTGAAACTGTAAAGGGTTACGCCGAACACGAAAAGGAAGTTTTTGAAAACGTGAGTTCTGCGCGTGCAGGTTTAATGGGCGCTGGAAACGATGTTGTAGCGGCTGCTAAAGCTGAAGGTGAAATGACTCAAGCTCTTGGACGATTGTTCGCTGTAGCTGGAAAAATTATCCAGAATTGAAAGCCAATGAAGGTTTTATTCTAATTTCAACAACAACAACAAGAGATTGAAGATAAAAATTCAAGGCGCCCGACGATCTTTATAATGGTGGTGTTCGAGATTTAAATATTAAAATCAAAACATTTCCAACAAACGTATTTGCTCGAAAATTAGGTTTCGAAAAGAGAGATTTCTTTGAAGTCGAAGATCGAAAAGCTGTTGAGAACGCCCCTCAGGTAAAATTCTAAAAGAGGTGTTTTAAAGGTGTATAGCTCAATATCTGAGAATAAGCGCAATACTGTAATAATATTTATGGTATTTATCGCAATAATTTCTGGAATTGGGCCATATTTTTGTATATCTATAAAAGATGATTATATTTTTATAATTTTTATTAGTATTTTCGATATTATATGCTTTTAGTTCAATACAAGATTTCGAAAAAGTAATTATATATATGAATGGTGCGAAACCGGTCTCTAGAGAAATTGCTCCTGGTTTTACTCGCTGTAGAAACTGTATCAATAACTGCGGACTACCTATGCCTAAACTGTATATAATAGATGATGAATCACCTAATGCTTTTGCGGCTGGAACTAATCCGGAAAAGTCAATAATATGCGCAACTACGGGACTTTTGAATATTATGGATAAAAGTGAATTGGAAGCTGTTGTTGCTCACGAGATGTCACACATTAAGAACTACGATATTAGAGTTTCTATGGCTGCGGTGGCGTTAACTTCTGTAATTGAGCTAATATCGGAAATAGTATTGAGAATTTTTATTTGGAGTGATGATGATAACGATAATCGAAATCCATTGATTGTGGTTTTGGGCTAGTTATTTGTGATGATTTCGCCTTTGTTAGCATTAGTTACGCGACTTGCAATCTCTCGCCAGCGTGAATTCTTAGCTGATGCGACAGCTGTTTCACTTACAAGATATCCTGAAGGAATGATTAGCGCCCTTCAAAAACTAAAAATCAATGAGAAACCACTCAGAAAGCAGAATTCTACAACAGCAAATCTGTTTATAGTCAATCCGATGAAGCGTAGTTTTTTTCAAAATTTATTCTCAACGCACCCATCAATAGATGATAGGATTTCAAGATTAAAAGACAATAGTCGGAGGTTATAAAGATGAAGGAGAGAATTTTAAGTTCAAAATGAAAAACAAATTAGTTTAGTTTATTTTTGGTGATTAGTAAGAATTTTATACGAAAAATATAGTAATAAGGTTTCGAAACTTAAATCACGCCGGCCCTCACAGAAGTTTTAAGCTTTCGAGAGAGATTATGCTCGACCATTAGAAAATTGAGGTTATTGGAACTGTGAGGGTCTGTTTTTCAGGGCTGATTCGAGATAACATGTATTTTTCGAAATCTTGTTTTAGTCTTTTAGCTAGTGTCTTCTTTATTGGTTGATGGATCAGAAATTTTGCTCAAGTCTGCAGATCGTTGCCGACACTACTAAATGTGCGGTAATTTTCGAAGGTTTTTTGGGTGAATTGGTAAAGCTGATTAGTGGTAGCAAGTTTTAATAGTGGTGGTCTAGTGCAATCTCCGACTGAAATTCAGCATGATGATGTCTGCTATAATAGTATTGTTTATTTGGCTTGCAACGGTTCAGGTTTGCAGAAATATTTTATGGAAAAAGAACTTAAATTTAAGGGATGCTCTATATTCTTGTGAGCCCTATCATTCCAATGACGGTTATTGCTATCGTATATTAATGCAATTAGTTCCCTGTATTTATTGCAACGATTGCTTTGGTGGCCGCAAAACAACAAGTTTTTATCCAGCGGAACAGAACAGGCTGTATTTTTCAGTGCAATACTATTATTATTTTTCGCTCTCAGCTTTTTGGGGTTATGGGCTCAATTTTTCGCAATGATTATTGTTACAATTCCAGGAACCCATCCAATCACAGGCTCTAAAAATTGCTGGTGATATGGTTTCTCAAAGGAGGCTTGCATATTGAAGAGAATTTTATTTTTAATTTTTATAATTTGCTTTAATTTGGTCGATTATAATAATTCCAATAATCATGTTGATGAATTGGCTGATTCTCAATTAATGGATTCTTTTGTTAATATTCCAATCGTGCCAACTCTATGCTCCTAATGAGTTGTTTTCTTTGCGTTTTAAGTTCTGGTTTATATTTACGCTTTTATATCGAAGGATTGTTGATGGAGACAGATAAAAACACTGATATAAAGATTTGCTAGAGCTTTTGAAATCGTTGTTCTTTTCGAATATCACACTCTGATAATCGCAAGCGTTCCAGATTCTCGGTTTACGATTCACTTTTTTCTGAGCTTAAGAAAATTGAGGCTGAAAACCCAGAACAATATCAAAAACTCACCAACACAAAGAGTTGGAAATATGGTTAAGGGTGGTTTCATTAAGGTTCCTCACGCTAGTAGAATGTTGTTTAAACGATGTTTTAGTAGTAAAGAAATTTCGATTGGTTTGAGAGAATCACTTGAGCCAAATATTGAAGAGGATGCAGATATTAAAAATGGACGGGTTTAGCTTGGTTCTTATTTTGAGAATGGTGAATTTGTGAGAGCTGTTACTCGAGGTGATCTTTTAGTTGGTGAAGATGTTTCGAGTAATATTAGAACAATTAAAAATATTCCGCTTTTTACAAGCGAGTGGTAAATTTGAAAATTTTATGGAAGAACTGAGGTTCGTGGCGAGATTGTTATTTTTGAAGGAAGATTTTGAAAAGATAACATATAGTTCGAAAAGAGCATGGTGAACCAGAATTTGCTAATCCACGAAATCTAGCCGCAGGTACACTCGCCAGCTCGATCCTTCAATTGCAGCTTCTGACCTCTACACTTTTCGAGCTTATGATCTAATTGAGAAAATCCAAAGATGTTCCCATACTAACCAGTTCGCCTATAAACATTATCTTGGTTTTATGACAAATGAGCAAGCTTCAAAAATTAACGGTTTAAAAGTTATTGAGTTTATTGATTTTTGGAGCGAAAAGAGAAAAGAATCGCATCACTGACTGACGATAGTTGTACTAATAATCGTGAGCATCGAAACTTGAATTGTTGGAAACAGCCGTGCAGCAATTGCTTTTTAAATATTCCCCGAAGAAGTTAATGGCGGTGATTTTCAGATATTGTTATCTGATCGGCAGGACTGGTGTGGCAACTCCTGTTGCGGTTTTTTCACCAGTTAAACTTGCTGGAACCACTGTTCGGCATGCTAGTCTTCATAATGCTGATGAGATTCAGCGCCTCTGATGTTCGGATTGGTGATACAGTCGTTGTTTTTAAAGGCTGGTGATATTACCCGAAAATTTTGCGAGTTTTGCCTGAGCTTTTGCCCAAAAATGCTAAAACCGTTTTAACTTTCGAAAGATGAGCTTTCGAAACAATTTCCTGATATTGAGTTTTATCGACCAGACGGCGAGGTTATGTATCGTGCAAAAGGTTTGAAATTTCGAGCTTAATTCTTTGACGAGACTTTTATGCTTCAAAAGCAGGTATTGAATATAGAAAACCTCGGTGAAAAATGTTAATTTGCTGGTTGAAAAAGGTTTGATTCAAGATTTGGCGTGACATTTCATATGCTTCAGATGATTTGTTAAACTTGAGCGTTTTGCTAGAAACATTCGGTGAATAATCTTTTAGCAAGCGATTGAGCTTTTCGAAAATCCAGAACTTTCGAAAATTTCATTGCGGCGCTAGGTATCCGCCATACTGGAGCGAAACTGCAAAAGTTTTAGCGAAAAGTTTATTATTGAAAATCTTCAGAATGCTGAGCTAGAAGATTTATTATCTGCAATTGAACGTGATTGGAAAAAGTATTATTTTGCTTATATATAATGATGATGAAAAATTTCAGAATTTTGATGTTTGATCTTGGTGTGAAAGTGCAAAATTTTGCAAAATGAGGGGATGTTTAAGTGGTAAAGAGCTTTTGTAATTACTTGAACGTTACGACGCGTGAACAAGCTATATGAAAAATTGAAGCTAGTTTGGGTGGAAAATTTCCAAAACAATTTCGAAAACTACAGATAGTGATTGGTGAAAAGTTGGCAAAACAAAAGATTTTCGAAGGCTGAAAAACTATGGTGTAGAAAAGTTATGGACGAAGATGAATCTTGAAAGAAATAAATGCAAACTAAAAAATTATTGCAGCTTATCTCTGTTTGGGTAAAACTACTTTTTCGAAAAAATATCTAAAAAGCGATTTTTAGATATGGAATTTAATGAAAGTAGTAAACTAAAATGATGAATGAAGCTGAAAGATCTCATTTTTTGATTTTTGTGTACAGAAAATTGAAGAAGAATATTATTCGGGTAATTTCGAAATTATATTTATTAGTGAAGACGATGAGATTTTTGAAGACTGCTTTCAAAAGATTAGTTTTATACTTATTTTACGAAATATCTTTTTAAAAAAGAGTGATGCAAGAGTATAAAAGGCGTGTTATATGTCGCTCTGGTAAAAAGTTGGTGAATAATGTTATTGAGCCAGAAATTTGCAGTCTTCAAAACAGAATTGAATTTTATAAAAATAATGAGCTGGTTGAGGTTTATCTTAACTGATGAAAATGAATATATTTGCGATAAGAGTTGACCCTATGGTGATGATTTTTATACTATTTTTGATATAATCTAGATAGTATGAAAAGATATAATCCGATTGAAATTGAGGCAAAATGGCATGGACGACTCAAAGCTTTATGAAGTTAAAGCTGACCCTTCTGAAACATGTAGGCCTTTCGGGAATGTTCCTGTATCCAAGTGGTGCAGACTTCACACAGGCATGCGCGAAGTTATACTATTGTAGATTCTGATCGCGAGGTTTTTATCGACAGACAAGGCAAAAATGTATTAAACCCAAATTGGTTGGGATACTTTTTGGTTTGCTGGCTGAAAATTATGCGATTAAAACTGAATCTCACCACAAGAAGCTACAAAACTAATATCGAAAATTTTCAAAAACAGTGGACGACTTGTATTTCGATCGATTGGTCGCGAGAAATTAATACTCAAGTCCAGAATATTACAAATGGACACAGTGGATTTTTCGCGAAATGTATAAAAGGTCTAGCCTACCGAAAAAGAAAGCTATCAGTGGTGGTGTGACAAACGATAAGACGGTTCTCGACAACGAGCAGGTTGAGAATGGGCGTTGCTGGCGATGGGTGAAGAAGTCAAAGAAACGAATGACGCAATGGTTTTTCAAAAATTACAGCTATGTTGATGAGCTCCTGGAGGATATTGACAATCTTGACTGGTCTGAAAAATTAAGACAATGCAACGAAATTGGATCGGTAAATCCAGGGTGCAGAGATTGAATTAAGTTGCTGAAGGTAATGCAAAAGGTGAAAAGATTAAGGTTTTTCACAACTCGTCCAGATACACTTTTTGGGAGGACTTTTCTAACAGTTGCACCCGAACACCCTCTTCTTGATAAGACTAGTTAATGATTTAACGAAAGATAAAGAAGAATATAAAAAGAATCTCTTTGACAGAAATTGAACGCCAAGAAAACAAACAAAAACAGGTATTTTACTGGTAGCTATGTCGTAAATCCAGCGAACGGTAAGAGAATCCTAGTTTGGGTTAGTGATTATGTTCTTGTGGATATGGTGAAGGGCGCGGTTATGGCCGTTCCTGCTCATGATGAGCGTGATTATGAATTTGCTAAAAATTTGATCTTGATATTATCAAGGTTGTTGAAACGAGAAGGGATTGCAGATGACGACTTCTGTTATCATGGTGAAGGAGTTATCGTAAATTCTGGTGATTTTGATGGTCAAAATTCCGCAGATGTTCGTGAACAGGTTTTGAGCTGGCTTGAAGAAAAAGGGATTGGTCGCTCAAAAACTACGTACAAAATGCGCGACTGGCTAATCTCTCGACAGCGCTACAGTTGTCCAATTCCTATTGCATTATGACAAAGACGGTAACGAGCATTTAATTCCAGAAGAACAGTTACCCGTAATGCTTCCAACTTTAACTGATTTTAAAGCCAGATGATTCTGGAAAGTCGGCATTAGCAAAAAGTGAAGAGTTCATGCATGTTGAAGTGAATGGTGAAAAATGGTTCGAGAAACAGACACTATGGATGGATATGCTTGTTCAAGCTGGTATCTATTGAGACATGCTGACCCTAGAAACCTGAGCGCGCTTGGGATCCAGAACTCGTAAACCATCGGGCTCCAGTCGATTACTATGTTGGTGGGGACTCACGCTGTTGCACACTTACTTTATGTTCGCTTTTGGACTCATGTTTTTAAAGATTTGGGATTGACTAACTTTTCCGAGCCTGTTAAAAAGCTTCTTTATCACGGATACATTAATGCTGAAGATGGCTCAAAAATGAGTAAGTCGAAAGGTAATACTATCGATCCACTAGAAGTTATCGATCAGGTTACGGCGCAGATTCGCTCCGAACTTACGAAATGTTTATTGCTCCTCACGAAATACAGATGCATCTTTGGGATTCTCGTGGTATCGCGGGAGTTTATCGCTTGAATCGGCTCTGGGGCTCGGTCAAGAATTTATTGAGAGTGAAAATCTGCTGAAAAATCTTTCAAACTTTTTGCAGAAAGTTCAGAAATCGAGACATAAAACAATCAAGAAAGGTTACAGAAGATTTTCACCGGGAGAGTTTAAACACTGCTGTTGCTGGCATCAATGGATTCGTAAACGACCTTGCTATGAAAGCTTGAAGGTATTTTCAAAAGACTGGTGCTAAGTTTTGAAGATTTACAAACATGCCATTTGCTCCGCATATATTTCGAGCGAGCTGGCAGCAGCTTGGAAATGATGACTTATCGAAGAATCTGGCTGGCCAGAGTGGAATGAAGAGCTGCTGAAAAACGTAGGAAATTCAGATTAGTTGTGTCAGTTAATGGAAAGCTTGCAGGAAAAATTAAAGTTTCATGCAGACTCTAGAAAAGGATGAAATTCATTACTATTAAGAGAGAAGATGAAACTGTTTTCGAAAAGTTCTTGCAAGACAAGGAGGTTTTGAAAGAAATTTTTAGTTCCGAAATAAATTAATTAATTTTGTTAGAAACAGAAGATGGAGGTTTATCCTCCATCTTTATTGGTGTTTGAAAATCTCCTCTATTTGGCATCGACTGCAAACCTCCAGACCGTCTTTATCTATATTTACTACACTTGTAGTATTTTTCGCCAGTTGAGCGTCTGAAAATTCTCAATTCTAGTAATTAATTTTGGATTATCCCAGTCTTCTAGGTAAACATCGCCTTAGTAGTAAAAGTCTTTTCACTGTCATTCATATACCAATTGCTGAAAGGGTCTGATTCACCGAGGGTGTAATTTTCAGGGTTTTTGTAATATTCGTCAGTTGAGCTTCTTATAGCGTCTCCCTTTGTAGATGCGATTTACGCCACCATTATCTGAAATTTCTTTTCTACATTTTGAAAAAATCATTTTCAGAGTTGTCTAAACTCTTTCAGTTTGGCTTTTTGAAAATCTCTGGTGGGTGGTTTTCTGATAATTTTATAGACGTAGCCTAAACCAACTACCAAGCGCTCCGGCGAGCATCGCTAAAGTGCACAAATTGTTTAACTTTTTTCTACTAATATTTTACTATTTCATTATTTTGAATTTGATGTTTTCATAATTTTTCATAATGATTTTATTATAGCATACAATAAAAAGTCAATAATAGATCCATAGCTTGCTTTTATCTTTAAAAATTAAGGTATAATTGATGTTGAGGAAAACAATAAACCTAAGGAGAAACTTAAATGGCACAGCCAAAGACCAGAGTAGTCCTCGAAAGACTGGTTTGCGACGCAGCGCCCACTACGATTGGATTTTAGCTCGTCGAGTTAATATCACCAGTGAAAAGTTTACACAACTACAAAAACAATCTGGTAAAGCTCTAAACCAAGCAACTCGAAGAAAAACAAAAAAGCCTAGCTGCTTAATTTCATGGCGTTTTAATATTTGACAAAATAACAATATTTTAATATAGGAAAGAACCTTACGTAAAAATGGCATCAAATAGACATTTAGGAAAGTTGTTGTTCTTCAAACCTTATGAATATGAATTTCGCTCTCAAGCACAAGATAAAACTGTTGACTTAGCTGAGATTATTTTTCGAAATATGAAGCAATATGAAGAAGCGATTGAGATAAGCAATTCGTTCAAGATGATAAACGGGATTATTGGAAAGACAAGTTGAACTGATACTAAAACTTCAGATAATACACAGAATGGGCCAATTTCACAGATTGTGCGAATTGACCCATGTTTTAAGGATGCGGGGCTCTATAACTGTTATATTCTCAGAGAAACTGTTCCGCCAAAAGTGGCTATAAATGAAGTAGCAAACCTGGAAAACGTTTGGTTCCGATAATTCAAGTAAGTTTAATAACGGCGTACTAGAAACGGCGTATGCTTTTTGTGGAGGAACAAAATGGCGAACAAGAAGGTTGAACATTTTCGAAAAATACTTTTCATGAAACGCGCCGATCTTCGAATTCAGAAATTGTTCGTGAACCGACCGCTGGTGGCGTAATTTTTCGTCGTAATCATGAAGTTGAAAATTTTTGCTAATTCCAAGATTCAGCGATCGCTGACCATTCCGAAAGGTCATATCGAAGAAGGGAGAAACAGCTCAAGAAACTGCTAGCGTGAAATTGGAGAAAAAGCTGGTCTTCGCATGATGCAGAGATTATTGGCTGGCTTGGCATAAATTTCGATATCGACGAATCGATGAAAGCTTGTTTTAATGACAACTCAAGTTTTTAGTTGAAAGCACTTGTGGATGCCGATGCGATCCAAAAAGAAGATTGGATGAATGGTATTAGATGGTTTAGATTTTTCTGATGCATGGATGAGATTGAATATGAAGATATCAATAAGCCAATTTTTGCTTGGATGAAAGATTAGACAGGAGAACTTATAATGAGGAGATTTCCACTAACGCCCTATCATGATAGGCAAAAGAGAAACCGCTATGATTTCGAAAATATTGATTTATTAGTGACCGCATTAACACATCGAAGCTATTTAAATGAACATAAAAATCAGCAAAGAACATAATGAACGACTTGAATGTGATGCGTTTTAGAGCTCACACTACCGATTTATTTTCGAACCATGATAAAACCTGAGGAATTTTAACAGCAACATGTTCAGCGTTGCTAGAACTGAAAGTATTGGTGCGGCTGGCGAAAGACTCGGTTATGAAAAACTGAATTCGGATGAGCCGTGGTGAAAAAGCAAGGTTCTGCAGAGCGCTCACAGATTTTGGCAAATGCTGAGGCAACTACAGTTATTTATCTTGATAAGAGTACGAAGCTGCAAAAGAAATATATCACAGATAATATCTAGAGCACTCCGCCGCAAATTTTAGAGGAAGAATCTTTGGCGTGATCCAAAGAGCTATCTACAAGAGATTTCGCAAGCAAGAGATGGTTTTACTCAATTTATAAAGTTCTCAAAGAGGATGTCCAGATCACGATAAGAAATTTCACTTTGGTGTTTTGTTAGTAGATGGTGAAGGTGAAGGACCAAGTAAAGCAAAATCTGCTCAACAAGAAGCAGCTCGAGAGGCAGATTCGAAAATATAAGAATAGCAGAAAGAGATAAGTTGTGAATAATTTCGGAAAGCACTTTTGTGAAAAATGAACTTTTGGTACGAGAGAGATTTTTAAAAGAGTCGGATGCCAAAGTCATCAACATTTCATCCAGAAAATGCAAATGAAGCAAAGTCTGAATTTCGAAATGATAATCTTTCTCACCCAAATAATGAATGTGAAAGTTAAATAGTGGTGAAATTGAAAATCTTACCAAAAATATTTCGAATGCACCCTTAGTGGTTGAAACGATAATTCACTTGGTGAGACTGAGCGAGAAATGTACAATACTCAACTTGAAAACGAAGAATAAAACTGTTAAATGCTGGAAGCAGCTTTACGATTTTCGAAAGCTGAAAGTTTAACAGACAGGCAAAAAAGCTCAAGAAGAATTCATGAAAACAATATCGAAGTTTATGGTGAGCCAGACTTTGAAACATTCCATTCTCTACTTTCAGATAAAATTGTAAAAATTGATGCTTTTAAAGCTTTGATGAAAAAGGTGAAAATCCGTTTAGAGTTTTATGAACTAATTGGAGAAGGATGAAAATTTTAAGTCAAGACATAAAAAGATGTAAGCCGAGCGATGACGTTTTTCATAATTTTGGTGAGATTATCAAAGACTTATATTCAAAACGATTAGAACTTATTCCGAAAAAGATGATGATAGATATTCAGCGGATGAGATTTTTGAAGTTTTGAAAATATTTTGAAAGATTTTTGAAAAAGATGGATTTTTCAAAATTTAATGTTGAATGGAAAGATTCTGGTGCGATTGCGGTTTCGGCAAAAAGATAAGAAAAATTTTTATTCCAAAAATCGAAAAACTCAGTTTCAAAAAAGAGCTTGAAGGTTTGCCAGCACGAAATTGGAAACGCACTATATGCGTGCTCAAATGGGCGAGGCTTATAATAATCAAGCTTTAAGGACTGGGCTTGATGGATATATGAACACTGGGAAGAAGGAATCGCTCGTGCTATGGAAATGGCCGTAAAGGCGATTATCAAGAAGCGGGTGTTCAACATTATTTGACGGCAGGCTTTTGCTTATTTTAATAATATGAATTTTCGTAAAGCTTTGAAGCTAATTGGAGAATGGGTATTTTAGACGGCAAAAAATAATTTTTCGAAGAGAATATCGATAAAAACGTCAAATTGCTTATAGAAATACACAGAGGATTTTTCGTCGGAACTGATGAGTTACCTTGGTTTAAAGATCTGAGCTATTTTAATGGTGGCCAAGAGATTTGGAAATATATTGAAGAAAAATATTGATTCACCGACATTGATTGATGATTTTTGCTTGGCGGGAAGAATAATATACATAATTTAGACCAGCAAAGGCAGATCTATGAACTTAAAGTTGGTAAGAAATAATTTGACAAAAATTAGATAACGTGGTAAAATTTAGATAATTTTAAATAATAAATTCAGCAAGGAGTGATTCTTTTATGGAAGAAAAAGTGATTTTTGGAACTTTTGAAGATGGACTTTCACTGATGTTTCAGGAGAAAAGATCTCGAAGTTAAAAACTATCGCCAAAATTGATACAGGAGCTTTTTCAGGAGTTGTTCATGCTGAAAAAAATTTTCGAAAAAGATGGTATTTTAAGTTTTGATCTATTCGGTGATGAAAAACTCATTTTGAAACGCAAGATTTTAGGTTTCGAAATGTTCGAAATACTCACGGTGGTGTAAAAAAGCGTTTTTGGTGAAATTTGGAATTTTGATTGAAGGTAAAAGATTTGAAGCGTTATTTGGGCCAGATAATCGTTCGAAAAATGAAATTTGAAATGCTGATTGGCACGCATTTTTGATTAAAAAAATAATGTTTTGGTTGATTCGTGCCGAAAAATTAATTTCGATGAAGAATGGGAACAGATGGGAGAAAAACAATAATGAGAATTGCAATTTTATCAAACGGGCCGAAAATTATTCGACAAAAACGTTTGCGAGAAGAGGCGGAAAAGTCGCGGGCATGAAGTTGAGGTTATGCCTATGGAAAAATGTTATGTTTCGATTGATGAAAAATCCAAAAGTGATGTATGATGGTGAGAATATTGGTAAATTTGACGCCTTTATTCCGCGAATTGCTAGCCATATGACCGAATATGGAACGTCTGTTGTTCGTCAACCTGAGGCGGCGTATCCACGAGCATTTTTATGAATCGTTCGATCGCAATTATGCGTGCGCGAGATAAGTTGCGTTCAACTCAAATTATGGCAAAAATATGGTGTTTTCGATCCCAAAACGGTGTTTTCTCGAAATTCGAATGATATTGATGATCTTTTGAAGAAATTGGTGGAACACCCGCAATTATTAAGCTTGCTCGTGGAACGCACGGCAATGGTGTGGTTTTTAGCGGAAAACTAAAAAGGCTGCAAAAATCAGTGCTTCAAGCGTTCTATTTGACAAATTCTGATGGAACTAACGTACTTCTTCAAGAATTTATTAAAGAGTCGGCAGGAACGGATATTCGCGCTTTCGTGGTTGGATCTCGCGGTGGCAAGTAGGAAACGTCAAAGTTTAGATGATGATTTTCGTTCAAATTTGCATAGAGGTGGATTAGGCGGAGCCGATTAAACTTACACCTGAAGAAAAAGCGAATGGCAGTTCGGGCAGCAAAAAGCAATGGGCTTGACTATCGCTGGTGTTGATCTAATGCGTTCAGCACGTGGTCCGTTGGTTCTGGAGTGTTAATGCAGCCCAGGATTCGGGATTGAAAAAGTTACTTATCGCGATGTTGCAGGTAAAATTATTGATTATATTGAGCGAAATGCAAAACGCGGCAATAAAAAGATAAAATTGAGACATAAAAGAAAAAGCGCAATCTATTTTTGCGCTTTTTGAAGTTGATTTTATTTCGAAATTCTCACCATTTTTATGGATTTTAATACTTTCGAAATAAATTTTATCTCTTTTTGAAATTTCCTTGAGATTTAGTTCTGCTTTTCTAGCTTCATTCTCGTTCGAAAGAAAATTCTAAAGTTGCAGAATTGTTTACGATTCTTTGCAAAAATTTTAGTTTTTAAGTGAAGTTAATTCTTCTCATGAGTAATCTTCTATTGTAGGCTAATTATAAAAACCAAAATAATGAAGCAATTAGAATGACAATAAATATTACGCCAATGTATTCACCGCCATATCTTTCCCAGTCGAGTTTAATTTCGCCCATTTTTCTTTCGAAATCATGTTACGCCTCCAAATAAATGTACTAAACTTTCAAAGATTATACCATGATTTTAATAAAAAGTCAATGATCGTAAATAACTCTTGATTTTTATAAAATTTGTTAAAATGAGAAAGCTATAAAAAGTTAATAAAAGGGAAATAATCTAAATGCTAGCAATCAGATTACAGCGATTAGGTCGCAAAGGTTATCCTGTTTATCGCGTAGCGGTTCAGGAAGCGCATCGGCATCCGTCGAGTGGGCGCGTAGTTAGCTATGTTGGTTCATACAACCCACATACAAAAAGAAGCTAAAATCGAAAAAGAATTAGCTGAAAAATATCTTTTATAACGGTGCTCAGCCAACTCCACGAGTTGTAAAAACTTTGGAAGAAGCGGGAATTGAAAATGCCAAAATGGGTTAAAAAAACCTGCACAAAAAAACTCGTGCAATTAAAAACGCTGAAAAGCTTCGCCGCAACCAACCAAAAAGAAGAAGTTGCTGAAGAAGTTTAAAACTAAAAATCACTTTTCATTTCGAAAGGTGATTTTATTTTTCGAAAAAGAAAAGCCAGCGTTTGCTGACTTATACTAACGATTAACATGAATGACTGTTTGACTGTCATTCTTTTCTAGCTCGTAGCTCAGACCTATACTGTTAAGAACTGCGATATAATCTTCCAGTTCGTTATTTTTAACTGTAATTAAATCACCTTTTCTTAACAAGCTCTGCTTTGATTTGATTTCTTTGCTCTTCTTTTTGTAGCTCGGGTAAATTTTGAAATTTAGCCCAGAAAGAGACTAGGGCTAATATGGCGCACGCATATATACAAAGAGTAAAGAATGTAGCAGCACCGTCTTTATGTTTTTCGTTCATATAATGTACCTCCAAAATAAGCTATAGACGACTCTGTGAATGTCGATGATTATTTTTATATAAAATTATTTAGCTATATGTGCATATATGATAATTAAATAGATAATCGAGTAAACTGTGCCCTCTAAAAATATTTGCGAGATATTTATCTTTTTATTACTATTTTGCATAAAAATGTACCTCCGAATTTAGAATATTTAAAATTATACAACATTAAAAATATTTGTCAATAATTTGCTAAAAATGTGAAGTTTGATAAAATATAAACATAAGAATAATCTAAAAGGAAAAGTGGTGGAAAATTATTTCGAAAAGATCAACCGACGGCGAATTGGTCAAAATATTGAAGATGTTAGTGAATTCTATGAGGCGATTGAGCGTGCGAATTTAACTAAAAAATTATCTCCTGAACGCCCTTATGTTTATTTTACGATGGAGGTTTATGATAAAAAGCAATGGAATTAAAGGTGGTGGTGGCTTGGGTGTTTTGGCGGCTGATACTCGGCGAGTAGCTGAAAAAGCTTGAAATCCCATTTGTTTGTGTGACGCCGTTTTACCGAAGAGAGCTTCATCAATCAATCCATAATCTTGACCAACGAGAAGAATTTATTTCAGTAAACCCTGAGGAGTTTGGTTTTGAGTATCTTGATGATGTTGAAATTTACACTGAAAATATGCCACCAGCACGCCTAAATATTTTTCAAAAAATTCTTGGCTCAACACGGTTTTTAACAATGGGTGAGAGTAATTTCGGTGAGCTTTATACCGGAGATGGCTCTGGCGACCACAGGCTTTACCAAGAAGTCTCACTCGGTTTTGGTGGTTATAAAGCGCTGAAGATGGTTGGATTAAAACCTTCAGTTATTCAATTGAATGAGACTGCCACGATTTTTGCGGCTGTTGCTCGGCTTGATGAACTTGTTCGAAACGGAATGAATCTTTACGAGGCGATTGTTTATGTTCGAAAACACACACTTTACACAAATCACACTTTAGTTCAAGCGGCAGAAAGTGAATTCTCTTTCGACCAATTTAACCGAATTGTAATGCCAAACATCGAATCTTCGGCACTAAAAACCTGGATTTTTGGGCTTTTTTCGAAATGATAGGTTGAAGCTTTCAACACTTACAATTGAGCTCGCTGAAGCAAAAATGGTGTTTCGCGACTTCACGCAAATGTTGCAGATTATCATGATATCAATGGCGATAAGGTTAAGTTTAAAGCCGTAACAAATGGAATTGATTTGCCAACTTGGGTTTTACCTGAGATTTTAGAAGATTTTCGAAATAAAGATATTTTTGATAAATTTGACTTACCAACAGAGAATTATAAAGAAAATTTAGCAAAAATTAGCGCAAAAAGATATTCGAGATTTTCGAAAGATTGGTCGAAGAAAAACTAAACCAGATTTTAGCTCATAGAAAAAGATCAATATGGCCATGTGGTACAAATCCCTGAGAATGCGATGCTTTTTGACTTCAAACGGCGATTTGTATCTTTATAAACGCCCTTGGATGCCTTTCGAAAACATGGAAGAGCTTCGCCGAATTTTGCGAGAAAATAACGCTCATTATATTTTGGCGGGAAAAGTTCATCAAGGCGATACTGAAATGCGAGCTACTTTAAATTCTGTACTTTCAAAAATTGAATCAGATGATTTCTTGCGTGAAAGAGTTCATTTTATTCAAGATTATGATGAAGAATTAGGATTAGCCTTGGCTGTTGGCTCAGATGTTTCGATAAATGTGCCGATTGTTGGGTTGGAAGCTTGTGGAACTTCGTTTATGAAAGATTTAGCAAATCTTAAAATGCTAATTTCAACGGCTGATGGTGGTGTTGCGGATATTTCGCCGGCACCTTTGTTTGAAGTTAGTGGCGCAAATTATAATGACGAATTGAAGTCTTTGTATCTTCAAATGAATCGGGCTAGGGCAGATTTTTAAAGATGATTATTTGCTTGAAAAACAAATTGAAAAACAGCTAAAAGGCTATGTTCCTGTGGTCTCTGGCTCTCGAATGATGAAAGATTATTTGCGGCTTATTTTGAAAATAATATTTTTTAAAACCCGCAAAGATGCGGGTTTTTGGCTATTTTGTGCTAGTCTATTCTATAGTGGACAAGAGGGAGGCATATCATTTTTGTTACACTTACAAGCTCTCTTGAGCGGGATTTTCGCATCCTCTTCTACGGTGGATGCATATTCCGAGGCTTTTAAGCGGAAATTTTCCCGAAAAGATATTACTCCTTCGAGAATAGCGCATTCTTCTTCAAGTATAACTTTTTTATTTTATGAAAGTTATACAAGAGTTACCTCTTGAATCCTTACTAAATAGAACCTGTACAATATCATGCCTAAGAAACATAAAGGTACCTCCAATAATTTTAAGCCTTTCGGCTATGGGATTTTACTATAATAACATAAAAAAATAAATAAAGTCAATAAAAAGCCCTCGAAAAATTTTCGAGGGTAAAGTGCAGCGGATCCTTATCTCTCTTCAGCTGAGTCCCAATGCGGAACTCTATTTAAGGATGATGAAGATTCTTTTTGCTGAGATTGTTGTGGACGACCGCCATTTAATGTATGCACTGTATTTTTCTGCCATACAATGTTCCTCCTGATTTTAAGTCCGTGGACTGATTTTTATATAATATCACTAAAAATAAAAAGTCAAGTATTTTTATAAAAATTGAAAAATCGAAAATATGCTAAAAATATGAGTTAATTATGGCTACAATGAAAAGAACTACGCGAAGAGCGATTGAGAAAATTAGAAGAAATTAAAAATCTTGGGCTAAATCCATATCCCGCCAAAACCGAACGAACGGCAATGGCTGGCGAAATTGTGAATAATTTCGAAGAAATGGAAGGCCGAGAAGTGAAAATTGCTGGGCGAATTGCTGGAATTCGTAAATTTGGAAAACTTGCTTTTATTGTTTTGCGGGATTTTTCAGGGAAAAATTCAGCTTTTTATCACGGCTCAAAATCTAGCTGAAACCTCGAAAGAACAGAATCTAATTGGTTTAAGAGATCTAAATCTACTTGATGTTGGCGATTTTGTTCAGGCGAACGGAAAAGTGATTCGTTCGAAAACTGGTGAAATTTCAGTTGAAACACAAGAGCTAAAGCTTCTTTCTAAATCTCTTCGCCCGATGCCAACTGAGCAGGATGGTTTTACGAATAAGGAAGAGCGTTTTCGAAGGCGTTATGTTGATATGAATGTAAATATTGAAGTTCGTGATCGCTTCGTGCGCCGTTCGAAGTTTTGGCAAGCAACACGCGATTTTTTGAACGCAAGAGGCTTCTTTGAAATCAATATTCCCGTTCTTGAGCATACAACTGGTGGGGCTGATGCTAATCCATTTGTAACACATATGGATGCGCTTGATAATGCTCAATTTTATCTTCGAATTAGCCATGAGCTTCCATTAAAGCGTTTGCTTGGTGCTGGTTTTGAAAAAGTTTATGATCTTGGCCCACGTTTTCGAAAATGAGAATTATTCAGATGAACATTTGCCTGAGCATATTGCAATGGAATGGTATGCAGCTTACTGGGATTGGCGAGATGGTCTAAAATTTCAAGAAGAGATGTTTAAATATGTTCTTGAACAAACTTTTGGAACTTTGCAATTTAAGCTTGGTAATTTTGATGTTGACCTTTCGAAAAAGTGGGAGGAATGGGATTATGCTGAAACTATCGAAAAACGATATGGTCTAAATCCTTACAATTGTTCGCTTGAAGAAGTTAAAGCGGCTTTGAAAGCTAATAATTTAGAGGTTGAACAGACTGAAAATAAAGCTCGTGGAATTGATAAACTATGGAAAAATATTCGAAAAGATGTTGTTGGGCCAATTTGGTTGGTTAATACGCCGACATTTATTTCACCACTCGCGAAGACTCACCCAAATTCGCCAGAAATGACGCAGCGAGCACAAGTTGTGATTGCGGGTTCAGAGTTGTGTAATTTATTTAGTGAATTGAACGATCCGATTGACCAGCTGAATCGTTTTGTTGAACAACAAAAAATGCGAGATAGCGGTGATGATGAAGCGATGATGCTTGATATTGATTATGTTGAGATGCTAGAATATGGAATGCCACCGGCTTGTGGAATGGGATATTCAGAGCGTGTCTTTTGGATTTTCGAAGGTGTTACTGCACGCGAAGGTGTACTGTTCCCACAATTGAAGTATGAAATCTCAGAAATTACGAAAGATATTTACCCAGAGTTAAATCTCTAGTATATTGACTTTTTTCAAGAAATATGTTAAAATAATGTACGAATTAAGCTTTTTAAAAAGTTATAGTTCGTACATTTTATTTTTTTCGAAAGCTAAAAACTCTTTTGAAGTTTGCTTTTTGGCGCTGAGTCTATAAAAATTATGGATTCGGTGCTGAAAAGCAAAAATGGAAAAAGGAGGTCATAATGATGGCCAATATTGAAATCTTTAATCTTACGAAGCATACAATTAATATTGTAGATGAAGACAATATAACTATATTAAAAATTGTATCAGAATGTTATAGTCCTAAAAATAGAGATTGAGATCTCCGACAATGGAGCACTTGGAGGGGTTCCAATGTCAAAGGTTGAATCTATTGAAATAAGAGATTTACCGCCCTTCAAGGTTGGTATACTCTATATTGTAGATTTTGATATTGCGTATACTGCAAGAGCTGAAGGCCGGACAATTTCTGATTTATTGATAGTTGGTGAACCTGCATACGGTGAAGATGGTAGTTTTATCGGATATCGTAGTTTGAGCTTTTTGAATAATTTTTGGCTTTCGAAAAATCCTTAAACCTCGCAAAAATGTGGGGTTTTATTTTTGAAAAACTTTAAAAAGTCCCAAAAACTGTTGACATTATAAAAATTAGGTAAAAATAGTATAGCGTTAAACAAATGGAGTAAAAAACGGAGTTTAGCGAACACTTTAACAATTTAATTGTGCAAATTTATCGTCAGTCTATTTTATAGATTATCAATTTGATAATTCTTTTTATGGAGAGTTTGATCCTGGCTCAGGATTAACGCTGGCGGCGTGCCCTAACACATGCAAGTCGAGCGGCAGCGAGTTTTACACTGAATTCTGGAAGCTTCTAGTTGAAAGAGAAGATTTATTCAAGAATTTTTGTGTAAAATGTCGGCGAGCGGCGGACGGCTGAGTAACGCGTGGGAACGTACCCCAAAGCGAGGGATAACGCATCGAAAGGTGTGCTAATACCGCATATGGTCTTCGGATTAAAGCCTTCGGGCGCTTTGGGAACGGCCTGCGTAAGATTAGATAGTTGGTGGGGTAATGGCCTACCAAGTCGACGATCTTTAACTGGTTTGAGAGGATGATCAGTCAGACTGGAACTGAGACACGGTCCAGACTCCTACGGGAGGCAGCAGTGAGGAATCTTCCACAATGGGCGAAAGCCTGATGGAGCAACGCCGCGTGCAGGATGAAGGCCTTCGGGTTGTAAACTGCTTTTATAAGTGAGGATTATGACAGTAACTTATGAATAAGGATCGGCTAACTACGTGCCAGCAGCCGCGGTCATACGTAGGATCCGAGCGTTATCCGGAGTGACTGGGCGTAAAGAGTTGCGTAGGTGGTTCAATAAGCGAATAGTGAAAGCTGGTGGCTCAACCATTCAGATTATTATTCGAACTGTTGAACTCGAGAGCAGAAGAGGTAGCTGGAATTTCTAGTGTAGGAGTGAAATCCGTAGATATTAGAAGGAACACCGATGGCGTAGGCAGGCTACTGGGCTGTTTCTGACACTGAGGCACGAAAGCGTGGGGAGCGAACCGGATTAGATACCCGGGTAGTCCACGCCGTAAACGATGGATACTAGCTGTTTGGGGTATCGACCCCCTGAGTAGCGAAGCTAACGCGTTAAGTATCCCGCCTGTGGAGTACGATCGCAAGATTAAAACATAAAGGAATTGACGGGGACCCGCACAAGCGGTGGATCATGTTCTTTAATTCGATGATAACCGATAAACCTTACCAGGTCTTGACATCCTTGGAATCTTTCAGAAATGAGAGAGTGCTTTTTAAGAGCCAAGTGACAGGTGATGCATGGCCGTCGTCAGCTCGTGTCGTGAGATGTTTGGTTAAGTCCATCAACGAGCGCAACCCTTGTCAGTAGTTGTATTTTTCTACTGAGACTGCCCCGGTAACGGGGAGGAAGGAGGGGATGACGTCAGGTCAGTATTTCCCTTACGTCCTGGGCTAGAAACGTGATACAATGGCTAGTACAATGCGCAGCGAAGCCGCGAGGTGAAGCAAATCGCATCAAAGCTAGTCCCAGTTCGGATTGTAGGCTGAAACTCGCCTGCATGAAGTCGGAATCGCTAGTAATCGCAGATCAGCATGCTGCGGTGAATACGTTCCCGGGTCTTGTACACACCGCCCGTCAAACCATGAAAGTCACTAACACCCGAAGTCCGATTCGTCGGCCTAAGGTGGGAGGGATGATTGGGGTTAAGTCGTAACAAGGTATCCGTACCGGAAGGTGCGGATGGATTACCTCCTTTCTAGGGAGAGTTATGCCAAAGGTTCGAGAAATCAACCTTTGAAGCTAGGTCGGTCTTTTCGAAAGTTTCTGTAAATTTTACTTTCGAATTTAGCCTTCTAAAGGCAAGACTAAAATTTACCACAGATTGAGATAGATTGCACAATTAAATTGTTAAAACTAAATAGCCTTTCGAAAGATTGGCTATTTTTATTAATAAGAAAAAACTCTTGCATTTTATCAATAAATAATATATACTATTATAGTATTCGTTAAAAAAATCTGGGGATATAGCTCAGTTGGCTAGAGCACCTGCTTTGCAAGCAGGGGGTCCAGGGTTCGAGTCCCTGTATCTCCACCAAAGAAAGCTTTTGAATATTTTTCGAAAGTTCTCTTTGGCAAAAAGCCGAATATGGGCGATTAGCTCAGCTGGTTAGAGCGCGTCACTGATAATGACGAGGTCGGAGGTTCAAGTCCCTCATCGCCCACCATAGAACTCCCAAGAGGGAGTGTTTTTATTTATTGACTTTTTATGAAATATATGTTATAATTATTGCGTAGTCAAGAAAAACAAAAATGGAAAATTATAAGAAAAAATTTGAAAAAGAGCGGATCGAAATTATATCTCAAGAAGTTCCGCAAGAAATTAAGGATTTAAATCCGATTTATTCGCAGATCGACAAAATGCCAAAAAGGGTTGTGCTGTTATTGGTGGTGCGGCTCGAAGTTTAGCGTTTATGATGATTAATCCTAAAAATCGAGAGTTAATTCCCTGCTCGTGATGTTGATGTTGCTTATTTTGAAGATGAGATTTCTCAGGAAGAAGCAGATGTATATGCAGAATATTTTTTTCACCGGATGATTTTTTTGCATAACCATGGAGCGCAGGAGATTTCAAATATTGAAGAATATATGAATACTCGTGATTTTACAATGAATCAGGTTATATACAAAGGATGGTAGATTGATTGCTTCTCGAGCAGCAGTACGTGATATTTATAAAGGGAGTAATTAATCCATGTGATGATCGCTATAGTGAAGATGACTGGGGTTATTGGGGTGAGAGTAATTATATTTCGACAAGATTAGCTTTGAAAGCGGTTCTTCAGCAAACAGTTTTAAAAAGAATATATTGATGATATTAAAATTAATGATAGAATCTGTAACGATCAATTTTATATTGACGATTTTCTCTTCGGGATAATGGTTTTCAGCTAGCTTTAGCAATTCAGAAAATCTTTTGAATGGGGTAATGAAATTTCCTAGAAAAGTTCTTACAAAAATATAGTTGCGTCTCCAATTTTTGAAAATGACTTAAGCTTTTTATTAGATGGTAATGGTACATATTCGTGATATATATGATATCATGACAGAATTAAATGAAGGATATCTTGAGACTATCCGTTTGATTTTTCGTGAAATGCTGCATTAAAAATTTTATATGTCCGAAACTGATGATCGTGAATATGAGGCTGAAATGGGAAGATATGAAGAATTTGATGATATTTTTCATGAAAAGATCGAGTTAAATTTCGAGGCAATATAAAATTATAGAAAAATGCCCAAAAACTCTTGCATTCAAATGTAAAAATAATATATAATAGTATTTACTTAGCGAACGTTCATCCTGAACCTCTGGCAGAGATAATATTTATTAAATCAGTAGAAAATGCGTTTTAATAGAAAAATAAATAAAATTGCAAAAAAACTATTGACAAAAAAATATTCAAAAATATATAATAGTAAAGCGTTTAAGATCAGGATGAGTGAGTTCGAATCTTTCCGAAAGATTGAACTTTATAGTTTTGCTCTTAAAATGGGAGCGAGAAATTTAACAATTTGGTGATGTAAAAGAAGATAAGAATTTTAAGATTGACGGCAAGTATTGGTTGTTACCAATTACTAGTTAAGTCAATGCATAAAAAGGTACTCAAGGGCACACAATGGATGCCTAGACGTATATTACCGATGAAGGACGTGGAAGACTGCGATAAGCTTCGGGTAGCTGTCAACAAGCTTTGATCCGGAGATTTCGAATGGGGAAAACCCAGCACGAGTCATGTCGTGTTGCTCTCAACTGAATACATAGGTTGTGTAGTGGGAACCACCTGAACTGAAACATCTTAGTAGGGTGAGGAAGAGAAAATAAATAATGATTCTGGGAGTAGTGGCGAGCGAAACTGGAAGAGCCCAAACCTTTTAAGTTTCTACTTTGTAGATAAGCTGATAGGCGAATACTTAATAAGGGGTTGTGAAATTACATAAGACCAAGTCAGAATGCTTAACTTTGTTGAGTAGTCTGACTTGCGATAAAAGGCTATCAACTTTTAGTAAGGTAAGAAATTTGCGTGGTTAGCAGAATAGTTTGAATGACTAGCCAAAGAGCGTGAAAGCCGTGTACGCGAAAACGACGCAGACCTTATATATGTTTTTTCGAGTAGGACGGGGCACGAGAAACCCTGTTTGAATCCGGCTGGACCACCAGCCAAGGCTAAATATAATATACGATCGATAGTGAACTAGTACAGCGATGGAAAGGTGAAAAGAACCCCGGGAGGGGAGTGAAATAGAACCTGAAATTGTGTGCCTACAAGGAGTCGGAGCAGTATTTATACTGTGACGGCGTGCTTTTTGTAGAACGATCCAGCGAGTTAATTTCATGCGCCAGGTTAAGTCAAGTGACGGAGCCACAGTGAAAGCGAGCCTGAATAGGGCGATAAGTGTATGGGATTAGACCCGAAACCGGGTGACCTAACCATGAGCAGGTTGAAGCTGCGGTAACACGCAGTGAAGGACCGAACCAGTTTGCGCAGTAAAGCATTTGGATGACTTGTGGTTAGCGGTGAAATGCCAATCGAACTCGGAGATAGCTGGTTCTCCTCGAAATAGCTTTAGGGCTAGCGTCATGTAATATAGCCAACGGGGGTAGAGCTCTGTAAACGACTGGGGCGGGCAACTGTACCCACCGTTAACAAACTACGAATACCGTTGGTGGTACCATGGCAGTTAGAACATCGGGGCTAAGCTCGGTGCTCAAAAGGGAAACAGCCCAGACCATCATCTAAGGTCCCTAAATTAACACTAAGTGGGAAACAAGGTGAAATTTCTTAAACAGCGAGGATGTTGGCTTAGAAGCAGCCATTCATTTAAAGAGTGCGTAACAGCTCACTCGTCAAGAGATTTTGCGTGGAAAAATGTAACGGGGCTAAAGTGTTATACCGAAGATATGGATTTCGTTATTCCTACGGGTTTAACGGAGTGGTAGAGGAGCGTTCCTATCGGCGGTGAAGCTCAATCGTAAGGTTGGGTGGAGCGTTAGGAAGTGAGAATGCTGGAATGAGTAACCATAAGAAAGGTGAGAATCCTTTCGGCCGTAAAGAGCGAGGTTTCCAGGGCTACTGTAATAATCCCTGGGTTAGTCGGGCCTAAGCCGAGGCGTAGCAGCGTAGGCGATGGACATCAGGTTAATATTCCTGAACCGGTTATAATTTGTATACTGTGTACGGTAAATTAGTCGAAGCGGATTATTGGTATATATCCGTCCAACTTAGCGGGAACGCAAAAGGAGTGAAAGTTAATCTACGGATTAACGATTTTTGATGAAAAGTACTGGCTAGAAAAGCAGATATACGCGTGGTTATAGCCGCCCGTACCGCAAACCAACACAGGTGCTCGAGTCGAGTAGACTCAGGCTTACGAGAGACCCTTCGCTAAGGAACTCAGCAAAACAGCGACCGTAACTTCGGGATAAGGTCTGCCTCCGCATCATTCGATGCGAGTCGTGTTTCAAGCAATTAGGTTAAGATTAATGGTATATATGAGTATCTTAAACTTCTTTACCGAGATAGAACAAGTCAAATGGCTTAGCTTGGAACGTGGCAAACTCGTATCAAACGATGCGGAGGCCGCAGCAAAAGAGCCCACGGAACTGTTTTACCAAAAAACACAGGTCTCTGCGAACACGAAAGTGGATGTATAGGGGCTGACTCCTGCCCAGTGCTGGAAGGTTAAGGAGTGCTTTACGGTGCGAACTGAAGCCCCAGTGAACGGCGGCGGTAACTATAACCGTCCTAAGGTAGCGAAATTCCTTGTCAGGTAAGTTCTGACCCGCACGAATGGAGTAATCATGTGGGCACTGTCTCGGCGAAGGACTCGGTGAAAGTGCATTGGCGGTAAAGATGCCGTCTGTCCATGCCAGGACGAGAAGACCCCATGGAGCTTTACTACAGCTTTACATTGACACGGGTTACATCATGTGTAGCATAGGTGGGAGGCTTTGAAGCAGATACGCCAGTATTTGTGGAGCCACAGGTGAAATACCACCCTTGATGTAGTCTTTGTCTTACCATTGCCGTTATCCGGTAATGGGACCGTGTATGGTGGGTAGTTTAACTGGGGGCGGTTGCCTCCTAAAGAGTAGCGGAGGGCGTTCAAAGGTTGGCTAGCTTCGGATGGAAATCGAAGTGATAGTGCATGCGCAAAAGCCAGCTTGACTGCGAGAATTACAATTCGACCAGAGTGGAAACACGGAGCAAGTGACCCGCTGTAAGAACATTGTTCATTGAATGTGGGATCGACAGCGCACACGGATAAAAGTTACCCTGGGGATAACAGGCTTATCGCGCCCAATAGTTCACATAGACGGCGCGGTTTGGCACCTCGATGTCGGCTCATCACATCCTGGAGGGGGAGCACCTTCCAAGGGTTCGGCTGTTCGCCGATTAAAGTGGTACGCGAGCTGGGTTCAGAACGTCGTGAGACAGTTCGGTTTATATCCGGCATGGACGTAAGGATTCTTGAGGAGATTTGTCTCTAGTACGAGAGGACCGAGATGAACGAACCTCTGGTGTATCGATTGTGGCCACCTGCCGCAGTGTCGAGTAGCTATGTTCGGTTAAGATAAGCGCTGAAAGCATATTAAGCGCGAAACTGACTCCAAGATTAGGAATCCCATGAGGACACAGAAAGATGATCTGTTTGATAGGGCGCAAGGTGTAAAACCTGGTAACAGGCTAGCCAAAGCGTACTAATAGTCCAATCGCCTTTTTATGTCCATATTCACTAAAATAATCTTGTATTATTGGCGTGAATATGGTAGACTTAACTAGTGTTTGGTGATTATCAAAGATAATCGCTAGTCAATCTAAAATCTTGGCATTACCAAATGATACCAAGGACATCGAAATGAGGTTTTGGCTCACCGCTTAGGAATTTGTGGCGAGTTGAAGCGCAAAACCTTTTTTTCGGTGCCCATGGCGCTGGGGAAACACCTGTTCTCATTCCGAACACAGAAGTTAAGCCCAGTAGCGGCGAGCATACTACGAAAGTGGGAAAATAGCA
>BNJS01003865.1_pt1 | contig 90909 bp, 80 predicted proteins | sample 8540461 | NCBI WGS metagenome assembly BNJS01 (sample SAMD00202454, study PRJDB9452) | human saliva metagenome | isolation source: human saliva | place: Japan | reverse complement strand
CAATGGTTCCGCAACGCTTTTGGCACCCCGACCGCCGCGCAGGAAGGCGCCTGGGAGAGTATCAGCAAGGGCGAAAACGCGCTTATTATCGCCCCCACGGGCTCCGGCAAAACCCTTGCCGCTTTCCTATGGGCACTCGATGCGCTCTACCGCGACAAAAGCACAGAACCGGGTCAGCACGAGCTTACGACATCGGCTCAGGGGCGGAAAAACGGGGGCGCTCGGGAAGAAACACAAAAGACCAAGAAACAGCGTGCGGGCGGTACGCGCATCCTGTATGTTTCGCCCCTGAAAGCTCTCGGGGCGGATGTGGAGCGCAACCTGCGCGCGCCGCTTGCGGGGATTGCGCATACAGCGAAGGAATCCGGGCGAACCCCACCCGATATCACCGTGGGTATTCGGAGCGGTGACACCCCGGCGCGTGAGAGGCGGCAGCTTATCAGCAACCCGCCCGATATTCTGCTGACCACCCCCGAATCGCTCTACCTTATGCTGACCTCTGCGGCACGTTCGACACTCACCGGCGTGACAACTGTAATTGTGGACGAGGTGCACGCCCTGGCGGGAACTAAGCGCGGGGCGCATCTGGCGGTGTCCCTTTGAGAGACTCGATCAGCTGGTGGAGCGGCCGGTGCAGCGCATCGGACTGTCGGCAACCGTGAACCCGCCCGAAGCCGTCGCCACATTTTTAGGCGGGGTTCACCCGGTGACAATCATGGCGCGGCAGGTGCCCAAACGCTGGGATCTGCGGCTCTCGGTACCCGTGCCGGATATGGCGGCGCTCGGCGGGGCAAACGATTACGGGCAGGGCAGCTATGCGCCCGGGGAGCAGCGGGCACCGCGCGGACAGGATTCGCCCAGTCCAGCCCCGAACGCCCCGGATTTGCAGGTTCAGGCAGCCGATGATGCGCCACTCTATACTCTTGCAGATGCTATCGGCATCTTCCCCGGCGAAGAAGGATTATCTCTTGAACTGCCGAACAGCTCTACCAAACAAGACGGTACTGCGAGCGCGGCAGCAAGTGCAGGGGCACGGAAGCCGGGCGGTGAGGGCGAGCGCGCATCCGGGTATCGTGCCTCGATTTGGCCTTATGTTCAGGAACGCATCGTGGACGATATCGAGAATAATCGTTCTACAATCGTGTTCGTGAACTCGCGTGGGCTTGCCGAAAAACTTACCGCGGCTCTCAACGATATTCATGTGCGCCGCGAGCTCTCACGGCGCGAGCTTGCGGGTGAGCCTCTGCCTGATATTGGTGAGGAACCGGACATTGCGCCGCTGGCGCGGGCGCATCACGGTTCGGTGGCGAAGGATCAGCGCACGCTTATCGAAGAGTCCCTCAAGAATGGTTCGCTGCGGTGTGTGGTCGCCACAAGTTCCCTGGAGCTCGGCATCGATATGGGGCATGTGGATGCGGTTATTCAGGTGGCGTCTCCGCCGTCGGTGGCTTCCGGTCTGCAGCGGGTGGGTCGTGCCGGGCACCGCGTGGGCGAGGTTTCGCGCGGGCTTTTTTATCCGAAGCATCGCGGGGATTTGCTGGGCTCTGCCGTGGCTCTGTCCGGTATGCTCGCCGGGTCTTTAGAACCGCTTACCGTTCCCGCAAACCCGCTGGATGTGCTTGCCCAGCAGACCGTCGCCGCCTGCGCTCTGGGACCTATCGGGGTGGATGCCTGGTACGAGGCGCTGCGCCGCACCGCCCCTTTCGCGAACCTTTCGCGCGCGCTCTATGACAGTACTTTAGAAATGCTGGCGGGCAGGTACCCTTCCGACGAGTTTGCGGAACTTCGCCCGCGCATTATTTGGGATCGCACCGCCACCGCCGATGCGCCAAGCGGCACGATTGAGGGGCGGCCCGGTGCGCAGCGGCTTGCAGTAACTTCGGGCGGGACGATTCCCGATCGTGGGCTTTTTCCTGTCTACCTGGCCGGTTCTGAGGATTCCAAGGCGCCTAAACGGGTGGGCGAGCTGGACGAGGAGATGGTCTATGAATCGCGGGCGGGCGATGTTATCGCCTTGGGTGCGAGCAGTTGGCGCATCGAGGACATTTCGCACGATGCAGTGCGCGTGAGCCCCGCACCCGGTGAGCCTTCACGCCTGCCGTTTTGGCATGGTGAGCGGGTGGGCCGCCCTGTGGCGTTGGGCCGTCGTCTGGGACAGTTTACCCGCGAGTTAGCGAAGTCTGCGGGTGCTGACTCCGGAAGCGAAGACGCCTCAGCGACGGTTGCGATACGCGCCGAGCTGACCCGGTTAGGGCTGGATTCTTGGGCGAGCGATAATTTGCTTGCCTATATTCGGGAGCAGCGCGAGCTACCGGCGTGGTCCCCACCGATACGCGGTTTGTGGTGGAGCGTTGCCGCGATGAACTGGGAGATTGGCGCGTTATTTTGCATTCGCCGTACGGATATCCGGTGCATGCACCTTGGGCTGTGGCGGTGGGCGCCCGCGTGCAGGAACGGTACGGTATTGATGCCAGCGCGCTTGCGGCAGATGATGGTATTGTGCTGCGTATTCCCGCGGTGGAAGATACCCCCGCCGGGTGCTGAGCTTTTTCTCTTCGAGCCCGATGAGCTAGAGGAGATCGTCAAAGATCGTGTGGGCGAATCGGCGCTTTTCGCATCTCGTTTTCGAGAGAGCGCCGCCCGTGCCCTGCTTCTGCCGCGCCGCGATCCGGGCAGGCGTACTCCCCTATGGCAGCAGCGCCAGCGTTCGGCCCAGCTGCTGGATGTTGCGCGCAAATACCCCGAGTTCCCAATTCTGCTGGAAACCGCCCGCGAATGCTTGCAGGATGTATATGATGTTCCTGCGCTTCTTCAGCTGCATCGGGATATTGCCGCGCGGCGCATCAGCCTGTCGCAGGTGCAGACCGAGGGGCCTTCGCCTTTTGCCCGCACCATGCTTTTTGAGTACGTGGCGGAGCATATTTACGATACGGATGCGCCCGCCGCCGAACGCCGCGCTGCCGCCTTGGCACTGGATCCGGCGCTTTTGGCGGAGCTGCTGGGTACCGCTCAGCTGCGCGATCTGCTGGATCCGCAGGTGATTCTTGAGGTTCAGGAGCGTCTTCAGCGCACCGGGGCGAAGTATCGGGCACGCGGGGTTGAGGGCGTGGCGGATCTTCTGCGCCAGCTCGGTCCGCTCACGGCGAGGGAGCTGGCGCTACGGCTGCGCGGGAATGAGGGGTCCGGGGTTGAGACCGCGCCCGAGATCTCTCAGAGCACTCCAAAAGGCAGCGAAAGTCGATCTAAAAAGGCTGATATTTCACATGAAACCGGGGATTCAGCCGAAAATACCGATGAGGGTCTGCCAGAAGAAGACCTTGAAACTACCCCGCACGCCACCGACGAAGAGGCGCGTAAACTTGCGGAAGAGCTGGTCGCATCCCGCAGGGCATTCGTTATTAATCCGCGCTCAAATACGGCGGGCAGCACGGAACCGATCTATGCCGCTGTGGAAGACGCCGCCCGGCTGCGCGACGGGTTAGGGCTGCCGCTTCCGGTCGGGCTTGCTCAGGCGTACCTCACGCCGGTCGCCGCGCCGCTCGAAGACCTAATCTCGCGGTATGCGCGCACGCACATCCCCTTTACCGCAGCCGAGGCGAGCGCCCATTTCAGCCGCATCACGCCGACGGGTTCGGGTGCTATTCTGCCGGTTTTACGCGCTTTAGAGACGCAGAATCGACTGTTCTCGGGCGAGTACCTGCCCGAGGAACTGCGTGTATCTCGCGCGGAGGCAGCCGATACGATACCGCTCTCCCCCGCGCCCACGGCAAGCCTGGAATGGGTGGATGCCGAGGTGCTTCGCCTGCTTCGTGCCCGGTCGTTGGCGGCGCTGCGCCGCGAGATTGAGCCGGTACCGCAGCGTGCCTATGGCGCGTTCCTGCCCGCCTGGCAGGGAGTACGCGCGCAGACGGTCAAGGTTTCGCGCAGGCTCGCAGAAACCACCGAGTACGGTGCGTATTACGAGCCCGAACGCACGGTTCAGGTTCTTGCCGAAAACAGTGGTGCGTCCGCTGATGCTCTGGAGGGTCGCGAGGGCTTGCTGACGGTCATCGATCAGCTGGCCGGGGTGCGTGTGCCCGCCTCTGCTCTGGAGACCCTCGTCTTGCCAGCCCGGGTGCGTGATTATTCGCCGCAGCTCTTAGATAGTCTGTTGGCCAGCGGAGAGGTGCTTTGGCGCGGTGAAGGGCGAAATCTCCGGCAATGACGGCTGGGTGAGCCTGCATCTTACCGAATCCGCCGAGCTGACCCTGCCCGATTCTTCCCGCACGCAGGCCTTGGATGAGCTGGGTCCGGTGGAACACGCCGTCTTTGAGGCGCTTTCTGGCGGCGGGCTGTTCTTTATGCCGCTTCGTGAGCGCGTGAACGACATCTTGGCTTCTCGCGCCGCCTCGGGCGAGGTTGTGCATTTTCCGGAGGCTTCGGAGGTGTCCGCCGCGCTGTGGCGCCTGGTGTGGGCGGGTCTGGTCACGAAATGATACTTTCGCCCCGGTACGTGCCATGCTGGCGGGCGGGTCGAGTGCGCATCCGGTGCGGCCCGCCGCTCCCCTAGCGCGCCCGGTGCGCAGGCGCGGTGCCGCACGACTGTCGGCGGCGCGTACTTCTGCGGGTGCTTATCCGCGCAGGTATAGCGGCTTGGGCGGCACCCGTGCCAGCTCTTCTGATCCGCAGGTTTCGGCCCAAGACTCCGGGCGTTTCAGCCATATTAGCCTTCCCCAGAGCCGCCCTCATACTGGGGGCACCGAGTCTTCGCAAGAGGCGGATGCGACCGTTACCGCCTATGCGCGTGCGGAACTTCTCTTAGACAGGTACGGTGTGCTCACGCGCGGCGCGCTCGCCTCTGAGGATGTGCCCGGCGGCTTTGCGGCCCTGTACCGCGTCTATGCGGCTGCCGAGGAACGTGCCTTGGTGCGGCGTGGATACTTTATCGAGGGGCTGGGTGCGGCTCAGTTTGCCTCCCCGGCAACGGTGGATGCGGTGCGCTCCTACGCTAATGTTGGCGCTGATAATCCGCAGAATACCGGAGTAAAGCGAACAAAAACCGAGGAAGTATTCGGTTTATTTGAGGGTGTTCTGTTGGCGGCTACAGATCCGGCGAATCCTTATGGTGCGGCGCTCACATGGCCTTCCGTCCCCAGCTTATTCTCGGCCTCTTCTACACCCGGCGGTACGGAAGAGGCTGCGCGCGAAGGCACAGAGACCGCCCAGTCCGTGCGGCATCGTCCGGGGCGTAAGGCGGGTGCCTGCGTCATCCTGCTCGATGGTGAAGCGGTCCTCTATCTGGAACGCGGCGGCAAAACCCTGCTGTCTTTCACGGCCGACCCTCTCAAACTTGAGGCTGCAGCCCCGCTGCTGGCGCGCATCGTGCAGGCGGGTATTGCTGAGAAAATCGTGGTGGAAAAACTCAACGATTGTGATATTCTGGCGACCCCGGAACCGCCGACTCATCGGGGAGCGTCGAAGACCGATTCTAACCGGCTGCCCGAGCATCCGGTGGTGGCGTTACGGCGCGCGCTGCTTGCGCAGGGCTTTTACACAACTCCGCGCGGTCTGCGGATGCGCCGCTCCCTCTAAAATGCCGAGGTCTTTAAGCGCAGAAAACCCCTGCATCGAGGAGAACCGAAATATTTTCGGTAACTCCCGATGTGGGGTCTCGTTGAGAAGCTCTAGCTTAGTACCCGCCGGTCATGGTGTCTGCCACGCCAACGCATATGTCGATAGCTTCATCGACGCGCATGGCGCGTGCACCCGCCGGAGTGTTACCGCGCGGGCTGCCCTGCACCACATGCCGGGCGAAGTAATCGACTAGATGCAGCCATCCGCCTAAAATCATGCGGGTGCGGTCGTTAACGGGCATTTCGGTGCGTTCGAGCATCCATTCCAAGTATTCGTCAGGAGTACTGGGAGCATCGCTTTCACTGCCGCCTTCAGCAACATGGGCGAAGTAGGAGCGCAGCTCAACACGAAGAGCCTCCACCGGGTTAGGGTGATGCTCGCTGAGCGCTTCAAGAACAGCCCGCGCTTCGCGCCGGGTTACCGCCGCCGCCAAAGACTCTTTGCCGGGGAAGTAATGGTACAGCAGTGCCCGAGTAATACCGGCCTCACGAGCGATGCTGCTCATGCAGGCTGCCACAACACCGTGCTGCGCAAAATGAGCCGCTGCGACCTGCAGGATTTGTTCTTCCCGTTGTGCCGGAGTCAGACGCTGACCGCTCTGCCGCGTCTTCTTAGCTGCTTTTTCAGAGGCTTTTTGTGCGGGTTCGGTGTGCTTAGCTTCGTTGCGTGCGTTGTGTTCCATATATCCCTCTAATCGTTCGATTTCATCGAACCTCTTTTTTTAATAGTAACGCGCTACCCCTAAGCCGCTACCTATAAAACTTAATATGAAGTTTAATGCTTATACGCTGATTTTGCCGCTCTATTAAGCCGTTCCATGCTTCACGGTAGTGAAACAAATTTTATGATTTTATTTATTTATTAGACACTTTTGTGAGGAATATTTCGCATTAACTTCACACTGTTCACATACCACCCAAAACATGAGAGGGTCGTGCCATGATGGCCGAAGTATGTGCTGTCCTCAAGGCGCGGTCCTTATACTTTCACGCAGGAAGCTAGAGGTTTCCTCCGAACAGGCCAACTCACAAAGCACGCTACAATCAACCTATGCCGCGACGAGTCAATCGCCACCTCTTCACACCACCCCTGCCCCAGCGCGCGGGCATAGACCCCGTATCGCTGACTCTGCCCGCGCATCCAGCACTGCATGAGACGACCCAGGGGCCGGATGCGCACCCCAGCACGGTATCTCAGTACCTCATCAGTCGGTTCTCACCCGAAGACCCCGCAACAATCCTCGACTGTTTTCGCCCGGCACGAGGTGCGCACCGATGACGGCACGATCCTCACCGACCAATCCCCGTATCTGCCCGGACTAAGAATCTGGTACTACCGCCCACTTCCCGAAGAACCGCCGCTGCCGGATGACCTTCCGGTTCTCTATGAAGACGAGCATCTGCTCGCCGTAGATAAGCCGCACTATCTGCCCGTTACCCCGCGCGGCGCCTATGTCGCACAGACCGCGCTCACCAAACTGCGGGTACGCGAGAATAATCCTCTGCTCACGCCCGTTCACCGGCTGGACCGTCCCCACCGCGGGGATCTTACTCTTCGCCAAAACCCGAGACGCGCGCGGCCCCTTCCAAACGATGTTTCAGAACCGGCAGGTCACCAAAACCTACCTTGCTATCGCCCCGGCGCCGAGCGAAGACCTGCGTGAGAGCATGCTGGGCGAAGGCGTGCAGGTGCGCAGCCGCATCGACAAGGATCGCAATATTCTACAGGTGCGGCAGTACTCGGCCCGCGAATGCGAGCGCGCAGGACTTACCATGAACGCGGAAACTCTGGTGCGCATCCGAGAAATCTATCAAGCACCGCAAAGTGTTCCTCTCAAATCTGGCGCACAAAACCCGTATCTGACCCTATCCGGCGCCCGGCGAAGAAATCGCCCTCTACGAACTCACTCCGCACACCGGCAAAATGCACCAGCTGCGGGCGCACTTGAACCTGCTCGGAACCCCCATCTTCGGCGACGTTCTCTACCCGCAGGTTCTGCCAACAGCACCAAACGATGCGTCTGTGCCGCTGCAGCTTCTAGCGCATCGTCTTGACTGTGTACACCCCTTCACGGGCAAACCGCTCACCCTGTACAGCGCACGCACGCTTTCTCTCGCACCGCGAAATGTGGCACGACCCAAGCACCAATAATGCGATAATGTGGTAGCACCTCGCCTCTCGTGGCAGTATCGTAGGTAGCTTTCATAAGCAAGGAAGAAAGAACGTGACCTCCAACCACCCTTCTGAAACAGTCCCCAGCACCGAGCATGCGCAACGCGCCTCGCGTGCCGCCGACTCTATCCTCAGTCGATACACCCGCCGCGTTTTTGGCGTACCCGGAACCCTACTCGGGGCAGTGCAGATGCCCGAATCGCGTGGTCTAGGAGCACGGTTTGCCGAATGGCATTACTGGTGGCAGGCGCACCTACTCGACTGCATTATAGATGCGGGCGAACGTGCCGTCCGTGAAGGCGACACCGAACAAGCCCAGAACATGCTCGCCACCGCCAGGAGCGTGGTACGCGGTATCCATACCCGCAATCTGGGATTTGCAAACGACTTCTATGACGATATGGCATGGTTGGCGCTCGCCGTGGGGCGGCTCAATAGGCTTAGTAAAACAATAACCGGCGCCTCGGACGTTACGGCGCAGGATGCCGGATCGGTACTCTTTGAAAGGCTTAACACCGGCCTTCATTCCTGCGGCGGCATGAGCTGGTCCAAAGGCAAACGAGACTTCTGCAATACCCCGGCAACCGCTCCCGCAGCCCTTGCTTTTGCGCGCATCGGGCAGATAAAAACCGCGCAGAATCTTATGTCCTGGCTCAACGACGTTCTTTGGGACGGCGACCGTATGCTCTACTTCGACGGCGCTAACCTGCGCCCGCAGGATGTGATGGTTGATGACATTACCGGCCGCCGCGATGTTCCCCTCGACGTAGAACGCAATATCTACACCTACAATCAGGGCACAACCCTAGCGGTGCTTCTGGCGCTTGCGGAATCCTCGGAGATTTCAGACGAACGCCGTGAAGAATACCTGCTGCGCGCCGAACGCCTGATCGTCGGGATCGTCAAAAACCTCAGCGAAGATTTCGAGTTCTCAGACGGTTCACATCATCTCGTACTTCACTCCGGTGACAACGGCGACGGTGCGCTCTTCACCGGTATTCTGGTGCGTTACCTAGCGCAGGCCGCAATGTCCACCATGCTCAGCCCGGAGGCACGATCCCTAGCGAGCGCCCTTGTATACGGCAGCGCCCGCGCTGTGTGGGAGGGGCGCCGCGAATTCGACCCCACCCTGCCGCTGAATGAACCTGGTATTGACCCGAACGAAATTCGTGACCGGGTGATCGCCATTTTCTCGCCGAAGTTCACCGTATCCGCGCGCGATGCGCTCGCCGCAGGTAAGCCCGTGGAACTATCCGGTCAGCTTCAGGCGTGGATGACTCTGGAGGCCGCCGCCCGCCTGAGCGCGGAAGACTAAGTCTTTTTCCGGTCTCTGGTGGGGTGCGCCGCTTATCAGGCCCGTCCCGTCATGCCCCTACACACGAGGTGAGACGGCGCGGGTCTGCAGATGCTCTGACGTGCCGCGCCTGTATAATAGCCGTGCGCATCCTCCCCGGAGTAAGCGCATTTTCCCCTAGTCGTACCCGTATATTTCAAAGGCACAGATGAACAACGAGTTCCCCCACCCCGACTTCGGTTTTACCGTCACGAGCCGCCTTGCCGAGACCGCATCCCCGTCTGCCGAGCGTGTTGAGGCTAACGGCGGGCAGTTTTTGGGGCGCACAGGTGTGATCCGCACCCCGCACGGCGATATTGAGACTCCCGCCTTTACGCCCGTGGGTACGAAGGCGACCGTGAAGGCGGTGCTTCCCGAAGCGATGAAGGAACTCGGGGCGCAGGCGCTTTTGGCGAACGCCTACCATCTGTATCTGCAGCCCGGTCCCGAGATTCTAGATGCCGCTGGCGGGCTGGGGCGGTTTATGAACTGGGACGGGCCAACCTTCACCGACTCCGGCGGGTTCCAGGTGATGAGCCTGGGTTCGGGGTTCAAAAAGGTGATTGACATGGGAACCGTTGCCGATGCGAAGGGCGCTGACGGGCGCCCGATTGGTGACGACGATGTGGCTCACGGCAAAGAGCGCCTGGCGCATATTGATGATGACGGCGTGAATTTTAAAGTCCCATATCAACGGGTCTATTCACCGTTTCACCCCCGAAGTTTCAATGCAGGTGCAGCATCAGATCGGGGCAGATATCATGTTTGCCTTCGACGAGCTGACTACTCTGTACAATTCCCGCGGGATACCAGGAAGAGGCGCTGGAACGCACCCGCCTGTGGGCGCTGCGCTGCATTGCGGAGCATGAACGGCTCACGGATGAGCGCACGGGCAAACCTTACCAGGCACTTTTTGGGGTGATTCAGGGCGCGCAGTATGAGGATTTACGCCGCAAAGCCTGCCGCGATTTAGGTGATATGCCTTTCGATGGGTTCGGTATCGGGGGTGCCCTCGAAAAGGAGAACCTGGGCACCATTGTGCGCTGGTGCGCCGAAGAACTCCCGGAGGCTAAGCCCCGCCACCTGCTGGGTATTTCGGAACCGGACGATATTTTTGTGGGGCTGGAAAACGGCGTGGATACCTTCGACTGTGTCTCGCCCACCCGCGTGGCGCGTAACGCGGCGCTCTACTCCCCCACCGGGCGTTTTAACGTGACGAATGCCCGGTTCAAGGCAGATTTCTCGCCCATCTATGAGGGGTGCGACTGCTATACGTGCGCACACTATACGCGCGCCTATCTGCGGCACCTGTTCAAGGCGGATGAGCGGCTGGCGGCAACCCTCGCTTCCATTCACAATGAGCGGTTTATCGTGCGCATGGTCGATGATGCGCGCACCGCGATCGCCGACGGCACCTACTTTGAGTACCGTGACGAATTCCTCGGTAACTATTACTCTGGTAAGAAGCCCTAAATCAACAACCGTCACGGAGTGTACGATGAGCATCACTAAGGTTCCCGACGAAGAACTTCTCATCTTCGACCATGAGATTGCCGCCCCCGTCGAGCAGTTTTCGGGGCGTTTCTGAACCCGAATCTGCTGCATCGCTGGTATGGTCCGACGGGGTGGCGTACCCGTGCCGAAGATATTGTGCTGGAACCTTATGTCGGCGGCATGCAGCGGCTATCGATGATTAACGAGCTTGATGCCTCAGTATCATGCGTCCTGCAGAGTCGGTTTCTCGCTATTGATCCGCTCAAGGAGCTCGAATACGCTGAACAGCTTCCGGACCATTTAGGGAACCCCGGAGGCGTGGTTGTCTATCAGCGATTCCGCTTTTTCCCCGAGACGGTTATTACTCCCGATGGCGTGGGCGAAGGTACGCGCATCACCGTGGAGATCGGCCCCATGCCAGTCTCGGTACACGAGGAGGTACGCGCCAGCTGGCGGTCTACCTTCGCGCGGCTGGATGCTCTGCTCAAAGAGGATGCGGCATAGGCTCAGGCAGCCTTGAGACTTTTGCCGCAGGGAAAGCACCGTAACTAGCCGTCAAATGACCTCGCATAATACGGGTGGGGAGCGGACAGTTCTGTTATAAGAAACTGTCCGCTCCCCACCCGTGTTTTATGAACATTGGCGAAGCATTAATCTTCGGACTGATATTCCGGGTTCTCCGGGTCGAGTTCGTTATAGGCACGCATGGCAGCCTCTGGGTCGTCCAGACGCGCCGTGATCTTGATATTATGCCCTTCCACAACGCATTCGGGTGCACCGCGATCGGGGGTATAGTCCAAGAACGGACGCCAGTAGCAGGTGGCATCCTGAATGCGCATAACCCAGTGCTGGGTTTGGTTATCGGGCGTGGGGGTGCTGTTGATGTACTGGGTCATGATCGACATGGCGTAATCGCAATCCACCACGCCATCAACCACACGTAACTGTGCGTTGCTGCCCCGCAGGTGGCCCTGCTGGCTAATGGATCCGCAGCTCTCCCCTGCACGGCGCACGTTCGTGGGATTACCCGCGTTCGGGTCAGCCGATGCGGTGGTGACCGTACCCGTCTTGACCGCTCCCGGGGAAGTCCACACCTGGGCGGAATTCGAGGGGTTCGGGGTGCTGCTTGCAGCTTGCGGAAGGCTGCATGGTGGAGTCATCATTGACCACCGGAGTGCGCTCAGGCATAACAGGTTTCGCGCTCGCGCTCGGGGTTGCCGATGCGCTACGGCTTGCAGAGCTGCTTTGATGCGGGGAGGAGGCGCTGGCAGTGTTCTGCGCGTTCGTATCGCCGCCGCCCGAGCAGGCGGTCAGCGCCAGCAGGCAGGCGGCACCAAGAGTCACGAAAGAACGAGTTTTCATAGAGATCTCCTCAACAGTGGGGACATAGTTTCATTGTACAACCGTGCAGGAATTCTCAAGATCTTCATGAAGGTTGCACCACTTCCCCGCGGCGACTCTGCTATGCCTCGCTTGCCGTTCCATCCCTTCGGCTTCATGCCTTCTGCATCAGCATCATGATTTATTCCACGTAAAAAGGCTCTTGATGCGAATAAAGCGTTGAAAATCCCGCTCCATTCGTATCAAGAGCCTTTTAATGGCGTACCCCAAGCAATTATCCAGAGAGGTTCGGAGAGTTATCCCTCTGACTATGACAACAGCTGATCGAGGATGCCCGGAAGGTCATAATCTGTATGAGCGTTATTAAAGGTCGTCTCTTTCTTGTCGATTTTCATCGGCTGGGTGTTAAACCCTTCCCTCGCATACCAGTCGTGACCGGCTGTAGCCGTGTTGAGAGCGTCCCACCATTCCGGTGTAGTAGCGCCTAGAGTATCTTTTTCGTTCACCCACCAGAACATGGGCTGCGATTTAATGTTCTGCGGTGCCTGAGTCTCCATGCGCCCGTTCTTTCCACCGCCACCGCCAACCATGATGGAACCACCGCCGGAACGCCAGGTTCCCTGCTGATCGGCATCAAGCTCATAGGTGATGAATTCGGCGCCCGCCCGAGTATCCCATAAGCCACACTTGCGACTCATCTATATCTGAATCGGCGATAAACTCCTGGGCAAAAGCTGCGGAAGTAGTCGCCGTTCCCATCAGCGTTTTCCCACCAAGTGGCGTAATCATTTGCTTTATTTGGGTCGAATTCATCGGGCGTATCCACAGAGACAAAGACCTTGTTGTGTTTCTGAGCTGCATTCGCCATACCTTGCATGGTGTCACCTTTAGGGTTGTAGAAGAAAGAACTATCTACGTCGTCCCGGTTATAGTCACCATCGAAGTAAAACACCACGCCCACGGGCTGTGACCAGTCGATATTATCGGCGTAAACGTGGTACTGCGAACTCACATTTTGGGGCGAAGTATAGGTCAGATTAGTTCCCGATTGCACCTCTGCCTGGGCGGGGGCTGCCATGACCGAGCCAATCAGGGCAGGAACTGCGAGCGCAGTTAGGGCTGCAGTACGCATCTTTTTCGTAGACATAAGTACTCCTCAATTTTTATAACGATAGTTTTTCATAGTGTGTTGAGGAATATAATGCTTTCCGTCTTTTGATACAGAGTGCATACGAGGAACACTATCATTAAAGTTTTTATAGTGATATGAAATATAATTAGCCTTATTTTCTTTCACGAGCCGTACACATGGTTCTCTAAGTGCTTTCTGGATATTCTAGCGTTCGCACTAAGCCATATACTATTCTCAAAATTTACATACCCTGCTATCCTTTTAAACTTTGAGAAAACTATAAAATATTATTCATATATACTAAAAAGGTTCTTAGTGTGAACAACGCGGAATATCTAGCGTTGTGTTCACACCAAGAACCTTTTTCTGCGGTCTCAAAACAGAGAAAAGCTACTGCGTGAAGCTGTGTTTCTCCCGAACAAATAACAGGCTATTTATCAAAGGGCTTTCCAACAGTATTAGTAGCGATACCTTCAAAGAACCCCTCCATCTGCCAGGCACCATCAAGATACCTCGCCTTAAGGGTTCCATCGGAGTAAACAATCTTTCCCCAACCATCGGTATTCTCAGGAATTTCATGCACTTCTCCGTTACGCACGTAGAAGTCTCCATGAAACATTTGTAATCGATAAGGCCAGGAATATTCTTCACCCTTTTTCTCGGGGTGATCGGATCCTAGCCTATATATGAAGCTACCTGACTCTTCCCAATACTTACCCTCACGCGTTTCTTCCAAAAGAGCAATACTTTTAAAAAGCTTCTGATCGCCCTCAGTCATTCCAGACTGCTTAATATACGTATCGTCACCCGTTTTCATGGCATAACTTATTCCAGCCGATGCATATGCCCAGCTATAGTACAGCCCAAGTTCAGAGTTCTCACTCATTTCTTGAGGCCTTTTAGGATGCGACCACCCATAGCCCGGCTTTTCGCGCGTGGAATACATATAGCCCTCGCCCGTATGCTCCATATCCGCGTTGTTAAGCTCCACATTAAATCCTCGCTGGAAGCTATTCAGCCTGCTTGGGCTAGCGCTGGGCGAAGCGCTTGATGGAGTTTCTGATGACGACGAAGACGTGGAACTCGCGGATGAAGAGCTTGCGAGAGGCGAAGCAGAGCTTTCGGTATTTGACGTATTCCCACCACATGCACTCATCAAGACAGCCCCAGCACCAGAACCAAGGAACAGGAGCGCGGTACGACGATTAACAGCTAAAGATAACATTGCTTAACCCCTCTCTAGGTGTATTCAGTGAGAAACTAGACATATGTAAAGTATCATAGGTCACATATATCTGGTCGGATTGCCTCAGACTCTGCACTGTGACCTTAACTACTCCTTATGCTTACCCTCACCCTAAACGCTCTCTGCCTACCGACTCCTCTTCTAGCCGTATCTAAGCGTGATGGATGCGCCCCGTGCGGTTACGCGCCAGCGCATACAGCAGCAGGTTCACCACCGCCGCACCGGTTGCCGTCGCGCCGCCGATCATGACAATAGTGCGCGCATCCCCCAGTATTCCCGGCGTACCGAGTAGGTCACCCACAAGCACCATCGAACTAAACAGCGAGCCGATAAGAGCCCAGCACTGCCCCTGACGATGCTCGGGCACCTGCGTATACACCATGTCACGAATACCCATATTGTGGATCGAGTTGAAGAACCCGCCTACCAGAAACCCAGCTCCCACAATCCAAGGATTCGCCACCAGCCCTTCCAGCAGAATCGCGGCGCCAATAAAGAATCCACCCCACAAAATCGCGTTCACCAGCTGCGGCTTGTACCATCCGCGCCCATAGAAAACGCTAGCGATGAGCGCCCCGACAGCCCACATCGCCAACACGAGCGAATACTCGAATGCAGTGTTCGTGATGGATTGCAGGTAGAACACCCCGGCGATGCCTTCCATCGTGGTGGAAGCAACCACGACCGCCATCACAGGTAAGAAAATCACGAGGGCGCGAGCGCTGGAAATAGCCGAGAATCCTAGGAAAATATCTTTCAAACTATCGCGTTTAATCGCATCGGAAAGTTCGCGACCGCGCCGTGCTGGCACGTTAAACCAGGCGATGACTGCTGCAATCAGCAAGAGCGCCGAAGAGCCTACTATAGTGGCGGTCATGTTCCAGGTAGCGAAGAAGGCGCCCACAGGCGGGGCTACGATCGAGCAGAACGAACCGATTCCCACAATAGAGGCGGATGCGCTCGACGGGGTCATACCCGGCGCCTTCGGCAGTAGTTTGAATTCGGCGGCGTTAGTGAGATTTCCGGCGGCTCCATTGAGCACGCTCATGGCAATGATGGTGACCGGATGCGGGAAAAACGCGATGACCGCTACGCAGAGCGAGGATACGACCAGGGAGCCAGACCAGCAGGCCCGACCCCGAAAAACGATCGGCAACCCAGCCCGTAAAAGGACCGAAGAGTATGCCGGTGAAGAACCCGCCGACGGCCATGACGGTGAGCCACCAGGGCTCGGCAATGCGCGAGATATAAACGATGAGGATCAACCCGAAGGATGCGTCCGCGAATCCATCGATCAGGGTGATGAGAAGAAGGGGAGTTTTGAAGTATTGAGTTAGTTTTTTCATGCTTTCGTTTCGGTTCAGAGGGATAGTTGCCTATGCCTCTGCGCCGCCGAATATCACCTGCTGCACGATACACACCTCCTCACGTGGTATTTTGCCTTGCGCCCTCGCAGGTAAACCGCCGGGCATGTTTTTCTGAATCACATTGTATGCGATAGGGCAACCAGAGACTACCGGACTTCGCTCCCCAACCGCACATACCGCGAGCAGATAGCGCTCGGTTATTTTTTCGTCAAAATACTATCTGCTCGCGGTCAAAGTGCTACGGCATATACTGTGTCAAAAGCTCCCGCTGTTCGGGGGTGAGGCGAGAGAGGCGGGCGGCAGGTGCATCCCAAAAAGCCAGCACGGTAAAGGCACGCACGCATTCGGAATGATCCAACGGAGAATAGATACTATAGCCCACTCGCACCGAGGCGGCACTCACCTTTTCGATACGCACATTTACCTCCAGCGGCTCGCCCGTATAGGGAAGCTGCCCCAGATAACGCACCCCGTGTTCGGCGATCAGAGCCTGCACTCCATCGGGCATGGTTTCAAAAAGCGGGATGGGCGGTGCGGGCAAATTCTGCGGTTTCTGCCCTGAAGACGGTGGCGGTCCGAAGACGGCGATGCGTGCCTCTTCGAGAAGGCTCAGTATTGCAACGTTATTGACGTGCCCGTAGGCATCCATATCACCCCAGCGCGGCGGCACCTGCACGGTCAGACCGGATTCGCCGGTTATCGAAGTTGCTGGGTTTGCAGTGGATTGATGTGCGTTCATACTCTTAACTCTACCTTGTGCATTTTTATGCATAAATACGTATATGGGTAAAGTTTTATGGTCATATCTTCACCAGCAGACAGCCATCCTGGGTTCATACAGCATGTAGCAAGAAAATCTCGCTAGAACGCCATCTAATATCACCAAGACATCTTAAATAGCCTTAAATATGATGTTCCCCGGAAGCATCACCGCCTCCGGGGAACACCCAACACACAGACATTTGAACGCATACAAGATCATACGGTTCACCAATAACTATAGACCCTCTTGTAAGCCTATGATGCATTATTGCGGGTTTGTTACAGAAAAACTTTTTGTGAATTTCGCGGTCTTTCGAGAATACCCACAAAACCTTCAAGTGCTACATGATAGATAAAATCATCATTACTTGAAGTTCCCCCTGCAAATTATTATGGTGATGGCTGCGGCAGAGCACTCATCACCCCGCACTTCAGCGACGAAACCCAGCATGCGCCGCATCAGCAAAGCGCTCTAGCGACCGAATTCGGAGGCTGTCTTCAACGCCTCCTCTTCCTCCTCTAAGGCTGTGGCGTGCTCAGCGGAAGCCTGCTGTGCTTCGGCAAACGCATCCTCATCAACCGTGAGTGTATGTTTCACACGCGCAAAGTACACAATCGTCAGAACCAGGAAGTACCCCACACCCACAATCGCGGGAATGAGCGAACCACGCACCATAAACAGGGCAACCCACACGGCGAAAAGCACCATGATGCCCACGCCCGCCGTAACGCGCCCGCCCCACAGGCGGAATGCCGAGCTTTTGCCCTCAACCCGCCGGTACACAATGTACGCGAGCAGAATCAGCACCCACACGGTGAGCGCACACACCATAATCAGGAAGATCATGGAGAGGAATGCTTCTTGCGGGCTGAACAGCGCCAGCAGAATAGCGATAACAACGCCGCTGGTGGAAACCCATACGGCACGCGAAGGCACCCCGGAGGCGTTCACCGCAGCCAGCGCGCGAGGCGCCATACGGTCGGTCGCCAGCGAGTGCATCAGGCGGGCACCGGCATACAGGTTAGCGTTTGCCGAGGACAGCGCCGCAATAAGCACCACAAAGTTCACGAAATGCGCCGCGCCCGTAATGCCCAACTGATCGAAAAACCAGAACAAACGGGGAGGTTTCGACCTTCTCGCCCAGCTCGCCCGCCGAACGCCACGGAATAATCGACACCACAATAAACAGCGCCAGCACATAGAACGTTGCCAAACGAATCATCATAGCCTTCGCACTGGAACGCACCGATCGGGCAGGATCCTTGGCTTCTGCAGCGGAGATAGAAATCATCTCAATACCGCCGAATGAAAACATCACGACCGCCAGTGAAAGCCAGACCGAGCCGAACCCGTGAGGCATGAACCCGCCATCATTGACAAGATTAGCGGTGCCGACCGCCGCATGTGAGGGCACTCCGAAGAATACCAGGCACAGACCCACCAGAATAAAGGCGATCACCGAAATAACTTTGATGGACGAGAGGAAAAATTCGAGCGCACCAAAAGATTTCACGCTCGTGATGTTCAGAATAATAATTGCGACACCGAATACCGCAATGCCCGCCCACAGGGGCAGCTGCGGCCACCAATAATTCAGGTAGGTGGCCACGGAAACCAGCTCCACGCCGGTAATGACCACGGTCGCCGTCCAGTAAGCCACCCGCGTCAGAAAACCGGCGTACGGGCCAAGGTACCTGGTGGCGATGGCGCCGAAACCGCCTCGCACTGGATAACGCACCGCCATCTCGCCAGTGGCCGCGCCTATGACGGAGGCGAGCGCCGAGCCGATAGCATACGCAAGAATAACGGCTGGTCCGGCCATAGCGATTGCCCGCCCGGACCCCAGGAATAGGCCGGTGCCAAGCGCCGAGCCCATAACGATCATGGTCATCTGTCCGTGCGAGAGGGAACGCTTGAGTTCGGCGCGGGCGGATTTATTGCGTGGTGCTCCGCCAGCTGGATGCGCAGCGCCGCTTCTATGCCTCTTAGCAGGTTGAGGGGTGTGGCCGTCGGTCATGTTTAGCCTTCTTCGGGTTCTGAGTGCCTGGACTGTGATGTTGTGAAAATGTCAAAGAATGAGTGTGTTTCTAGGGTAGTACATCGCCCGTATTAACCGCGAGCAGATAGTATTTTGACGAGAAGATAGCGCTATCTTCTCGTCAAAATACTATCTGCTCGCGGTATAGCAACAGACTATGCGTCTTCCTTCTGTTGTTCGGCAAGCGCCTCAAGATCGGCACGCGGGAAACCGCCGCGTTTTCTTCGCCAACGCCACGTAGAAAACGGAGATAATGGCGAAGAACACCACGCCCGCCTGCACGGATACTACGGCGCTCGAATCGGGAAGCATGAAAAGGGCGACCAGCGTGGCAAGCACCCCGGCAAGCCCTACACCCGCCGTAATGCGCCCACCCCAGACAGTGAATCCTGAGGAGTTCCCCTGGTGCTTCTTGTATGCCTGATAGGTCAGCAGAATCATAATCCACACCACCAGAACGCATAGGGTGACCAGGGCCATCAGCAACTCGAAAATATTACTGATTTCTGCCACCGCCATGACAGATGCGATCACCACACCCAGGAAAGAGAGCATAAGCGCGGTGACGGGCACGCCGTTATGGTTCGTGGTGCCCGCAAACGTGGGTGCCATTTTATCGCCCGCAAGCGCGTGGAGCAGGCGGGTTGCCGCATACAGCGAGGCGTTCGCGCCCGAAAGCGCGGCGATCAGAATCACGAAGTTGGTAATATCTGCCGCATAAGGAATGCCCAGTTCAGAGAACACCATCACGAAGGGCGATTGGCTGAGGTCTTTGCCGGTCTGCGCCGCCTGCTGCCAGGGCATCAGGCACAGAATAATCAACATCGAGAGCACGTAGAAACTGGAGAGCCGCCAGATCATGGCCTTGACGCTAGTGCGTACCGAACGTGCCGGGTTCTGCGCCTCTGCGGCGGAAATGGAAAGCATCTCAACACCGCCGAAAGAGAACATCACAATTGCCATCGAAACCCAGACGGCGCCGAGTCCGTTGGGAAGCAGCCCACCGTCGTTCACGAGGTTTGCGGTACCCACCGCAGTGTGTCCGGGCAGGCCAACGAACACAAGAAGCAGCCCCAGCACAATAAAGACGATAACCGCAATTACTTTAATGGAAGAGAGGAAAAATTCGAGGGCGCCGAAGGATTTAACGCTCACCAGGTTCAGGATGAGAATCAGGATGCCGGAGGCTGCCACCGTCACCCACAGCGGAATTGCGGGGAACCAATACGAGAAATATTTGCCAACCGCCACGAGTTCGGCGCCGGTCAGCGGCACGGTAGTTGCCCAATACGCCCAACGGCCAATATACCCGGCGTAGGGGCTGAGGTATCTGGTTGCGATAGTGCCGAACCCGCCGGGAACGGGGTGGCGAACCGCCATTCGCCCGCGCACGCCGCGATAATAGCGGCGATCATGGAGCCAACAGCGTAGGCGATGATAGCACCGGGTCCCGCAATTTTGATGGCGGAACCAGAGCCCAGAAAGAGGCCGGTCCCCAGGGCGAGACCCATCGCAATCATAGTCATTTGACCGTGCGAGAGGGAACGTTTCAGTTCGCCGTTTTCTGCCGGTGCCGTCTTAGGTGCTGAGGCGTCCTGTGCTTTACTCATCAGGTGGTGCTTTCCATTTTTTCGTTCATCGGTTGGGCGCCTGCCCTCGTATGTCGCGTCGAAACCGAGCGCGGCTCGGTACCCGGTCTGCAGCAAATGTGGCAAAGGCGTATCGAATAACTATCCCGCGTCGAGCATCATCTATGCAACTTTTTGCATGGGTTTGTGCGTGGCGAAACAGATTTTCCCTATGATTCTCAGAGTTTGGTTATTTTTGGGTGTTCCACGACGTAATGCAAATTTGTGCATAGGATGCGCCACCCACCGCACAAGGATACAGCGCCACAAACATTAATGGCGAGAAGCAGACAACCCATCTGCTTCTCGCCACATCATCAATTTTTCACGGCGGTGTGCGGCATCAGCCTAACCGTCGTACTCGATTTCGTGCCGTTTGAACCAGCCAATCACCGGGTAACTGATAGGCATGAGCACAATCTCAACCAGGCACTTATACACATACCCGACCAGGGTGTAGCTGATGAATTGATCCAAGCTAGTAATCCCCAGAATAGGCGAAGCAATCGCACAGAAAATAATGGTATCTGCCAGTTCGCCCACGAGGGTTGAAGCGATCATACGCGCCCACATGAACCGCCCGGAGGTGGCCTTCTTCATGGCAACCATCACCCATGCGTTCAGAAGCTGACCCGTCAAATACCCCAGCAGCGACCCGGCAAAAATCTGCCATACGGGACCGAGAATAATGGCGAACGCCTCTTGATTCTCATAGTAGCTGGCGGGCGGCAGGGCAACAGTCAGCAGGAAGCATCCGGCAGCAAACGCCGCCGCCACAAACGAGGCGATAATAGCCCGGCGAGCGCGCTTAAAACCCGTACACCTCAGAGAGCACATCGCCGAGTACATAGGCCAGCGGGTACAGGAAGAAACCGCCATCACTGGGGATAAAAGTTGCCATTCGTGAACGGCGGGAGCTCAAATGGGAGCGGCCCAAATTCGATACCTTTTGTAGCCGCAATATTCGAAATAATCAGAATCACGCAGGATGCGCCCAGCAGCAGGTCAAAAGTAGCTGCGGCGCTTTCGCCCACGGCGGGGTCGTAATATCCTGCGGTGCCTTAGCGGGTGTAGACATAGTTCTCCCTGAAAGGTTTGATGTGAATGTTGTTTTTGAGATTATGCTCGTCTGCCACCCGAGCACTCACTATCTTACCCTAGTAACTCCGTTTGGGTGAGAACCTAAAAAGGCTCTTGAGGCGATAAAGCGTAGTTTCGCCGCTTTATTCGCATCACGAGCCTTTTTACGGTGCAGGCTGCCGCCTCTTAAACTAGAAATATGGGTCACCAAGAACCTGCTCGCTCATCCGTGCGCCGCACAACCGCGCACATCCCGCGTTTGCCCCGAAGCATTTCGGCGGCGATGCGCGGTGCCCGCCGCGCCGGTTCGGTTCTGGAGCCCCTGCTCGTTTCCTCCAGCGAACTCATCGGGTACCTCCCCTATCGTGCCTACGGACGAACCCTGCACTATCGGGTCGATAACGCACACTATCTTGAGGCTGCCCAGACCGAGCCGCCCGGAATTCTTTTCTTCTTCGACGGCGATTACCTGCTTCGTTCCAACAGCAGGCTGCTCAGCCGCACCTCCAGTTTGCGCCGCGACCTCGCCGATATTGCCCGCGAACATCGTATGCTGTGCGTGCCCGTGCTGGCACCAGGGACCCTTGAAGCACCTGTTTTCAATGACCCCACAACCACCTGGTGGGTGCGTGCCCGCAGGAACGGTCGTGTTTCGTGCCCTTGCCGCCGACCTCGCCGAACGATACGGATACGATCGCACGCGCATTTGGCTTGCCGGGTATTCGGGCGGGGCGGAATTTATTACCTACGAACTGCTGTCGCATTCCAACGACTGGCTGCTGGGCGGGGGTGCTTCCATGATCGGTGGAGGCGGTTCCGACGGTATTCCGCAGCGTTTCCGTGGGCCCAGCCGCTCCCTAAACGGGATGCTGCTCAGCTGGCATGTGGGAGACCGCGACGGCAAAGCACCGGCTTCTGCGGGCCAGATCTGGTCAGCGCAGCGTGCAGCTCATGAGGGTGAAGAGTTTTACCGGGGACGGCAGGCACGCACTATGCTGCGTATTCTGCCGAAGCAGGGGCATCGTGGGTATCCGCTGACCTCTTTGATTCGGGACGATTTGCGTGCCGCCACACGGCTGGGCTACCTCTAAGCCGGGGCTTCTAAATTTTCCGAGCACAGTATTTTCATTCCTAGTCAGGGCGTGATGCGCTCGTTGAGAAATATCTCAAGTTTTTCGGTAATTTTTTGTGCCACAGTCGCAATTTATTGACGTTCTGCGGTAAAGTGTCACTATGCCTCGTATTTCTGCCGCAACAAACGCCGCTCAGCGCGAAAACACCAAACGCGCTATCCTCGAATCTTTCGGGTCAGCTCCTCTACTCCCGAGGACTCCCCGGACTCACCATGACCGACGTCGCCAAAAACGCCGGTATTGGTCGCACAGCAGTCTACAATTACTTCGCTGACATGGGCGAACTCCTGGTTGCCTACGCCCTTGACGAAACCGAACGGTTCCTGCACGAACTTGATGAAGGGATCACCGGAGTCACCAACCCCATCGATCAGCTCGCCGTCTATATTCGCCTGCAGATCGAAGACCTCGCCCGCAGGCACCTTCCCCCCGGACCCGCCATGCGCTCCATGCTCTCACCCGAATCATACGCGCGCCTAGGCAAACACGTGAGCGAACTGCAAATGGTTTTGGCAAACATCCTCTCCGACGCCATCACCGAAAAATACATACCCCGAAAAACGACATTCGCGAACTCGCGATGCTCGTGCACGGTTCGCTCTCCTCAAGCGCCGGACGCGCCGAAGACGCCCCCTGACGCACAAACCCGCGAACGCCAGATTCAAAGCACCATCAGGTTCATCCAGATGGGGCTGGGCGCCCGGTTTGATGCAGACGGGAACCCCCTCAAAATCGAAGAAACTCAAGCAAACAAAAGCGAGAAAACGACCGACCTGACCGTCGCATCCTAAAGACACTCGCCCCCCCCGTCCGGCAGAAAACGAACCAGCGTTAAACGCGAAAGCCCCCGACCGCTACGTCAGGGGCTTTCTTCATCTCCACAAGTTGGCTACGGGGAGCGAAACGCGCATCCGGCTAAAAACCCGGAACCTGATCCAAATCAAGCACCCGCGCATACATCACCGCACGCCGATGCAAAGCATTGCGCAACGCCCGATGCACCCCATCCTCCAGGTACAAATCATCACGCCACTTCACCACATGCGGAAACAAATCCCCATAAAACGTGGAATCCTCCGCAAGCAGCGTCTCAAGGTCAAGCGTCTTCTGCGTCGTAATCAGCGCATCAAGACGCACCTGCTGTGGAGGCACATTACCCCAATCAGCATGCGACAAATGATGCTCAGGATACGGGCGCGAAGAACCAACCTTCTTGAAAATCATATCTACATTCTAAAATGCCGCTCCCCCAGGCCGAAAAGCCACGCCCACAACACACGGCACAACGCCACAATAAAACCCGGTCAGCACACCAAAAACAAAAATCCCCGACCTCGAAAACTCGAAGCCGGGGAAAGAGCGGAGGATGGGGGATTTGAACCCCCGAGGGCGTGAACCCAACACGCGTTCCAGGCGTGCGCCATAGGCCGCTAGGCGAATCCTCCAACAAAACACCCAAAAGGGCGAACGGATAAAACTATACAGGGAACCCAACACTAAGGCAATTCTGCCCCAACGAAAGTGCCCAATGCCACTAGGCACCCCAAGGCCCCGGCACCAAGTTCACAACCACCACAAAATCAGGTAGACTGGTACGTGCCTCTTACGTGGCGTTATCTTGGAAAACTCCCCCAGGACCGGAAGGTAGCAAGGGTATTCGAGCTATGACGGGTGCGTAAGAGGTTTTTTATATCCAAAAACATTCGCAGCAGAAACACACCGTCATAGTGCGCTCACGCGCCCGCTCCGCTCACGCTTCGCGGCTTCAACCTCAGATTTATTTCCTCGCGCGCTCGGAATCTGAGGCTTCAGCGGTTGCGTAAGAGGTTTATCGTTAAACTTCGGATGCATTACACAGTGCATCAGGCTGACAGGATTTCCCAGCTTTACAGGGACCCTGTCAGCTACGCTCGTTCCTCGCTTGCTGACATCCCTAGGCGCTTAGAAATCCTGTAGCCATGATGCACCTGCATCTCGTTTCCCTTGGGGCGGGAGGGGCAAGTGTTTCTGGGTTTCTAGGTTCTTCTAGACTTCGAGCGTTTTTCTTTCATTCGGGAGCACTTTAATTGCTCCCGAATGAAGAAAATGCTCCCGCTTTATGCTTCAAGAGACTTATCTGAGATAACCTGCCTGCCATTTCTCACAGGCGAGAATTTCGGCATAAACCATCCCACGCCGATGACGAAACCAAGCCCCAAGCGTGCATCCGTGAACTAAAATAGTGTAGAACCCCGCGTCGTCAACCAGAAGGTCACCCGTGAGCACAGCACTCTACCGCCGTTACCGCCCCGAGACCTTCGCCGAAGTCATCGGGCAAGAACACGTCACCGAACCGCTCATTACCGCACTCACCAATAACCGCGTCAATCACGCCTACCTCTTCTCAGGCCCGCGCGGATGCGGCAAAACCACCTCCGCACGAATCCTGGCACGCTGCCTCAACTGTGCCCAAGGACCAACCCCCACCCCCTGCGGCGTATGCGACTCCTGCCGCGAACTCTCCCGCGACGGCGGCGGCTCCCTCGACGTCATCGAAATGGATGCGGCATCCCACGGCGGCGTAGACCATGCCCGTGACCTGCGTGAACGTGCAACCCTCGCACCCGTGCGCGACCGCTACAAAATCTTCATCATTGACGAAGCGCATATGGTCACCCGCGAAGGGTTCAACGCCCTGCTCAAAATCGTGGAAGAACCGCCCGAGCACATCAAATTCATCTTCGCCACCACAGAGCCAAATAAGGTTCTCGGAACCATCCGCTCACGCACCCACCACTACCCGTTCCGGCTGGTACCGCCCGAAGTTCTTCTGCCCTACCTCGAAAAGCTCTGCAGCGAAGAGAACGTACCCGTCGAATCCGGTGTGCTTCAACTCGTCATCCGTGCCGGCGGCGGCTCCGTGCGCGACTCGCTCTCCATTCTTGACCAGCTTATCGCCGGTGCCAACACCGAATCCGGCATTAGCTACGACCGCGCGGTCGCCCTGCTTGGGTACACGCACGCCCAGCTTCTCGACAACGTGATTGATGCGTTTCCGCCCAGGATGCGCCCTCCCTCTTCGAGGCGGTCTCGCGGGTGGTGGCGACCGGGCAAGACCCCCGCCGTTTCGTCGAAGACCTGCTCGAACGCCTGCGCGATTTGATTGTGGTGCAGGCAGTACCGCAGAATGCCGCGCAGATTCTGCAGGGCGTTCCCACCGACCAGATAGAACGCCTCAAAACGCAGGCGCAAGCCTTCACCACGGCCCAGCTGACCGGCGCGGCGAGCACCGTAAACGAAGTGCTTAACTCTATGACCGGTGCCACCAACCCGCAGCTGCAGCTTGAACTGCTATGTGCGCGGCTGCTAGTTCCTGCGGGCAATTCGGGCGGTGCTGGCGGCGATATTACCGCCTTGACCTCTCGACTGGATGCGCTCGAACGTCGTCTTGCCGCCGGTGGTGCGGGTGCGCCTCAACGCGGGGGACGCTCGGGAAATCCCGCAGTGGGTCAGAGTACGCCTTCCGCCGCGCAGAATAACGTATCGCCCAGCGCTGGCGGTTCTGCCGAACGTCAAGCTCCCGCGCAGCATGCCGCTCCCCCGTTGGCGGCAGGCGGCGGAGCATCAAAGAAAACGGCTGGTGCCGAGGCTACGAACACATCGGCGCAGCATCGCGGCCCCGTTTTAGGGCAGAACACGAATCAGCAGGTGCCTAAGTCTGAAACGGAAGGCGAGCAAAAAGAGAAGCACCAGAATCAACAGTCTCAGGGTTCCGCGCCTCAGAACTCCGCGCCGTTGGCCTCTGCCGCAGGGAGTACAGGATCTTCCGAAGGTGCGCCTTCGGAGCCCACACCATCCCGTTCGGCTCCCTCAGAACCATCGGCCGCCGCGCAGGAAACTCCCGTCAAGCGCGTTACCGTCGCAGATGCAGAAGACCCGCTTGCCTCGGTGCGTGCCAACTGGCGTGCCGTGATTGCTCGGGTGAGTGCGCCGGGCGCATCCGAAAAACTGTTGCAGGTTGAGCCCGTGCGTCTGATCAGCGGCGAACTGTATGTGCGGGCAGATATGCCTACGCTCAAGGCGGTCGCTTCTTTTGTGCCGGAGTTGAGCGCGCGCGTGAGCGATTTTCTACGCAAGCAGGTGCGTGTGCGTGCCGAGGTTGCGCGTCCCCAAGCCCAGCCAGATGCGCGACCTGCCCAGGCACCCGCCGCGAACCAGGAATCTTCTGATCCCGCGCCGATTGCTGACGGCCCGCGTGGCGGCGTGGATGCGTGGAACCGTCACGGGCAGCCCGTCCCGTCTGGGCAAGAGGCTACATCACAGGGTACAACCAGCGTGGATGCGCCCATCACGGCCTGGGAGGTCGCGCCTATCCCGCAAGATTCCGAGGATTCCCCCCGCCGAGCTGCGCCCAAACGATGCGGCTGAGCGCCAGCCCGCCGCAGCATCACAGCCCGGTTCTTCCCCACAGGATACAGAGCAGCCTCAAGATTCCCCGTCTCAACCCGGTACATCCTCGGAGGCGCAAGCGAACTTGCCTCCCGAAACCGAGCCTGTACCCCCTGAAATACCCGAAGATAGCGGGAATACGAGGGTTCCCGAGGGCGGTTTTGGCGAGCGCGATTCCTTCGCGGCCTCGGGCAGCGGGATTCCGCAGCAGGATTCTCCGAGTCCGCACGAACAGGGCGGGGATAGCGGTAATAAAGATCCTCAGGATGCCGGTAACCATGATGAACCGGTGGACGATTCCGCGCCGGATCCGGGTCAGACGCAGGGTGAGGGCTCTTCCCCCTCAGTTTCCCTTGAGTCTGTAGATACCGCCGAGAATGCCGAGTTCAGCAATATTCCGGCACCGAGCGCATCTGCACCGCTGGCTGCGGTGAATAAGTCGGCTCGGGAGGCTGCCGCATCCGCCCCGGTCTCACCTTTACCACCCCTGGCTCAGCGGCCGGATTCAGCGGACACAAAACCCGAAGAGCCGCCCGCCGAATCCGAGCAGGAGACTGCCCCGGCACGCGGACAACGCGCGCAGCAGGAGCAGAGCGATGAAGAAGATGTCGTTTCTGATGACGACGAGAGAATTGAGAATAGCGTTCATATCGGTTTGCGCGCCATCGAAAAGGTTATTGGTGGCAAGGTGATCGACGAACGGCCACTCCATCAGATTTAGCGCGGCACAACGCGCTCACAGCACACACAGACGAGGAGAAGCATGTACGAGGGCGCAGTCCAAAATCTCATTGATGAACTTGGTCGCCTGCCGGGGGGTGGGTCCCAAGTCGGCGCAGCGCATCGCCTTCTATATTCTCAACTCTGACGCCTCAGACATGGCACGCCTGACCAACGCGATTTCGAAGGTCAAATCGAGTGTGAGCTTTTGCGAAATATGCGGCAACGTTTCGGAGACGAAGCAGTGCGTTATCTGCCGTGATGATCGGCGTGACCCGGGCCTGATTTGCGTGGTTGAGGAATCCAAGGATGTGGTGGCGATTGAGCGCACCCGTTCCTTCACTGGGCGTTACCATGTGCTGGGCGGGGCTATTAACCCGCTGGCGGGACTTGGACCCGAGCAGCTGCGCATTCGTGAGCTGGTTTCGCGCCTGGCAGATGAGCGTATTCAAGAGATTATTCTGGCGATGGACCCTAACCTTGAGGGCGAAGCTACCGCAACCTACCTTTCGCGAATGCTGGTTCCACTGGGCATTCGCCTCTCACGGCTGGCTTCCGGTCTGCCCGTTGGAGGCGACCTGGAATATGCGGACGAAATTACGCTCGGGCGCGCGCTTGAGGGGCGCCGCGTGATCAGCGAAGGCGCGGGTATCGCTCAGGGGAATGCTGCCGAAGATTTTGAGCAGGTTGTTGAAGAAGAGCAGACAGAACGTGAGCGCGCGGATGCCGAACCAAAGGCGCCGCGTAAACGCTGGAGCGGGAGCATGTTCGACGACCTTGACAATTCCCAGGGTGAGCCCGAGGACTCTTCCTCTGACAACCCCCGCGACGCGGAGAACGATAATTCTCGTGCGGATAGTTCCCCCTCACCTGGCACGCAGACCACTGTGGATGAGGCACTTATCGAGCAGGCACTCGATGATTCTGCCCATGCAGAAGCCCCGAGTTCCGAAGACTCGCCAGGTTTCTCTCAAGAGACCCATAAATCAGCGGCTCAAGCTGAGCAGATTCCGGTGGATATTACGCGCGCTGATGCCTACCGCATCCACGCACACCGGTCGGAGGATTATGAGGCGCGCATCCGCAAAATACAGGAGGGGCCCTTACGCACACCCACCCCGGAGGTTCCACCCCTGCCCGGTGCCAAATACGTTAACCCGTGGAGCTAATAAGCCCTGCCGTTCTATAAAAGCGGAATCGCAGCGCCCGGTTCCGCAGAGTCATCCGTAACAGTTCTTCATATTTCACGTTCTAATACACATACGTGCACAATTCCCACCGCGCGCCGCATCTGCCTACTATGTAAAGAGCCGGTAAACTAGCTGGTGGCATACTCAATACTGACCTGGAGAATTCAATGAGCCTGATCGTCCAAAAGTTCGGCGGTTCTTCCGTCGCGGATGCCGAGGGTATCAAACGCGTCGCCCAGCGCATCGTGGACACCCAAAAAGCGGGCAATGATGTGGTCGTGGTCGTCTCCGCGATGGGCGACACCACCGATGAACTACTCGACCTTGCCGCTGAAGTAACCGCTACCGTTACCCCCTCGCGCGAGCTCGATATGCTCCTGACTGCGGGCGAGCGCATCTCGACGGCTATTCTGTCGATGGCGGTCAATGATCTAGGCGCGAAGGCGCAGTCTTTCACGGGTTCCCAGGCGGGCATGATTACTGACGGCGTGCATGGCGCGGCGCGGCTTGTGGAGGTCAATCCAGACCGTATTCGCCGCTCTGTTGAGGCCGGAAACATTGCGATTGTGGCGGGGTTCCAGGGTGTTAACCGCCAGAGCGGTGACATTACGACCCTCGGTCGCGGCGGTTCAGATACTACGGCGGTCGCTCTTGCGGCGGCGCTTCATGCGGATGTGTGCGAGATTTATTCGGATGTGGACGGCGTGTTCACGGCCGACCCGCGCATCGTATCAGCCGCGCATAAGCTCAATACTGTCACAAGTGAAGAAATGCTTGAGATGGCGGCGAATGGCGCAAAGATTCTGCATCTGCGCAGCGTGGAGTACGCCCGCCGTTTCAATCTGAAACTGCATGTGCGTTCGTCATTCTCGAATCTTGAAGGCACTCTTGTTATCCCGGAAAATTCCGCGGAACTAACCCCCACTCATGTGAAGGAGATTCCCTTGGAACAGCCCCTGATTTCTGGCGTTGCGCACGACCGTGGACAGGCAAAAATTACCGTGGTGGGCGTGCCCGATATCCCCGGTTCTGCCGCTAAGGTTTTCGGTCTGCTCAATGAGGCCAAGATTAACATCGATATGATCGTGCAGAACGTCTCGACCGACCGACCGAATGTGACCGATATTTCCTTTACGCTCAACCAGGCGCAGGGTCCGCAGGCGTTACAGGTACTTGAGAAGACCCAGGCCGAGATCGGTTTTGAAGAGGTTATTTATAACGAGGCAGTGGGTAAGCTTTCGCTTGTGGGCGCGGGCATGAAGACCAACCCGGGTGTCTCGTTTACCTTCTTTGAGGCGCTGAGCAATGCGGGCGTGAACGTCGAGATGATTTCGACCTCCGAGATTCGTATCTCGGTTATCACCGAGCTTTCAAAGCTTGATGAGGCGGTCCGCGCGGTACACACCGCCTTCGAGCTCGATGCCGAAGGCGAGGCCACCGTATACGGCGGAACAGGTCGCTAGTTTCGGGAGAATGCAGATAAGTCACTCTGTGACAGTACTTGACGGCTCGCTCTGGCGTGCTTATGCGAAGGAGCATGAGCGCCGGGCGGGTCGTTTTGCTGATCCGTTTGTGCGGCGGCGCGAGCGCGGTCAGGCGCATCCGGTCGAGGATTTCCTGTTTACGTACTACACGCTCAAGCCCGGTCAGTTCAAGCGCTGGCATCCTGGAGCTGGTGTCATTCTGCTGGATGCCGCCGAACGCACCAGCTGGAAGTTCTACCGCGCTGCAACCGAGGACGAGCTCCTTTCAGCTGGGCTCTCCCCCGACGATGCACACACCCATGCCGAACGTGGCGACGCGGTTCTCGTGGATATACCCCAATTCGTGGACAAACGCGGCACCGCCCTCACGTTCACCCGCGAAATTCTGTCAAATACAGCCGATAAAAAAGCGTTTTTTGGATGCTTTGGTATGCACGAATGGGCGATGGCGTATAAATCAGTTCAGAACAATATTCGTCACGACTACCTGGATTTGCGTTTGGGGGCTGAAGGCACTGACCGGGTGGTTGAGTCGCACCGCATCCGCTGCTCGCATTTCGATGCGTTCCGGTTTTTCATGCCTCAGGCGGCACCCATGAACGAGCTGCAGCCCACCCGTGAAGCACAGCGCACTCTGGAGCAGCCCGCTTGCCTGCACGCCAATATGGACGTCTATAAGTGGGCGTACAAGCTGATCCCGCTCATCGATTCGGCGCTCGTGATGGACTGTTTTGAGCTTGCCTGGGATGCGCGTGAACTCGATATGCGCGCCGCACCGTACGACCTTCTCGAGTGGGGCTATGAGCCTATTAAGGTAGAGACCCCCGAGGGTAAAGCCGAGTATGTGCGGTATCAACGCGAGCTTTCGGAGCGTTCGGTAACGCTGCGCCGTCGCGTCTTGAGCCGGGTTGAGGGCGCTCTCGATCGCGCCGCCGTAGCTTAAACTAATTTCTCCCCCGCCGGAAAACGAGGGAGAAATACTTGTGGTTGAGTTTATCTATCGCGATAGCCTGTCTTTTTCGTCCCGAGGAGCATCTTCGAGCTTTTCTGAAGTGCCAAACTTTTCAAGCTCGCATGTATTCGGTGAATATTTTCAGCGATCGTTATTTACTTAGTGGTGATTGTCCTGCACGGCTTGTGCGGTGACTCAGCGCGGTGCATCACCGCCCACCCCGGAAATGATGGCTCATTCCGCTCGGTGGAACGGAGTGAATTAACATAGCCGCGCGCTATGCCTCTTCAAGCCACGGTGGTTATGCGGTTGATGCAGCTCAGGGTTTGCCCGTTTTGTTTTCTGCCAGTGGTGATGGCAGGAGTGCGATGAGGCGCCATTGGAAAACTGGCGCGACATCATACACGCTCTTAGAGAATTTGTAATCATGCATTCCCTGTGAACATAATCACTTTAAACAAAATGTGAGCAAAATGAATCGTTGATGTCACTTTTCTGGAGCAAAAGTTTACAACGGAAATATACTATACAGCATGCGAGATTGGTTTTTATAATTTACATGTAAATAGTTTATGTGAAGTCAGCAACTTTGAGATTAGTTTACCACTCAAGCATACTTTAAACATTGACACGACGCTTGAGAACTAGCTGAGGCGCGCATCCTGATATGCGTAATCTTCAAAATTATTCTTTAATCCGCAGTTTTGAAACATCACCTGCTAAAGACTTCAAAATTCCGATGTTCGCTCACAGAGAACGATTTTTGAGAAGAATTATTACGCTTTTCCTACAAGGAGTTTTGATTCCACACTTTCTTCTTGGTAAGGCATAGCTCACCATGGGTATCTTCATATTTATGCGCATCTAGTTTCACGTTCCCGTACCCGCCGCTCTTTCACTGATACTGCGGTCAAAATTCGCTCGCCGAGCGGGCGTCAAGAAGCGTGCTTGCGGTAACATTAAGACGGCTCAATCAGAACTCATGCACCCAAGGAGTGCCCGCACATGGCCCGTATTGTTGTTGATGTTATGCTCAAGCCCGAAATTCTTGACCCGCAGGGTAAAGCTATCGCTCACGAGCTGCCCCGTATCGGTCTAAATTCCTTCACCGACGTTCGCCAAGGCAAAGCGTTTTGAGCTGACCGTCGAAGGCGAAGCTACCGAAGAACATCTTGCGCAGGCACGCCAAGCGGCAGAAGAGCTACTCTCAAATCCCCGTCATCGAAGACGTTGTGAACGTCTCGGTTCTGGAGGACTAAGAGCATGGCAGAATCACTCGCAGCACACGAAGTTCCCCTTGTTGGCGACTTCAGCGTCTCGGCACCCAACCCCGACTTTGCTGATGCGCGCATCGGCGTTATTACTTTCCCCGGCACCCTCGATGACCGCGATGCGGCGCGTGCCGTACGGTTAGCGGGCGGAACCGTCGTCGAACTTTGGCATGACGACGAAGATCTCAAAAACGTTGATGCCGTCATCATTCCCGGCGGTTTCTCCTACGGCGACTATCTGCGTGCAGGCGCTATCGCGGCAAAAGCACCCGTCATGCATTCGGTCATCGCAGCAGCAAATGCAGCGGGAACATCGGGCTCTGCTCCCCTGCCGGTGCTGGGTATCTGCAATGGTTTTCAGATTCTCACCGAGTCGCATCTGCTCCCCGGATCCATGATTAAGAACGATCACCGCAAGTTCATTTGCCGTGACCAAACCCTGCGCATCGAAAATAACGCTACCTCGTGGACCGGATCTTACGAACCTGGGCAAGAGATTGTTGTTCCGCTTAAAAACCAGGACGGTCAATACGTGGCGGACGCCAAAACTTTAGAGGCGCTCGAAGCCGAGAATCGCGTCGTGTTCCGATACGTGGGTTTCAACCCGAACGGTTCACGCCACGATATTGCCGGTATCAGCAACGAACGCGGAAACGTCGTCGGTCTGATGCCCCACCCAGAACACGCGGTTGAGCCCGGTTTTGGTCCCTCATCCTCCGGATTCGGTGATGTTTCACTACGAGGCGGTGCCGACGGCTTGGGCGTCTTCACCTCCGTTCTTTCCAACCTGATCAACGCCCGCTAAACGCACGACGACAAGGATAGACACAAGCGATGAGCGAGAAGCAGTTTAACCTCGATACCGTCGAGCATGCGGCGGAAACCCCCGATACTGAACTCCCCTGGGCAGAGCTGGGGTTAAAGGAAAACGAGTTCGAAGACATCAAGAAGATTCTGGGCCGCCGCCCGACCGCGGCCGAGCTGGCCATGTACTCAGTCATGTGGTCCGAGCATTGCTCCTACAAATCCTCGAAAGTGCACCTGAAGCAATTCGGCGCCAAGGTTACCGATGAGATGAAGAAAGACCTGATGGTCGGCATCGGCGAGAACGCTGGCGTAACCGATATCGGCGACGGGTGGGCGGTAACCTTCAAGATCGAGTCACATAACCACCCCTCCTATGTTGAGCCTTATCAAGGTGCGGCAACCGGCGTGGGCGGTATTGTGCGTGACATTATTTCGATGGGTGCACGCCCGATCGCGGTTATGGATCCGCTGCGTTTCGGCGCTATCGACCACCCGGATACCGCCCGCGTGGTCGGCGGTGTGGTTGCGGGTATCGGCGGCTACGGCAACTCTCTGGGGCTGCCCAATATTGGCGGCGAGACCGAATTTGACGCCTGCTACCAGGCAAACCCCCTCGTCAATGCCCTGGCAGTCGGTATTATGCGCCACGAAGATATTCGCCTGGCAAACGCATCCGGCGTGGGCAATCAGGTAGTGCTCTTCGGGGCACGCACCGGCGGCGACGGTATTGGCGGCGCATCCGTACTGGCTTCAGAATCCTTTGACGATACCAAGCCCTCCAAGCGACCCGCAGTGCAGGTAGGCGATCCCTTCGCCGAGAAGGTTCTGATCGAATGCTGCCTGGAACTCTTCAAGGGTTCCGTGGTCGAAGGCATTCAGGATCTCGGCGCTGCCGGTATCTCCTGTGCAACCAGTGAGCTCGCCTCCAACGGCGAGGGCGGCATGCATGTAGACCTTACCAAAGTACTCTTGCGAGACCCCACCTTAACCCCCGGCGAAATTCTGATGTCGGAATCGCAGGAACGCATGATGGCGGTCGTTTCGCCCGAGAACGTCGAGCGTTTTGAGGCGATTATGAAGAAATGGGGCGTGGAGTACTCCTTCTTGGGAGAGGTGACCGATACCGGTCGCCTAACCATTGAATGGGACGGCCAGGTGATCGTTGATGTAGACCCGCGTACTGTGGCGCACGATGGTCCCCACCTATGAGCGCCCCTATGCGCGCCCGGCTGGTCAGGATGCACTCCAGGCAGACCATTTCACCGGCTCCGCTGCCGACGATGCACGCCCGCGCGGCGAACAGCTGGGCGAGGCTATCAAGGCGTTCATGGCGTCCCCGAATATGTGCTCCAAGTCCTGGATTACCAACCAGTACGACCGCTACGTGCAGGGCAACACAGCCCTCTCTATGCCGGATGATTCAGGTGTGGTGCGTGTGGATGAGAACACCAACCTGGGGGTCGCGCTGGCGACTGACGCATCACCACGTTTTACCTACCTTGACCCGTATGAGGGCGCGCGCGCATCCCTGGCGGAGGCCTACCGTAATGTGGCAACCGTGGGTGCCCGCCCGGTCGCGGTTTCGGACTGCCTGAATTTCGGCTCCCCCGAAGATCCGGACGTCATGTGGCAGTTTGCGGAAGCCGTACGCGGTCTTGCCGACGGCTGCATGGAGCTAGGTGTTCCGGTCACCGGTGGTAACGTCTCGCTGTACAACCAGACCGGAGGTAAGGCCATTAATCCGACCCCCGTGGTCGCGATGATGGGCGTAATGGACGACGTTACCCGGCGCACCCCCTCGGGTTGGGCCCCGGAACACGACGGTCAGGCCATCTACCTGCTGGGTACCACGCGCGACGAGCTGGACGGCTCAGAATGGGCGCGTTTCAAGGGCCACCTGGGGGGTCTGCCCCCGAAGGTTGATCTGGCGGTTGAACGTCAGCTTGGCGATATGCTCGTAAATATGTCGCGTGACGGCATGATCGATGCGGCACACGACGTTGCCGCCGGTGGTCTTGCCGCAGCACTCGCGGAAGCCTGCCTGCGTTTCAACACCGGGGCGCGCATCGGGCTGGGCGAAGTTGCCGAACGCGACGGGCTCGACCTGTTCACCCTGCTGTTCTCGGAGTCCTTAGGTCGCGTGGTGGTTTCCGTCCCGCGTTCTGAGGAGGTGCGTTTCAAGGATATGTGCACCGCCCGGCAGTTCCCGTTCGCACGCATCGGCGTAGTGGATGCGCTCTCGAACGCGCTGGACTTCCAAAACGAAGTCTCCATCAACCTTGATGAGCTGCGTGCCGCTCACGAAGGCACCATGGCAGCTCACTTTGGTGAGGTGGCGCAGGGCTAGATCCCTCTATCGGCATAGCTTGCCCTATACAAAAGCTCTTGATGTGAATAAAGCGGAGTTTCCAACGCTTTCTTCACATCAAGAGCCTTTTTCTGCCTCAAGGCACTCCCCACCTGCGCTTTCACACGCTAGACTGGAGGATAGGTTACATAAACCGTTCACACCGATAACACATTCGCCCCGCCGAACCGCATCCAAAAAAATGCACAGACACAACAGAAAGATCACCATGACCGCAGCACCATCCGTGCAGGTCTTTACGCCAGACATACCTAAAGCGGGCAGAATAACGCTCGCGGCATTCGCTCTCTTTGTTATCGGTTGGCTTATCTATATCGAGTTCACGGGCGGACTAGACTTCAATGTCTACCGTTTTCGGTGCCATGACCATCTTCGATAACGACGGCATGCACAAAGATCTCTACGCCCGCAATCTCCTGGAGTACGGCGACTTTAGGTTGCCCTTCACCTACCCGCCCTTTGCCGCGCTCGTGTTCTTACCGTTCGCTTTTCTGCCCGCATGGGTGGGTATCGCCATCATGTATGCGATCAGCATCGGTGTTGCATGGTGGCTGGCAACCCTTATCTATAACTATGCCGCCGACCGCGGATACAGCATCCCTTTCCAGGAAAGACTCGGCACATACGGCATCATCGCTGCTCTCACGTTCATCATTATTATGACCGGACCATGGCGGCGCGGGCTCTCGCTGATACAAATCAACCCCATCATTCTTACGCTGGTGCTTGCCGATTTTATACGACCGGCAACCCGCATTCCCCGGGGTGCGCTTATCGGCATCGCGGGTGGTATTAAGCTCACCCCGCTTGCCTTCGGTCTTATTCTGCTCATGCGCAAAGACTGGCGCGGCATCCTTACCCTAGGCGCTTCTTTCGGCACGACCATTCTTCTTGGGTTTATCTTCCTTCCGCAGCAGGCAGTTACGTTCTGGACGAGCGCCGTTTCGGATTCCGGTCGCGTTGGAGGTATCAACTTCGCCGATAATATTTCGATTCAAGGCTGGCTGATGCACCTGGGCCTGCGTGAACCCACTCTGAAGCCCGTATATTACACCCTTGTTCTGGCTACGATCGGTCTCTGTGCGGTGCTTCTGCGCCAGCTTATTCGCCGTAATCTTGTGCTATCTCAGGTGGCGGTCGGCGGGTTTTTGATGGTGAGCATCTCCCCCATCAGCTGGTCGCATCATAACGTCATGTTCCCGCTGATTATCATGACGCTTGTTCTTGATGCTTTCCCTCTGTTTTTTGCGCACCTGCCCGCCTGGTTATCCGGTATCGCACGTGTTTTGACGTGGGTGGCGTTTATCGGTCTATATATTTCGCCTATGTGGCTGGGGGCCGCTATCGGTGGCGGATTCAACAGCCTCAACCATCTTGCGCAGTATGCCTTGTTGTTTTCGACCGTGCCGATCCTGTGTCTCTATGCGGTCATGGCTCTTTGGGCAGGTTCGGCGCTCACCCCGGCCGTGCGCATAGCGCAGAATCGCGATCGCGCGGTCATAGCCGGACCCAAACCCGAGCCTCAGGCCGCGTAGCAGCAGGTAGTGCCATGTGCAGTTGAGTTACAAACGCGCATACCGGCGCTAACGAAGGATGCGGTGGTTTTCTCTCTGGGGAGCCGCCGCATCCGCATGACGGCTATCAGGAAGCCTAAAAATCGGAAATATTCTGCCGAAAAGCGTGGTTTTCCTCCCTCTAACCCCCTAAAACTATATATATCGGCAAAATATTGCCGAAATATAGTGTTTTCACCAATTTTCATGCCATAATGTCATGAATTCGGAATTATTTTGCCGATTTATAGGGTTTCAGACTCATGGAAAGGATGCGCTCGTGCCACGGGACTTAAGGGGCTCGCTCGCCCAGATCGTTCGCGAGCATCGCCGCGAACTTCGGATTACGCAGGAGTATTTGGGGCTTCTTGCCGGAGTCTCGGAGCGCACGATCCGCGATCTCGAAAAAGGGCGCGAGTCTATCGCCTTTGACAAAGTAACCGCCGTACTCGACACCCTCGGCATCGATCTCATCCCTCGGGAGCGCTAATGCATGAAATCCTTGCAGACGTCTATAAAAAGGGGAACCTCGCTGGCCATTTTTCCCGAACAGACCACGGCGGTACAGCGTACACATATGCCGAAAACTACATAGAATCCGACGGCAAACCTATATCCTCTACCCTCCCCATACGCACGGAAGCATACCTGTACGGGAGTGGTGCGTTACCACCGTTCTTTACAGGTCTTCTTCCTGAGGGCCGTCGGCTTACCGGACTGCGTCAGCATCTCAAAGTATCCTCGGACGACGAGCTCCGCATGTTGATTGCAGTAGGAGCCGATACTGTTGGGGATGTGCAGGTGGTACCTCATGGTGACCAGCCTGCCCAGCTTGTCGTCCCCGATGGGCATGACATTATCCAGGGCCAAAACTTCCACAACATTAGGTTTTCAGAAATTATCACTCAGCAAAGCGTTATAGACCCTGTCTCTATACCGGGCGTTCAGGATAAAGTTTCGGGAAAAATGCTTACGATCCCGCTGCAAAGTAACGAAGATTTTTATCTTCTTAAAGTCTCTCCTCCCGAGTACCCGCACGTAGTGGAAAATGAAGCATTTTTTCTCACGATAGCCCACGGAATACATGCATCACCCGGAGTCGTTTCTCACCGTCTTGTACATGATGCTACTGGGCGCCCCGGGCTCCTTATCCGTCGTTTTGACCGTTACGTAGATGAGCATGGAATGGCCCACCGCCTTGCCGTTGAAGACGCATGCCAACTCAATAACAGCTATCCGGCGGATAAGTATAATCTGACGGCTGAGCAATGTGCCCATGTCATTCTTCGACAGGTCTTTTCGACCCGCCTTGCCGCCCCCGAAATTTTTCGGCAGTTTGTCTACGCATGGCTTACCGGAAATGGGGATTTACACGCTAAAAATCTGTCAATCGTAGAAAACCGTAAAGGACAATACGAGCTCTCGCCCATCTACGATATTCCGTCTACGGCACCTTATGGGGATAAAAACATGGCGATTCTTCTCAGTGGTAAACGTGATGGGCTATCACGCCGCAAGTTCCTTGAATTTGCTCATGAACTAGGAATATCTGCCAAAATTGCTGACCGAGTACTTCGCGAGGTTCTTTCCGCTACCGAGAGCATGCTGGAACAGGCTCAGGAAGAGCTGCCCTTCGATTCCCATCGCCTGAAACAGCTGACAAAAGTTTTGAAGAACCGAAGGCTGTCTCTTCTTCCATAACATGAGAGATGCTGCCTCTATAAAGAAGGGTGCGGTGGTTTGCCCCTCTGGGGAACCACCGCATCCTTATATGTCCGCGTCACAGGATGAATGCCTAAGTGCGTGTCTAAATCTGCCCTATAAGTGTCATATAACGGTTATTTACGTATATTTTTCAGTGATAATAAACACTCTGAGGCGCTGTCTACACAGGTGTAACAATCTGTCACAAATGGTCCTGATATGATCAAACACGAACTTTGAACATCTATCGAGATGTTTATCGACGGCTAGCTCTGCTCGCTTAGCTGGGCAAAAAGTGTGGCATTAATACGGAATCCTTCCATAGCCTCGTCAATCAGGGCTTCACGCTGCTCTTCGCTCAAAGGAGCACGATCAAGAAGCTCCCGGTATCCATCCTTGAAGACCTTCGGCTTGGGAAGCTGCGGGAACGAGTACATGGTCAGCGCATCCCGCGCAATACCGTAATGGCGCGCCACCAAAGCCGCCACCGCCTGCCCGCCCGAGAGGTCCCCCAGATAGCGCAAATAATGATGCGCCAAGAACCGCTCGGGAGCCTGCGCGGTCGCCTTGATACGCGCCACGTATTCGATAGTCGCTGGCAACGGGGCGTCAATCTCGGTCTGCCCTAGAGCACGAATATCATGGTGAATCGCGGCGGTACGATCCAACCCTTCCAGCGTGAAAGGATCGGTCAGTGGGTTACCGGATTCACGCAGATTCCGAGAGATTTCCTCCAGTGCTTCATAGATATAGGTGTACTGGTTTATCAAGCGTAAATACGCGGAAGTATCAAGTTTTCCGCCCATCAAATCTTCCATAAAGGTAGAGTGCTCGGCATTGTCATGCACGCGCTTGGTGCTCGCTTTTAGCCGGGCCGAAAACCGCTGTTCGGCAGCATCGGGTGAGGTAGTTTCGGGGGTAATAATGGCGGTCATGGAACGCCTCCTGGTTGAGTTGAGATTCATATATTTTTGATGACACTATGTCACCAAAGTTGATAAACGACATAGTGTCACTAAATTTTTGGTTTTGCAACACCGCTGCCAAAAAATTTTATTAAGGGGAACCTCATCATGAAGCAAAGTACTACAATTAAGCTACACAAGTCTTAGCTAATAGGTCTAGACTAAGACTGATCATTACTAAAACCACGAATAGAGGACACACATGTCTATGTCGCATAACGCGAAGCGCTCATGGGCGTTTCTAGCGTCTGCCGCCGTTGGTCTCAGTGGCATCGCCGCCACTCCCGCCCTAGCGAACCAGCCCGCACCAACCGCACAGATCGTCTCTGAGCAGGCGCCAGCTGCCGCATCACAAAGCCTGCAGGATGCATCCGTAGATTGGGGCGTCAAATCCTCATTCCGCAGATACATCACCGGTCCTGTCGCTGGTGGTTCGCAGGAACTAACCGGTGCTACCTCCAACGCGGATGGTTCTTATCACTTCACCGCCGCTGAAGGTACCGTCGAAGCAGACGGTTCGTACCACGTTAAATTCACCGGTTCCAGCGTGAAGTACACCGGGCACCACGGCGTGCTCGAAGTAACTATCAGAGACTTAGAACTTGTCATCAAAGACGGGCAAGGCAGCCTATACGCAAATATCAGCGAACGCCCCTATAACGGCAACACCACCCCGAACCCGCCCGTACAGCACGATCACACGCTGATTGGTACTTTCGATGCTTCCTCCCTGAAAAACGAAGGTGGGCAGCTGACCTTGGCAGCATCTGATGCCACCAAGGTGAAACTCAGCGCAGAAGCAACTTCGGTGTTTGCCGGGTTCTATCAGGCGGGGCAAGAGCTGGATGCGCTGGCATTCTCCGCGAAGCTCGTTACCAAGCAGGCACCGGCACCGGAGAAACCTGCTGATCCGACCCCGGAGCCGACTCAGCCTGCGCCTGAGCCTACTCAACCCGAGCAGCCTGCACCAGAACCGAGCAAGCCTGCCGATCCAGCTCCTGAGCCAACCCAACCTGCTCCAGAGCAGAGTAAACCCGTTGAAACACCGGCACCGCAGCCCTCACAGAGTTCCGAAGCTCCGGCACCACAGCCCTCTCAAACTTCTGAGGCACCTGCTTCCACCCCTTCAGAGCCCAGCGAAGCACCCAGCTCTCAACCGGCACCACAGCCCTCACAGAGCTCGGAAGCCGCTAAGCCTGCACCGGTTCAGCCTCCGGCTACCGATGCAGCGCCGAGAACCGACGTGCCGAGAGGACAGGGGCACATTATTGAATCCGGCAACCTGACCTGGAATATTCGTGATTCCTTCCTGCACTACCTCAACACCATTGCGCGCGGTAACATCACCGTCGAGGGTCTGTCGAAGAACGCGGCGGGCGGGCTCGACTTTACCAGCGCATCCGGCTCGTACGATGAGTCCACGAAGACCGGTCAGATCAACTTCGCGGGCAAGGTGCACATTAGCGGGCATCACGGCCAGCTCAACAGCAGCTTCGAGAACACCCGCCTAGTCATCAAAGAGGGCAAGGGCTACCTGGTTGTCGACGCCGAAGCGCTCAACATGCAGGGCGAAAACCGCACCTTCAAAGATCTTGTACTTGCCGAGGTCGATTTGAGCGGTGCAACCTTAGAAAATAACGTGCTCTCGGCTAAGAATGCAGCCGTTACCGTTACCGTCGAGGGATCCGAGGCAATCTTCGCCGGGCAGTACAATGACGCCGACAAGCGCGCTATGGCTCCGCTCTCCTTCAGCGCAAAACTCGGTTCTCAGCTGGTGGAAAACAAGGTTACCGACACCACGGTTAAGGGTTCTAACACCGGCAGCGGTTCGACGAACCTGGGCAATAACGCGAATGCGGGTATTGGCGGCACGAACTTTGGCGGTTCCGTGAACAATGGCGGCGGCAATGCCTCCCCTTCCCGTAACGGCTCCACCCCGGCTGCACACCCGAATGGCGGTAAGAGCGGTTCCTTCAGCAGCGTCTCAAAGAACCCCGCCCAGCCCGTCTGCACCCCGGTGACCGTGACCAAGCAGGTTCCCGTTAAGGCAGCGAACAAAGCACCGGCCGCATCCGCAGATGGTAAGGTCGCCAGCGCAGATCTTGGATGGGGCGTGCGCGATTCCTTCCGCAACTACATTCGCGGCGGCATCGCGAACGGCAGCTGGGATCTGAACGGCACCACCTATTCCAATAACGCCTTCCAGTGGGCGAAGGGCACGGGTTCCTTCAAGGATGGTAAGGGCTCAATTTCCTTCACAGGTTCGGTGCATTTCACCGGACACCACGGAATTCTGGACACCACCATCTCAAACCCGCGTCTGGAGATCAACGGCAAGACCGCGGTTCTCTACGCAACGGTGGTCGGCAACGATATGGACGGCAAATCACAGAATTACGGTGAAGTTGCTCTGCTCAACGTTGATGTGAGCGGTTTGCAGGTCTCTGGCGATAAGATTTCCATCAGCGGTGCAGGCACCACCATTACCGCTGAGGGTGCTAAAGCGTTTGCAGGTTTCTACGAGGCGGGTAAGGATATGGCTCCGCTGAGCTTCTCAGCATCGCTTTCGGGTACACAGCCCGCGGGCAACACCGCCAAAACCCAGACCACCCAGACTGTGACCGAAACCGTATATCAGGGTCAGGGATGCGAATCTCTCAACGCACGCGGCTCTCATGGTCGTCTGGCGCATACCGGTGCCAGCGGTGTAGAGGCTGGGGTTGCTAGTGGTCTGGCCTCTCTGGTCGCCGGTATTGGTGCCGTACTGTACACGCGCCGTCGCAAGTCCTCCAGGATGTCTGAGCGCTCCGAATAAACCTAAGATCGGCCTATCAACCACCGGCATATGCGGCGATTCTTAGGCTCGGGTTTATTCCTCGGTGCAGCATCCGCACCTCATAGCTCACCGGATGCGCCAGGGTGCGGGTAGTATCGACTACCCGCACCCTCACCCTAAGCACACGCTCTCATCACGAATACATACACTCACAGTTTTAGCCGATAGGAACTCTTCATATGGCTTTTCGTCTCTCACACCCCGGCGCAACAACACGCCCCAGACACCGGCACGGCAGAGCGAGCGCATCGCAGAAGGTTACCGCCGCGCTATTAGCGGCATCCATATTTTTTATCTCCGGATGCGGCATCGGCACCCAAAATCCGGGCAGCACGAGCGCATCCTCGCATTCCGTGGTTGATGAACAGACCACCAAGTCTGAGCTTGAGAACCTTGCGCAGGAGCTCAAGAGCAATGTTTCTTCCGATCCGAAATCGCTGACGGGTCCCAGCAGCGCGAAGAACACCCCCGAAGTTCAGCCGATGGTTGAGACTCCCACCCCGCAGCTTCCCGTGACTTTCAAGGATTTCAAGGGCGATGAGGTGACTGTTAAGTCGGCGAACCGCATCCTGGCTCTTGATCTGTACGGCACTCTCGCGCAAGAGGTCATCTCGCTGGGTTTGGGTGATCGTCTGGTCGGTCGTGTAACGTCTTCAACCGAGTCTTCGCTAGCGAAGCTGCCGCTCGTCACTCAGAACGGCCACGATCTGAACGCGGATGCGATTCTCGCGACGAACCCCGATCTTGTGCTCTGGGATAAGAGCAATGGTCCCGAAGAAGTTGTTGAACAACTGCGCGATGCGGGCGTGACTGTGGTGGTGTTCGACCATGAGAGGCGCATAGATAAGATCATTCCCCAGCTCAAGGCTGTGGCACAGGCTTTAGGTGTGCAGGAGGCGGGCGATAAGGTCGCCGAGCGCGTGCAGAAAGACCTTGATTATGCCCTGAATACCATCAAAGAAGTTGCCCCTGAAGGCGATAAGAAACTGTCAATGGCGTTCCTGTACGTGCGTGGTAATGCCGGGGTATTCTTCATTCTCGGCAAGGGTTCCGGCGCGGATGATCTGATTGCCGCGCTTGAGGGCAGAGATGTGGCTTCCGAGCAGGGAACGCGCAACATTGTTCCCGCGAATAGCGAGGCCCTGGTCAAGGTGAACCCGGATGTCATTTTGACCATGACTCACGGCGTGGAATCCACCGGCGGCTTGGATGGATTCTTGGCACGCCCGGGGGTTGCCGAAACGAACGCGGGAAAGAGCAGGCGCGTGGTTGATATGAACGACGGGCAGATTCTATCCTACGGTCCGAATACCCCCGCTGTTCTGCTTTCCCTAGCCCGCGCTATCTATGCACCCCAGCATTAAGAGGCTCCACCTGTGAATTCGTCCAACCGCACTGATGCGGCGACTCCCGGCAGCGCGGATTATCGCAGCAAACGCCGCATCCGTATTCTCGCAACTTTTGGCTTTCTGAGTATTGCCCTGATCGTCATAACCGTGGTGTCGGCGGGGTTGGGTCAGTACAATATTCCGACCGATCATGTGATGGCTTCGCTAGGGCGCCGCTTGGGTATGATTCCCAAGGATCCGACCGCCTATCTTGAAGACAGCACCCTGTGGAATATTCGTTTTCCGCGTGTGCTTTTGGGGCTGCTCGTGGGCGCTGCCCTGGGATGCTCGGGCGCGGTCATGCAGGCGGTTTTCGGTAACCCGCTGGCCGAGCCCGGGGTTATCGGTGTGTCTTCAGGCGCCGCAGTGGGAGCATGTGTAGCGGTCGTTTTCAATCTCGAATTCTTCGATATTTACACGGTTCCAGCTTTCGCCTTCGGTGGTGCCCTCGCGGCAACAGCACTGGTTTATTTTCTCTCGCGTTCCTCAGGTCGGGCGAAAGTTCTCTCCATGATTTTGACGGGTATTGCGGTAACAGCAGTGGCAAACGCCGCAATCGCGTTCTGCCTGTACCTGGCCGATAATGTCAGCCGCGACCGCATCGTCTTCTGGCAGATGGGATCGCTCAACGGGTCTACGTGGAAGGCTCTTGCCAGCGTGTGGTTCGTGATCGTAGCGGGGCTAATCATGTGCTTGATGATTTCACGCAAACTTGATCTGTTGGCGCTGGGCGAGCGCGCAGCGCAGCATTCCGGGGTGAACGTTGAGCGTCTGCGCGGTGTTGCGATTGCTGCTACGGCGCTTTTGACGGGTGCGGCGGTGGCTCATGCGGGCATTATCGCCTTTGTGGGGCTGATTATTCCGCATCTGCTTCGGCTTATTTTGGGGCCGTCTAACCGTTTGCTGCTGCCTGCTTCGGCACTGGGCGGGGCGCTGTTAATTGCGCTTTCCGATTTGGGGGCGCGCACGCTCATTCCGGTCTCTGACCTGCCGATCGGTATTTTTACGGCGCTCGTGGGTGGCCCTACGTTCTTCTTCCTGTTGCGCCGTTCGATGGGGAAGGGAGGTCTTTAATGCTTATTGTTGATGGGGTGTCGCTGTCGGTGGGTGGGCGGCGCATCTTAGAGGATGTCTCTTTTGAGGTTCAGGCGGGCGAGGTTGTGTCGCTCATCGGTCCCAATGGTGCCGGTAAGTCCACGATTTTGGGGGTTATTGCGGGCGATAATAAGCCCGATTCCGGTTCGGTACTGCTCAAGAATAAGCGAGTGGGTGAGTATTCGTATCTTGAGCTTGCGCGCCTGCGTGCCCTGCTGCTGCAGAAAACTCAGGTGGCGTTTTCGTACCTTGTGCACGAGGTAGTGGCGATGGGCCGCACCCCGTGGCGCGGTACCGAGCGTGCGCATAAGGACGACGCCGTGATCGAGCAGATGATGGCACGCACGCATACAGAGATAATGGCAAATCGCGATGTGACAACCCTTTCGGGCGGAGAAAGCGGGCGCGTGCATTTGGCTCGTATTTTTGCGCAACAGACTCCCCTAATACTCTTGGATGAGCCTACGGCGGCGCTGGATATTAAACATCAGGAACAGACTCTGCAGATGAGCCGGGAGCTTGCCGCTGAGGGCACGGCGGTGTTGGCGGTTCTGCATGATTTAGATGTGGCGGCGGCGTATTCGGATAGGATCGTGCTGCTGGATAGGGGTCGTGTGGCTGCCAACGGTACCCCCGCTCAGGTGTGTACCGAGGAGCGGCTAAGCCGTGTGTATCAGCATCCGATTGAGGTTTTGGAGCATCCGGTGACGAAGCGGCCTCTGGTTCTGCCGCGGCGATAGAGCGGCACTGTGCTTTGAGTCGTCCTTTCTGGGCTGCTACCCCGAATATTTCATGCCGGTATCCGACGGATTCTCAGTATATTCCCAGTTCGGCATATAAGCCCTGTGCCATGGTTACTTGTTAGAATAAAGTAATGCCCGGCGCAGGGTTATTTCTCGTGATAAGAAGTCTGAACTCGCCCGGGTGCAGCCCAAACCGTATGTATTACTCTTCCCCTACCCCACGAAGGAGAGTACCCCATCCATGAGTTCTGACCAGCACAAGACAATGCTGTCTGAAGCCTCCGGTTATGTTCCCGAATATTCTGCTCAGGCACACAGCGGTTCTCAAGAGCTTGCTGTTCACGGGCTCAGCAGCGATGAGGTTGCTAAGCTCACCGCCGCCGGTAAGGTCAATGCTCAGAATAATAAGTCTTCCCGCACCTTGTGGAGCATTATGCGGGCGCACCTGTTTACGGTATTTAACCTGGTGCTTGGGCTGTGCGGTCTGGTTGTGATTCTATACCAGCGTTGGGCTGATTTGCTCTTTCTGTTCGCCGTGGTGGCGAATGTGATTATCGGTTTTGTGCAGGAGTACAAGGCTAAACTTGAGCTCGACCGTATCTCTCTGCTTGACCGATCCCCGATCACGGCGGTGCGCGATGGCGCTATGATCGAGGTTCCTATGGAGTCCCTGGTTGAGGGCGATGTGGTAGTGCTCAACGCGGCGACCAGGTTCCTGCGGATGCGGTGGTCCTTACCTCCGACTCGCTAGAGCTGGATGAATCCCTGCTGACCGGCGAGAATGACCCGATTCCGAAACGTCCGGGCGATATGGTGCTTTCGGCATCGAGCGTGCTCGGCGGTACCGGGCGTGTACTGCTCTCGGCGGTGGGCTCCGAGTCCCGCGCAAGCAAAATTTCCGATGAGGCCCGACAGTTCTCGCGCATCCAGTCTGAGCTTCGCGATGCGCTCGACCGCGTGGTGCGGTGGATTACCTTCGGCCTTGCCATCATTATCCCGATCGTGCTGTGGGGCCAGGTGCGCGCGGCGGGCGGCCTTGAGATCGTCAATCGTGACGGTCTCTGGGAGAACGTTGCTATTGCGGTAGTTTCGTCAGTAGCATCTATGATTCCGCAGGGTTTGGCGCTCATGACAACCTTGGCGTTCGCGGCGGCGGCTGTGGCTCTGGGACGTAAACACAATATTTTGGTGCAGGAACAGCCCGCCGTTGAGGTGCTCGCCCGCGTGGATACGGTGTGCTTCGACAAGACGGGCACCCTGACCGAGGGCGGCGTGATTTTCGATTCGGTACGCTCGCTGACGACTCCGGCCGAGGCAAAAGCACCCGATGAAATCAGGCGTGGCGCGCATCCCTGCCGCAGGGCTGGGACCAGGCGTTGGCATGGTTCGGTCATGATGAAAACGCGAACCCGACCGCAGCAGCACTCACCGGCGGGTTCGAGCAGGCACCCACCGAGCAGGTAAGCGGCATTGTGCCGTTCTCATCGGCGTTACGCTTTAGTGCTATCGAGTTTAAGTCTTCGGGAGCCTGGCTTCTCGGCGCTCCCGAGGCTCTGCTGAACCAGGGCACCGAGGAACGTGAGCGGGCCCGTGAACTCGCATCATTGGGTCTGCGCACGATGGTACTCGCGCATGCATCCGCCGTGGTACGCAACGATGACGGAGACCCGGTGCAGCACATCCCCGCCGACCACACCCCCGTGCTCTTCGTGATTTTCCGCGAAAATGTGCGTTCCGATGCCCCCGAAATCGTGGACTATTTCAATCGCCAGGGCGTAACCCTCAAGGTGTTCTCAGGCGATAACCCGTACACGGTGCAGGCAGCTGCGAAGACCGCCGGCATGGATATTTCTGCGGGCGCGATTGATGCCTCTACCCTGCCGGAAGACGGCCCCGAACTCGCCGAGGCCGCCGCAACCCACAATATTTTCGGTCGCGTTTCGCCCGAGCAGAAGAAGAACATGGTGATCTCGCTCAAAGAGCAAGGGCACGTCGTGGCAATGACCGGCGACGGTATTAACGATGCGCTCGCCCTCAAACACGCCAATCTCGGCATTGCAATGGGTAACGCTGCACCCGCGACGAAAGCCGTCTCGCGCCTGGTGCTTCTGGACGGCAAGTTCTCTTCGCTTCCCGCTGCCTTGGAACAGGGCCGCCAGGTGATTGCGAATATCGAAATGGTGGCGAACCTGTTCCTAACAAAGACCGGCTTTGCGATCCTGCTGGGTGTGGTCTTCGGTCTGATGGGGCTGATCTTCCCGTTCCTGCCCCGCCAATACTCGACCGCAGATTTCCTGATTGTGGGCGCATCCTCCTTCGCGCTGGCACTGCTGCCGAACTCGCGCCGGTACGTGCCCGGGTTCTTGCGCCGCGTGCTGAATTACACGATTCCGAACTCTATTATCGTGGTGGCGATGCTGGTTCTGGTAAACCTGGCGGCGCTGTTTATCTTCCGCCCGGAAGGGGATATACGACAGGTTCAAACGGCATCGTTTATCACCCTGGTGATTATGGGTCTATGGAACCTGGCAGCGGTAGCACGCCCGCTCAATACCGCACGAATGCTTCTCTTCGGAGCACTTCTGGGTGTCTTCTTCGCAGCCCTTCTGGTACCGCTTCTCGTCAAGTATCACCAGTTTGAGATGCCGTCGACGGAACTTCTTATGCTCTCTATCGGCGCCGGAGTACTGGGTGCCGTGCTGATTGAGGTGAACGCGCATCGTAGTCGCCGCTGGCAGAAACGCAGCTACCCCGAGCTTGAGGTGGCTTCACTGAGCTTCTTCCCTTCCGCGACGAAATAGCTCAAGATCGCATCTTCCCCTCAGTAATCTCGTCTAAGAACCGGTGCCGTAACATCTCATGAACGGCACCGGTTCGGCGTTTAATCTCTTCGGATGCTCTGCCTCGCCGTAACGTAAAAACCGCCGCATACCTGAACGGCACAATTTACACTTTCTGAACTTTCAAAACCTCATCTTGCGCTCGCGCAGGTTTAAGCCTAAAGTTACATGCAGATATTGTGATTCTTAGAATCACACAACCATAGAACACAGGGTTGTTACTGGTAAGGCAGGCAAGACCTGAGTTGCTGAATCCCTTGAGGGAATAGATTCCCTAGGGTTCATCGTTATACCCACGATGCTTTAATGCATCACGGTACGGCGGCATGCAGCTCGGGTCTTTTTTGTTTCTCTCGGGGCGTTTTGCTCTGAGGATGCCGCCGGTAACATCCCTAACACACTATTCACCGTGCAAGGATAACAACGTGAAAAACCACGAACTTGGCGAGAAGATTCTGACGGGACTTGGCGGTTCCGAGAATATCGCCCACTTTACGCACTGCGCAACCCGTTTGCGCGTAACTCCCGCCGACAGGAGCAAGGTCAATACGGACCAGATTAAGAGCATCCCCGGGGTGCTCTCGGTCATTGAGCAGTCCGGTCAGACTCAGGTCGTGCTCGGCGATCGTGTTGAGGGGTCTACAACGAGATGCAGACCCTGCCCGGCATGGCGAACCTTGGCGAAGATAATGCTGGGTCCAAGAAATCCTCCGGAGGCGAAGGCAAGAAGGCTGGCTGGCTCACCAATATCTTCGATGTGCTCTCCGATTCCTTCCGTCCCCTGCTGTGGGCGCTGTTGGGCACCTCCATGATTCTGACCCTGATCGTGTTCTTGCAGCAGTTCGGTTTCTTCGGTCAATACACCGACCTGACCGGCCAGAGCGTGAACATCGATATTGTGAACGGTCCGCGACTTTCCGATGAAGCCGCCGGTAAGGCGCTCGAAGCCGAATGGATGAAGCAGTTCGCTTTCTGGTACATCCTCAAGGCTGCCGCTCTGTCGGTGCTGAACTTCATGCCCATTATGCTTGGCGCAACCGCCGCAAAGCGTTTGGGCGCAAATATGTGGGTTGGTGCGGCTATTCCGGCGGCGCTGATGACCAGCACCTTCCAGAGCCTCACCAAACTTGCTGACCCGGCTACTAAGATGCTTGACGTATCCATTATGGGTCTGCACCTGCCGCTGTACGCCTACGATTACACCGGTCAGGTGTTCCCGCCCCTGCTGGCGGTTGCCCTCTTGGCGCCTCTGGAGCGTCTGTTGAAGAAGATCATTCCGAATATGCTGCAGATGGTCTTCGTCCCCATGCTGTCCGTTATTATTCTGGTGCCCGTAACCGCTTTCGTGGTGGGTCCCATCGGTATTGGCGTGGCTATGGGTATCTCCGACTTCCTGAAGAATGTTAACGATGTAGCTCCGGGAGCTGTGGGTGCGCTAATCGCGGGCCTGTACCTGTTCATGGTTCCGCTGGGTCTGCACTGGCCGCTGAACGCCGTGATGATTAACAACCTGCAGACCCTGGGTACTGACTTCATCCAGTCCCCCATGGGTGCTTACAACTTCGCCGTCTTCGGCGCGGTAACCGGTGTTGCTATTAGGGCTTCACGGAATAAGGAGCTTCGCCAGACTGCGGTGGGTGCTTCTATGTCCGGCCTGCTCGGCGGTATTTCCGAGCCTTCCCTCTACGGTGTGGTTCTACGCTACAAGCGAGTTATTCCCCTCATCCTTGTACCGGCTGTGGCCGGTGGTGCCACCATCTCACTGCTGGGAGTCAAGTCGCACGCTTTCGCCTTCACCTCGCTCCTGTCGATTCCCGCAATGCAGCCTTCCGCTCTGTATGCTCTGGGCTTGTCAATTGCGTTCGGTGGCGCGATGACGGGTGTTCTGCTCTTCGGGTATGAGTCCAGGAACGCAGCAAAGACTGCCGATACTCCTGCAGATTCCGCACGGGATGCGGCGGCAAGCGCATCGGCGAAGAAAGATTCCGCCGATCAGGCCGGGTCAGCATCCGCAGCTGCAACCGCTGCAGCGCCCGCACTAGAGGCAGGTACGGTTCTTGAGGTGGCTTCTCCTCTAGAGGGTAAGGCCGTGGCGCTTTCCGAGGTTCCAGACCCGATTTTCGCTGCCGGTAAGCTCGGCGAGGGTGTTGCGGTTGAGCCGACCGGCACCACCGTGGTTGCACCCGCAGCGGGTAAAGTCGCAGCTACTTACCCCTCCGGTCACGCGGTGGGCCTCAAGTTGGATAACGGCGTGGAACTTTTGGTGCACGTCGGTTTGGATACCGTGAACCTCGATGGTGAAGGCTTTACCGTCAAGGTGAAGAAGGGCGAGCAAGTTGCCGCTGGCGATACGCTGATCGAGTTCGATCCTGCGGTCATTAAGAAGGCTGGTTACCCGCTCATCACTCCGGTGATTGTGACCAATACCCGCAAGTTCGCCTCGGTTGAGGGCGTTGTGGGTAATGCAAATAATGCATCCACCGTTTTGAAGGTGACTACTAAGTAGGTTTTCCGATGCGGCAAAAGCCCCACGTGCAGTTCAGCTGCACGTGGGGCTTTTGTGATATTCCGTTGTTTAGTCATGGCGGCGGAGCCTCTTAAGCCCCCGGTTCATACTACGATTTTTTCTCCCACCCCACGTTAATCCACACATTGGGGTCGTAGTAGGGTGCTGCGAAGAGCGCGGGGCCATAGTTGGCGAGTTTTTTGCGCACCGCAAGATAGTTGGGCCCGTTGTACAGCGGAATATAGGTGGCAACATCCTGCTGATGCTTCTGTTCAATGGCGTTGGCGCGTTCCAGCTGCTGGTGTGTATCCTCGGTTCCCAGCATCTGCGCCGCCATGCTGCGGATTTCTTCGGTGCTCCAGCCTTCCGTGGCGGAAGCGTACAGGTAGTTAACCGCCTCCACGGGGGTTGGGGTGATGCTGTACCCGGTGAAAACCGCATCGTAGTCGCCAGCGGCGAGCGCAGTGCTGTATTCGTTGGCTGGGCGGTTTTCAACCTTGGCGTCGATCCCCATGCGCTTGAGTTGTTCCATCATGAAGTTGCTCATGGAAGCCACCGTTGGCTCGGTCGTGAAGTTGGTGATGGTCAGGGCTGCTTTTTCTTCGCCTTTAGTGTAGATACCTGCGCGGGTGTATCCGGCTTTCTCAAGGATTTTGACGGCGTTTTCGATGCTTGATCTGCTGGGATAGTTGTTGCGGTACCCGTTTTGGAGCGGTAGGAAGCAGAGCGAGCCGGGCAGGGTTTCTTTCCAGCCAAGCTGTCCGAAACGTATATGCTGAATCTGTTTGCGGTCGATTCCGGCAACCACGGCCTGGCGTATGGGCAGTGGAACTTTGCGGGGGTTGAGCTGTAAAACGCCCGCGTAGAGCGCCATTCCGCGGCGAATTTCGATGTCTGCAACACTCGTGATGTCGTTGTAGGCGCTCACGGTGCTCACGTTAACAACATCAAGTTCTCCGGTTTTGAAGGATGCGCGTTCCTCGGCGCTGTCTTCTATCTCGTACCAGGTGATGGTATCGAGAAGGGGCTGTGTACCCCACCATGCTGGATTTCGCTCGACTCTCAGGTATCTTTCGGCGGTATTCCACTCTTGAACTTTGTAGGGTCCTGCCCAGTATTTATCAAGGGGTTTATCAAAGCCGTTGTTGAAGAGCTCCGGGTCTTTCAGCGCCGGGTGCAGGAAGATGCAGAGGCTTCCATCGGCTGGGTACCACGGGGTTTTCATGGTAATGCTGATGGTGTGTTTGTCACCTGCTTCTTCGATGGAGGCTATCTGTTTCCAGGCTCCCCCGTCGTGTATTCGGTAGTCGTTGCCGCCGTCGTCTTTGCCGCGCAGGATTTTCCCAGGTGGTGCGTAGTGCCTCAATGTCAATAGGGGTTCCATCGTTGAACGTGGCTTTTGGGTTGATCTTGATGCTGATGGTTTGTGTACCGTTCGCGGTTTCGGCTTTGAACTCGGTAACGTAGTCGGGGTTGGTAGTGAGGTTTCCGGCGTAGTCGCTTATCCATCCTCCGGTGGCGGCCGCCGAGTTTACGGCCGCGTGAATAGTGAGCATTGAGATGCCGTACCCGGATTCGGAGGCGATGTTGAAGTTTGGTCCGATAGCGGGATATGACAGGTTGAGGTTGCCGCCTTCGCGCAACTCGGCTCTATCGCGCGGATTGGTTGCTGTTGCTTCTTGAGAGTCTGTTCCCCAGCCCGAGCCGGGCAGTTCTGAAGCATTAGTTCCGGCCTGGCAGGCGGTGAGCACGCCGATTCCTGAGAGCGCGAGAGTACCAGTGAGCAGGGTTCTGCGAGAGACAGATACGTTCTTCATCGAAGCTCCTGAGGTTCCGGGGAGAATCTGTGCCGGGTGAGCTAGTTCGCCGTGGATGGGTAAAACATACCGGATGCACAACAGTGAAACATCCCTGCTTAATTATATCCCGGTTATCCTGCCTTTTGAGCTTATTTCACGCGGTTTCATGAGCTTTCGCAACCGCCTTTCACTCTTTTGATCTTCGCCGCGCTGATCTTGCCGGTGGCTGTCGGCGGCGGAGGTATATACTGCCTTCACTGGTTGGAATTGCGTAGGACCAGCACAGACCCTCAAGGGCTTCATCTCGGCGACTACTAGTATCTTTCAGAAAACAGCCCAGCAAAAGCAAGTGCCCCCAACCGCATATCGGTCAGGGGCACTTCGGCTCAACAATGCTGCAAGATTGACTACTCCTGCCAGCCCACGTTCATCCAGTAATCGGCGCTCGTGTAACTCGTTTTGAAAAGGCTCGGTCCATAGTTAGCCAGCTTAGACTTGACGGCATAATATTCCGGACCATTAGCATAAGGAAGGTACATCACGACCTTTTCAAGGTGCATCTTCTCAAGTTTATTGGTCATCTTGAGCTGTTCTTCACGCGATTCGACGGTCAGAAGCTCTTCACAGAACTTATCGATCTCGGGATCGCCCACGCCGTTGTTATTGGCGGAATGGTAGAGGGAAACAGCCGACTCTGCCGGGTCAAGACTGGTGCCGAAACCGCCTAGTATCGCCTCGTAAGATTTTGAGCCGATGACCGAGGTGTAATTTGAACCCGGCTGATTATCAGTATTCACCTTGATTCCAGCCCGCGACATTTGCTCGGCAAAACTACGTGCCAGGGCCTGAGTCGTGGCCTCACCACCGAAGTAGGTGATAGAGAATTCTGCTTTTTTGCCGTCCTTCTCATAAATATCGCCGTTGAGCTTATAACCGGCTTCTTCCAGAATCTTCTTGGCGGCATCGGCACCGGTTTCTTTGGGGTAGTTATCCTCGTACCCTCTTTGGAAAGGCATAAAGACAATAGAGCCGGGCATCGGCTCGCTCCAGCCAAGCTGAGAAAACATAACGTTCGCCAGTTGAGCGCGGTCTAAAGCTGCGGCGATCGCACGGCGCAAAGCCAAGTCAGTAATACGCTTGGGGTTCAGGTGCACACCGCGCACTCCTGTACGCTGACCCTCGCGGATATCGGTACCCGCCTGCCCCTTGAGCTCGGTATAGGTATTGTTTTCGACAAATTGAGTAGCGTCAACATCACCATTTTTGAAGGCCGCCCGAATAGCATCGGTTGTCATTTCACGCCACACAATACGGTCCAGAAGGGCTTTCTTTTCGCCCCACCAATTCGGGTTTGGCACAAGGGTTAGAGTCTTCTCTGCGGAATTCCAGCCATTTTCCGCGACCTTGTACGGACCTGCCCAATACTGGTCGAGAGGCTTATCCACAAATCCCTGATTGAAGAGTTCCTTATCGGTCAGCGCCGGATGCACTGCGGTAGCAAACAGGCTTTCTGCCGGATAGTACGGGCTCTTAGTCGTGATTTTGACTGAGAACTTATCACCATCTTCTTCGATGGATTCAACGAGTTTCCACGCTTCAGATTCGAGGAGTTCGTACCCGGTTTCTTCGGTGGTCTTTCCGTAGAGAGTCCAGCATGCGCGCACCGCTTCAATATCCATTGGGGTGCCGTCGTTAAACTTTGCTTTGGGGTTAAGTTTCATGCGGATAATCTGTTTACCGTCTTTGGTTTCCGCCTTATGTTCCAGGCACAGATCCGAGTTGAGGCTTAGGTCTCCGTTATAGTCGACGTTGAAGAAGCCAGCACCCGAGGGGATATTACAGGCGTTAATGGCATCCAGGTTTGAGCTTGTGTACCCGGTCTGAGTTAGGGTATTAAAGTTTGGTCCCAACGATGTAACGACGAGGCGCAGCTCGCCGCCCTTCTTCAGCGAAGAGTACTCTTGTTTATTCACGTTCACACGCGAGAGAACATCTGCAGAATCGGTAGCGGCAGTGCCGCCCGGTTTATTGGATTTACCGCCTCCGCACGCAGCCAGCAGGCCTGTAGTTCCCAGGGCAGCTGTTCCCACAAGCAGGTTGCGTCTCGACACAGGTGTTTTCATGATTTTCTCCTTAGAGGGGTTAGGAAGAAGCGCCGCTGCTACCTTCCAGAAATGGTCACCCACTGGGGATTTAGAGGTATCCCAGGGGTGAAAGATGCTTTTAGTATAACCCATTGTGAGACGCATCTATGATACAAAACATATTATGAAGGCTCTAAGGAAACTTTTAGAAAAATACACACCTGGTATTAACACAATGAGGGCACCTACCTCACGATATATATGTGAAATAGGTGCCCGCGTTGATGAGCCGCTAAAGACTACTCCTGCCAGCCTACATTGACCCAGAGATTAGCATCTGTATAACTTGTCTGGAACAGGCGAGGACCATAGTTTGCCAGCTTACTCTTCACAGCCGAGTAGCTCGGACCATTAGCGAAGGGCAAGTAAATAGCAACCTTTTCCATGTGGAGCTTCTCTACCTGATTGGCAAGCTTAATCTGCTCATCTTTAGATTCAGTTGCCGAAATCTTAGCAATCAGCTTATCGATTTCGTCGTCACCCACACCGTTGTTAATATCCTTGGTGTAGAAGTACTGGGGGCTATCTGCCATATTCGCGCCTACAGCCCAACCGGAAAGCGTACAATCGTAACTCTTCGTACCCACGACAGAGTTAAAATTCGACTCTGGCTGATTATCGTTGGTTACTTTAATACCAGCTTGTTTAAGCTGTTGCTCTATTCGCTGGAATTTTGCTTGGGTGACGGTATCACTACCGAAAGTAGTAATCGAGAATCCTGCAGTCTTACCGTCCTTCTGGTAAAAGTCACCGCTCTTGGTGTACCCTGCTTCTTCCAGAATCTTCTTGGCGGCATCTGCACCCGAATCCTTCGGAACGTTATCCTCATATCCCTTCTGGAAAGGCATAGCGAGCATAGACCCGGGCATTGGTTCTTCCCAGCCAACCTGCTTTAAAGGTAACATCTGCTAGTTGAGAACGATCAACCGCCGCAAAAGCAGCACGGCGAACCGCCAGATCTGTAACGCGAGTAGCATTAACTGCAAGTTCTGCACACCAGTATTCTGACCCCTGAACGAATTTCAGTACCGTTCTGCCCCTTAACAGCGCTATGAGGTTGCAGCATCGGTAAATCCTGCGGCATCCAGTTCACCGTTCTTGAAAACGCAGCCCGAAGAGAATCGATACCCATCTGACGCCAGATAATCTTCTCCAGCAACGGCTTCTTCTCGCCCCACCATTTATCGTTCGGGAGCCAAAGTCAATAACCTTCTCAGAAGAGTTCCAGTTACTTACCTTAAAAGGGACCAGCCCAGTATTGATCCATGAGGCTTATCGACAAAAACCATCGTTGAACAGCTTCTTATCGACAAGAGCAGGGATGTGTAGCAAACGTACCCAGGTCATCCGATAGATAGTATGGAGTTGAGAGAGTAATCTTCACATGGAACTTGTCACCATCGACAGCTTCAATACTTTCCATCTGCTCCCCATGAAGGGTTGGGGATGATGTTGTAGCCTGAGTCTCCGCCACCCTTATAGATCTCCCAGTATGCTTTGACTGCTTCAACGTCAATAGGAGTACCGTCATTAAAGACAGCCTTAGGGTTAATCTTGAATTCTACGGTCTGAACCCCATCTTTAGTCTCCATCTTGTGTTCCAAACAGAAATCTTTGTTGATAGAGCGTTCGCCTGCAGGGTCCGTATTATAAAAACCAACAACGGCTGGTATGTTACAAGGGCCTCCAAAAGCTGCTAGGTTCTCTGTGGTATAGCCGCTCTGAGTCATGGTGTTGAAGTCCGGGCCCAAGGCACTTACGGAAAGTTTCAGTTCGCCACCCTTCTTCAGTGAAGAGTAGTCCTGCTTGTTAATCTGCAGATTCTTGACAACTTCTTCCGCGCTAGAAGCTGCTTTGCCGCTTAGCTTGTCATCTTTTGAACCGCCACACGCAGCCAGTAAGCCAACACTTCCCAGGGCGACAGTGCCCGTCAGCAGGGTGCGGCGGTTGAAGGTTCTCTGAACGTTCATGAGGATTCTCCTTTACTGCCTCGAGTCTATACGATGTGACACATCACCTATGATTCAAGGCACATACAACAATGTTGCTTTTATAGTACAGAACCCCCTACCCCACCGCAAATAGTTTTCACTCCTTTACCAATCTACGGAATTTCTACCATACAAAGCCGCAGATTCTCCCCGTCATATATTCGCTTTTTAGAATAAAACTAATTTTTATCTGCAATGAGATAAGGCGCGAGCAGATAATATTTTGTCGAGCAGATAACAATCCACTATCTGCTCGACAAAATATTATCTACTCGCCGGGTTAGGGTGAGTGCGAATGTGCATAACACCCACCCCATCCGTCAGAGAGCGAGCAAAACTACTTCACCCAACCAACCTTAGTCCAGTCGATGGTCTTGAACAGGAACGCACCATAGTTAGCGAGACCCTTCTTCGTAAAGACGTAGTGAGGACCGTTAGCGGCGCATCCTAAGAAGGCAAGTTCGGCGGTATGCTTCTTCTCGATCTCGTCGCATTTGAGGTTCCGTTCTTTATCGTCCTCAATCAAAAGCATTTCCTCGATCATGGCGTCGATCTCAGGGCTGCCGATACCGTCGCTATTGGACGAGTGGAAGAACTGTTGGGTGGCGACCGTAGCATCGGGGTTATTCGCCTCGTATCCCGCGAACGTGATGTCGTATTCCCAGTTGCCCAAGACCCTACCGAAGTCGCCTTCGGGATGCTGATCGACCTCAATATTGAGCCCGGCTTCTTTCATATTCCGCGTAAAGGTCTGAGCCATACCCTTATCAACAGGATCGTCGCCAAAGATCACGATCTTATAGTGAATCTGCTGCCCATCTTTCGCGTAGAACTCGCCGTCTTTAGTGTATCCGGCGTCTTCAAGCACCTTCTTGATGGCATCTTTGGGACTGCCCTCTACCTTGGGGAACGCGTCCTGATAATACACCGAGAAAGGCATGTGGAGCATCGATCCGGGTATCTCTTCTTCATAGGGCAAGCCCTGGTACCGAATCTTGGCGAGGGCTTCCCGATCAAGCCCGTAGAAAATAGCCTTCCGCACGGCGGCATCCTTGACCCGCCGGGGGTTCACATCGATACCGGAAACATGCAGGCGCACTCCCTTGTGGAGTTCCGTGCCTGCCACCGCCTTAAACTCGGAGTAGGCAGAGGCGGTTCCGGCAGCCGCAGCATCGATTTCGTCATTCTTGAAGGCCGCTTTCTTCGCTGGTTCATCCATCTGCCGGAAGATAATCTTCTCCAGCACGGGCTTATCACCCCACCATTTATCGTTCGGCACCACCGTAATGGTCTTCTCGGAGGAGTTAAAGCCGCCGTCTTTGATCGTGAAGGGTCCACAGCCCCACTCGGGATGCAGATTATCCACAAAGCCCTCATTGAAGACCTTAGGATCTTCCAGCGCCGGATGCAGAATAAAGGTGAATAGGGCGTTCAAGGGGTAGAAGGCTTCGAGAATGTCACCTTTACGTGGAAGTTATCTTCTTCGGCTTCCACGCTTTCAACGTATCCATAAATATCCGAGGCCACAATATTGTATTCCCCGTCAGCCTTTTGCTGAGTTTTCCAGGTGGCCTGCAGGGCTTTCACATCAATAGGCGTTCCGTCGTTGAACTTGGCCTGGGGATTCAGCACGATCTTGACGATAACCTTCTCACCCTCTTTGCCGGGGGTAAAAGACTGAGCATATTCTTTCCTGAGGGTCGTAGTACCGTCAAAGTCTAGGGTCCACAAGCCTGCATCATGAATAGTGCTCATGATGGTCTGGGTATCGGTCATATTGCCCGACGTAGTCCGGGGGTTGAAATCTGGCCCCATCGACCCGACCGGCAGCCGCAGGGTTCCGCCCTGTTTCAGCTCAGAAACCTCGTGAGCATTGATGTCGTAGAGGTCTTTAAGGTTTGCACCCTGCCCGGGAGCGGTAGTTTTTCCGTCCTTCGCACCGCCGCCACATGCGGAAAGCACACCGACGGTTCCAGCTGCCGCAGCTACACCCAGCAGAGACCGGCGAGTCAGTGCATGAGGAATGAACGCTGCTGGGGTTTTGCTGATGCTCATGATGTGTTTCCTTACGTGTATGCGCCCTGCGATGGGCTTGGTGTTTCAAAGGCTTTGAGATAACTTATGCAGTATTATGCATAAATTATCCATATCCAGAACCATACACCGAACTTCATGCGAAAGTTAAGAGAAACAGCGATAATGTGTTGTAGATTACATATTTTCATGCATATTTACGCAATCTTTGAGCAGATATTTCCCTACTTTCAGGCAATAATGAGCATAACTTACGACAATCCAGGATATTTACTGAATATCATGTGTGGCTATGAGAGCATAGACAAGGCGCATCCCCACTCCCCCGCGAGGGAATGCAGGATGCGCCTTATACATATTTGTAGAACGCTCCCCTAATTTCTAGGGGCTATAAGCTCAACCGACTAGTTTGTGAATCCCAATACGCGACCACGCCGAAGGGTTGTACTGCGGATCATCAAAGAGAAACGCACCGTAGTTCGCCAGGTTCTTCTGGCAGCACACGATCTGCGGACCGTTGTAGAAGACGCTGCTCGTAGCAAATTCCTCCATATGCTTCTTCTCGATCTCGTTGCACTTGAGGTTACGTTCTTTAGCATCCTCAATGGAGAAGAGCTCTTCAATCATGGCGTCAATCTCTTCGGAACCAGCCCCATCGTTGTCTTCGCGGGAGTAGAACTGCTTGGTGCCTTCAGTACCATCGTCGCTGTTTACACTGTACCCAATGAAGCTCAGTTCGTGCTCCTTGGCAGACATCACCTTACCCAAGTTACTAACAGGCTGCTGATCGACATCGCTCTCAATGCCCAGATCACGAAGCTGCTGAGAGAGGAAACGCGCCAGAGATTTTATGGTGTTATCCTCGCTAAAGTTGTTCACCACTACTTTCGCGCGTTTTCCATCCTTTTCATAGAAATCGCTGCTTTTTAGCGTATCCGGCCTCTTCAAGAATCTTAGCGGCCGCAGCCTTCCGATCGGCTGCCTGCGGCATACTATCGGCATAGTACTCCGAGAACGGCATATGGATCCTCGATCCGGGCAGGGTCCTCGTTGAACGGCAAACCCTTAAAGCGAGTATCGGAAAGCGCCTTACGATCCAAGCCCACCATAATGGCGCGGCGAAGCGGAGTATCGACTTTGACGGGGTTCATCACCACACCGCCTGCAAAGAGGCGTTGGCCCTGGCGGAACTCGGCATTCTTAACATTTTCGAGTTCCTTGTATACGCTCACGACATTAGCGTTTACGGCGTCAAGCTCGCCATTGGCAAAGGCAGAACGCTGCGCAGGGGTATCGAGCAGGCGGAACGTAATGGATTCGAGAACCGGTTTTTCGCCCCACCATTTGTCATTTCGTGTGACGGTCAGCGTTTTCTCGGTTGAGTTCCAGCCGCCTTCGGCAACCTTAAACGGCCCTGCCGCATAATCGGAATTCGGCTTATCCACTAGACCATTGGCAAAGAAATCGGTATCCGTCATTTTCGGATGCACCACATAGCTGAAGAGGCTGGCAATCGGGTATGAAGGCTTCGACATCGTGACCTTCACGCGGGTTGCGCTGCCGTCTTCTTCAATAGACTCAATATTCGGGTACAGACCCGTGCTCTGAATCTGATAAGTCTTGTTGTCTGAAAGAACTTTATGAGTCGCTCTCAGAGCTTCAATATCGAGCGGGGTACCATCGTTGAATTTTGCCTTTTCATTCAACGTGATATGCAAAACCTGTTTGCCGTTCTCCATTGCGGAGGTGAACTCGGTACAGAAGTCGGGGTTAGGTGAAGTTTTGCCTTCGTAATCTTGCTGCCACAGACCACTCGTGAGCAAAGAATTATACGAAGAGATAGCACGAGCATTATCGCCAACGGCGCCCTGAGTATGCAGAGGGTTGAAATTTGGTCCCAAACTGGTGACCGCCAGACGCAGCTTTCCGCCGGATTTAAGGGCAGAAACATCCTGCTTATTAATTTTCACGAGGTCTGCGATATTCGCACCTGCCGTTGCTGCAGCCTGAGTAGAACCGGAACCACTGTTCTTGCCGGAACAAGCCGCAAGCATACCAGCGGTGCCCAGCGCAGCACCACCTGCGAACAGGGTGCGGCGGTTCAGAGTGGAGTGAGCTTTCACGAGCGTATTCTTTCTATCACCGACAAACGCACAGTCTAGCGCTACCGCCCGTGGTAGCGGCGTTTGATACACCTTAATTGTATTCATGGAATTACAGAGCGAGAATTTATTTCCTGCAATCTCAAATACTGGTAATTCATATCACTATTTCGCTTTATCGCATAATATAAATTTTTAGCTCTTTAAAACGTTGCGGGGATGATTCTCATAGAAGAATCACCCCCGCAACACACATGCGGTTCTACGAAACCGACTCTAGCGCTACATCGGGAAGGTCTGCACCATCCGGGTAGTAGCAAGCATAACCGTGGTCTTCGCCGTCAAGCGTGATAACCTCGGGCTTTTCCTCCAGGCACCGCTTCTGCTTATCCTCAGGAAGCAGCTTGAAGATGGGGCACCTGCTGGAGAAGCCGCATCCTACCGGTGCATTAACCGGAGTGGGCAGGTCGCCGTCCAGCATGATGCGCTGGCGCTTAGCCTCAACCTCCGGGTCTGGCACGGGAATAGCCGAAAGCAAAGCCTTGGTGTACGGGTGAATCGGGTTATCAAAGACCTGATCCACGTGACCAATCTCGACGATGCGCCCCAGGTACATAACCGCAACCCGGTCAGAGGCGTGGCGAATCACGGCGAGGTCGTGCGCCACCATCAGGTAACTCAGACCCCAGGCTCGCGCGGAGTTCCTCAAGCAGGTTAATCACGCCCGCCTGAACGGAAACGTCCAATGCCGAGACAGGTTCGTCCAGCACCACAAGTTTCGGGTTCACGGCAAGCGCACGGGCAATACCAATACGCTGGCGCTGACCGCCCGAGAACTGGTTCGGGAAGCGGTTCACGTGATCGGGCTGCAGACCCACGATCTTCATCAGCTCAACCACACGCTTTTTAATATCCGGACGCTTCATGCCCTGGTTTTCCAGGGGCTCAGCAAGAATCTCGTAGACGGTAAAGCGCGGGTCGAGGGCGCCCGTGGGGTCTTGGAAAACCATCTGCTGGTTCTTGCGCAGTTCAAGAAGCTCACTGACAGATTTATGATCCTGCGTAGAGACGCCGTTAATCAGAATCTCGCCATCGGTTTTCTTGCTGAACTCCATAATTTCCAGCAGCGTGGTGGTTTTACCACACCCGGATTCGCCCACGATTGAGAAGCACTCACCCTCACGAATATCGAAAGATACGCCGTCCACGGCCTTCACGGTGCCCACGCGGCGCTTCATGAGGGAACCCTTCATGAGCGGGAAATGCTTCTTCACGTTGCGCACTTCAAGCACCGGCGCGCGATCTTCGCGCGGAGTGCTGTCGAATTTCGAGACGGGAGTTTCAGGAACGGTATAGAGTTCTTCGGCCGTCTTACTGATGAGATCCTGCGAGATAGTGCAGGAGGAGTAGTGCCCCTCACCAGCGCCCTTGAGCGGAGCGAGCTCGGGCTCACCAGCATCGTCCTTGCAGCATTGACCGCCGTTTTTGGCGACGGGGCAACGCTCACGGAACGAGCAGTGATCCACCGGGTACAGCAGATTCGGCGGCGTGCCCTCAATGGGCACCAAAGAGGTTTTCTGCGAGCGATCCACGCGAGGGAACCGCACCCAACAGAGCCAATCGTGTAGGGATGGCTGGGGTACTTATAAAGGTCTTCAGCCTTAGCGATTTCTACCGGTTTACCCGCGTACATCACCAGAATGTCATCGGCCATACCAGCGACAACACCCAAGTCGTGGGTAATCATGATAGTTGCCGCACCGGTTTCATCCTGCGCCTTATCCATAACCTCAAGCACCTGCGCCTGAATGGTGACGTCAAGCGCGGTAGTAGGCTCATCCGCAATAAGCACGCGCGGATCGTTGGCAATCGCCATTGCGATCATGATGCGCTGGCGCATACCGCCGGAGAACTCATGCGGGAAAGAGCGCAGACGGTCGGCTGGGGAAGGAATACCCACTAAGCGCATGAGTTCGATAGAGCGATCTTTAATCGCCTGCTTGCTCATACCCTTATTGTGGATTTTGAGGACTTCGGCAATCTGATCCCCGATAGTGTACACCGGAGTCAGCGAAGACAGCGGATCCTGGAAGATCATGGAGATGTGCTTGCCGCGGTACTGGCACATTTCCTTATCGCTCAGACCCAGCAGTTCGGTGCCGTTGTATGTGATAGACCCGGTAATATCGGCGGTCGTGGGGTGAAGCCCCATAATCGCCATAGATGCCACGGATTTACCCGAACCGGATTCGCCAACGATACCTAGGGTTTTACCGGCGTAAAGGTCAAAATCAACACCGCGCACCGCATGTACAACACCGTTTTCGGTATTGAAGCTAACATGCAGGTCTTTAACACTCAGAACGGGAGAAGTGCTCATGAGTTTTATGCCTCCTCATTCTGGGCGGATGCCTGAGCATCGGGATTGGGGTCGGTTGATGGTGCTGCAGCGTCGGCTTCCTGAACCTCCACGTCTTCGACCTTAGATACCGATTTCTGGCTCTTAGGTTTCTTTGACTTCTTGATCTTACCGACCGACATGGAAGTCGGGTCGAAGGCGTCGCGCAAGCCGTCGTTCATGAGCGAGAGCGGACCCACCAGCAGGAAGAAGAAGATAACGGGGAACCAGAACATATGCGGCAGGGTATTAAGCTGCTGTGCAGCATCGGAGATCAACGACCCCAGCGAGTAGTTCGGGTAGGTAATACCAATGCCGATAAAGGAGTACGCAACCTCAGAGAGCACAGCAATCATGATGCCGGTCGTGAAGTTCAGAACGAGCATCGAGCCGATATTCGGAACGAGGTGCCGCAGCACGATCTTGAAGGGATGTACGCCCATGTAGCGTGCTGCCTTCACGTAATCGCGCCCAATCAGGGATTGCGCCATCGCACGAATCACACGGGCAGGTCCCATCCAGCCGAATACAATCAGCACAGAGGAGAGCACAATCCACGTGGGAACGGTCTTCTGAATCTGCTTACCGATCTGACCGTTGATGAAAATCGCCAAAATCAACAGCGAGGGAACCATAATCATGGTTTCCAAGAGGAAGAGCATAACCCTGTCGATCCAGCCACCAAAGTACGCCATCACACAACCGTAAATTGCGGAGATAATAACGGTGGCGATACCCACGACCAGGCCGATTTCCATTGAGGTCCACACGGCTTCGCTCATCATGGCGAAAAGATCGTTACCGCCCACAGTGGTGCCAAACCAGTGCTCTGCGGAGGGACCTTCACCGCCGAGGGTCATAAAGTCAGATTCGGTTGCGGAGTACTTAGAAACATATTTGCCGAAGTACCCGAAAAGCCCCACACAGATAAAGACGATAAGCCCGAACACCGCAGCCTTGTTGCGCAAGAAGCGGCGGAGGATAATCACGTTCTTATTGAGAACTTTAAAATCACCATTCTGCACGACAGGTACCGTGCTTGTTTCAGTTACCTGGCTCATGAGATCCTCACTCGGGGGTCGACGATCGTGGTCGCGATATCGGCGATAATGGCACCGATGGCGAACAGCACGGAACCGTAGGCGAGAGTAGCGGTCGCAGCGTTCACATCCTGCTGACCAATCGCATCAATAGACCATTTACCGATGCCGGGCCATGCAAACACGGACTCCGCGAAGAAGGCACCCGCAAAGATGGTGGGAATGGTGTATGCAATCGACTGTGCCACCGGGATAAAGGACACACGCAGGGCGTGGCGGGTAATCGCCTGGTTACGGGTGAGTCCTTTCGCGCGAGCGGTACGCACGAAGTCTGCGTTCACGTTATCGAGCAGGTATTGCCGCTGAGCAATCTGATAGCTGGCCCATCCGAAAATCGTCATACAGAAGGTCGGCACCACATAGTGCGCCGCCATGTCTATGGTGGTATCCCAGAAGCCTGTTACACCAGGCGTCGAAATACCGGTCACATAGAAAATCTTTTCGCCACCGTTTTCAACCACAATGTTGTTAATGGCGGTCGCCCCCTGCTGCACCACAAAGTATGCTACAGGGGCGGGAATAATGTAGACGAGATAGGAATAACCGGTAATAACCCGGTCGGAGAATTTGTACTGACGTGCTGCCGAGTAAACACCCAGCGCCACACCGATGATAATGGTCAAAATAGTTGCCGCGAGCATCAACCTGGTAGAAACCCACAGACGCTGACCGAATTCCTGATTGATATATCCGCTGTTTGGGCTGCGTCCCCAATCAAATTTGGTGACAACATTCGTCAGCCATTGAATGTATCTGTCCCACGCACTCATTTCGGGGTCGAGTCCGAGGGATGCGAGAGTGCGAGTTCACCTGTTCAGGCGAGGGGACGCGGCACCTTTTCCTGCTCCAAAAGGGCAGGGTTTTTAGCGTGGTAACAGCCGCAAAATAACCCATAGTCGTGGTTAAGGAAAAACCATCACGAGGTAAGTGAGCGACCTCCGGAGGATATACCTAAACATGGGGCGGTTCCCTCCTAGATATTCTGGTTTCGTAGGCATGTGTGTTACAGCTTCCGTCATCGGATAATCCAGTGACTACAGTCACTAGAAGCGTAGTTCCTTTATCTTATATTTACATTCGGGTATCCACCAAACCCACATCGCCTTAAAATCAGCCGACAAGCACCATTTTGCGGGGTGCTGCGAGGATCTTAGAGGCGGCATCCCCTGGTATCGCTATCAAAATATGGTTTGGCGAAAAGTTACGAAAGATTTACACACACCGAAGATTTATGGCGTCATATTTTTTCACAACGCCTCAAACCCTCTCCAGACCCCAAAAAATCCACGAAAAACCATGTAAACAGGAGCAAAACCAACATCTAAAATAAGTAGGTCCTAACTTATATTTTCGGGATTTAGGGCAAAAAAATTTTATGAATTTCATACCAAAAGCACCCCGTATCCTGTGATTTATGAATGGCATCACAGGGATGCGGGGTGAGAATGTATCTCTTTTACACGTGACTTTCTACGTTCGTGAAAATTCTAGAACCGGTTACGGTACTCGCTCTCAGCAGCACCGGTGCGGAAAGCACGAATATTGTGGGCGATCAGTTCCTCCGGATTTACGGGGCGCCCACCGGCGGCATGCGGGGTGATTACGATATTCTTCGCATCCCACAGGGGCGAATCGGAGGGGAGCGGTTCGGTTGCCGTCACGTCCAGTGCCGCACCCGCAATCGAGCCGGAGTTTAGGGCGGCGACGAGTGCATCCTCATCAACAGTGGTACCGCGCCCGACGTTAATCAGGTAGGCGCGCTTAGGCAGCAGCTGCAGCTTATGGGCATCAAGTGCCTTGAAGGTCGAATCGCTGGTGGGAAGCACCATCACGAGAATATCCGTAGTTGGCAGGTATTCGTCGATCTGTTCGGTAGCAATCACCGGGAAACCGGAGCGCTCCCCCGCGCTCTGCGCAACGCCGGTTACGTTCGCGCCGAAAGCCTTGAAGAGCCGCGCTGTCTCCTGCCCGATCGAGCCGAAGCCCCACACAAGCACATTGGCATCAAGCAAGGTGGTGATCTGGTCTTTCGGGTGAAGTTCCTGCGCGCCGCCGAGCTCCTCAGCCCAACGATGCTCGACCGTTGCCTGCGCCAGCGTCGGCAGGAAGCGTACAAAGTTCAGGGTCAGCGCAAGCGCATGTTCCGCAACGGTTTTCGAGTGCAGACCCACACCCGCACAGATGGCGGCATCTGGGGTGAAGCCCGCCGCGCGCACCGCATCCGGTCCCGCAAGAAGCGCCTGGATAAGCCCCACATTTTTCATGCGGCGAGCGGAATCCGCGAGCTGATCGGCGGTATTTGCCCAGGCAATCAGAACTTCGGCATCGGTATCTTCCTCGGCAATAGGGTTCCGTGGGGTTGTAGTGCCGCACGGTATCGCCGGGTTCAAGCCCTAGTTTCTCTTCGTCGAGCGTAATTGAAGTAGGGATCAGAAATCTTCATGGGTCCTCCTGTAGATGGCGCATGCGGGTTGGCGTTCAGCAACGAAGGCGACCCGCATCCCGTGTGAGGGGGTTAACAGTTATTCCCCTCCAGCATAGCGTGCGAGGGGAATAACTGTATAGGGTTACCTAAGAAGCCGTTAGGGCTTGGTGCCGCGCGAAGGTTCGCCGGTTTCCTTTCGGCCCTGAACGTGCTGCTCGGTTTCAGCCGTTTCATCGGATGCACTACCGGCAAGTTCCGGGTCAATCACGGTATGCGCTTCACCCTGCATTTTCTTCAGGCATTCGGCATCTTTCGCCGCCATTTCGGGCGTGATTACCTCAATGGCACCGGTTGCCGAACGCGCCACATCGGTAGTGGTGTGCGTTTCGATAGTGGTGGCGAGCGCATCCTCACGGATGAAGAGAAGCAGAAGCGCGGAGATTAGCCCGAGTGGTGCCAGGTAGAGGAAAAGCGGAATCAGGGCATCATTGTAGGCGTTCACGATAATGCCGTGAATCGGCTCGGGAATCCGGCTGACGAGCTCGGGAGTCAGGGAGGAGGTTCCGTGTTCCCCTGCCGAGGCTACTGCTTGCGCGGGCATGCGTTCACTGAGCAGGCTGCTCAGGCGTGAGGTAAACAGGCCGCCCACGAGCGATGCACCCACGGTTGAGCCGACCTGGCGGAAGAAGTTGTTTGCCGCGGTGGCGGTTCCTACGACGGTGATAGGGAAGGCGTTTGCACGATGAGGGTGAGGAACTGCATCGACATGCCCAGGCCCGCGCCCATGACCGCCATGTAGCTGCAGAAGATCCAGGTGGGGGTGCTCGGGGTGATGGTGGAGATTAGGTAGAGCCCGAGCGCCACGAGTGCGGTACCGGTGACCACATATGCCTTGTATTTGCCGCGTGCGGAGACCAGCCGTCCGGTAATAATGGAAACCACGAGCAGGGCGCCCATGAGGGGAATCATGAGCAGACCCGCCACGGTTGCGCTCACGCCCAGGGACATTTGCAGGTAGGTGGGGATGTACTCGACGGCACCGAACATGGCAACACCGAGGGAGAGAGAGAGGCGCCCAGGGTGAGCAGGAAGTTGCGGTTGGTGAAGAGGTACATGGGCATGATCGGCTCTGCGGCGCGGTTTTCAACCGGAATGAAGATCAGGGCCGCGACGGCGGATGCGATGAGAAGCCCAATAATCTGCGGGGAGTTCCAGGCGTACTGATTGCCGCCCCAGATGGTGGCGAGCACGAGCGCACTGGTTCCAGCCATGAGAATAATGCTGCCCAGGTAGTCGATCTGCCGCTTTTCGCGGTCTTTGAGCGCGGTGTGTGGGAGCAGAAAAATGACGGCAAAGATTGAGAGTACGGCAAGCGGCAGGTTGAGCCAAAATGCCCAACGCCAACCGGGGCCTTCGGTGATCCACCCGCCGATGAGCGGCCCGGCGACCGAGGAGAAGGCGAAGACGCCGCCGATAATACCCATGTATTTACCGCGTTCGCGGGCGGGGATCACATCTGCGACCACGGATTGGGAAAGAATCATGAGGCCGCCACCGCCGACTCCCTGAAGTGCACGAGCGACGATTAGCCAGGTCATATCGGGGGCGAGCGCGCCGATGATAGATCCCGTCATGAAAGAGAGAATGGCAAAAATCAGGAAGGGTTTACGCCCGAACTGGTCGGAGAGTTTGCCGTACACCGGCATGGTGATGGTGGAGAGCAAGATGAAGGTGGCAATTACCCAGCTCATATGCTCCACACCATGCAGTTCGCCCACAATGGTCGGCAGTGAGGGTGCGAGGATGGTTTGGTTCAGTGCCGACATGAGCATCACGATGACCAAGCCGGAGAACATGAACGCTATTTGATGTTTTCTAGCTTCAGCCGTGGTGGCTTCAGCGGGTTTGTCTGAGTGCGACGTCATTCCTAGTTTTCCTTCAGCAGGGCTTGAAAAGTTTTGACGGTGTTGTGGATGCGCCGCTCGACCTCGTCTTCGTCGGCAATATCCTTGGCGAAGTGCAGTTGCCGCAGCACCGCGGATGCGAGCTGGACCGTGGCACGGGTGCGTTCTTCGGCAGTTTCTGTCGGCGGCATATTCTCGGGGCGGGCGGTGAAGGGGCCGCGCCTTCCTGCGGCGTTAAAGGCATCCCAATCGACGGTATTGAGATAGTCAATGAGCACCTGTTCGCAGTTGATATGGTGTACCTTCAGCCGGTGCCTAAATTCGGGGAATTCGTCGATGCGCTCCCGGAATTTTGCGTGATCGGCAAAGTTGAAGCTGTGCCGCACGATGTACAGCAGCAGATGGGTGATACGCACGATGAGGTTGTCGTTTTCGTGCGCCCGGTCGCTGGCGAGCAGGTCGTCGGTGATGGCGGGGGCGCGCAGGCCGAGCACCGCATCCTCTTTGGTTCCGAAGTAGTTGAAGAAGGTGCGGGGCGAGATTCCGGCTTCCGCCGCGATGTCTTCGACGGTGCTGCCGCGCATGCCGTGCTGGCGGGCTAAGCGCAGGGCGGTTTCGTGAATGTTCACCCAGGTGCGTTCACGGCGGCGTTCACGCAGGCTTGTCTCGGTGCGACTCGGCTCAGGTTTTTGCATAACTGCAATTATTGCATTTCTGCATTTTTTGCACAACTGCACTATGCAGGCGACGCAGCGTGTCCTGCCTCTCCCCCACAGAAGACAAGATACTAGGCATAATAATAGGGTGAACTTTTTTTCACCCGGATACCTCGACTTCCTACCCGATTGGCTCAGGATTATTCTGTTCTTCGCAGACCTGAGCATCCGTGTGCTGTCCCTATTCTGGCTGCCCTACAACCGCAAGCCCGTGGTCGCACTCGGCTGGCTCATGGCTATCTTCTTCATCCCGTTCATCGGGTTCCTAGCCTTCCTGATTTTCGGGTCCTCTCACCTTCCGCAATACCGGCGTGCCCGGCAGCACGCCATGAACGACCTGATCCGCGAGACCACCGGCGGCACCCCACAGCTCACCGACTCCGACGGGCTCAACGAAGCAACCCTGGTCGCCAGCCAACTCAACTACAAGCTCGGTTCGCTCCCCCTCGTCGGCGAAACTCCTTCACCCTGCATAACGACAACCACGAAGCCATGCGCATCATGGCGCAGGAAGTCAACAAAGCCCAGCGGTACGTTCACTTCGAGTTCTACATCACCGCCTACGACGAAGCCTCCAAAGTACTCTGGGATGCCCTCTTCGCCGCCCAAAAACGTGGCGTGCGGGTGCGCGTGCTCATCGACCATATCGGCTCGCGCAAATACCCCTCATACCGGCAGCTGACAAAAATGCTCAACGAATCGGGTATCGAATGGCGCCTGATGCTGCCCATCAAACCCTGGCGACTACAATGGCAGCGCCCCGACCTGCGCAACCACCGCAAAGTCCTCGTGATAGACGGCGCAGTGGCATTCTCAGGCTCGCAAAACGCCATCCACCGCTCCTACGACCTCAAAGAAAACGTGCGTAAAGGTCTGGAGTGGAAAGACCTCACCTTCTCATGCACCGGTCCCATCGTCGAAGAGCTCAACGCGGTATTCGTCTCCGACTGGTACTCCGAAACAAACCAGCTGATCCTCGAAGAAATTGAGGCGAAAATCCCCTACGTTCCAGGATCGATGCGCGCCCAAGTAGTTCCCTCCGGCCCCGGGTTTGAGACGGAAAACAACCTGCGCCTGATCAACTACATGATCTACAACGCAGAAAAACGCATTACCATCTGCTCACCCTACTTCGTACCCGACGAAACCCTGCTGCAGGCACTCACCAACGCAGCATTCTCGGGCATCGAAACCACCGTGATCGTCTGCGAAAAAGGCGACCAGTTCCTCCCCAATATGGCGCAGCGCTCCTACTACGAGACGCTGCTGCAATCCGGGGTACGCATTCTGCAATACCCCAGCCCCACGGTACTGCATTCCAAGTTCATGTACGTAGATGACGAAATGGCGTTTATCGGCTCCTCGAATATGGACCCCCCGCTCATTCTCGCTCAACCTCGAAGTATCAACCTTTATCGCAGACGCCGCTATGGTGGATGCGCTCGCCGACGTTGCGCGAACCTACGAAAGTATCTGCACGGAACTGCGTTACGGCCCGTGGTCCTCACGCCCGCAGCGCATTAAAGGTCACCGAAAATATCTGCCGACTCTGGTCATCGCTCCTGTAAAACGTGGTCTGGAAACGCCCGTAACATGAGGGAGTTCGGCATGACCGCGCTCTCGAAGCGGTACCTGCGGCTGTGGTGATGACCGTGTGCAAGTGCACCTTCTGCCGCCTCTGAAAGACCAGCTGACATGGGGTTTTATACCGATTCGCCATATCCGCGAAGTTTTCCCCGCGAATGCAGAAAACGCACGATCGCCCGCACCCGTCGCGGACGCATCGCGCGTCGTCCATTTCTACCCAAAAATATAGTATATAGCCTATCGCCACATGCGATTTCCCGTATGTATCGCCGAGGGTTTAATCTGCAGCCACTCCGGACTGGGCAGCCGCACGGCCTTCTTGCACCCAGACAGAGCCGTGATAATCGACTCGCACCGGCGGTTGAACTCAACCGTATGCCGCTTATCCACGATCTGTCCCGGAAAATGGCGGTGCATCTTCGACACCGAATCGCTGCTCTCCTGCAGACCGTGCCCGGTATGGCCCGGCACATGCTTCACAATCACCCGATGCGCCCGAATAGCCGCAGTTAACTGCTCCATCTCGGCGATAACCCGGGCATCCTGCACGCCCTCACGCACCCAATAATCGAAAGCCCAACGGCTGTGCGCCAGCCGCAGAAGAAAGGTCAGCGCGCCCAAGGAATCGGTGTTAATAATCAGGCGGCGACCGCCGTGATAAAACACGTGAAACGCCGCGAGCATCGCCGAAAGCTCACCGGTCATAATATTCACGGCATCATAATGGGTGTGAAAATAAAAGCCGTCCTCGCTCACCCCGGCAATACCCATGCGCCCACCGCGCAAATACTTCTTATTGTGGGTGGCGCGAAAGGAACAATCGGTAAACACGTTATAGTCCACGAGCTGATTTTCGGGGACCTCTGCCAACGTATCGGCGATCATCTGTTCGGTCAGCTGCTCGGCACGATCCTGGAAATAGCGCATGGTCTCGGCGGCATCCGTACCGGCAAGACGCACATGCACCTCACCCAGCGAATGGTTATCGTACGGGTCAAGCACCTTCTCAAACGCCCGGTACTCCATCGCCTTCTTAAGCTGCTCACAATTACGAAAAAGAAGCTTCAAATCGTGCCGGTCGGCGGCAACCGTCACCAGGTGGTGCGTATAATCCGAAGGAATAACATCCCAGGCATTAAGCACAATGCGCCCCAAAGTCTTCAGGGTGCACCACATCGCACGGGTCAAGAAGCGAATGCATACACGATTCAACCACCGGCTCCTGGTTGATGACGATGCGCTCACCGTTTTCACGCGAAATATAGACAAGAGCCGTGAGGGTGCTGTAACAGTATCCCCTTGGTCTTACGGGTGTATTCGGCAACTGCAATCACAGCCACGCCCCGAGTTGTATAGCCCGCCGGGTATGAGGTGCTGTAGTCGGGCGCCTCCCAGGTTAGGGTGCACCGTTTAATATGAGCCGGTGAGAATCCCACGTGTGTACACCCCCTTGCCGCATAGTCTCCTTCTTTCGTGTAGTGAGGAATTGTTCCACTATCTTTTATATGCCCGCCGGTGTCTGTGCGCAAACGTTGAACAGGTTATTTTACAGTCAGCGAAGAACCTTAAAAAGGGAAGCTAAAACCGTTTCTTGGCGGGAATTATGCGCGGTGAATGAGAGGTTCTGCCCCGCTCTGGCGCGCATCTGTGCGACGGTGTAGGGTTGGAGTTATCCGGTATATCTAATTGAGTAAGGAGCGCCCCATGATTGGTGTTTATGCAGGTGTTTCGGTCAAGCCCGAGCACGTTGAAGAGTTCCTGGCATCCGTCCCCGCTCTCGTCGAGGCATCGCGCAAGGATGCGGGCAATATCAGCTACGATTTCGGCCCCGCCACCGGTGAGACCCCTGCGGGTGAACCGCGCGCCTTCGCCTTTATTGAGCGTTGGGAGTCACAGCAGCACTCGAAGCACATATGGCGACCGAGCATTTCGGCACCGCTGTGAAAACCTGGGAGCCGCTGCTCGCCGCAGAGCTGGACGTGCGCATCTTCGAGATGTAGCGCCTGCTCTCCCTGTTCTCCTCTGCTAAAAAGAGCCTTTATTTGAATAAAGAGGGTTTTTCGCCGCTTTATTCAAATAAAGGCTCTTTTTATGCTCGGTCAATAGGCGACTAGATTCCCTCTGGGAGGATGCGCACCCCGCCCTTGTCGGCAGAGGCGGCCAGCATCCCGTAAACCTTCAGCGCATTCGAGACCTGACGTTCGCGCGGCTTAGTGGGCTTCCACGGGAGGGCGCCCTTCGCCTTGCGCCGCGCCTCCAAAACCTCGTCCGGCACATTCGCCCGCAGGATGCGGTTGTGCACGTCGATCTCGATCTCGTCGCCGGTTTCCAGCAGGCCGATAGCACCACCGGCGGCAGCCTCCGGCGAAACGTGGCCAATCGAAATGCCCGAAGTACCGCCCGAGAAACGCCCGTCGGTAATGAGTGCGCAGCTTTTGCCCAAGCCCAGGCCTTTCAGGTACGAGGTGGGGTACAGCATCTCCTGCATGCCGGGGCCGCCCTTCGGACCCTCATACTGAATCACCACAATATCGCCGGGTTTCACGTGCTTCGACAGAATCTCAAACACGGCTTCATCCTGCGACTCAACCACGAATGCCTTACCCACGAAGTGGAAGAGTTCTTCATCAATACCGGCGGATTTGATGATCGCACCGTTCTGGGCGATATTGCCGCGCAGAACCGCCAGACCGCCGTCTTTCGTGTAAGCATGCTCCACAGCGCGAATGCACCCGTTTTCGGCGTCCGTCTCATGCGATTCGTACTTGTTCGCGGTCGAGAACGCCTGCGTGGTGCGCACCCCGCCGGGTGCGGCAAGAAACAGTTCGTGAGCCTGCTCGCTCGCGGTACCGGAACGGATATCCCATTCGGCAAGCCATTCGTCCAGCGAATCCGCATGAACAGAATGAACGTTCTTGTGCAGCAGCCCGGCACGGTTCAGCTCACCCAGCAGCGCGGGGATACCGCCCGCACGGTGCACATGCTCAATGTGATACTTCGTAGAGTTCGGCGCAACCTTCGCCAGACAGGGCACATGGCGCGAAATACGGTCGATATCGTCCAGCGTGAAGTCAGCGCCGGCCTCATGCGCAATAGCCAGGGAGTGCAGCACGGTATTGGTCGAACCGCCCATAGCCACATCCAACGCCATAGCGTTCTCGAAGGCTTCCTTGGTGGCAATAGAGCGCGGCAGAACGGACTCGTCATCCTGCTCGTAGTAGCGCTTCGCCAGACCAACAATGCGCTTACCCGCCTGTAAAAACAGCTCTTTACGCGCGATCTGGGTCGCAAGCGTGGTACCGTTGCCGGGCAATGCCAGACCAATCGCCTCGTTCAGGCAGTTCATGGAGTTTGCGGTAAACATGCCCGCGCATGAACCACACGTGGGGCAGGCGTTCTTCTCAATCTGGGCGAGCGCGGTATCGCTCACGGAATCGTCCACCGCCATGACCATCGCATCCACCAGATCCAGGCGGTGCTCCACAACGCCTTCAACGCCCTCGCCGGATTCCATGGGGCCACCCGACACGAAAATTGTGGGGATATTCAGGCGCATTGCCGCCAAGAGCATGCCGGGGGTGATCTTGTCGCAGTTCGAGATACATACGAGCGCATCCGCGCGGTGAGCGTTCACCATGTATTCGACCGAGTCGGCAATGAGGTCGCGTGAGGGCAGGGAATAGAGCATGCCGTCGTGGCCCATCGCAATGCCGTCATCAACCGCGATGGTGTTGAATTCTTTCGCCACGCCGCCAGCCTCACGAATAGCGCCAGCCACCAAGTCGCCCATATTTTTCAGGTGCACGTGACCGGGTACGAACTGGGTGTAAGAGTTGGCAATCGCAATAATCGGTTTGCCGAAATCATCATCACCCATGCCGGTTGCGCGCCATAGAGCGCGGGCACCCGCCATATTGCGACCGTGAGTTGAGGTGCGTGAGCGTAATTCGGGCATGTCTTTACCTTCCGTTGTGATGCATCTATAGATTCTACGCGCAGGCGTGCGCCCAATCATCGAAGGGTTACTTTGGTTTCATATGTTGGCATGCCGTGATGCTTGGTCATGAGCTGTGCCTGTGGCGCGCCGAAGGGTGAGTGTGGATGCGGCGCGCACCTTATGCCGCGGGGCGGGCAAGGATGCCGGATCTGCGGCAGATTTGCCCCCTTGAGAATATATCCCCGTGCAGCGTGGAATGAGTCTATTATGCCCCCTATGCTGGTGGGGTAAGAACTCCCGCCGCGTGATTTGCGCCAGCTAGCGAACAAACGCTACGCAAGCGCACGAAGACTCGTACGGTCGCCCCCTTTATCTTCTCCATTGGATATATAGATGCCTCACTCCCCCGCCTCCTTCCGCAACACCGTGATCTACCAAATCTACCCGAAGTCGTTCTATTCTGCGCACGGGCGGCCAACCGGCGATATTCGCGGCATTATCGAGAAGGTGCCCTATGTGGCATCGCTGGGGGTGGGCATGGTGTGGTTCAACCCGTTCTTCGCCTCGCCCCAGCACGATAACGGCTACGATATTTCCGACTACTACGCCATTAACCCCGATCTGGGCACGATGGAGGACGTCGAAGAGATGATCGCCGCTTTCGGGGAGCACGGCATCGGGGTCATGTTCGATATGGTGCTCAACCATGTTTCGACCGAGCATGAGTGGTTTAGGCGGGCGCAGGCGGGCGAGCGCGAGTACTGGGATTATTTCTATCTTCGCCCGGGGCGGGTTCAGTCTGACGGCACTGTGGTTCCGCCCACGAACTGGGGGTCGAAATTTGGCGGTTCGGCCTGGGCGCCTTTCACCGATACGGAGGGTGAGGTTTATCGGGACAAATCGGGGGCGCCGCTGTACTATCTGCACCTTTACGACGTCACACAGGCTGATCTGAACTGGTACAACCCCGCCGTGCGTGAGGAGCTCTATAAGGTCGTTAATTTCTGGTATGACAAGGGTGTTCGCGGGTTCCGCTTCGATGTCATTAACGTGATCGGCAAGTCCGAAGAGCTTGAGGATGCGCCCGCCGGGGTTATCGATAAGACCCTGTATACCGACACGCCCATCGTGCATACGCGTCTGCGGGAGCTGAACCGCGCATCGTTCGGGCGGTATGGGGATACCGTAACCGTGGGTGAAATGTCTTCGACGAGCATTGAGAACTGCGTGGGCTACTCAAACCCTGAGAACCGCGAGCTCGACATGGTGTTTAGTTTTCACCATCTGAAGGTGGATTATGAGGACGGCGAGAAGTGGTCGAAGGTGCCGTTCCGCTTTGCTGAGCTGAAGGGTCTGCTCAACGATTGGGCGCTGGGCATGCAGGCAGGCGGCGGGTGGAATGCGCTGTTTTGGAATAATCATGATCAGCCCCGCGCGCTCAACCGTTTTGGCGACGTTCAGCGGTACCGGGCGGAATCGGCGACTATGCTGGCGACCGTGATTCACCTGCTGCGCGGCACCCCCTATATTTATCAGGGCGAAGAGATCGGCATGATTGACCCGGTGTATTCTTCGATTGACGACTACGTGGACGTTGAGGCCCATAACGCTTTTAAAGCCCTGCGTGCGCGGGGTCTCTCGGAAGGTGAGGCGCTTGAGGTTGTGCGTGCCAAGGCACGGGATAATTCGCGTGTTCCCATGCAATGGGAGTCTGGTTCTGGTGGGGATTACGGCACTGTTGGTTTTGGTACCGCTGCCCCCTGGCTGGCGCCCGCCCCTAGCGTGGATGCGGCAACCGGCGCGGGTATTTCGGTGGAGGATGAGGAACGTGACGGCGTGATTTTGCCGTACTATCGCGAGCTGATTCGCCTGCGCGGGCAGTACCCTGTGATTTCTGAGGGCAGTTACGCGCCCTATGCGCTCGACCATGAGCGGGTCTTCGGGTACCTGCGCGAACACATCACTAAGGGCACGCGCACACGGCTGTTGGTGCTCAACAATTTCTTTGGGGACGAGACGGCGGTGCGTGTTCCTGCCGAGTTCATGCCGGGCGAGGTTCTGGACGCAGTCGCTAGCAGTGAAGGCTCGCGAACTCCGACGGAAGCGCAGTCTGCACGGGTGCTTTTGTGTAATTACAAGAATCCGCTCGGTCAGATTAGCGGTATTTCCGGCCCCGATCCCCGCGAGGTTGAGGTTACACTGCGCCCCTACGAATCGTTGGCTTTGATCGTGGAAGAGCCCATAGCTTCTTCTTAGCTCGCCAGATTAATTGCTCGGTTACATGGGCATTTACAGGTATGGTTACAAGCGCGAGCAGGTGGTTTTTGGTCCGAGCAGGTGTGATTTTCCTACCTGTTCGGCAAAAAACGACCTGCTCGCGGTTTACAAGGCGGTTAAAGTGGGAGCATGAGTTTTGATTACATGCCTTCCGAGACCTTCCAACGTGCCGACCTTGACTTGCTTCTGAGCGTGCGGATTGACGTGGCTCAGGTGCCGGGCGGCGCATCCCAACGGCAGATTTTGGATTCAGTACGCGTCTTCTTGGGCTCCCTCACTCATGACGATTCCGCCGATGGGCACGCGATTGACCCGGTTCTGGGGTTTGCGCGTCCCTACTATGCGGGCGGGTTTACGGTGGGCGTGGTGCCCGCATCCGGGCGGGGCAAGGTGGCGCTCGCCGGGAGCCATGAGGGAGCAAAGGATGTTGGGTTAGGTAGGTTCAGTGGGCCTTCAAACGACAAGGCTGGCTGGCGCATCGTGACATCGGTGGTGGTCTCCAGTGCGGGCGAGGATGTGCTGGATTCCTTAGAGGCTGGCATCGAATACCTGACGGATGCGCTCGGTGACCTGCGGGTAGGCCTCTCCCTCACGGAACTCCCGGTCGTTTAGAGTCCTCTCCGTTCATCTCCACAACCGCATATGCTGAGCACCAGAACCTAGCGGTATCCAGCACCCAGCGCAGAAAGGAAGAAAGGCTACAACAACCCCTTATCTTTGAGCCAATTTGCCGCTGCCGTGGATGGGTCCAGTTTCTTATCGCCGGATACCTCGTCATTGAGCGAGCGTAAATCGTCGGTCGTCAGCACCGCGCTGATGCGGTTCAGTACCGCATGCGCATCCTCGGGTACCCGTTTGGTGTTGATAATGGGGAGTACCTGCTGCGCCGGAATCATGTTTTTCGGGTCTTCGAGCATCACAAAATTGTTCTGCGTAATTGCCGGGGTGGTCGAGTACAAATCTACAACCTGCACGGTGTTATCCTGCAGGGCTTTGACGGTGAGTGCCCCTCCCCCGTCCGCAAGCGAGACGAATTCCGCCGGAACGCACCCGTACTTTATCTTTGAGCCCCGGAATTCCGTAGGCGCGTTCGGCAAATTCGGGAGCGGCACCAATCTTCAGTTCGGTACAGACCTTCGCCATATCATCCAGGGTGTGCAGATTGTATTTTTGGGCGGTCTGCTGGGTGACGACTAAGGTATCTTTATTTTCCGCCTGCGAGGCGTCCAGAGCCTTGAGGTTTTTATCCAGCACCCCACCGAGCGCCTGCAGAATCTCTTGTTTAGTCTGCGCTGTGGAATTCTCGTCAAGATACAACAGCAGGTTGCCCGAGTATTCGGGAACCACGTCAATAGCCCCGGAGGTAAGCGCCCCCAGGTAGGCTTCACGCGCGCCAATCCCCAGCTGGGTGCTCGATTTAAACCCGTTTTTATTTAGTGCTTGGGAGTATATTTCGGCGAGAATCTGCGACTCTGCGAACGCTGCTGACCCCACAATAATGCCGTCGTGTTCACCGCCGAAAACATTTTCGCCGCTCAGCCCGCAGGCGCTCAGCGCTCCTAACGTCCCGAAGGCACCGAGGACACCCAATGCCCGCCGCCTGGTAACGCCGCGTGCCATTCCAGTCTCCGCCGTTCCTTGGCTTTTCGCGCTCTTTCCGGATAGAGAAGAACGATCGTTCGTGTTTCGGCGATGCGCCAGGCTCATGCGTGCGCCCCTTCCGTGTGCGAGTTTGCCGCATCCAGTGCGCTCTCGTGTTTCTGTTGCCTATGACGTTTGGATGCGCCTCCGCGCCCGCTTCCACCCCGCAAGGGCACGGGGGTCACGGCCCGCTGTGCTAGGGCCATGAGCGCATCTACCACAAAGGCGAGTACCGCTACCAGCAAGGTTGCCACGAGCATACGCGGATAGTCCCGCACCGCGAGCCCATCGAAAAGGTACCGGCCCAGGTTATTCCCATTAATGTAGGCGGCGATAGTCGCGGTCGCGATCACCTGCAGCACCGCGCTGCGCAGACCGCCCATAAACACCGGAAGACCCAGAGGAATCTCAACCCGGCGAAGAATCTGCCCTTCGGTCATGCCTTGGGCGCGTGCCGCATCAACCACATCCGGGTCAATCCCGGTCACGGCTTCGAGGGTGTGCGCTAGTAGGGGCGCCACCGCGATAATCACGAGCACCACGAGCGGAGGAATCGCATTAACCCCAAACCAGAGAGCCAACAGGGTCAGTAGACCCAGGGCAGGCAGGGCGCGCAAAGCGGCGGTAAACCCCAGCAGAGCGTGCCCGCCGCGGCGAGTATGCCCAGCCCACAGCCCCAAAGGCACGGCAATCACCAGGGCAATCGCAACCGCAAACACGGTGATGCCCAGATGCTCGACGGTGCGCGCAAGAATGCCCTGAGAGCCTTGCCAGTTGGCGCCATCACCCAGAAAAGCGAAGGTACGTTCTATAACATTCATGCGGTCCTCCAGGCGGTCAGGCGCCGTGCCGTGAGGGCAAGAAGCGCATCGGCGAGGTAGGCTAAGGCGGCGCTGAGCACCACGCCCGTGATAAGTTCGGCGGGGATGCTACGCGCCAGTCCGTCGGTAAAAAGCGTGCCGAGCGAAGAAACACCGATGACCGCGCCCACGGAAACCATCGCAATATTTGCCACCGTCGCCACGCGGATACCGGCAAAAAGCACGGGCAAAGCGAGCGGTAATTCCACCGTGAAAAACGCACGAGCCGGGGTGTATCCCAGGGCGCGCGATGACTCCACTACGTGCTCGGGAACCGCGTTAAAAGCGTCTACCCGGAACGCACCATCAGCGCCATCGTGTAGATCGTGAGCGCCACGAGCACGTTCACCGGCGAAATAATGCTGGTTCCTAGAATCAGCGGCATGAGCACGAAGAGCGCAATCGACGGGATTGTGTAGAGCAGCCCGAAACCGTGCACCAGGGCGTGCGCACCACTCCGGTAGGTTTTTGCGCCGTCTTCCCGCGCGCGGCGTCGGCTCGCATACCGCGCCACCGGAATCGACAGGACGGTTCCCACAAGTACCGGAATAATGCCCTGGTACAGGTGATTGAGGGTCAAATCAAGGACGCGCTGGATGTTATTTCCCAACCAGTCCCAGTGCATCGAATCTGCCAGCAACAGGTTCATACTATCCCCGCCCAGAGGTTGATGCGGCGCCCTCGCCCGATACTGCGGCTTCGCGTGTGCGGCGGTAGCGTTCGCGGCGAATATACCGCACCTGGCGCATCACATCGGCAGGCAGCAAGGCACCCACGGACTGGCTAACGAAAGATTCCACAAAATCATTAGCGGGATTCGTCAGGATCTCTTCGGGAGCGCCATATTGGGCGAGCTTGCCTCCGGGGGCGAAGACCGCAATATTATCGCCGAGGAATAGGGCCTCATCAATATCGTGGGTTACGAAAACAATGGTCTTATGCAGCTCGCCCTGCAGTCGCAAAAGTTCTTCCTGCAGTTCGGTGCGCACGATCGGATCGACCGCAGAAAACGGCTCGTCCATGAGCAAAATAGAGGCATCCGCCGCGAGCGCCCGCGCGACTCCCACGCGTTGGGCCTGCCCGCCGGAAAGCTGAGCCGGGTAGCGCTGCGCTAAGGACGCATCCAAACCCACGGTACCCAGAAGGTCAAGGGCGCGTTCTTTCGCCTGCGGTTTGGGGGTGCCGTTCAACAGGGGAACGGTCATAACGTTCTCAAGCACGGTACGATGCGGCAGCAGCCCGCCGCTTTGCATGACGTACCCGATGGATCGGCGCAGCTTGTAGGGGTCTTGGTCCGCGATATTTTGCCCGCCGATGGTGATCGTGCCTTCCTGCGGCTCGACCATGCGGTTGATCATGCGCAGGGTGGTGGTTTTACCGCACCCTGAGGAACCGACGAAAACGGTGGTTTCACCGGCGGGGATGCTCAGAGTCAGGTTATTGACCACGGTGTTAGCGCCGTAGCGTTTGGTGACCTGGGAGAATTCGATTCCCGCAGCGTGTGTTGCCTGCGCGGAGTTCGACGGTATGGTTTCTTGGGGAGTGGATGCTGGCATTCGATCTCTTCCGTATGCGCCGGTTTTGCCGCCGTGTGTACAGGTGTTGTCCAAATAACACAACGTCTCCACCCTAACGGAAAATTCCAGGAAATTGAAACGAACCGGCGTGTTTACCGCTCTGCCAGCTACTATTCTCCTCTTCCCTGGTGTAAAAAGAGCCTTGATTTCAAGAAAGCGTCGAAAAATACTCTTGCTTGAAATCAAGGCTCTTTTAGCAGAAAAAAGGATTCGGTCGCACAAAATATAATGCACAAGACATAGAATACGCAGGCTTGAGAGCAGGGCACGGTTAAAGAAAAAATCCGCCCCCACTGTAGAAGCCTGGAGGGCGGATTGTGGCTCCGACCGGCGTCGATCCGGTGACCTTACGATTTTCAGTCGCACGCTCTACCAACTGAGCTACAGAGCCTTGCGCATCGAAGCAGATACGCAACGACCGCGTCTTCGTGATGAATTTCTTCACCTGAATCACGCGGCCAGAGCGACCCCGACGGGACTTGAACCCGCGACCTCCGCCGTGACAGGGCGGCGCGCTAACCAACTGCGCTACGGGGCCTTGTTGGATTCGGCAGGGGTATAATCTGCTTCTTCAACATGGCTTTGCAAATCTGAGGATTTGCAAGTACCCCCAACGGGATTTGAACCCGTGCTACCGCCGTGAAAGGGCGGCGTCCTAGGCCGCTAGACGATGGGGGCCTAGTCGATGCGAACGGGTTCTTTTTCGTCCCGTCGTTCGAACCTCAACTAGTCTATGACAGATTTTTAAGCCGTGCAAGCCGGATTCTTCAAAAACTTCTTCATACCCGCCACACTCCCCCTTCTAAGATACCCTGCTCACCTACATAGCTACTAGTCAGAACGTATTTTATAGTCACCAGAAATTTCTCAAAATTTTTCTGAATAACCCCCGCAAACAGCGCGAAATGACCGGGTAAGCGCCGCGCATCCCCTACACAGGTTCAGCAAAAAGGCGTAGAATATGCCGCGCGCACGCGCACACCATGATTTTGATACAAGAAATCCCCGCCGGTTTCGGGCTGTGCCGAAGACCCGGCGGGGATTCTTCATTGCGGCTCATGTACCGCAGAAAATCGCTGCGTACAGCTATTACTCGCCGCGCGAAATACGAATCATCTCATCACGGTCAACAACCTTCACACGCTCACGCGGCTCGCCCTTCGCATCCTGTGATGCCGCACCAAGCGCCTTTTCGTGATCGTCCAGACGGTGCCAGCCTTCCCAGGTGGTATAGCGAATGCCCTTAGAATCCAGGTAATCGCTGAAGGTGTCAGCATCCGGTTCGGGAGCGGTGTACAGGTTCTCGCGGTCCTCCAACAGGTGGGTGATGGTTTCAAGTGCATCGCCCTTAGTGGAGCCAATCAGGCCCACCGGTCCGCGCTTAATCCACCCGGTAGCGTACAGACCGGGCACGTGCTCGCCGTTTTCATCGACCACGCGACCCTCAACGTTAGTAATCACGCCCTTATCAGCGTCATAGCCAACCTCGGGCAGCTCAGATCCGAAGTAACCGATCGCGCGGTACACGGCCTGCACGGGGTAGTCCACGAACTCGCCGGTGCCCTCAATACCGCCCTGACCGTCAAGCCTATTGCGTTCCATGCGGATACCCACAACCTTGCCGTCCTCGCCCAGAATCTCGTGCGGGGACTGCAGGAAGTGCAGGTGCAGACGGCGCGATGCGGTCTGCTCGCCCTCCTCCTGGTCGGTAAGCCAGGTAGTGAGGGTCTTCATCATGGTCTTAACCTGGTTATTCGTCTGAATAGCTTCATCCGAAGCCTCGTCGAACTCGAAGTCCTCTTCGTAGAGCACAATATCGACATCGCGGGAATGAGAGAGCTCGCGCAGCTCCAGGGGGGTGAACTTGATCTGCGCGGGGCCGCGGCGGCCAAAGACGTGCACATCGGTCACGGGCGAAGATTTCAGCCCCTCGTACACATTCTCGGGAATTTCGGTGACGAGCAGATCATCGGCGTGCTTGGAGAGCACACGCGCAATGTCCAACGCCACGTTGCCGTTACCAAGCACCGCGATTTCCTTCGCGTTCAGCGGCCAGGTGCGCGGGTAATCGGGGTGACCGTCATACCACGAGACGAAATCGGCGGCACCATAGGAACCGTCCAGGTCGATGCCCTTAATAGCAGGGGCGCATCGTAAATAGCACCGGTCGCAAAGATAATGGCGTCGTAGTGCTCGCGCAGGTCGGCAAGGTTCAAATCTTTACCGTATTCGACATTGCCGAAGAATCGAATATCACCGCGGTCAAGTACCTTGTGCAGGGCGGTGATAATGCCCTTGATGCGCGGGTGATCGGGTGCCACACCGTAGCGAATCAGCCCAAAGGGGGCGGGGTAACGGTCAAAAATGTCGATAGAAACCTCAACGGCTCCAGAGCGTACTTCCTCAGATTTGGTAAGCAGATCGGCGGCATAGATACCCGCAGGACCCGCACCGATAACGGCAACGCGCAACGGGCGTGCAGCTTCAGACACGTATTTTTCCTTTCAAAGTTCACCCATAGGGCGAGCTTAGCCTTAACATCCTTGCTTATTTTAGCGGTCATGCCTGAGCAAACGCAGGAAACATGAGCTGAACCACTCAAAAGACACATTTTTCATGTTTTTGTCCCAAGGATTTTGAGACCCCATCATTGGTATTCCTGTCATAACTTCGGAATATATGTGCGAGCACAAAATTTGTCACCTGCGTTACGAGAGCACAATAAAAGTTCAGGATGCTCATAGCGAGCGCCTAAGGGTACGTCACCACCAGGCGATGCGGGTCCCCTTGTTAAGCGAAGCATGAGCATCCTGAACTTTATAACGGTTATCAGCTAAGCCGCAGCGACTTTACGACTCTCGACGGGGTATTCCGCATCCGGTTCGCCGGTGAGGCGGTTGCGCAGATCGCGGCGCACCAGCTCGATGGACCACAACCAGACGATATGACCGAAGAACTCAGAGAGGTGCTCCCCCAAGGGCTGCTCCCAGGGGACGGGCACAACACCCATTGCGGGCATGATGATGACGTGGAAGAGAATATCGAGCACAATACCGAAGGCGACACCATGCCAGAGTTTGATTTTCGGCCAGTATTCCGCCACCACGCTATAGAGCACGCCAAAGAAGATTGAGAAAGGCGAAGTGCACAATAAAGCTCATATATGGCAGATCGTTACCCAGATATGAGTAGGTTTGATGCGTGATTTCTGGCGAGAACCCAAACATCTCCAGAAGCGCTTGGGGCGGGTTTGTTTCGTTGCGTTCGGGGGTGCGCGGCGGGAAGGGAACTTCCCAACCAAATTTGACGATACCACCGAAGATACCGGCGATAACGCCTACGAAGGCGGCGGTTCCGAGGCGGCGGCGTACCGGATCGGTCACGGTTTTGAAAGATACTCTGATCTTTTCTTTCGCCGAGTTAAGGGCGTTCATGATGATGTCTCCTATAGCTTGCGCGTTATAGAGTGTGTTGTCCGCCGTCTACTGTATGGGAGCACAACCCGAAAGTCTATAGAAACCACATAAAGCCACAAAAACCCTAATTGTTATTTTCTCCTGACCTGTATATTTGTAGGGTAAAGTTTCTCAAAATATTTTTCCGTCATAAAACGAAATAAAACCCACCGATGCAGTCTCGGTGGGTTTTATTGCCCCGCGAGCAGGTGGTTTTTGGCACGAACAGGTAGGAAATTCCTACCTTTTCGGCGAAATCCTACCTGCTCGCGGAATGAATATAGGGGTTAGACTGCGTGAAACTCCACGACTAATTCTTCGCGCTCGCCAAAACGCACAAGGTGACGCTCCAGCACGCCTGCAAGGCTCTGTGCTTTCTCGTCGTCTTCGGTACGAACCTCCATGATGAGCGCATGGTTCGCATCATCGGCTACTAGGTCGCCATACCCGCGAAAGATACCGTCGCGATTAAAGATTAAGCGCAATCCGCCAGGAATTTCCTCGGTACTAATTTTGCGGCCCATATGTGAGCCAAGCTGTTTAATATAGCGTGCCGGGCGGTCAGTACTGACCGTGGAACGCTGACGAACGGGCAGAGATTCTGCGGCTGGATACTCACTCATAACAACCTTCTTCATGCTTCAGGATGCGCGCCCAGCGCCAATTCCCAGGCGGCACATATCATCCTTAGGTAACCCTTATCTTAGCAGTGTTGTGAGCGTGTGCCGATGGGGTTTCGCCTACAGCGCGGGCGGTGCCCGTCGCGGATACCTTACCGCCTAAAAGCGACCATCATGCGCAGACGCAAAGAAGTAGCCTTTTACGGGTTACTCCCCCTAGAATGTTGTAGTAACAAGAGCGTCACGCCCCACGGCTGGCGCTTTTCTTATGCGCATCCCCAACCGGCGGTTGCGCGCCCTACGAGAGTATCTACGGATTTTCACGAATGTCTTCTGAGAACACCGCGGCTCCCCAGACGCCTAAACCCAGCAGTTCGGGCGGCACACTGGACCGTTACTTCAACATTACCGAGCGTGGCTCAACTATCAGCACCGAAATTCGCGGCGGTTTAGCGACCTTCTTCGCCATGAGTTATATTGTGGTGCTCAACCCGCTTATTCTCGGCCTCACGCCCGATTCATCCGGACGTTCCCTCGGCGTGCCGCAGGTTGCCGCCATGACCGCGCTTGTTGCAGGCGTGATGACCATTCTTCTAGGCGTTTACGCCAAACACCCCTTCGCGATGGCGGCGGGACTGGGCGTGAACGCACTATTGGCGACTACGATAGCCACGACTCCTAACCTCACCTGGCCGCAGATTATGGGGTTGGTCGTGTGGGCGGGCGTGCTCATGACCGCCCTCGTGCTGACCGGTTTCCGCACCGCCGTTTTCGACGCCGTGCCCGAAAGCCTGAAAACCGCAATCGTGGTGGGTATCGGGCTCTTTATCGCCTTTGTTGGGCTGGTGAACGCCGGAATTATTCGCCGTGCAGAGACCGGCTCAACCCCTGTCGTGTTCGGTGTTCACGGGCATCTGCTCGGCTGGCCCACTCTCGTGTTTATTGTGGGGTTGTTCCTGACCATTATTCTGTATGTTCGTCAGGTGCGCGGCGCTATTCTCTACGGCATGCTCGCATCCACGGCACTTTCGCTTATTCTGGAGGCGGTCGCCCCCTCCGGCAGCGTGCAGGCTAACCCGCTTGGCTGGTCGCTCAATGTACCCACCTGGGACGGCAGCGGTTTTGGTCTGCCCGATTTTTCGCTTCTATTCTCCGCAGATCTTTTCGGCGCCTTCAGTTCTTTGGGTGCAATGGCCTCAATTCTGCTGGTGTTTACCATCCTCATTTCGGCGTTTTTCGATGTGATGGGCTCCATCATGGGTATGGCAGTCGAAGCCGGTTCTATTGATAAAAACGGCAAGATCGAAGACATTGACCGTCTGCTTCTGGTAGATGCGCTGGGCGCGGTCGCCGGTGGCGGCACCTCAACCTCAACCAACCAGGTATTCGTGGAGTCGGCAACCGGTATTGGCGCGGGTGCCCGCACAGGTCTGGCAAATGTGGTGACGGGTGCGCTCTTCCTGGGCGCTATTTTCCTCTCTCCCCTGGTGACGATTGTCCCCTTTGAGGCGGTCGCCCCCGCAATGGTGTTCGTCGGGTTCCTGATGGTGCGCCAGGCGGTTAATGTTGATTGGAACGATCTTGCCCTGGGAATTTCGGCGTTCTTGACGATCGTCATTATGCCGCTGTCGTATTCGATTGCGCACGGTATTGGTGCCGGGTTTATTTCGTACACGGTTATCCGTGTGGCGACCGGTCGCGGACGCGAGGTGCACTGGCTCATGTACGTGGTTTCGGCGGTGTTTGCGGTGCATTTCGGAATGGGCCTGATTGAAGGGTGGATGCGCTAGAGCATCTCTCTTCCATCCTCCATAAAAAGAGCCTTGATCGTGAAAACTTTAGTCACGATCAAGGCTCTTTTTATCACCCATTTTTACCCCTAAAGGCGGATATACATCCCCGCACCCCGCTAAAGACCTGGGAATTTCCTGTCAGTAGCGCATTGAGGGTTAAACGTCATAGAATAATGTGGTAACAAAAGCGTCACACCCGCCATAAGGGTTGGACGCTTTTCTTATTGCGGCGCAAACCCGCGCGCGCATCCTACGAGAGTATCTACGGATTTTCACGAATGTCTTCTGAGAACACCGCGGCTCCCCAGGCACACAAGCCCAACGCATCGGGCGGCGCACTGGACCGTTACTTCAAAATCACTGAACGAGGCTCATCTATTTCAGCCGAGATTCGTGGCGGTCTCGCCGCGTTCTTCGCTATGAGTTACATCGTCGTCCTCAACCCCCTGGTGATCGGCACCGGCGCAGACTCGGCGGGAAATACGCTTGGCGTGCCGCAGGTCGCCGCAGTTACCGCGCTCGTCGCCGGCGTGATGACTATCCTCATGGGTGTTATTGCTAAGCAGCCTTTCGCGATGGCGGCGGGACTGGGCGTCAACGCGCTGCTGGCGTCCACGATCGCAACCACCCCCGGGCTGACATGGGCAGATATTATGGGCTTGGTGATTATCGCCGGTCTTATTATGACCGTGCTGGTCCTCACCGGCTTCCGCACCGCCGTTTTCGAGGCGGTCCCCGAGAGCCTCAAAACCGCAATCGTGGCGGGAATCGGCTTCTTTATCGCCTTTATCGGACTGGTTGATTCCGGGATTATCCGCCGCATGCCAGATGCCGCAGGAACCACCGTTCCCGTCTCGTTCGGCGTGGGTGGTCACCTACTTGGCTGGCCAACTCTCGTGTTTATTTTCGGTCTTTTCCTCACCATCGCGCTGTTTATCCGCAATGTGCGCGGCGCTATCCTCATTGGCGTGGTGGCATCTACCGCGCTGTCTATCATCCTAGAGGCGGTTTTCCATATCGGCAGTGGCAAAGGAAACCCGACCGGCTGGTCGCTCAACGTTCCCGCGCTCAATAATTTTTCCTTCTCAGCCCCCGATTTCTCGCTTATCGGGTCTGCACGATTCGGCGCGTTCGGCGCTATTGGCGTGCTGGGCGCATCCCTGCTGGTGTTCGCTATTCTGCTCTCGGTCTTCTTTGACGCCATGGGCGTTTCGGTAGGCTTAGCAACCGAAGCGGGCACCATCGATAAGGACGGCAAGGTCGAGAACATTAACGAGGTTCTGCTCGTGGATGCGGTCGGTTCCGTGGTCGGCGGCGGCGCATCCGGCTCTGCGAACCAGATTTTTGTGGAGTCGGCAACCGGTATTGGTGAGGGTGCCCGCACGGGTCTGGCGAATATCGTAACCGGCGTGCTGTTCCTGGTGGCGATTATCGCCTCGCCGCTGGTGACGATCGTTCCCTTTGAGGCCGTCGCCCCCGCTCTGGTGGTTGTTGGGTTCCTGATGGTGCGCCAGGCCGTGCATATCGACTGGCAAGATTGGGGTCTGGGTATCCCGGCGTTCATGACCATTATTTCATGCCGCTGTCGTACTCGATCGCTAACGGTATTGGTGCAGGGTTCGTCTCCTACGCCTTCATCCGTCTGGTTCAGGGTCGCGGGCGCGAGGTGCACTGGCTCATGTACGTGGTGTCCGCAGTGTTCGTCATCTACTTCGGCATGGGTATTATCAACGGTCTCACGCACTAGCGTTGACTGAAATCCCGGGTGTATATCGGGTGTAAAAAGGCTCTTTTTGAAGAGAAGCGGCGGAAAACTACGCTTTATTCAAAAAGAGCCTTTTTATACACCTATGGGGGTGCGGATACGCATCTTAGAACGTCAGAAATTTCACGGCTGCAGGTATACAACTTCACCCGTTTTTCCTGGTATTCTTCGCATGGGTTTACTTTCAGGTAGTCCCAATTCAACGCACCTATACACGCAGACAACGCGTTTGAATGCGAACCAGCCCCGCCCTCTTGCTCAGAGACGGCGCGGGCTGGCTCAGGTTAAACCGAAAATTCTATCGGTCGCTTGGGCGGCATAATTCTTTCATAATGCGCTCGGCCCTCTCTTGTGCGCGCTCATCCACCGCGTCAATATCGCAGGTATGCAGCAGGTCTGCCGCCACATGCAGGCGCAGCACCCGCGGAAGGGTGGAAACCTCACGCAGAATCACGTTCGCCTGCTCGGGTGGAGCAGGTTCCAAACCCCAACTCGGGGCAAATTTTGTGAGGTCACTGGGCAGAATGTAGGCGTCTATTAGAGGGGTTTTTATCCCCGAAAGTTCGTGCCGAGCCCCGGTGAGCGCGAGCGCATTCGCACCCGTTCGCAGCAGGTCGCTCGTATCGTAGGGTGCCACGTAGTAATGCACAGTCATCCCGGTGCGGTGCGTGTACTGCCGGAGCGCATCGAGCCCGCAAGCGCAGAGGATGCGGGCGCGTTCGGCGGCGATGCGGCGCGCATCCGGGGTAAGCAGGTGCCCTCCCCGTTGAAATAGAGGGCGAGCTCGTCGAAAGATTCCTGCGAGATAACGTCACTCATGGCATAAACATAGCAAATACAGGACTAGTTTTTGAGACTTTCATCAAGGAAGCTCACAATGTAGTCAGGATTCAAGCTCTGCGCCCTGGGCTGGGATTTTTCACCGTTTTTCTGATCAGGCACGGCTTATGAGTCCTTTCACCAGACGTTCCGCTTCCCGCTCGCTTCTCGGGTCTTTGGAAATTAGGGAGATCAACTGCAACATGCAAGGGGCGAATCTTAGGTAACTCTTTGATTACGCGAAGAATGACGTTGGTGTCCTGAGCATAGAACTTCACGTAGTGCGTAGATAAATTTCAGGGTTCGAGGTCGCGGGGAGTTACATATGCGTCTACGGTAGCCCCGTAAATTTCCGAATATTCGTGACTGACACCCGTAAGCACTAATGCGCGTTCGCCCATCAGGTCATGCAGGTCAGCAGAAGGCACGGCATAGAATTGAGGTTTCGCATCTGCACGCACTGCATACTGCCTAAGAGCTTCTACCCCACGTTCGGAGATGTTATGTGCACGTTCTTTGGCACGGCGGCGTGCATCGGGGGTAAGGGATGCACTGTTACCGTCAAGATAGGCGGCAAGCTGATTGAAGGATGCCATCGAGATTTTGCGCCCATGTGCGGAGTGATGCTCGTGCGGGTTATCTGAAACCATCCACCGCCCGGCGATTTTTGTCCACTCAAAGATCCCTCGTTCAAGGCGTGCACGCACGCTTCGGGGCTCACCCCGGCGTGCTGGGCATATTCCGCGACTGACATCATGGCAAAAACATACCATAA
>BNJS01003688.1_pt1 | contig 90910 bp, 171 predicted proteins | sample 8540461 | NCBI WGS metagenome assembly BNJS01 (sample SAMD00202454, study PRJDB9452) | human saliva metagenome | isolation source: human saliva | place: Japan | reverse complement strand
GGCCTCATCGGCGTCACCAACATCTACCGCAACATCGGGAAGATGGATAATCGTGGGGTCGAGTTCGCCATCGGCGGCGACGTCATCCGTAGCAAGGACTTTACCTGGAGCCTCGACGCCAACCTCGGGCACAACGCCAACAAGCTGACCGACATCTTCCGCCAGTACGACGCTACGACGGGTCAGTTCGTAGCCAAAGCCCGTGATCATCGGCGACGGTACGGGCATCTCAGGTACGGCCTCCCGCATCCTGGAGATCGGCTCACCCATCGACACCTACTATATGAAGGAATGGGCTGGGGTCAACAAGGAGGACGGACGTCCCCAGTGGTACAAGGACGATGGCAAGGGCGGCAAGGTCGTGACCAAGAACTACGCCGAGGCCGACTACTACAAGCTCGGCAACGCTGCTCCCAAGCTCTTCGGGGGCTTCTCGACCAACCTGCGCTGGCGTCAGCTCGACTTCGCCCTGGCCTTCGGCTACTCCCTCGGCGGACAGATCTACAACTACTCGCGCCAGGGTACGACTCCGATCTTGCCTACGCGGACCGCAATCAGATGGTCCTGCGCCCAGGCTGGTCGCGCTGGCAGAAGGCAGGGCGATGAGGCCACCCACCCCGCGCCCTCTACAACAATAAGGATGGCGGCAACAAGGCTTCCTCTCGCTACCTCGAGGACGCTTCCTTCCTCAAGCTCCGCAGCCTATCCCTCGGCTACAACTTCTCCCTGCCGCAGCTCAAGATCCAGACGCGCTCCGCCTGTACGTCAACGCCGAGAACCTCCTCACCTTCACCAAGTACTCCGGCGTCGACCCCGAGCTGCCCTCCTCCTCGGGTACCGTCATGGGCACGACTTTGCCTGGGGTCTACCCTCCTGTACGCAAAGGTCGTCTTCGGGCTCAACCTTTCCCTCTAACCTGAGTCTGCATCCTACGATATGAATAAGATACTCACGCTCCTGCTAGCCTCAGGGCTGCTCGTAGCCTGCTCCATAGACCGCGAGCCCAAGGGACACATGTCCTCCTCGCGCATCACCGAGTCCCCCGAAGAGGCCATCGACGGTATGGTACGCGGGTCTACGCCCAGCTCAAGGCCTGGAGCGACCCCATGCATCGCTGTGGCGAGTACGCGGGCGACAACATCATGATACGTGGTGCCTCGACCGACGCCTTCTTCGAGTTCATCACCTTCAACCGTACGCCCAACAACTACCGCCTGCAGTCCTTCTGGGACAATAGCTACAAGGCCATAGCCCAGGCCTCCAATACGATCAAGCTCTACGAAGCCTCCACCGATGCCGCCGTCAAGGCACGCGTCGGCGAGTGCTACTTCGTACGCGGCCTGCTCTACTCACTACCTGGTGCGCGCCTACGGACGTCCCTACTATCAGGATCCCGAGAAGAACCTCGGCGTACCTCTGGTCAATGGCACGCCCGATAATGTCTTCGGCAAGTTCACCCTCCCCGACCGCGCTACCGTAGCCGAGAGCTACAAGCAGATCATCGCCGACCTCACCAAGGCTGAGGAGCTGCTCCCCGTCAGCGAGGGCGACCCCAGCTATGCCTCCGAGGGCGCTGCCCAGGCGATCCCTCTCCCGCGTCTACCTCTATATGAGCGGCACCTGGGAGCAGCCGAACGCGCAGTACGCCCAGCTGGCCGTCGACTACGCCACCAAGGTCATCTCCAGCGGCCAGTACCAGCTGCTCTCACGTGAGGACTTCATGCGCTACCCGAGGATCCTCCCACAGTCCAATAAGGAGTCCATCTTCGTCATCCGTCGCCCCGCATCCGAGTACTCAGGCTACGATCACTACTACGGCGTCGGGGGGATGTATGCCAATATCGGCGGCATGGGCTGGGGTGAGATGTACGCCAGTGCCAAGTACCTCAGATGCTCGACGAGACGGGGCGTAACGACTACCGCACCGACCAGAACCGTCGCATCGTAGACGCCCGTGCTGCTTCATCGAGCCCGTCTACGAGGAGGGCAATGTCGAGGTACTGCGCTTCATCAGCACCGAGCAGAGCGGCGACCAGAACTACCTCCAGCTCCCGATCCAGCGCACAGGTAGCAAGATCACCGCGACCGAAGAGGTCACCGTCGGCGGGGCGAAGCAGCCCAAGAGCTACGAGCTCACGGCCGTCAACGCCTCCGAAGGGCGCTACCGCATCACCTACGGTGATGGCAAGGTGTACACAGGCCTGCTGGACTACAAGATCGCACTCAACAGAGCCTACCCGATGTTCTACATCACCAAGTGCTCCCGCGAGGGTGAGGAGAGCCACCTGCACTCTCCCCTCATCTCGCGTCTTGGGAAGTCTACCTCAACCGTGCGGAGCCCTGGCCAAGCTCGGGCGCCACGGCGAGGCGCAGGCTGACCTCAACCTCATCCGCACTCGCTCCATCCCTGGGGCTAAGTACAGCGACCTGAACGCGGCCAACGCCCCGACCGCATCGACAGGAGCGCCAGCTGGAGCTCGCTTCCAGGCCGAGCGTAGCTACGACGTCTTCGCAACGGCCGTGCCTGACCCGCCACTATCCTGGAGCCCACCACCAGCTCGAGGATGTCCCGCCACGGACTACCGCGTCGTCTACTTCATCCGCAGGAGCTATCAACTCCTACCCCGGCAAGCTGACGCAGAACGCCACGCACAGCTGGCCGCGCCCCTGCCTCCCTAGGGCAGCCACCCACTGCCCCTTGAGGGTGGACAAAATAAATATGCCCCCAGCGACAGAGCTCCTGTCGCTGGGGGCACATCATCTTTACTCCACCCCCTCATCCCAGAGCGAGCCTCATAAGAGGCCCGAGCAGAAGCTAGACTTCTACTCGGGGTCTTCTCTTGAATATGCCTCAGGCTACGCAGGCTATCGAGGTACTGCGCTGTAGAGGAGCCTCTTCGCCTGCTCTGCCCCCTGATGTGAGGCAGAGGAGGAGGCGCTGTGCCTACAGCGCCCAGCAGGTCCTGTAGCCGCTGCTCGGGCGCTTCGCCTAGAGCTCCTTCATGTCGAGGACGAAGCGGTAGTGGATGTCGCCGCGCTCCAGACGCGCCAGCGCCTCATTCACCTGGCTCACGGGCAGCACCTCGCCTCGGCGACGATGCCGTGCTGGTAGCAGAAGTCCAGCATCTCCTGCGTCTCGGCAATCCCCGATGTTGGAGCCCGAGAGGCTGCGGCGGCCGTGTACGAGGAGGCCTGCCGAGACCTTGAGGGGGCTCGGCGGGCAAGCTCCCTACGACCACCACGCTACCATCGACGCTGAGGGCCGTGAGGTGGGCGTTGACCTCGTGTCCCGCCGATACGGTGTCGATGATGAGATCGAGCTGCCCCGTAGAGGGACCTCGTAGCGTCTTCGTCCGAGGAGAGTACGGCACGGTCGGCACCGAGGCGCTCGGCGTCGGCGACCCTGGCGGGCGAGGTGGTGAAGACGGTGACCTCAGCGCCCATAGCCTTGGCGATGCGCACGGCGAGATGCCCCAGCCCCCGATCCCAAGGATGCCGACATGCTAGCCGGGGCCCGCCTGCCAGCGCCTCAGTGGCGAGTAGACGGTGATCCCAGCGCAGAGCAGCGGCGCGGCCATAGCGAGCTGCTCGAAGGGCGGCATGTGCAGCACATACTTATCCTCGCAGACGTAGCTCTTGGAGAAGCCGCCGTAGGTGTAGCCCCCCGAGACGCGGTCAATCCCATTGAAGGAGAAGGAGACACCCTCGGTGCAGAACTGCTCCAGCCCCTCTCGGCAGCAGCTACAGTGCCCGCAGCTATCGACGATGCAGCCGACGCCGACCAGTTCGCCTAGCTTGAAGTCCTTGACCGCCGAGCCCAGCGCCGTCACCCGCCCCAGGATCTCATGCCCTGGGACAAGGGGGTACTGGAGCAGCCGAACTCTCCCTTGAGGCGGTGCAGGTCGGGTGGCAGATGCCGCAGTAGAGGATCTCGAACTCCACATCCTGCGGACGGAGCTCGCGGCGCTGTATCGTCATGAGCTCCAGGGGTGCGTCTATAGCCCGCGCACCGTAGGCCTTAACATCTTTCATAGCGAGTCGAAGCAATGTAGGGTGACTTATGGAGGCAAAGGTAGTCCTTCGCCACAGACCCAGCCCACCCGTCTACGGAGTAGCTCAGCGCTGGAGCTAAAGACGGTCTAAAGGCTGAAAACAAGCTACCAAGCACGGGGAAAGACACCGTCCCTCTAGAAACGCCGCCCTTAAAGCCAAGCCGCAGAGACGTCCTGAGCCAGCTCAGCCGCTACGCTCAGCCCAGTGGCGCCGCGCTGATGGATATCCCTCGCGCGGCGAGCTGCTATCCTCAGCGCCGTGACTGACGACCCTCAGAGAGCTGACTGATATCCTTCACGAAGCGGATGGGCTAGCACCCAGCCAAGGGGCGCCTCATGGGAGGGCTGCGCAGCGGGGAGCGGGAGGCGAAGGACGGACGGGGCTCTCGGCCTGACTACATTTGCTCTACGCAGGACTACCTAAGGATAAATACATGCGATTCAAGACCATCACCATATCAGGGCTGCGCGGTGTCGGCGGCTACTACGGCGCCATGCTGCTGCTCGCTGCCGCCCAGGAGGACAGGGCCGACAGATCCACTTCGTCGCCCGCGGAGCACACCGTGCAGCCATCGCCGAGCGCGGCCTACACGTACATACGCCCGAGCGCGACTTCACCGTCCATCCTGACGCCCTCGCGGAGGATCCCCGCGAGCTCCCCGTCACCGACCTACTGATCCTCGCTACCAAGAGCTATGACCTCGCGTCCAACGTCGGCAGCTCCGCCCCATCATCGGCCCCCGAGACCATTGTGCTGCCGCTGCTCAACGGCGCCAACATCAGCGATCAGCCTCGCGACGCTCCCCAGCATCGGGTCTGGGACGGCTGCAGCGCATCTCGGCGCGCAAGCCCGCCGCGGGGGAGATCCTCCCTCGAGGCCGAGCGGGAGCGCTTCGTCTTCGGCAACGCACAGCCCGAGCGCAGCGCCGGGGAGGCCGAGCTGCTGGAGCTACTGGAGTCGGTCGGGGTGCAGGCGACCAACCCCGAGGACATCAGCGAGCTCATCCGCAAGAAGTTCCTCATGATCTCCGCCACCGCCACGGGCACCAGCTACTATGATATGACCGTCGGCGAGGCCCTCAGCCAGCACCCCGAGGGAGATGTGCGGGCCATCGAGGAGCCTGCCAGCTCTTCACCGCCCTAGGGGCACGAGCTGAGCGAAGACGCCGTAGACGCACCTCGAGCGGCAGACCTTCGCGATCCCCTCCCAGTACGAGCTCGATGCACGTGGACTTCATGCACGGGCGCCCCACCGAGCTGCGAGAACCTCACACGTCGTGCGCATACGGCACGCGCCTCGGGCTGGAGCCGCCCTCTACGAGCGCATGTACGCCGCCCTACGGGAGCGCTAGCCGAATCCCAGCCATTCCCCATACTTATCCACCATATCCACACTATGCACTACTACACTAGACTCCTGGTCCTCATCGCGGCGCTGCTCTACGGCTGGCAGTGTCTCGGCACAGGACTTCAAGCAGTACTTCGCCGACAGCACGCTGCGCCTGGACTACATCCTAGCGGGCACGCAGAGCGAGACGTGAAGGTCACCCCCGAGGAGGCCACCTCCTACCCGTATGGGCGGGGCGCCGTCATCACTCGACAGCCTGGCTCTGCAGGGCAACGCCCGCCCTGGGTGCGGGATGAGGCCACGGGCGCCTGATCTACTGCACCTCCTTCAACACGCTCTACCAAGAGTGGCGCCTGACGGATGAGCCAAGGGCAAGTACAGCTCCTATCAGGAGGTCGTCCTCGTGCCCTGGCCCCAGCGCCCCGTCCTGGTGACCCTCGAGCTGAGCGGCGCACACAATGAGCTGATCGCCCAGCAGACGCAGCGCATCGACCCCAAGGATATACTTATCCACAAGCACAGCGCCCAGCCCAAGTACCGCCAGCAGTACCTCATCCACTCGGGCTCGGCGGCGGACTGCATCGACCTGGCGATCTCGCCGAGGGCTACACGGAGGCTGAGCTGCCTACCTTCCTCGAGGGATGCCAAGGCCGCCACGGAGGCGATCTTCTCTACGAGCCCTTCAAGAGCCACCGCCAGCGCTTCAACGTCGTGGCCGTCCTCACGCCCTCGGAGCAGACGGGCGTGGCGGTGCCCCGCCTCGGGCAGTGGCCCCGCACGGCCTTCGGCTCGCACTTCGACACCTTCTACAGCGAGCGCTACCTGACGACGCGCCGCCTCAAGACAGTGCACGATGCCTAGCGGGTATCCCCTACGAGCATATCATCATCCCGGCCAATACGGACGTCTCACGGCGGGGCGGCTTCTACAACTCCTACCTGCTGAGCTCGACGCACCACAAGGAATACCTGCCGGTGATCGTCCACGAGTTCGGGCACAGCTCCGGGGGGCTGGCCGATGAGTACTTCTACGAGCAGGACACGATGAGCGACACCTATTCCTCCGCCATCGAGCCCTGGGAGCAGAACGTGACGAACCTCAAGGCCTTCGAGGGCGGCGGTCAGCGCTGATCCCCAAGAAGACGCCTCGCCCCACGCCCCGCAGCTCAGGCGAAGAAACACCCGTCGGGCTCTACGAAGGCGCAGCCTACAGCAGTAGGCGGCATGTACCGCGCCAGCTACGACTGCCGCATGCGTACCAACCGCACCAAGGACTTCTGCCCCGCCTGTCACCCAGCCCTGGACAAGCTGCTCCGCTACTACCTCGACAAGTAGCAGCCCGAGCCTAGGGCAGAAGGCGCTTCCAGCTCACGCGGTGACACGTGAGTCGGGGGAGCGCCTTATTTACGAGAAGAGAGCCCTAGGCTCGTCCTAGCGCGGGAGCTGGAGACTCAGTAGAGAGTTACCACCCGCATCGCCTGTCGGCACGGGGAGCCAGCTGATTATAGGTGAAGTCAGGCCGATCTTATCCCAGCCTTGCCGAGGATCTTCTCCAGACGACGGGCAGCAGCCTGCACGAGCACTACCTCGCCATCGCGGTCGTCATCCTCCGCCAGGCTCTGCCTTGATATCCTCGATGGCACGCAGGGGCTTCTCCGCATCGCTCGTAGCCGCATACCGTCTCATCGAGTAGGGAGCGAAGACATAGAGGGGCACCGTCCGCGCGCGCCAGCAGCTTACCGGCCTTGACCGTCGCATTAGGTGCGTAGGAGGGTGACGCCTTACCGCCCTCGAGCTTGCCCTTAGTCAGCAGCATAGAGGCCGATATTAAGGTCAAAGGTCGATCCCAGCGTGGGGAAGATGGCACAGTCCCTTGTAGTTGATGGGGTCGGTAGCGGGACGGAACTTCGTCTGATTGCGGTGCGCGGACTTGTTGTAGACCTCAGAGTCAAGGCATACGTAGCTCATCAGGTCGCTGTAGTCGGCCTTAGGCGTGATGGCCTTACCCGTGTCGTAGTCCTTGGCATTGGAGGGGTAGAGGAAGAACTGATAGGCGTCCTGCGTGCCAGCTCACCGAGGTTGAGCAGCTCACCTTTAGCATTGTAGGCCTCGAGGAGGATACCGTACTGAGGATAGGCACCACCCTCTGGCTCACCCGTGAAGGGATTGGGGCGGCTGGTGTCACGCCAGCGGTAGGCCAGCAGCTTGTCCAGGCCGTGGAGCGTCGCATCGCCAGCAGACCCTTGACGGTGATGCTGGGCACCAGCGCCCACTTCTTATCCCGAGCTCGAAGGTCAGCATCTGGTCGTCCTGCAGGTTCTTGCTGTCGAGGTCGGCCGTGCTGGGGAGGTGGTGGAAGCTCTTCACCCCGTGGAGGTGACCGATCTGGAAGCGGACGACGATCTTAGAGACCTGCGCGTCCTCCTGTGCGGGGGGCTGAGGTGCGGGAGGCGTCGGAGTGTTGGGCTCATCCTGCGGCAGCTCGCCAGAGCGAGGATGAGGGCTGCGGCAGCGAAGAGCTGCGTGAGGCGGCACGAAGATACTTGTTCATAGTCTTTATTGCTTGGGTTAATTACTTACGATACTTGGCGAGGCGCTGTCCTTGCTACCTTTGTCCACGGTGATAGGCACGTCGATGGAGAGTGTCTGCCTCCCTGGCTGATGGCGAAGGCGTCGTTGTTGTAGAAGGGCATGAAGAGCGAGCGCCGCGTCTTGGGGGTCGATGCGGTACTTGGGCTCATGGGCGTGCATGAGCAGGATCGTCAGGTGGAAGCGCAGGTCTGCCTCCGTGAAGCGGATCAGTCCCTTGAAGCCCATAGGATTGCTCACGCCCGTGAAGCGGCTCTCGGGCGAGGTGTGAGGGGCTTTGTCCCAGGGCGTGATGTCGGCACAGCGATAGTCGCAGCCTGCAGCCTCGAGCTTATTGATAGGTAGATGGGCGCCTTTTACCCTCGAGCTCGCGCTCGGTATAGCGGCGGAAGAAGTGCTGGTGGATGCGATCCTGCCCATTGTCACATGAACTGGCGGTTCATCGGACGGCCCTGAGCGTCGGTGTAGAAGACCTCCAGGAGGTAGACGGTGCTGCGGCGAGCTGGTCGTACTCTCGACCTTGAACTCCTCGACACCCTTTATCCTCTAGTGCGCCAGGAAGCGTCGCGCGTCAGCGAGAGGCTCATCTCTTTGCTGCTCTGTCGGGCTCGATGTCGGCCAGCGTAGGCTGCCTGGGCCCACTTGTCTGAGGTCCTGAGCGTCGCCTTGGCGAGGCGGAAGGCACGATCGCGGGGTCGTCGTGGAGCTTGTGCTCGGTCTCGTCCTTGGCCTTCTTAGGCTCGGAGGGGGAGCAGCTAGCCAGGAGGAAGCCGCCCCAGCAGCACGAGGGCGCTGCGTAGCATTGCTTTTCTTGTCATGATGTATAGGGATTAGTATTTGTAGATACGACTAGAACTGCCAGATTAGGCTGGCACGGAGGTCACGCCCCGCGTCGTGCGAATAGTAGCGCGCACGGTTGGTGTACTCCTTGTAGGATCGGTTGAGGATGTTGTCCCCAGAGAAGAGGAAGCGCAGGCTGCCCGAGGTGAGCTGCTTCGTCAAGCTGAGTTCCAGCCCCCAGAGATCGTAGGCGGGCGGAGCGTCGGCGATGTCGATCTCGCTGTCGAAGCGCGTCTGGCGTGCCACGTACAGGTGGTGCAGGCCGAGCGAGAGCTCTAGGCTGGAGGAGAGCTTACGCTCCCAGGAGAGGCCCTGAGTGACGCGGGGAGCAGGGATGTAGGGGAAGAGGGCACCCGCCCTCAGAGCATTGCGCCCAGACCAGCAGAGACCTTGGCATCGTAGCGCAGCCCCAGAGGGCAGACCGTGGCTGGCCTCTAGGTCCAGACCGCGGAAAGAAGGCGCCTGCTGGCGCCAGCTGAAGGAGGGGGTAGCCCCCGAGATCGTCTGAAGTACTTGTGGTCAGGCGCCTCGTAGATATAGCCATCGATCAGCTGGAGTAGCCGTCGAGCGTGAGTGCGCAGGCGCTCTCCCTTATAGGCCACGGAGCTCACCCACTTGTAGCCCTGCTCGGTACGCAGGGTGCGGTCGCCCTTGATGAAGATGGCGGCGCCGTGCTGATTGCCCGCGCTGTAGAGCTCGTGGACGTGGGGCGCGCGGAAGGCCAGCCCAGCTGGGCTCGCCAGCTGCCAGCCGTGACCGAGGTGATAGTGACCGCCGAGGCTGTAGGTGAGGTTGGTGAAGGAGCGCCGCTCCGAGAGATGCTCCCTGAAGATATTGTAGCCGTCGACGGCGATCGCTAGGCGGTCGACGCGCAGCCCGAGCTCCGCGCCCCAGCGATCGGTCTGGTACTTCTGGATCACGTGGGCAGCGTAGTTGAGCTCCGTGTAGTTGGGGATGATGGGTACGATCCCCGTGCCGGGGCGGTTGTAGTTATCCGTGCCCCTGAGGTGCAGGCCGAGCTCGGTGTCCCAGCGGCTATAGTGCTTGCGCCAGAGCCCGTCCACCTGATAGCTGGTGAGGGTAAGGGCGAGCGAAGGGAAGGAGGAGCGGTCGTTGCGGCGGATGTTATACTCTCTGTTGTCCGTCTGCACAGAGGCGTTGAGGGGAGAAGTTCCCCAGCTGGTCGTCGGTATAGCGTCCCTTCACTAGGTAGAGGCGGGTGGACGACGTCGATGCGGGTAGTCGATGTGGTAGGAGAAGGGGCGGAAGGTCTGCGGCTGCCTGAGGTCAATGAGCGTCTGGATGTCATTGCTGTTCTTGAGGTGCCCTGGAGGCAGTAGGCCCGTCTTGTTCTGGATACTGGCTGAAGTAGCCCTCCAGCTGCCAGGCCTCACGGCGCCAGCCGAGGGAGAGGGAGTAGTTGAACTCCCTGGTCCCCGCTATTCTCCAGCAGGTAGCGGGCCGTGCCGGGGTCGCCCCTTGATTATAGGAGACCTGTGCGCGCCAGGCCAGCTGAGGGTAGCTGGGGAGGGCGCCCTGCAGCTTCAGGGAGGCTGGCGTATCGACGTCCATTAGTGGCGAAGCTCCCGCCAGCGAGCCCTGCAGCGTCCCCCACCATAGGGCAAGGGCTTCTCCCGAGTACGACGACCCCAGCGATGGCCTCGGAGCCGTAGGATACGGCCTCGGCGCCCGCAGGACGTGCACCCTCATCGTTGGCATCCACGCTCACCTCGGGGGCGTGGTCCTCCCCACTGTTGGCCTGACTGACGGACGCCGTTGTTGACGATGAGCACGCGTGTGCCGTAGCATCCCGTGGATGATGGGCTTGGCTGTCGTCGTACCCGTCTGTAGGGTGGAGACGCCGCTGACCTCGGTGAGGAGCTGGGCGAGGTTGACGCCCTAGGTTGCGCTCGATGGCCTCGTCCGAGACCTTGGCCGAGACGCTGTTATTAGAGACGACACGGCGCGCTCCCGAGACGACGACCCCGAGAGGAGGCGCTCGCGACGCAGATACACGAGGCAGCTGTCACCCGCAGCCCTCGAGGCGGCTCATCGACAGATGCTCATCGTGGTAGCCTACGGCGTGGATGTGTAGGGCGCCCTTAGCCTCGGAGGGCAGGGGCAGGGACGCCGTACCAGCGGCGTCGGTCTGGGCGAACTGCTTGCCCAGCTGCAGGATCGGCCGCCACCACCGGCTGGCGGTTGCGCTCATCCAGCACACGGATCAGCAGTCTACGTCCTGGAGCTGATAGGGGAGGTGCATGGCGAGCGTGAGCACGAGTGCCGCAAGCATCACCCTCACCACACCTCACTCTAGAAGCTATGATACATAGTGAAGATAATGAATTGGTTAAGGTCTTGCACCCCCGACGAGCAGCGCGGCGACGCGGCACAGCCTAAGGCAGGGCTGGGGCGTACCACACCTGGGAGGGGTACTATGGCGACTCCTCGGGAGGAGTCGATTTCGGCCAACTAGTAGACAGGTGGCGCCCGAAGCCGCTGGCACAGCCTCGTGAAGCGCAGCCTCATGCCCCAGCTCACGCTCCAGCAGCAGCGTCACCACGAGGAGGACGGCTACCAGTGTGGGGAGCGTCGTAAGGGATAGGAAGGGGGTGTGAATGAGCTGGCAAAGGCTACACTCGGGTTGATCCACATGGGGGAGGCCATCATGCAGGACATGAGACAAGGGAGTCTGCTGCACGCGGTCACTCGTGTGGCTGACCTCATGCAGGGTTACCATGGCCAAGAGACCTCGCAAAGAGCGTCAAGAGCATGGTAGCGATACGTTGCCTTCTCCTTTGTTGGATCATAGGGCAAAGGTATATAAATTCTTCGTACCCCGATCATCCGCTTTTGAGAAAGCCCCACAGTAGGGGACTAAGGTCTAGCGCCAGCCCCTTAGCCCAGCCCCCCGAGGTCTGTCGCAGTGCGCCTACAACGCCTTCGCCGAGCGGCGACAAGGCTGGGGCCGAGGTCCGCCCCCTTAGCGAAAAAGTAATATCATATCCTGAGTTAAAATATTATAGAATGCGCCGAGTTATATTACTCTCAGGAAAGTTATATTACTTTCGGCGCATTCTATATAATAAACTCCCTCCCTCAGGCTGTGTCCGCGCTGAGGGACGGCAGTCAGCTCGCCCTGAGCCTTATGGGGCTACGCTGAGGGCTGCCTCGCCGAGCCTCCTACCTTATTGTATACCCTCGTCCCAGAGGCAGGGTACCCTTGCACGACTTAGCACCCTAGCCGCAGGAGGAGTGCCCCGCGTGGGCTTCTCATAGACACGTCCAAGGGATCAGCCCTAGCCTCGAGCGCGGCGGGAGTGACTGAGGAGCAAAGGGAAGCGAGTGGGGAGCGAAGTAAGGAGAGCTTAGGCAGCCTCCCCACCCCAGCCCAAGCAGAGGCGAAGGTAGTGGGCGAACTTACTCGCGAGGAAAGGCGAAGGGCGCTGCTGGCTAAGGGGCGGCGAGGACGACAAGAGGGATTGCCTAGATTTAGCTAATTTTGAGACTACATTGATTGCCCCTCAATAGCAAAGAAACAGACCCAATGAAAACGGATATCGAGATCGCTCGTAGCATCGAGCTACAGCCTATAGACAGCATCGCGCAGCAGGTCGGCTGCCCCTAGAGCAGCTGGAGCACTACGGGCGCTACCTAGCCAAGGTAGACCTCAAGGCCCCAGAGGAGGCCAAGGGCGAGGGTAAGCTCATCCTCGTCACCGCCATCACCCCCACCAAGGCCGGTATCGGCAAGACCACCGTATCTATAGGGCTCTGCTCGGGATGAACCGCCTCAGGGCGCCGCGCCGTCGTCGCCCTGCGCGAGCCCTCGCTGGGCCCCTGCTTCGGCCAGAAGGGCGGCGCCGCGGGCGGAGGCTACGCCCAGGTGCTGCCCATGGAGAAGATCAACCTCCACTTCACGGGGGACTTCTCACGCCATTACCCTCGGCGCACAAACATGATCACCGCCTTGCTGGACAACCATATCTACCAGCACCGCAACGATCCCGAGGGCCTCAGCGAAGTCCTCTGAAGCGCGTCCTCGACGTCAATGACCGTGCCCTGCGCCAGATCGTCACCGGCCTCGGGGGCTCGGCCAACGGTATCCCCGCAGAGTCGGGCTTCGACATCACCCCCGCCTCCGAGATCATGGCCATCCTCTGCCTCTCCCACAAGCCTCAGAGGATCTCAGACGCCGCATCGAGAACATCCTCCTGGGCTACACCAGAGCGGCGAGCCTTCACTGTGCAGAGATCTCGGCGTCGCTGGCGCCATCACCGTGCTGCTGGACGCCATCGCTTCCAACCTCGCACAGACCACCGAGCATACCCCAGCCTTCATCCACGGCGGCCCCTTTCCCGCCAACATCGCCCACGGCTGCAACCCATCCCTCGCCACACGCCCAGCGCTCGCACACCCGAGTACACGATCACGGAGGCGGGGCTTCGAGCCGATCCGGCGCGGAGAAGTTCTACAACATCGCGCTGCGCCGCGGGGCTAAGCCCGCACTATCGGTGCTGGTGGCGACCCCTCGGCGGGCTGAGATGCACGGCGGGGTCGCTGAGGACGCGCTCAAGGAGCCCAACCTCGAGGGCGTCGTCGCGGGCTGGCGAACCCAGACCGCCACATCGAGAACCTCCGCAGCTTCGGCCAGACGGTCGTCGTCGCCTCAACCGCTCTGCCACCGACACGGACGAGGAGATCGCGCTGGTGGCCCAGCACCGTGCCTCAGCAGGGCGTAGGCTTGCTGTCAACACGGGCCTTCGGCGAAGGAGGCGGCGCCGAGGAGCCCGCACGCCTGGTCATCGACACCATCGAGCGCCAGCCCTCCGAGCCCCTGCGGCTTTCACCCACCCACTGGAGCTCAGCATCCAGGAGAAGGCCGGAGCGCCCAGCCAGCAGATCTACGGCGCGCGTAGCATCAACTCTCCGCCAAGGCCCGCCGCCAGCTGGAGCGCATCAGCCGCCACGGCTGGGACCGTTTCATCTGTGTGGCCAAGACGCAGTACTCCTTCAGCGAAGACCCCAAGGCCTACGGCAGCGTGCGCGACTTCGACCTCGAGGTACGCGACATCGTCATCAACACGGGCGCCGAGATGATCGTGCTCGTGCTGGGGACACTGCTGCGCATGCCTGGCCTCCCAAGAGCCCGCAGGCCCCGCGTATCGACCTGGTCGACGGCCATATCGAGGGACTGAGCCAGCCTGGAGGCTCGCACGCGGCGCCCCCGAGGCCGCCTGCCCCACACTCGCCACTCGGCGTAGAACCAGCGTCTACGTCAGGGGTTATATCTATGCGAGTGGGCGAGCCCGAGGGACGAGCCCCAGCGCATTGTGGCGATGAGACAGACATGATCATCAACGAGATATTCTACAGCTTCAGGGGCGAGGGCGTGCACATGGGCAAGCCCTCGATCTTCATCCGCCCTCAGTAGTGCAACTGCTGCGCAGCTTCGCGACACCGAGTTCGACAGGGGCATGAGATGAGCCTCGAGGCGATCCACGAGGCCATCAAGCAGTGGCCCTGCTGCTGCATCATCTGGACGCGCAGCCTACCCCAGCTGACAGACGAGGTCGTGGCTCTACTTCAAGGCCCCAGGCTACTCATCAGTCGATCGAGACCACCGCGCGCGCTGCCTGCCCCGCGGATCGACCATCACCTGCAGCCCCAAGAAGGAGGCCATGGGACCTCCTCGCGCAACTTCCCCGAGGGGGTGGGCGAATCTGCTCTCGTCGGGGCCGACATCGACCTCCCGCCCGCGGTGGAGGACCTGCCACCCGCAGGCGCCTATCTCCCTTAGTCCCTATCTTCGTCGGCGAGAGACGAGCAGGAGGTGGATAAAGAGGCGGTGGAGCTCTGCGTCGACTACATCCCTAGCACATCCCGAGTGGCAACTGAGCCTGTAGATGCACAAGCTTTCATCCACATCCCTTAGCCTCATGTCTGCAGCGCGCCCTGACGTGCCCTCCTGCTGCTCTCCTGGTGGGGCTCTGCCTCAGCAGCTGCAGAGCGTCGCCTCAGGGGAGGCAGAGCGCGCCGAGCAGCGACTCATGCCGAGGCCTCGAGGATACAGCAGGCTCTTACTCAGGCCATCTCGAGCGATCCCTCAGAGCACGCTATGCTAGGGCACAGGGTCGCCTCTCGCTCGTGCTGGGACAGTACGAGCGTGCCTACAGCCTGCTCTCCACGGCGCTGCGCCTCGAGCGCGACAGCCTCGGCCTCGCCGCTGAGCTTGGTCAGGCTGCTCATCCACAGCCCGCTACGAGGAGGCCGCCCACTGGGGACAGCTGTTTAGCAAGTGAGGGATAAGTCGGATGCTGGCGCAGCGCCCGCGCCCAGCCAGCTAGCCGCACGCACCGCCCCCGACAGCAGCTATCAGATCCAGCCCCTAGCGCAGCTCAGCAGTCCGCATAGCGAGCTCACCCCAAGCTTCTCCGCCGACGGGCGCAGCCTGCTCTTCGCCAGCAGCAGGCGTCCGAACGCAGCGGGAGCCAAGGGCAGCTGGCGCCTGACCCACGTATCGGGGGACTCTCACCCGCATCTACTAGCTCCAGTACAGCCCGCAGCTGGGCTGCAGCGTCCTGAGCTCCTGCGTGGCCTCGTGGAGCAGCCTGAGGAGCACCTGCTAAGTCCCCAGCCTTGGCTCGGGGCAGCTCCTGCTGAGCAGCGAGCAGCGGACGAAGCGCGGGCCTCATCCTCACCCGCCTAGAGCTGACGGAGCGCCTCAGGGACGGCAGCTGGGAGCGCCACGGTCTGCTGCTGAGCTCGGCCGACAGCCTGCCGAGTATACAGCAGCCCTCGCTGAGCCCCCTCGACGCTGCCTCACCTTCGCCTCCCACGAGCGGGAAAAGCGGGCTCGACCTCTCTGCGCAGAGCTCGAGGGGACGCGGGTCGTCGCGCTCACACGCCCCAGCGAGGCGATCAACACCCCTAGGTAGAATGCTCCCCGAGCCCTCAGCGATAGCCCTTCACCTTCGCCTGACGGACGCCCAGGCTACGGAGGCCCTGACCTCACCGCGCGCGCTCCAGAGAGACGGCAGCTACCGCGTCGAGCACCTCTCTGCCCCTCAACGGCGAGGCTGACGACTACGACCTCCTCCCTGCCCCTCAGCCCGAGCTCTAGTGTGAAGACTCAGCCCTCGAGGAGGTGGGGCTCGTATCCAGCCGTGGAGACAGCCGTGGCTATCCCCACATCTACTGCTACAGCTGCCCGCGAGTGGAGCTCATCCTCGAGGGCATATTCTACGACCTCGAGGAGGGAGGCCTCCCAGGGTCTGAGATCCGTCTCGTGGCACGCAGCTCCCCAGCAGCAGGAGCAGCGCTACACGAGAGCGACAGCCCGGCTACTACTTCGCCCTCAGCGCGCGCCCCTGACCTCGACTACGTCGGGCGCACGTCAGCCACCCCGGCTACCTCAGCCAGCACCTCGCGCTCCATACCGATCCCAGTCGAGTGAGCGAGCACCAGCATCCGGCTACTGGCTGAGCCAGCTGGGCCAGCCCGCCGCCCGCCCGAGGCGCTGCACTACGCGCTGGACAGCGTGACGATCCTCCCTGAGAGCTACCCCCTGTGCTGGATGGCCTCGTGCGCCAGCTAGAGGAGCAGCCCCTGCCTGAGGCCTCGTGGAGGCACACACCGATAGGCAGGGCACAGCCGCCTATACGAGGGAGCCTCGCCCGCTGCGGCGGCGCGTGCGCAGCTACCTTCGCTCCCGCGGCATCGCCCCCGAGCGAGTACGCGCCCCAGGCTGCGCTGGAGCCGACGCCCTGCCGCGTGAGCCCTCGCCAGCAGCGCCGCTATCCCTCCTCCTCTGGGGCAGGAGCTCAGCCCGAGCTTCGTCGCCACGCCCCCGCCGAGCAGCAGGCCGTCTGCGATGCCTCAATAGGCGCACTGAGTGCACGCTGAGCCCTCGAGGCACTGAAGGACTCATGGTTTCCCACCCCATTCCCCACGAGCCGACGATAGTGAGCGCCCCACCACGATCTGCTGCGTGGTGGGGCGCTCCCTTATATGCTGTACCCAGAGCCGGGCTCGAACCGGCATGAACTTGCGTCCATTGGTGTTTGAGACCAACGCGTCTACCGATTCCGCCATCTGGGCATAGGGTCTGTCGGCAGCGCAAAGATAAGACACCTGCCTCCTCTACAATATGCCCTGGAGGCCCTGAGGGCAGAGCTACGAGGCGGCTTCGACCGCTCCGCCTACACGAGACACAGCTAAGGGAGGGCTAGTCATCAAGCACTTTACCCCTCCTCTGTACCGTAGCGAGTGAGAGGCGAAGCGCTCCTAACACAAGGCTCCGCTTGGGCTTAGATCAAGGCGAGGATCGCGCACGAAGCTAGAGAGAGGACCCGTGAGGGATATCCCTCAGCGCGCTGAGGGACGGCAGTCAGAGGCCTGAGGGATAGCAGGGGCGAGCTGAGGGGCATCAGTCAGAGAGCTAGAGCAGGAGGGAGTGCCTCAGTGTGGCTGGGAATGCAGCTCCACGCAGGCGAAGGAGGCGGGCTGAGGTTTGGCACCGTGTGCTGCGGAGCGGGGGCAGACCTTAGACCTCACGTCTCAGGTGCGCGCCGTCGAGGACCAGTCCGTCCAGCTCAGAGGCCCAGTAGCGGAGGGCCTCGTAGACCTCCAGCTCGGGGTAGTGCAGGCTCGCCACGAGCTCCGCCACAGGGAGGCTGGGGCGCTCTGGGTGAGGAAGAGCCGCTCCAGCGCCTCACGGCAGGCGTCGATGACATACTGATGCAGCCCCGAGGGATGGCGGGTGAGGCAGACATCGCAGCAGCCGCAGGGCACAGCCTCCTCCTCACCGAAGTAAGCCAGCAGCATACGCGAGCGGCGGTCTCCTCGGCCTCGATGTAGCTGCGCACGCAGGCGATACGGTCGGCCATGCGGCGGCGGCGCTCCTCATAGGCCTCGGGCGAGATCTGCAGGAGGCGCGACTCCTCACGTCGCACGAGGAAGGTGACACGCGGCACCTGCCGCTGGGATGTAGTGCAGCACCCTGATGCAGCCCCAGGCGCTGCGGTGCCGTAGATCCTCCACCGTATAGCCCGTGGCCTCCGCTAGGTCGGGCTCGTAGATACTGACGTAGCTGGAGAAGAGCCCCGTATAGCTGCGCAGGATGGCACGGATGAGCTTGTCGGGGCCGATATGCGGCTGGTAGAGCTGGCTGCTGGGGATGAGGAACATCAGGCGCGAGCGTCCCCCGTCCTCCTCGTAGCGTGGGAGCCAGCGCGCCAGCTGCATGATCTCCAGCGCGTGGTAGGTCTGCACGGGGCGCATGTGGAAGAGGCGTGATGAAGTGCTCCACATCCACGCTATAGCTGCGTCCCAGCCCTTCACCCTCGCCGATCTCCAGATAGTTGCACAGCTGGTCATAGCAGTGGCGGATGTAGTCCTGGGGAAGCTGTCCTCGAGGCGGCGCTGCAGCAGCTGGCTGTCGCGTCTCGAGACAATGGCCACGGCATAGGCGCGCTCTCCATCACGCCCCGCACGGCCTGCCTCCTGGAAGTATTCCTCCAGCGAGGAGGGCATGGTGAGATGCAGCACCAGACGCACGTCGGGCTTGTCAATCCTCATACCGAAGGCATTGGTCGCGACCATGACGCGCACCTCACCCCGCATCCAGCGCGCCCGGCGTAGCTCCCTCATCCTTGTAGCTGAGCCCTGCATGGTAGTAGGTGGCGCTGATACCCGCGGCATCGAGCTCCCTCAGCCAGCTGGCGCGTCAGCCCTATTGCGGCAGTAGAGGATGGCGGGGCCTGGGACACGCCCGAGGATATGCAGCATCATGGCGGACTCATCCTCGCAGCGGCGTATGGAGAGGAGAGCTGGGGGCGAAGGAAGCTCTTGCGCAGGAGCGCATAGCCCGGAAGTGAAGTCCAGCACGCTGAGGATCTCCCCATCGTCTCCTCGGTGGCGGTGGCAGTGAGGGCTAGGATGGGCAGCTCGACAGAGGCGCCTGAGCTCGAGTGGATATTGAGGTAGGAGGACGGAAGTCATAGTCCCCACTCGACCGATGCAGTGGCACTCATCGACGGCCAGCAGCGAGATGCGCGCCCTGCAGCCAGGTAGAGGGAAGTCTCGCCGAGGCAAGGCGCCCGGGGGAGATGTAGAGGAACTTGTAACGCCCCACAGACAGTTGTCCAGCGTGTGCTGCATCTGCTCGGGACCCATGCCCGAGTGGATAGCGGCGGCACGTATGCCCTGAGCGCGCAGGCGGCTCTCACCTGGTCCTTTCATGAGGGATGAGCGGCGTGACGACGAGCGTCAGCCCCGGCAGTACTGTAGCCCCGGCACCTGGAAGGTAATGCTCTTGCCGCCGCCTGCAGGCATCAGCCTGAGGGTATCACGCCCCGCCAGCACGGCCTCCACGATCTCCTGCTGCAGCGGGCGGAAGGCCCCGTAGCCCCAATAGCTGCAGCACCGACGCTCGTGAGCTCGCTGTCGGGTACGCCTGGGCAAGCCGCGTCTCAGGATGGGGGTGGGGGAAGCCTCTACGAGCTGATCGAAGAGCTCGGCGGGCCACAGCAGCTGCTCGGCTGTCTCCGAGCGCCCAGCCAGGCCCTCGGTATCGAGTAGCCCGTCCCAGCAGCGTGGGGTCCCCGGCCGCGCGATCGCCAGCGGCTAGGAGGAGGGTGCGCTGCCCAGCCGCCCCTCGAGGCAGATATCCTGACGCGCAGCTGCAGGAAGCCTGGGCGTAGCGTTGTTCCTCCCCGAGCCCGCAGCTACGCGCGAAGGCCTCGTGGCGCTGCCGCCCCTGCGCGCGAGCTCCACCGAGGGCGAAGCCATGCAGCGGACGTATGCGCTGGTAGTGAGCTCCCGTCAGGCGGAGGTTGAGGTGCTGCAGGCTGCAGTCGACGGCGCGCGAGCCGCCAGCATCCCCAGGCGATGCGTCAGTGAAGAGCGGGCGCTCATTGTTCGTACCGAAGGATAGAGTACTATCCAGCTGCCTCAGCAGCGTCTTTGGTGATCTCCTGCGGCTGGAGCTCGGCGTCGATCTGCAGGGGTGGGGAGGAAGCGTGCCTGCTCGCCAGCGGTGTGCGCATAGGCCTCGATGCGCTCGGCGAAGAGCTCGAGGCGATCGGGGTGAACGGTCATCCCCGCGGCGAAGGTATGCCCGCCGAAGTTCTCCAGACAGTCCCTCACAGGCCTGTATCGCGGCATAGAGGTCGAAGCCTCCCTGAGCTACGCGCCGAGCCTGCCAGCCACTCGCCCGAGCGCGCTAGGATGATAACGGGGCGGTGCAGTCGGTCCGCTAGGCGTGCCGCCACGATACCCATGACGCCCTTGTTCCACTCGGGGTGGTAGAGGACGAGGATCTTGCGCCCAGGAGGGCGGGCTGGCCTCGACGAGGGCTAGTGCTCACGCGTGACCCCTGATCGAGGTCTTGACGCTGGCGATTGTAGTCGTCGAGGATCTGGCCTGTGCCCGGCCGTGCGGGCGTCCTCGGCGATGAGGAGCTTGACGGACTCGGCTCCGTGCGCCATACGCCCAGCGGCATTGATGCGCGGGCCTAGCTCGTAGTAGATGCTGGCCATATCCACCTGCCCGCGGCGTACCTTGCCGCGACGCATGAGGTAGGAGATGCTGACGGAGGGGGAGGTATTGAGCTGGCGCAGGCCGTGATAGCAGAGGATGCGGTTCTCCCCGAGGATGGACACGCGGTCCTGAGCAATACTCAGCACCAGCAGCTCTAGGTGGGCGAAAAAGGCTGACTCAGCGGATGCCCAAGCTGCTGGGCTAGTCCTGCAGGAGCTTTGAAGGCCAGTCCGCAGCCCGAGAGCTCGGTGAAGGGTAGGTATTGTCGGCGCGCTTGGGATTGAGCAGCGCCACAGCCTGCGGCAGCGCCTCGTCGGGCTTGTGGTGATCGCAGATGATGAAGTCGATGCCGAGGCTGCGGGCGTGGGCTACCTCCTCGACGGCCTTGGTGCCCGTATCTACGGCGATGATCAGCTGACGCCTGCCCGGCAGCCTTCAGCCACGCGCGCCGAGGTGCGACGCTGTAGCCCCGTCAGGCGGTCGATATGGTGGCGCAGCCGCCCAGGGGCACAGTAGGCGCGTAGGTAGCGGTAGAGCAGCGCCACGGCCGTGGTGCCGTCGACATCGTAGTCGCCGTAGATGAGGATCTTGTCCCCACGCTCCAGCGCGAGGCTGAGGCGCGCCACAGCGGCCTGCATGTCCTGCAGCGAGGGAGGATCGTGCAGCTCCCTCGAGGCGCGGATGGAAGAAGCGCCCGCCTCCTCCACCGAGCGCACGCCGCGCTCGACCAGGAGGCGCCCCATCGCAGGATAGAGCCCGAGGCTGTGGGCGAGGCTACGGCTCAGCTCCTCATCCTCCTCACTCAGGGCGCATAGCTGCCAGCGATGCTCGGGAGGCCTCACTTGTCGCTGGAGTTGTTCGCAGGACGAAGGAGGTAGTAGCGCTCACGCTCCTTGGCGCCGACGGAGTCCCTGATCCGCAGCACCTGATAGTCTTGCCCGCGTGCTGCTGCTCGCGGGAGGAGAGGATAGCCCGCGTGCCGTCTCGTGCCAGTGCTGCTCCACCAGCAGGGGCATCCGAGGCCGAGCGCACCTGGATGGCCTTTGTCCCAGCTCTCACCCGTACCCGTGTGGCTGATCATACCCATCAGCCTCGACCAGCTGGTACATGTAGGTGTTGAACTTCGCATCCTTGAGGTGCAGCGAGAGGTCGCAGGCACGCTTGATCAGCGGGAGGTAAGTCGGCGTACGCCACAGCCCCTGCTGGACGACCTTGAGCGCGTCAGCAAAGCGGCTGCGATCGATCAGCGAGTCCGCCTCGCGCCCTATGTGCTCGAGGAAGGAGCCCGTGTCCTTGCGGTCCGAGACAGCAAAAGTAAAGCCTCGTGAAGCTCGCTCGTGGTGAGCGTCGTATCGGACATGGCGAGCGCGTCGTCAGCAGCCTCGGAGGCCTGCACCCTGGAGGTCGCTGACCTGCTGCATGGGGCGGTCGCCACCCGTACGCAGACGCAGGCTGTCCTGGCGCATCTGCTCGAGCTGCTCCTCGCTGGGGGCATAGCTGCGTACGTAGCTGCGGCCGCGGGAGGAGTGCTTTCCCCTACCCTTGGTCTTGCTCCGAGAGTTGAGACTCTTGTTGGAGCTTTTGCTCTTGGACTTTAGGCGTCTGGCTGCGGCTACTCTTCTTGGCACTCGCACTGGTCTTAGGCTTGCTGCGCCGAGCGGCCGAGGCATCGTTCAGGGACAGCGTGAGCGTGAGGAGCGCCAGGAGGGCGGTGAGGAAGCGGCGTATGAGGTGCATATACGATGTAGTCTATATAAATGATACGAGGGGATACCAGCTAGATAACGGCACAGTGCCTGCCACTCGTATCCCTCGTGAGGCGAAGGCTCAAGGGGGCCTCAGACCCCTACTTCGCTATACAAAGATACGAATATCGCACCGAGCACCCCTACAGCCCTGCGCGGCACGCGTGCTGCGTCCCCACCCGCCCCAGCTCGTGCTGAGCGCCCAGGCTGTCGCCTCAGGTCCTCTCCGCTAGAGCAGCGGCAGACTAGCCCGCCTGAAGGACAAGGCGATAAGGCCGCACGTGAGGGCGGGGCGCACTCAGGCGGGGGCCGAGGGGCAAGACAAGGCCGAGCCGGGGGCGGCCTCATGGGGAGGGGCGCTGAGGATACTCGGTGGGCGCGCTGAGGGACGTCCATCGCGAGCGTGAGGGATGGCAGTCAGCCTCGTGAGGATAGCCCCTCAGCGCGCGAGGAGCTGCTGAGCGCCCCAGGACATAGGAAGGGGGGACAGCCTTGCTCCGACGGGTACTTAGTCCGCCGCCCTTTGGCTATCTTTGCTCTACGAAGGACTACGCTAGTAAGACATCAATCAGATCACAACCCCTATGACACAGCGCACGACCAGCCTCTTCACCCTATCGGCGGTGATGCTGAGCTTCTTCGCCATGGGCTTCGTGGACCTAGTGGGCATTGCCTCAACTACGTCCAGAAGGACCTAGGGCTCTCAGCGACAGCGAGGCCAACCTCTTCCCTCGCTCGTCTTCTTCTGGTTCCTCTCTGCTCCGTCCCTACGAGCATGCTGATGAATAGATCGGGCGCAAGAGCACCGTCCTCGTGAGCCTCATCCTGACGGTGCTCTCGCTCTTCGTCCCCCTCCTCGGGGAGAGCTACTGGGTGATGCTCCTCTCCTTCTCCCTCCTCGGGATAGGCAATGCCATCATGCAGACCTCGCTCAATCCGCTGCTGAGTGACCCCATCAGCCCCGACAAGCTGGCCAGCAGCCTGACCTTCGGCAGTCTCGTCAAGGCCATAGCTCCTTCCTCGCTCCGCTCATCGCCTCCTGGGGCGCGACGCAGGCCATCCCCGAGCTGGGACTCGGCTGGCGCATCCTCTCATCTATGCCACTATCGGTATCCTCAGCGTGCTAGAGCGCTGAACGCGACCCGCTGAGCACGAGACCGCGAGCGAGTCGGTGAGCTTTTGCCATGCGCCTCGGCCTGCTGGGCCGCCCGACGATCCTCCCCTGCTTCCTCGATCATGTGTCACGTGGGGATAGACGTGGGGACGAATACCGTAGCGCCTCAAGATCCTCATGGAGCGCCCTCGGGCTGAGCTCAACGAGGCAGCCTTCGCCACGATGCTCTACTTCATCTTCCGCACAGCGGCCGCCTGACGGCTCCATCCCGCTGCGCCGCTTCTCGAGCTGTAGCCTCCTCGGGCCCAGCGCCCTGATGATGCTCGTGGCGATGGGGGATCCTACCTCCGCACCAAGCGATGCTACTCTACATCGCCATAGCGCTGGTAGGCCTAGGGCAATAGCAATGTCTTCCACATGGGGCTTCGCGCAGGCCCTCGGCAGGGGAGCCTGAGCACAAGAATGAGGCCAGTGGGCTGATGATCATGCGGTCTTCGGGGACGGCCTCCTCCTCATGGGCTATGCCAGCGACTGGATGGGGCAGACGGGTGCCGTCCTGGTCAAGCCTCGCGTGCCCTCTACCTCCTCTCCGACGACGAGGCTGAAGAAGTAGCCTCAGGCAGCAGCGCTCCCAGCCGAGACAGCGCCGCATCGCCTCCCGCGCTATAGAGTGAGCCCGCGCCCCATCCCCATGAGGGTGAGGATAGAGCGGGGCCCTGTCTTGGCTTCGGGATCGCCTGCCCGAGGCGCGGCGGGAGGTCGGAGCGCGTGAGCGAGCGTGTGAGAGCTGCAGCTCTAGGCCCTGGGGATTATCCCTCATCTTTGTCCGAGGCCCTCGCCGAGGGAGGGAGCGCCGCGGGAGGATGAGGGCAGTACACGCCTCGAGCCCCTCCGTCGTTCAAGTTCCTTGAGCATCCCCATATATAATGTGGCAGCTGTCTCCCCATGACCCGATACCGCCGCTGGCTCCCTGACAGCCCCGCCTCCCTCATCCGCGCCCCTCGGCCAGAGCCACGAGCCACAGCCTGCCGAGCAGCGCAGCCCAGCACCGCCCCTCATCGACCCAGTCGTCGCGGTGCCGGGGACTATGCGCCGCCAGCCGACAGCTGCGCTGAGGCCCTGCGCCTCACGCTCGCGATGAGCCCCATGCTGCCCAACAACTCGCAGTGGCCCGGGGCGTACACTTCGCTGCCTCCCTCGCCGCTCGCCCCCGAGCAGGACCCCCAGGAGGCCACCACGCGCTCAACCGCGCCAAGCTCTCGTCCGCATGAAGCGCCCCAAGGCCGCCCTCACCGACTTCGCCCTCATCGCGCAGGGAGCCCAAGAACGAGCTCTACCGCTACCAGCGCCATGCCTCACCTCCTACAGCAGGACTCATGCCGCCGCCGAGCTCGACCTCGCGGGCATCATCGAGCAGAACGCTCCAGCCTCGCGGCCCGCATCGGCCACGCCCTCTGGAGACCATGCGCGGCAACCACAGCGAGGCCGAGCGCCTCTACGCCTACCTCGTGGACAAGCTGCTGCGCAATGCCGAGGTCTACGAGGCTGAGCCTGTATGTACCCGGCGCGCGGCATGCGCGGCTTCGCCCAGCGCGACATCAACCTCGCCCTAGAGCACTCGGGGGCCAAGCCTCCAGCACGCTCATAGGCTACGTGCCGAGCTGGCGCAGGTCGAGGGCAATATGCGCCTGGCTGCCGAGTCGCTCCGCCGCGCCGAGGAGCCTGAGCGCAGCGGCCTCAAGCACCCAGCGCACCACTCCTCCGTCCTTAGCCCCGGCCCAAGCCTTCCTGCTCCATGACCTCCCCAAGCCCCCTCCTAGAGCAGGTCGCCGCGCACTCGCCGAGGACCTCGACCGTTACCTCTTCGTCTTCCGTCCAAGCGCGCCCAGAGCTTTCCCGTCACTACCCGACAGCTCTCGAGCGAGCGGCCGATCTTCGCCCCCGAGCTCTGCACGATGAGTGAGTTCGTCGGTCGCCTCGTGCCCGAGCGCCGTGTGCTGGATAGGACGGCGCAGCTCTTCGAGCTCTACGAGGCCTACCTGCGAGGTACGCCCTGCCGAGGAGGTCGAGTCCTTCTGATGACTTTCGTCTCACTGGGGCAACATCATCCTGCAGGACTTTGACCTCATCGACCGCTACCCTCGTGATCCGACGAGTCTGTACCGCAATATCAGTGAGCTGTAAGGCTTTGAGGGGAACTTCTTCGACTATTGGGAGGCCGCCGAGGAGGAAGAGACGCTGGAGGAGCTCCAGGCGCTGTGCGAGGCCTTCTGGCAGATTTTCGGCAGCCATCCGAAGGGCAAGGCCTCCTCGGACGAGGATGCCACGGAGCGCTTCCTAGCCTTCTGGCGCTGCCTCGCACCCCTACTACCGCTTCACTGAGCGGCCTCGAGGCGGCGGGCCATTACATGACGGACGGCTACCGCCATCGCCTGGCCACACGAGCTGGAGGAGCGTCTGAGCTATTGGATGGGGAGAAGCAATGCGTCTTCGTCGGACTCTTTCACCGTACCGGTGCTGAGCGGCGCATCCTGCGCCACCCGGCTGATCGAGGGCAGGCAGCCTCTGCTGGGACCGCCGCGTACAGATCATCGCAGATAAGGAGCACCCGCGCACCGCCACCTCGCCCGCCTCAGTGAGCGCCTCGGCGCTGAGGTCAAGGGCCGGTGGAACGACCCCGACGTACCGCTCCCACCCAGCAGATCACCCGCCCTCATCACCTCGACGCATCGCCGAGACCAAGGCCCTCACCCAGCCTCCTCACTCGAGCACCTAGGGCTCACGCCCGAGGACGGCGCGTCCTCGACACCGCCATCATCCTCCCGGGACGAAGCTGGCAGCTGCTGGCTGTGGCGAACGCCCCACCCGAGAGCCTTCCCAGCAGATCAACATCACCTCGGCTTCGCCCGTGGAGCGCACCCTGATCGCACTGCTCCTGCGATAGCGCTGGATGCAGCGCACGACCACGCCCAGCTGCAGCAGACGCGCGGCCCTCACCCTGCCGACCGCGTCCTCAGCCCCATCGGCCTGCGCCTTGTCCCCGCAGTCCGCACCGCTCATGGCAGCCCTCATCCGCAGGCTACGCCGTGGGCGCTTCCACATCACGACGCAGCGGCTCTTCGCCCTCAGCGGCGAGCTAGCCGCCCAGCAGCCTAGCGAGGAGGCTGCCAACACCGAGCTTCAGATCCAGCTGCTGCACCTGCTCTTTCGACCCCATCGACAGCCCGCTGGAGCTGCTGGAACGTCTCGAGCGCATCCTACAGCTCCTGCAGGAGGAGCTGCTGAGCCGTGAGCTAGCACGTCAGGAGGAAGAGGCTGAAGGGGGTGAAGAGCTGGAGGCCGAGGCCTCGGAGGAGGCTAGCGGCTCTTCGACCTCAGAGTTCGTCTACCACTACCAGCGGCTCCTGACGCGTCTGAGTGACCTCATCAAGAGCAAGGCCGAGCGCGTGCCGCCGAGCGCACAGGACGACCATCGCCGCTGGACGAACTGGTACGGCTGGTGACGATCCCCTTCGAAGGCAACCCACTGCGGGGCATCCAGGTGATGGGACTTATGGAGACGCGCGGCATCCAGCTGGAGCACATGATCTACCTCTCGGCTCAGGACGACGCGCCGCCACGCGGATCAGTACACGCACAGCCTGATCCCGGTGAGCCTACGCCGAGCCTTCGGCCTGCCGACTGGCAGCGCCGACGATCCCGGGAGCGACTATACCTTCTTCCAGACCATAGCGCGGGCGCGCCGACTGGTCTTCGTCGCCTCACCCAGCGACCCGATGGGCAGTCAGAGCGAAGAGAGCCGCTACATCAAGCTCCTCCGCTATGTCTACGACTGCATAGAGACGCTGCAGCTGCAGCTACGGAGTCGCCGTCAGCCGCCGAGGCTCATCGTCCAGCCCAAGACGCCCTCAGGTGCTGGCGCAGCTAGAGGGAGTACCTCGCGACGAGGGACGCCCCCGCGCCGCCACCCATCCCCTCGCGCCCTCAAGGACCACCTCCTCGCCCTCTCCTTCTATTATAAGAGCGTGCTCGACCTCGGAGGAGGACGAGCCTGAGCTGATGATGCGGGCCAATGACTTCGGCACCGTCTCACCACGAGGTCATGGGCGGAGCACATTCCATGACGCCGCCGCGGGCACCTCCCTAGACGCACAGGACTTCCGCCAGCGCACGGCGGGAGATCGACCGCCGCGTAGAGGAGAGCTCACAAGCTCTATGAGCTGGAAGCGACACGCAGCAGCTCAGCCCCTCGACCAGCCTCCATGTCCACATGATCAAGCGCCACTGCGCAGCGCAGCCTCGAGGTGGACAGCAGCACGCCCCAGCTGCAGATCGAGGCAGGCGAGGACGAGCTCCATCAGCTTCCCCTTAGAGCTCGGGACGGCAGGGCGCTGTGTCGGGCTCAAGGACGCATCGACCGCATCGACAGCTGTGCTGCGGGAGAGATAGCCTCGACGCGCCCCGCCACTACCGCGTCGTAGACTATCAAGACGGGCCAGGATAGGATCAGCCTCAAGGGCGAAGGGATAGCGAGCCTCAAGCTAGCGGACAATAAGGCCATCCTGCAGACGCTCTTCTACTGCCTCCTCGTCCTCTATGATAAGCCCGACCGCTACGATGCCTCACGGCTCTACCCCGTCATCTACCTCCTGCGCGGGGACGCTGGCCTCGTCAAGAGGGGCGCCCAGTACGACGGCCGCATCAAGGGGCTGGAGCGCCTCCTCACGGCTCCCAGCGCGCAGCTGCAGAAGACACGGAGGAGGCGGACAAGCCCGCCAAAGGCAACGGGCAAGGGCATACGCTCCCGCGCCCCGCTATCCCTATGGCGCGGACAGGCGGACTTCGAGGCCTTCCTGCGGCAGCAACTTAGCGAACTCTTCGACCCTGCCGTCCCCTTTGTCCAGACTGAGGACGCTAAGTCCTGCGCGCACTGCAGCTTCCGCAGCCTATGCGGTCGCTAGAATAGCGCTACCTTTGCACCGAGCTACGAGGATCTAGGGCTAAGGCCACGAGCCGCGCTCTGAGTGCCGCTCCCCAGCCTCGAGACCAGCGCGGTGCCCTGCCCTGAGCTTCGTCCCCACCCACGCACGCTCTTCCTTCACTTATCCCTCGCCTTCACCACAAGTCATATAGATGTCACGCCCTTCTCCTCGATGCCTACGCGCTGATCTACCGGCGCTCACTACGCCTTCATCAAGAACCCGCGCATCGACAGCTCGGGACGCAACACCTCCGCTGTCTTCGGCTTCGTCCTCGCTGGAGGACCTCTTGGCTAAGGCACAGCCCGACGAACTGGCCGTCGTCTTCGACCCCAAGGGCGGCACCTTCCGCCACCGCGAGTGCCCTCGAGTACAAGGCGCAGCGCGAGGAGACGCCCGAGGGCGCATACGCTATCGCTGTGCCGCTGATTCGCCAGCTGCTGGAGGCCTACCGCATCCCGCCATCGAGGTGGAGGACTCGAGGCGGACGACGTCATCGGCACGCTCAGCCAGCAGGCCGCCGCCGCAGGGCAGGAGGTCTATATGGTCACCCCGACAAGGACTACGGGCAGCTCGTCAGGCCCCCAGGTACTGGATGTACCGCCCTGCCACGGGCGGCGGCTACGAGCTCTGGGGCGAGGGAGGAGATCATAGGAGAAGTACGGCCCACAGCACCCCAGCCAAGTCATCGACTGCCTCGCCCTCCTCGGGGACAAGGTGGACAACATCCCCGGCTGTGAGGGCATAGGGGGAGAAGGGCGCACAGAAGCTCCTCTCCGAGTACGGCGGCATCGAGGAACCGCTGGCCCACGCCCAGACACTGGCGGCGCCACGGGCCGCAAGATCCTGGAGGGCGCCGACGACATCCGCCTCTCTACTACCCGGGCGACGATACGCCGCGACGTGCCTATCCACTACGAGCCGGGCGCCTGAGCCTGCAGCCGCACGACGAGGAGGCGGTGCGAGAGCCTCGAGGCGCTGGAGTTCCGCACGCTTCAACCGTGTCCTCGGCCTGAGCCCGCACCCGTACCCAAGCGCAGCTGACCTCCTGCTGATGATCCTTCGCCAGTCTCGAGGAGACGGAGAGAGGCCACCGCCTGCCCCCACGGAGCTCGCCCCTACGCATCGAGCTGTTGACGGAGGAGACGCCGGAGGCCTCGTCCAGCGTCCGCCGCTGCCAGCGTCCCTCACCTTCGACAGCGAGACCACGAGCGTAGATCCGCTGAGGGCCGAGCTCGTCGCCCCTGACCCTTCGCCCTCGACGACAGCTGCACCCATTACCTCGACATCCCGCCGATCGTAGCGCTGCCTCGCCCTTCTGGAGCGCTTCTACGTCCGCTCTTTTGCCTCCACGCGCTCGCCTGGGTCGGGCAGAACCCCGGCACGACCTCACAGGCGCTGCTCAGCTATGGCATCGAGGTCCGGGCGAGCCTTCGACACCATGATCGCCCACTATCTGCTCTATCCCGACATGCGTCACGTGGCTGGATGAGCGGCAGGATAAGTCTCGGCTACCAGATGATGAGCTTCGAGGAGCTGATCGCGCCGCAAAGTACCAGCACCTGACCCTACGCCAGTAGCCCTCGAGCGCCCGCGTACTATGCTGCTGAGGACACACACATCACCCATCAGCTCTACTGCTACCCACGTGAGCGCCCCTTGAGGCCGCCCAGCTCACAGACCCCCTCATGAGGTGGAGAGCTGCCGTTACGGGTGTTGCGACGCATGGAGCGCACGTGCGCCTGACAAGGACCGCCTCGCCCGTCAGGGTGCTGCCTCGAGGCGCGGCTCAGCGAACTGGAGGAGGAGATCAACGCCCCTCATCGGACACCCGATCAACATCAACAGCAGCAAGAGGCAGGCGAGGCGCCTTCGACGAGCTGCGGATCGTGGAGAAGCCCAAGAAGACGAAGACCGGCGGCTACACCACGAGCGGAGGAGGTACTGGAGAAGCTCCGTGACAAAGCACCCCTGTCGCGAGAAGATCCTCGACTACCGCGGGTGAAGAAGCCGCTCAGTACCACATCGACACCCTGCCCGAGCAGACCTACCGACGGGCAGAGATCCACACGACCTTCAACCAAACGATCGCTGCCACGGGACGCCTCCAGCAGCAACCCCAACACAGAACATCCCCTATCCGCACCCCCTGAGGGACGTGCCATACGCGAGGCCTTCGTCTCGAGGAGGGCTGTACCTCCTCCCGGGCTGACTACTGCAGATCGAGCGCCTGACTGATGGCGCACTTCTCATGCACGAGGCCTGATCGAGGCCTCTGCCTGGGGCAGGACGTCCATCAGGCCACTGCGCCAAGATCTACGGCCCCATTCCCGAGGAGGTCACCAGCGACATGCGCCGAGCCAAGACGGCCAACTCACTGGCATCATCTACTGGCATCTCGGCCTCTCGGTCCCAGTGAGCGCCTCCATTCTCACGCAAGGAGGCCAAAGCTGAGCCTCACTCGATGGCCACTGCCTCCTACCCCGGCGTCGCCCGCTACGCAATCGAGGTGGTCGATATGCTACAGCTGGCGGCATGCGCCTCACCCTCCCAGGCCGCCGACGCCCTGCCCGACATCAACAGCGCCAACGCCGCCGTACGCGGCTGTGCGCGAGCGCGCAACGCCATCAACGCCCCGCCGTGCAGCGACGCCGACCCCATCAAGAGATCGCTATGATACGCCCTCGAGGAGGAGCTGCGCAGCCGTGGCCTACGCCCGAGATCCCGCCAGCAGGCACGACGAACTCCAATCTCAACGTCCTCTGGACGAAACCTCGACGAAGTCACCCACCTCGTGCGCACGACGATGGAGTCCGTCTCATCCCGAGCTGTGCTGCGTCCCACTAGAGGTGTGAGCACCGCACAGCCACCCGGCTGGAGGCCACCAGGCTATCCCCGCTGCCACCCATCCGCTGCCAGCTCCTCCAGCTTTATCACGTTGAGGGGGCACACCGCAGCCGCGGTGCGCCCCTCAGGCTTTGTAGTTCGGGTCCGCGTCCTAGCGTGATGCCTTGGTGCAGCCAGGCGAAGAGCCTCGTTCAGGCATAGTCGCCGCCGTGGGACGGTCTCCACCGGGAGCTTGAAGCCCACGGCCTCGCTCCATGCTTACGGAGCTGGGAGCCGCGAGGTTGACTGCGATGAAGGCCGTGTCCGGTCCCGAGCTCCATGGCGGAGATACCAGTAGTACCCGTCGCCTGGGCACTCCCCGATGCAGCCCAGTAGGGATTCATCAGGCACGCTCAGGAGCCGCGCTGAGCTTCGCAGTCTTGCCTGCCGCCCATGTGAAGTTGGCATCCGATCCGCGCGCGTCGCCGAAGAGGCCATTCTTCGCCGCTTAGCCTCATGCACCATCCACCTGATAGCCACCGAAGGCGACGCCTTGAGCGGCGCGTGGTCACGACATAAGTGCTAGCCCGGCACTTTCAGGCCGGGCTTCTCCTGATGTACCCCTGCTGAGGAGCACCGTGACGACATCCCCGAGCGCACGCAGCCTCCTGGAGCTGGGGCCGCCCCACACCGCGACTGATCGGCGCCTGGAAGGCCGCCTCCCCGCTGAGCTGCAGCCCAGCGCATCGGCGATGCCCGCCCCAGCATCCTTTTGCCGCCTGAGCGCTCTCGATGAGGAGCTCGGTGATGTAGTCTCGATAGTTATCTGCGGCAGCGCTCCTGCCGTCGGGTCTGGCAGGCCCAGCGAGTTGAGAGGCAGGCTGGGCACTGTGCCGCCAGCTCTCAGCTAGCTGCCGCTGCGCCTCGGGCAGCGCCTGGCGACTGGCCGTCCGCCCATAGAGCCATCTCGTAGGCGTACCGGCGTGCTCCAGGTCGGGTAGTCGGGACAGAAGCAGACACTGGCGAACACGCCATCCCGCCCTCGGCTGCTCCCACATTTCAGGAGCGGAGCGTAGGCGGGATGATCGCGCCTGTAGCACCCACGAGGGGGCGTGACATCGCCTCCCGCGCGCCTGTGCGCTGTCAGATGAGGACCTCTCTCCGCGTCTCCTGGGAGCCTCGATCGAAGTGCGGCGCAGGTAGCGCACAGCAAGCCTTTTTGAGGTCGAGCAGCCCTGGGGCACACGCCTCCGTATAGAGTGTCTGCACTGCTGACCGCAGAGCGACGTCTCGCGACCCGATGACCAGTGACATAGCTCTTCTGCCAAGCGCGCGGCTGCTGGCATCCGTAGCTTCGACCCGCCGCGCTCCACATATCCGGCGACGAGCGCACAAAGATGGGGTTCGCCTGTCGCCTCGGGACGCAGACGTTTGAGATACTCGATAGGTGAGTCCTCCACCTGAGAGACGAGCACTGCTTCGTGTAGGCTGTATAGCGCACGATGCGCCCACCGGGCATCGTCAAGGAGCGACCAGCGCCTTGCTCGCGCCGGAATTCTGCGCCTGAGGCTTTCGCCCAGCTGAGCAGTCACCCATGGCAGCGCCCAGCAGCGCGCCAGGATGCTCTCATTATTTGACACCTTGTCTGATGAGCGCATCTCCTCTGCCCGCACACGCGCTCGCCGACCTAGTCTCTACGGCTAGAGCACGCGGAGCATCGAGGGCTCGCGATGCCCTAAAGGTACAAAAAGTCCTCCCAAAAACACTCGAGCCGCCCCCAAGACCCTTTCTCAAGTCGCGCTGGCGCGCTGGGTTAGCAAGCATCGGCACGGGACCAAACGGGCTGGACGCGCACCAAGCCACCCACTGTCACGCAATCCGCCAGCTCCTCCAGTTTATAGCTTGATGGGCACACCGCAGCTGCCGCGCGCCCCACCGGGCTTTTAGTGCCTGCTGTCCTCAGCTGGCGCGAACGCAAACCTCGCCCGCTTCTTGTCCTCAAGCGAGTAGCGCGACCGCTCCGAAAAAGGCGGGCTTGCCCCTCCACCTTAAGCCCGCAGCTCCCACCCACCTCCCTACGGGGGCTGCTCGAGGACTCATCCTCACGGCGTCCGACCGACCGCATCAGCAACAGCGCTGACTGGCACCCCAGCGTGCTGACTCGACATCCCCCAAACGCCGCCGACACTTATCCCTCACAGAGCTCGAGCGCCAGCGGTGACGCCGCCGAGGGCTATCTCACGTGCTGCCAGCTTAGGCGAGTAGCAGCGTAGAGATCACATCGCTGAGCTCGCTATTGAGATAGACCCATTTCGGAGCCCTGAAAATGGTCTCCACATCCGCTCAAGGTTGGGCCGCCACGGAACCCCCATCCAGCGTGGCAGCTGCGAGGGAGCATTCCCACTCCACCAGCCTGAGGGAGGCAAGACCTCGCGCTGGACAAAGCAGGGCTGGCGGATACGATCCAGCGGCGTGGTGCCAGCAAAGGGAAGGGAGGATTTGGCGAGCAGAAGGAGGAGGCGCGCAAAGCAGCGCGAGGCGCCGCGATCGATGCGAGCCGTGTACTTTGTACCCATAGGACGTTAGTTAGATACAGGAGCCTAGCAGCAGGCATCATTGCATGGAGCACTATGAGCCACACGATCAGCGAAGAGGTCGACGACGAGCAGCATCACGAGCACGGGACGAGCTTTGTCCAGCGGCAGCATAGCCACACGCATGAGCTGGAGCACTGTCACGTGCACCCAGCATAGTCACGAACAGGAGGGGGCACTGTCCCAGCCAGCATAGCCACGGCACGAGGCAGGAGCTTGTCCAGCCAGCAGCATAGCCACGAGCACGAGGCAGGAGCTTGTCCCAGCCAGCAGCACGGCCACGGGCACGAAGTAGGGCACAGCCATAACCACCGTCATCACGGACACGGCAATCACCACCATCACCATCATAACGAGGCGGAGGGAATATCTTTCCTGGGCTTCGTGCTGAACCTCTTCTGCCCTCGTGAGAGCCGTCGGCGGGCTCTACACGGGAGCGTAGCTATCCTATCGGATGCGCTGCACGACTTCGGTGACTCCTGTTCGCTGGGCGTGGCGTGGTATCTGGAGCGCTTGTCCAAGAAGGGCCGCGACCAGAACTTCAGCTACGGCTACAAGCGCTTCTCCCTGCTGGGCGCCTTGCTCATCTCCATCATCCTACTGGTGGGCTCGATCTTCGTCATCGCCGAATCCGTCGAGCGCATCATCACCCCGAGCGAGCCGCATGCGGGGGATGTCTGTCCTCTCCCTCTTCGGCCTCGCGGTCAATGGCTACGCAGCCTCACGTATGATGCGGTAGCCTGCCCAACGAGCGTGCCATGCGCGCACCTGATGGAGGACGTACTGGGCTGGGTGGCTGCACTCATCGTCAGCGTCGCCATGTACTCGGTCGACCTCCCCATCCTTGACCATCCTCTCGCTCTGCATCACGGGCTGGGTACTGTACAATGTGACTTTAATCTCTGAGGACTAACCTCCGCATCTTCCTCAAGTGCCCTGAGGACGTCGATAGGAGGAGCTCGTCCAGGAGGGTGCTGCGTCTGAGGCGTGCGTCCCAGTGCACGACGTGCACCTCTGGACGCTCAACGGCGAGCAGCCATCGGCACCCTGCACCTCGTCTACGACTGCGAGCGCCTGACCAAGCGGCAGCTCGCCGAGCTCAAGGGAGGCCGCTGCCAGCTGGCGACAGCGCCTAGTGAGCCACCCCACCATCGAGCTTGACCTCAAGGGCTGCAGCTGCGGCCTGGAGCAGTGCTGAGGGCTCCGCCCCAGACAACGACGCGATATATCCCATGAATTCCAAGCATATCTACTAGGTTCCTGGTGCTAGGCTCCCAGCGCCCACCAGCGCGCTGTGCATACAAGACCCTAGATCCCACGCCGTACGGGAGGTCGAGACGATCCCCGACGAAATCGAAGATGGTACGCGGTGACAAGCTCCGCGCCTACCGCCTCATCCCCGAGGTGGGACGCACCGTACGCGTCCAGATGCCCGACACCCTGACGCACTACACCTACGAGTATATCAGTCCCGAGTACCGCAGCCTAGGGGTGAGCTGTCGATGAGAAGAGTGAGCTCTGGCAGAGCAAGTACTTCGACCGCCCGCAGGCGCATCAGCGACTTCTTCTACGTCGATGGCTACTACGGCATGCTCTCACACACCGAGCGAGGTGCGCTTCTACGACACCAGACGCCTTTACTGGTGCGCTATCAGAAGAACTTCGCCACCAACGAGGCCGAGGACGTGCTGGCGGCGGACTTCGGCGTCAACCTCGGTCGCAGGCTCAACCTCGGCGTGAACTTCGACTACCGCAACGCCCTCGGCTACTATACTCATAATAGAGCAGGACGCCTGCTACCGCGTCTCTCACCAGCTATCGCGGCGACCGCACGAGCTCTACGCCTACGTACAACGACTACTGCAAGGAGAGGAGAACGGTGGGATCACCAATGCCGACTACATCGACAACCCGAGCGCTATACCAACGGACGCGCGCATCAATGCTGAGGATGTCCCCGTGCTGCTGGACCGCACCTGCACAGCCTGCAGCGCCTCGGGCACGTTTCCTCGCGCAGACCTACCGCTTTGGGAGCTACCAGCGCCGCGCAGTACGCGTCCCCGCCAGCACACCTGGGACGGTGGTCGGGAGTGACAGTCTGCAGGTGGATAGCTCTTCGTCTTCGTCCCCGTCGCAGACCCTCGCCGACCAACCACTACACCCGGCACAGCCGCCAGTTGCGGCAGAGCCCCTCCGAAACCTTCACCAAGGCTTTCGGCACCGTCGTGTCGCATAAGGTGGGCTGCTGACGGGACCGACGATCACGATGCCGAACGATAGTGCCCAGCTCGCCACGCCACGCACCACGGTGGCGCTCTGCTGCTGGAGCTTTCCTGTCCTGGGCCAGGTTCGGCCTCGGCCTACCTAAAGGGCAGGGAGAACAACTGGGCCGACCGGCCCGACACGCGACGCACCGCTACCAGCGCGAGTACTCTCCTGACCTTCGTCGGCGGCCTCATGACGCCGTGAGGGGAGGGCCCAACTTCTCGGCACGCGCCGAGCTGGGGCGTCCTCGGTCTGACCTCGGCGCGCTACGCCTCGAGGGGCGACGTGCGCGCCTCCGCCTCATGGGGCGCCGCTTTGCCCTCGAGGCGGATGCGCACTGCAGACAACTCTCTCTCTTCGCCGCGCATCACCACGGCACCCATGGCTGGCGGGACGAGGAGCTGGAGTTCACTCGCCGCGCAGAGCTCGGCGCCCGCCCACCTGGCCTCCGGGGCACCAGCGCAGAGCTGCGCACGAGCTCGCTGCAGAACCATATCTACTTCGACAGCAAGGGCGAGACGCAGCAGTACGGGCCCCTGATCCAGGTGCTGGCCCTGCGTCTACGTCATGCCAACCGCTGGGGCATGCTGAACTGGGAGCTGGACGCCGCCCATCAGAAGAGCTCCGTAGAGGCATCCTGCCCTGCCCGAGCTCGGCGGCGGCGGATGTCTACCTGCGCTCCTCGTAGCGAGCGTCGCGCGCATTGACCCGGGGTCAAGGGCCACTGGCACAGCAGCTACCACGCACCCTACTATCAGCCCACGACACAGCAGTTCGCACTGCAGACCGAGGGCTATGTCGGGGGGAAGACCGCACTGGTGAACGCCTATGCCAACTTCCGTCTCAAGCGTGCCCGCTTCTTCCTCGAGATGTACAACGTCGGCGAGGCGCTCTCTCCAACCCACGCCTCCATGCACAAGTACCCCTACGCCCCCATGCACCTGCAGGCTGGCGTCGTCGTGGACCTTAATAACTAGCCCCGTCTATGACGCTCCCCTAGCTCACCCCACGCCTCCTCGGCTACCTCCTGGCGCTGCTGCTGGCCCTCGGACTGATGTACTACCTGCGTCCCAGCGCGGGCACCAGCCAGCCGGCGAGGAGGCTATCGTCCAGCGCGACTGGCCCGAGATCCAGCGCGCGGGTGTACTGCGCATCCTTCCGGCCTATACCGACGGCGCCGTCGAGACAAGGACGGCCTGCGTACGGGAGCGATCTACGAGCTCAGCAAACAGCTCACGGCCCGCAGCGGCTCTCCGCGTGGAGGTCGTCCTAGAGAACGACTGGACGCGCGCCCCCGAGGCGCGTGGCGTGTCGCGGCGAGGTCGACCTCACAGCGCGCCCACTGGCCCATACCTCCGGGAGGTCGACACCCCTCAGCCTCTGTCCCTGGCGTGCCCACAGCGCCGCGCCCCTTCACCTCGTGCAGCGACGCGACAGCGCCCAGCTGATCCGCGGCAGCCAGCCCTCGGCGGCAAGACCATTGTCCTGCCCGAGGGCTCGCCCCACACGCTCTTCGTCCAGCACCTGAGCGAGGAGATCGGCGAGCCCACTACACCTCAGCCACGACTCCCCTCTACCCGAGCGAACAGCTGGCGATGCGTGTGGCGGCAGGCAGTATAGACTATACGCTGGCTACGGGACGCGAGGCGGAGCGCTACCGCAAGATCCTCCCGAGCTCGACTGCAGCCTCCCCGCTGAGCTGCACACCATACGCGAGGCCTGGCTGCTGAGGCGTGACGCGCCGCAGCTAGCTGATAGCCTCAGCCGCTGGCTCCCCTAGCCCAGCCCATCCCTGGACCCTATTTATTCCCAAAACCCCTATGGATACGAAGACAAGCAAAGCAAGCCTACCCCAGGAGTTCACCAAGCGCATCTCCGACTACCTCTACAAGCTCCTCGAGGAGGCCGAGGGCGCATCGCCACGGCGAGGGCACCGATGCCAGCTACCGCAGCATGATCGCTAGCCTGGCTGGCGAGCTGCTCAAGGAGTCCGACGAGCCTCGCTGCCGCCCTCCCGCCCCCAGCCAAGGAGGCCGCCCCCACCCTGCTGCCCGCCATCGAGACGCGCCGCTCGGCACGCCGCCATGTAGACACCCCGCTCACGGGCGACGAGGTACAGCTGCTGCTGGAGGCCGCCTACGTGCGCCTTCGTCCAAGAACAAGCACACCACGCAGTTCGTCCTCGTCGAGGACAAGGCTACCTCGAGGAGCTGAGCTACATGCGTGAGAGCGGTGCGGCTCCTGAGACAAGTGCCCCTAGGTATCGTCGTCCTCGGTTCGCCCATGGAGTGCGAGCGCTGGATCGCTGATGCCTCGCTGGCGGCAGGTTTCATCCAGCTGCAGGCCGAGGCTATGGGCTCAGGCAGCTGCTGGGCGGATGCCTACGGCTGCTACACGGGTGCGGGACAGGAGTCCACCGAGTATGTGCGCAATGTCCTCGGCATCCCCTACCAGCCTCGAGGTGCTCTGCATCATCGCTGTCGGCCACCGCGAGCGCATCCCCGAGCCTCGTCCCTACCGAGAGCCTCAAGTGGGAGAAGATCCACATCGGCCGCTACGTAGTCCCCGAGGAGCCCAGCGAAGTCGCCGAAGCCCTAGATGAAGGCACAAAGCCCAGAGCAGCCCCTCGCGGATTGTCCTCCTCGGTGTGGGACGACTGGCGAGTCACCTCGCCCACGCCCCGTTACGCCATCCCGAGGCAGGGACGCTGGTACAGCCTCTACAGCCGCAGCCGTGCCTCCGTGGAGCGCCTCGCGCAGGAGCTGGCCGAGCGCTACGACACGCGCGGGCTCGCCCTCACCACGGAGCTCACGGAGCTACTGCCCGAGGCGGACTGCTACCTCTTCGTCCTCAGCGACGACGCCCTACCCGAGCTATGGCAGCGACTCGAGGGGCGAACGCGCGGACTGTGGGTACACTGCTCGGGCGCTACCTCGCTGGGGCGCCTCCTCGAATACCACCCTCAGGGCGCCGTGCCCCATCCGCTGCAGACCTCAGCCGCGAGCGAGCCGCCGTGGGAGCCACCTCCTTCTACATCGAGGGGCAGTGACGCCGCGAGCCCAGCGAGGGTGACGACGGCTGGCGGAGCTGCTGGGCGATGAGGTGCACGAGGCCACGACGCGCAGCGCCTCTACCTCCACCTCGGCGCCGTGCTGGCGTGCAACTTCTCCAACTACCTCGTCCTCGAGGCCGAGCGCCTGCTGGAGCGTGAGGGACTGCCGCCCAAGGCGCTCCTTCCCCTACTGGACGAGCTCCTCATGAAGCTCCACTCGCTCCCCTGCCCGCGAGGCCCTCACGGGGCCCGCCGCTCGGGGCGATGAGGCTACGATGCAGCGCCACGAGGAGCTCCTCACGGCTGAGCCCGAGCTGCAGCAGCTCTCACCGCCTGCTCTCCGAGCGTATCCAGCAGCGCCTCCGCTCCTCAGCCTCCCCACTGTAAAGCCTTTGATGCGACAGCCCCCGCCCCACACTCGGTGGAACAGGGGCTGTCGCGTATCGGGGTAGGCAGCCCCCTCGGGGCGAGTGCCTGCACGGGCGAGCCACTTAGCCGCCTTATAGATGAGGTCGATGCTCTGCTGGATCTCCTCCGGGCTGAGGTCACCGAGCGTCTGCGTGGGGATACCTCCATAGGGATGAAGAGCACCATGGGGATGCTCTGCACGCGGAAGATCTGGGAGAGCTCGGCATTCTTATCCACGTCGACCTTGTAGAAGTCGATCTTGCCCTCGTACTTCTTGGCTACGGCCTCGAGCTTGGGGCCGAGGCTACGGCAGGGGCCGCACCAGGTAGCGTAGAAGTCCACGACAGCGGGGCGCTTGCCCTTTCGAAGACGAACTCGTGGGATTAGCCTTGATAGTCGTATATGTTGGCGCGCGAAGGCGGGCGTCAATATGCTTGACCAGTTCCTTCTTGGCCTCGGCAGGCTGACTCAGCCTGCGCCTCGGGCCTCGCCTGCTGCTCCGTACTGGAGGCCTTAGCCGTGCAGGCGGGAGGCGCTCACCAGGCTGAGGGGCAAGTAGTCGGAATGCTAGGGATCGTTCTTTTCATCTCTGTAGTCAATTAGCGTCTCTACTGGCTATAGAAGCCCCTCAAGAGGGCAGATTGTTCATTCTGAGGGGGCTTATTCGCGGCGAAGTGGCATCGTGGAGCAGCGCAGCAGCCCACCCATCTTGGAGATCTCCTGATAGGGTACTCTCGACCGTCATCCCCAGACGGAGCGCAGATGCTCGTTGAGGCGGACGAAGTGTCGGTCACTAATCAGCGCCTCGGGGCTCAGGGATACGACGTTGGTACTCATATGGTAGGCCCTGCCGGGCGTCACGCGGAAGAGCTGGTCCTGCCGAAGATCTCTCCATCAGCGCCACGTCGCGCTGGTCATGAAGCCCTCGATAGATCAGCGCACGCCCTCGGGAGACGGGCTGGAAGGCGCAGTCCAGATGCAGCACCGACTGGCGGGGATCGTGGCTCAGTGCTTGCGCAGCTCGATGGGGATGATCTGCTTGTGCGGGAAGCGCTCGCGGAACCAGTCCAGCGCATAGTGATTGGTGCGTGCTCGTCTTGTAGCTCGGGTAGTCCTCCCGAGGTAGGTGCCGACGAAGATGATATCATCGTAGAGCAGGATGTCCCCTGCCCTCGGTATGCTACCTCGCTCGGGCAGGGTCTCGAGGTGCCCCTCAGCGATGCGGGAAGACGGAGCGCCCGAAGGCCTCGGTCTCGAGCCCGCGGTCGGGGATGAGATTGGAGATGAAGAGCGTGTCCTCGATGGTGAAGGCGACGTCGCGAGCGAAGACCTGATTGTAGTCCTCTAGCGGCGCGGGGCGGAGGACCTCGACGCCGTAGCGCTCGAGGACTGCCAGCACAGCATCCATCTCGTGGATGATGTCCACCTGGCTGGGGAAGCAGCCTAGCTGCACTGCCTCGTAGCTCTTGGCATCGCAAGTCTCTTGGAGGGTGGGATGGGCCCTATGCTATAGGGGAGACCGAGGACGACGGTCTTGAGTCGTCCCGTCTCATTGGTCACGTGTGAAGCATACGTTCCATAACAGCTGAGTGTATGAGTAGCCAGCCCCACAGCGGGGCGGCTAAGACAAAGATACTCATTCCCCTGCAGTCTCACACAGCCTCGTGTCAGCTCACTCTCGGGTAAAGAAAGAGCGGTCATCCATCCCGTGGGATAGATGACCGCCTATAAGGGACCCTGATGAGGACGCTTGTACTCGCAGCCCTCGGGAGCTAAGGAATTGTCTTCCTCACTTCTTGCGGTTGCCGTGAGCGGCTCATGAACTTGTCTCACGCGACCAGCCGTGTCGACCAGCTTTGCCTCTACCCGTGAAGAAGGGGTGCGAGGTGCTGAGATTTCGACCTTGATCAGGGATATTCTACGCCGTCGACTACGATCGTCTCCCTTGGCGGGCATCGTAGAGCGCGTGATGAAGATGTCTTCGTTAGACATGTCCTCAAATACTACAGGACGGTAGTTCTCAGGATGAATTCCTTTCTTCATTATCTTATAACGTTATAATAAGTTCTTTTTGCCTTTAGTCTCTGTTGGTTGGTAACCGTATAATGAGCGTTAATGGACTACAAAGGTAGCACAATATCTCACACCCCCATACCTCGTCCGAGCGCGCTCCTCCAGCCTCAGCCCCTACGCCCCCCACGCCTCTGCTAAGTCCCCCACGCCTCGGAGCTCTAGCCGCTACAAGTCTGAGGCCCGCCCCTCCACACCCTGCACCGCAGCTGCACTACCGCGCCGGGCGCCTCCAGGCGAGCCTAAGTCACACGCCCCAGCCTCTTCGAGCCAAGCTCCCTGCCATCCAGCCTCAATCCTCAGCCCCTATCCAGCCCCCAATACCCAGCCACTATAATAGGAACGCGCGCGAGGTCTTCTCACGGGCGCCCCCCATCGTCCCACACTCGCTGCTTTCAGCACGAGGGCAAGCTCCCCCCTTATCCCTCAAGGTGCTGAGGGATATCCCTGACGGCGCTGACGGATACCCATCAAGGAGCTTACCGATATCCATCAAGGAGCTGACGGATATCCCTCAGCGTGCTGCTAGCTAGGCCGCAGCACACTGCTTCTCGGCTCACAAGATGACAAGATACGCTTCGCACACACCCAGCCTCTTAGACTAGCGGCCTTCAGCCCCAGCGGGGCGACGCATCGTAAGACACACTTCGCACACCTATCACCACCTAGATCCGAGGCCTTAAGCCCCAACGGGGCGACCTATCCAAAGCCCAGGGTGCGTAGCCCTGTAAGGGCGACCAAAACCCTGCGTAACTTGGGTCAAACAAAGATAGAGGCCCTGCAGGGGCGATCCTCCCATCGGCCCTAGCACGCCAGCGCAGGGCACCCCCACCCTGGTCACCTCGATGGGTCGCCCTGTGGGAGCTCATTTGCAGAGGGAGCGACTCGACCCAGGGGTTTGGTCGCCCTTGCAGGGCTACTGCACCCTGGGCTCTGAGCGGGTCAGACTCTGCTGGGGCTTGCAGCGACGGTTCTCTCACCCACAAGGAAGGGAGGAGCGGGGAGGGGCGGGAGGACGGACTCTAGGGGCGGGATGAGGGGCGTACTTGCAGGAGTAGAAAAGTCTTCGTACCTTTGCAAGCGCAAACGGGAGGCCGTCATGGCTGCACACACTGGGGCCTATAGCTCAGCTGGTTTAGAGCACCTGCCTTACAAGCAGGGGGTCATAGGTTCGAATCCTATTGGGCCCACCAGCGTGAACGGATGCAAGACACAAGACAAACGAGGGCCTATAGCTCAGCTGGATTTTAGAGCACCTGCCTTACAAGCAGGGGGTCATAGGTTCGAATCCTATTGGGCCCACACCTCAGCGCACTTCGCCCACAGAGCGAGCGCAAGCCATCTACAAGGGAGGGAGTAGTGATCAGAATGGTCGCTACTCCTCTCCTTTTTCCTTTTGGGAGCTTCGGAGCAAAGACGTATCTTTGTGAACTAAATTAGAGGTAGTAGTAGACGTGTTCAAGATATTAGACCGATACATATACAAGACCTTCCTGCCCCTCTTCGCGATGAGCCTGGTGGTTTGCTGGTTCCTCGTCGTCATGCAGTTCCTGTGGCGCTATGTGGACGAGCTCGTGGGCAAGGGCATGGGTATGTTCGTACTCGGCAAGATTATCTTCTACGCTGCCTTCACCTTCCTCCCGATGGCCATGCCGCTGGGCATCCTGCTAGCCTCACTCATGACCTTCGGCAACCTCGGCGAGCGCCTTGAGCTCCTCCTCGATGAAGGCCGCGGGTATGCCCCTCTACCGCATCATCGCGCCCGCTCTTCCTCGCTCGTGGCGGCGATGTCGACGGGGCTCTTCTTCTTCCAGAACGACTTCATGATCAACGCCCAGGTGCAGATGTGGAACCTCGTGCTCTCGGCCAAGACGGCCGCCCCCGAGCTCGAGATCCCGCCGGGCGTCTTCTATACCGGCATCCCAGGCTATAGCCTCTACGCCAGCGAGCGCCTGGAGAACGGGCCAGCTACGGCAGCTGATGGTCTACGACATGAGCAAGGGCTACCTCAACCCGCGTATCATACGTGCCGACTCAGGGCGCCTGGTGATGGACAAGAGTAAGAAGTTCCTCGTCCTCAAGCTCTACGATGGACAGAGCTATGAGAACCTCCGCGCCCAAACCTATAATACCTCGACGGAGCCTCAGCCTCACATGCTCCCGCACTTCGCCCGCAGCGAGACCTTCATCCCCTACAATGCCAACTTCAGCGTCCAGGACGAGAAGCAGCTCGGCGGGCTCTACATCACGAAGAACCTCGCCCAGCTCAGCAAGGCCATCGACTCGACAGCCTTAGTCATCGACAGCACCCGCAGCTACTATGCTGCGGCCGTGACGCGCGATCTAGCCGCTGCTCACTATCAGGGCTTCAGCCACCCGCCCTCGACAGCGCCGAGGAGCGACGTCGACACGAGGAGCTGCAGCGCCTCAGCGAGCGTATGGCAGGGAGCACGATCGACGGGATAGCCTCCTGGAGCTCACGACCCCTCGGCGACAGCCCACGTATCGTGACGGGGGCGCTGAACCGACTGGAGCAGCAGCAGGGACAGGCGAGCTACTTCGCGACGACGACGAGGCGACCTTTCACGCCTACCGCACCTTCCTGGCCAGGAGTGGCACCGCAAGTTCACCACCTGCGTGGCCTGCCTGATCTTCTTCCTCATCGGAGCACCGCTGGGGGCCATCGTGCGCCGCGGCGGCATCGGGATGCCCGTGATCGTCTCGATCTTCTTCTTTATCATCTACTACAGTATCGACTCGCTGGGACGAACATGCTGCAGCGGCGTGACCCACCTGCATGGCTCGGGATGTGGCTGAGCAATATCGTCCCGCTGCCCGTCGGGATCTATCTCAGCTATCAGGCCAACCGCGACTCCGCCGCGCTCAATGCCGAGGCCTACCTCATCTTCTTCCGCCGCCTCATGGGCACCCTCGGCGTGCGTCAGGTCGTCTATCAGGACTTGACGCTCGAGAAGACGGACTACAAGGAAGGCCAGCAGCTCATCACCAGAGCGCTCGCACTGACGAAGGAACTACGCCAGTCGCCTCAGCTAAGCGCCCCGACACCCAAGCTATGGCTCCAGGGCGGGCGCTTCCCCGAGCTAGAGCAGCTTAGCCAGCAGCTCGATCAGATCGTCGAGGGGCTACATCACTCCCGTGATCGCCTCCTCGTGGGCAAGCTCAATGACCTACCCCTACTGCCTGACAGGATCTCGCGCTTCCTCCCGAGGCATCGACTCTACTCCCGTATCCTGGAGCCTGCCCTGATATCCCTGCCGCTATCCCTACTGATACGCAGCAATAGGCGCCACTCAAGGGTGACCTCGACACCACCTACTACAGCCTGCAGACCCTCAGCGAGCTGACGGCGAAGGCCGCCACCCGCGAGGCCGAGGCCAAGCTATCCCCAGTCCAAGACGAACCATCCCCCACCACGGAGGACCATATATATAGTATGCAATGAGTGACATCAAGCTAAACACGATAGAGGAGGCCCTCGAGGACTTCCGTAACGGCCAGTTCGTCATCGTCGTCGATGACGAGGATCGAGAGAACGAAGGCGACTTCATCATCGCGGCCGAGAAGGTCACGCCCGAGAAGGTCAACTCATGATGCGCTACGGCCGAGGCAGCCTCTGTGCCCCATCACCGAGGAGGCGCCGCAGAGCTCGAGCTCGAGATGCAGGTCCTGAACAATACCTCGTGCATGAGACCCCCTTCACCGTCATCCCCGTCGATCGCCTCGGCAACGGCTGCACCACGGGCGTCTCTATGTATGACCGCGCGCAGACCATCCTCGCCCTAGCCGACCCCACGATCACACCGGGCGACCTGGCCCGCCCTGGGCACGTCTGTCCGCTCCGCGCCCGCAGCAAGCGTCCGACGCCGTGCAGCGCACACCGAGGCCGCCGTGGACCTGGCACGCCTAGCAGGCCTGCAGCCGTCGCCGCCCTCATCGAGATCATCAACGACGATGGACGATGGCGCGCCTACCTCAGCTCTGGGAGATCGCGCCAGCGCTCTCGGACTCAAGATCATCACCATCAAGGACCTCATCGCCTACCGTCTGCGCACCGAGAGCATCGTGAGCTGGCGAGGAGGTGCTGATGCCCACGCAGTGGGGACAGTTCCACCTCATCCCTCCCGACAGAAGAGCAACGGCCTCGAGCACATCGCCCTCCTGAAGGGCGACATCGCTAATGGCGAGCCCGTACTGGTGCGCGTCCACTCCAGCTGCGCTACAGGGGATATCTTCGGCTCTATGCGCTGTGAGTGCGGCGAGCAGCTGCACAAGGCCATGGAGCTCATCGAGAAGGAGGGCCGCGGCCTCATCGTCTACCTCAACCAAGAGGGCTGTGGCACCGGCCTGCTGATGGACAAGATACGCGCCTGCAAGCTCCAGGAGGAGGGCCTCGACACCGTCGATGCCAACCTCCACCTCGGGCACAAGGCCGACGAGCGTGACTACGGCGTCGGGGCGCAGATCCTCCAGCAGCTCGGCGTCCGCCAGATGCGCCTGATGAGCACAACCCCATCAAGCGCGTCGGCCTCGAGGGGCTGCGACCTTCAGGTCGGAGAGCGTCCCGCTCGAGGTCCAGCCCAACGAACACAACGCCTTCACATGCAGAGCCAAGAGGACCGCATGGGGCACATCCTGCACAAGGTCAAATGAGCACAACCCTAATCCCATAAGCATCATGGCTATACTCGTAAACGAAGTATCTCGTACCTTCGGGGAGTACCTCCTCATCCCTGGGCTCACGACGCGCGAATGCACGCCGCAGAACGTCTCGCTACAGACCCCGCTCGTGCGCTTCGCCCGTGGCGAGGAGTCACGCATCCGACCCAACATCCCTTCGTCTCGGCGATCATGCAGTCGGTATCCAACGACACGCTGGCCATAGAGCTGGCACGCAACGGGGCTCTCCTTCATCTTCGGCTCGCAGCCCATCGCAGAGCAGGCCGAGATGGTACGCCGCGTCAAGAAGTTTAAGGCGGGCTTCGTCTCCAGCGACCCAATATCCGCCCCGATGCTACCTCCGTGAGGTCCTCGCCCCACGCCGCCGAGACGGGACACTCCACCATAGCGTCACCGAGGACGAGCAGCCCCAACGGCCGTCTCCTCGGCATCGTCACCAGCCGCGACCATCGCCTCGGCACCACACCCGAGGATGCCTCGCGTCGAGGACTCTCATGACGCCCTTGCCGCTCAAGGTCGGCCGCCTCGGCATCTCGCTCAAGGAGGCCAACAACATCATCTGGGGAGCATAAGCTCAATACCCTACCTCCATCATCGACGAGCAGGACAAGCTCGCGTCTCACCTCGTCTCTCCGCAAGGACTATGACGACCACAAGGAGAACCCCGTGGAGCTATCCAACAAGCACACCAAGGAGCTGCTGGTCGGTGCCGGACCAACACCCGCGACTTCCGTGAGCGCGTCCCAGCCCTCGTCGAGGCAGGTGCCGACGTGCTGTGCATCGACCTCGGACGGCTACTCGAGTGGCAGTATGTACACGCTGCGCTGGATCAGGGCGATACCTACGGTGACAAGGTACATGGTCGGCGCGGGGAACGTGGTCGATGAGGAGGGCTTTTCGCCATCTGAGCGGACGCTGGCGCAGACTTCGTCAAGGTCGGTATCGGCGGTGGCTCCATCTGCATCACCCGCGAGCAGAAGGGCATCGGCCGCGGGCATACGGCGATCATCGACGGCGTCCGGGCTCGTGACCGCTACTCGAGGAGACGACAGTACATCCCCATCTGTAGCGACGGCGGGCTGGTACACGACTACCACATGACGCTGGCCATCGCATGGGTGCGGACTTCCTGATGATGTGGCCGCTACTTCGCCCGCTTCGACGAGTCCCCACGCGCAAGCTCAAGATCGGTACTAACATCGTCAAGGAGTACTGGGGCGAAGGCTCGAACCGTGCCCAGAACTGGCAGCGCTACGACAGTGGCGGCACCGACGGCCTCAAGTTCGAGGAGGGCGTCGATAGCTCTGTCCCCATGCTGGGAAGCTGAAGCGACAACCTAGCGGATGCTCGGCAAGATGAAGGCCACGATGTGCAGCTGCGGCTCCACGACGCTGCAGCAGTTCCAGCGTAGCGGCCAAGATCACGCTCGTCTCCAGTACCTCCATCGTCGAGGGCGGGGCACACGACGTCATCCTCAAGGATAGAGGCTAGGCATGCTGAGCCTCCTCGGGCCTACCGCCCTCAGGTAAGACGGCTCTGGCTGTCCAGCTCGCGGATCACCTCGGTGGGGAGCTGCTCAGCGCAGACTCCCGACAGGTCTCACCGCTGGGATGGACATACGGCACGGGCGAGACCCATCCGAGTATCAGCTCGAGGGCAAGCGCATCCCCTACCACCCTCACTAGACATCATCCCCGCAGGCGAGCAGTACAACCTCTTCGCCTCGCAGCAGGCCTCCCACGAGGCCCATGCTGGGATCGTGGCGCGCGGCGCCCTGCCCATCCCTCTGCGGGGGACGGGCCTCTATGCCGAGAGCGTGCTGGCGGCTACCAGCTGCCCTGACGTGGCGCCCGGACGAAGCCCTACGCGCCTCGCTGCAGGGGGCCACGATGGAGGAGCTGCGCAGACGTCTGGCGAGCTACGGCCCGCTGCACAACGTCACCGATCTCGACTCCCGCCCGCGCCATCCGTGCCATAGAGATCGCCGACTACATCGCCCAGCAGCGCAGCGCGGGCCTCGCGCACAGCTGCTACCCGCCTATCGACAGCTGCATCCTCTGCCTCGACCTAGAGCGCGAGGAGCGCCGCAGGCAGATCTCGCGCCGCCTCAGGAGCGCCTCGAGGAGCAGGACATGCTCGGCGAGGTCGCGGGGCTGCTGGAGGCGGCATAGCCCCGGAGACGCTCATCCGCTGGCGGGCTGGAGTAATCTGCTTCCTCACGCTGCACCTCACGGGAGAGCTCAGCTACGAGGAGATGTACCGCGGTCTTGAGACGGCCATCCATCAGTTCGCCAAGCGGCAGATGACGTGGTTCAGAGGCATGGAGCGCCGCGGCTTCACCCTACACATATAGATGCCACGCAGCCGCGTCCAGCGCACTGCCGAGGCCCCTCAGCCTCTGGGAGCGCTAGCAGCACACACTGCAGACTAGACAAGATATGATCCACTACAAAGACCTACGGCCAGCCCCAACTTCTTTCTCATGGCTGGCCCCTGTGCCATCGAGGACGAGGAGATGCCCTCTCACATCGCGGAGCGCACCGTCGAGCCGACGCATCGCCTCGGTATCCCCATATCTTCAAGGGCCTCGCACCGCAAGGCCAACCGCTCCCGGCGTGGATAGCTTTCACCGGCATCGGCGACGAGCGTGCGCTGAAGGTACCGCGCCGTGTGCGTGAGACCTTCGACATCCCTGTGGTCACCGACATCCACGAGACGCAGGAGGCGGAGCTGGCGGCCAGCTACGACATCGACGTCCTGCAGATCCCCGCCTTCTCTGCCGCCAGACCGACCTCATTGCCGCGGTGGTGGCACGCACGGGCAAGAGGGTGAACATCAAGAAGGGGCAGTTCCTCGCCGCCTCAGGCATGGAGCACGCCGCGCACAAGGTCACCGGAGTGCGGCAACGAGCAGGTCATCCTCACCGAGCGCGGTAATAGCTTCGCTACCTGACCTCGTCGTGGACTTCACCAATATCCCTGATGCAGCACCGCGCTTCTCGTCGTGGATGGACGTCACGCACTCGCTGCAGCGCCCCAATCAGGCCCTCACGGCGTCGCAAGCCCCAGCTCATCGAGCATCATCGCGAAGGCAGCGGTCGCTGTCGGCGTCGACGGCCCCTTCTTCGAGACGCACCCCGACCCTCCAGCGCCAAGAGGCGATGGGGCGAACATGCTCCACTGAGCTCTTCGGCCTGCCTCGAGCGCCTCGTCCGTCTTCGCCAAGCCCTCTAACCCCTCCCCTCCTAGTGATGTGATCAAGCGCAGCCTCTATATCCTCTGCCTGCTGCTCCTCGGCTATGCTAGGCCCTCAGCGCCGAGCCTCCTACGCAGGAGCTGCGTAGCGCTGGAGACGACGCAGCTGCTGGAGTGAATCTCAGCTCGAGACCCTCGATAAGGCCCCCTTGCCCAGGGCAGTCTACAGCCACCTCTCCAGCTCGGCGACAGTGTCCAGCTCCTCCGCTACGACGGGCGCAGCCTCAGCCTACAGACGAGCCCAGTCTCACGCGCCAGCGTCCAGCTCATGCCTTTCATGGGTAAGGGGAGGTAGGCGTACTCGTGGTCGAGCAGGTCAGCCCGCCGCAGACCGACAGCCGCGTCAGCCTACTGGACTCGGCGGGTCGGGTCGTCGCACGTCCTTCCTCACGCTCCCACAACAGAGGATTTCACCCAGAGACTCCGCCTCGACCCGAATGCGGCCGCTACGGTGCCTTGGGGAGCTCCTCAGCCCTCTGCACCTCGAGCTCACTTTGGGACGAGATGGTAGGTTGCCCCTGCGCGCGGCTCTCACTCCTGCTGCAGCCTGAGGACAGCAAGCCCCGGGGCTACAGACACTCATCGATCGCCTCCCGCTGCTACTCAGCCCGCTGGTCGGGGAAGCGACTTCGCCTCTCCAGCATCCCCAATTCTTCACGCCCTTCAATGAAAGCGAAAGACCGTCATCCCGCAGAGCGCCGCCGTCGTCATCATCGCCCTTGTCGTCAGCTTCGTCTTCATCCTACGCCGCGAGCGTGCCACCTTCGCCGAGCAGGACCGAGATCATGGCGCAGGAGTCCAAGGACCGTATGCGAGGAGGAGCTGACGAAGCTCGCCGCCGAGTACGACATCCCGTATCAGAAGCTCTCCTCTGGCCAGAGCGGCGAGCAGCGCTTCTCGCTGGCGACCGACTCGCTGATCAGTCAGATCCTCGCCGAGCGCGCCAAGGTAGAGCAGCTACAGAAGGAACTCAAGAGCAATAAGGCTACCAGTGCCAAGCGCATCTCCCAGCTCGAGGGCGAGGTCTCGACCCTCCGCAATGTCCTGCGCAGCTCACGCCGTGCAGATCGACCCCCTACGGGCCACCAACGCCCGACTACGCGCCGAGAACAGCGAGGTCAAGGCCAACTACGAGCGCGCCACCAGCCACGCCCAGCAGCTGGCGGGCGAGAAGGAGGAGCTGACCAGCCGTGTCAAGCTCGCCGCCAAGCTCGATGCTACGGCCATCAGCGCGTCACACCGCTCGACAAGCGCAATAAGCGGACGAAGCACATCGGCAAGATCACGACGCTCAGCATCCAGTTCACCATCGCCAAGAACGTCACGGCAGCCGTCGGCAATAAGACCATCTACCGCGCATCACGCAGCCCAACGATGAGCTCCTGGTGAAGCCCGGCGTGGCAGCTTCGCCTTCGAGGCGCAGATCTACTCCATCCGTCGCGAGATCGAGTACAACGGCGAGGAGACGACCCTCAGCATGTACTGGACGCGTAGAGGAGGCCTGCAGAGCGGTACCTATCAGATCCGCTTTTTCGCCGATGGCAACCTCATCGGACACTCAGCCTTCGTCCTCTAGACCCTGCGCTGAATAGGCCTACATACGCGGCCGCCCGAGCCCAGGCTTAGCGGCGCCGCTCTTACCCTCGGGCTGCCGTCACGGCTAAGGGGCGCTGAGCCGAGTGCCGTCCTCACCGAGCTGAGGGATAAGGGCGTTGGGAAAAGTAAGTCATATTTAGGAAAAGTAATATAACTTTCTGCGGGAAGCGTATATAAGCTGCCGAGAACTTATATTACTTTTTCCAAGAAGTTATATTACTTACTCAGCACTACGCCTTGCGGCAGCCTCGCCGAGCTCTTGCGGCAGCTCAGGGAGGAGCTGTAGCCGTTTGCCGAGGGTCTTGCGGCGGCTCACCGCCCCACCTGTCGGAGCTCGCTGAGGGCAGGCTGTCCGCCCAGCCCCTTTAGGCCCTGCTGAGCGGGCACCTCAGCGGGTAGAGCTCCCGTCTCAAGCGGGCGCATGGGCAAGGCTCGTGGGGCTCAGCAGCGGGACAAGCATCGACGGACAGGAAGGGGCGGCAGCACTGGGGAGCGTGCTTGAATAGACGGGATTTGCCGTACTTTTTGCCAGTGCAACCTCATCACATCATCATAGCATGAACCCAAGCACTACGAGCCTACAGCCCCATGCGTAAGGGCGTCGTGTGCGTGCAGTACCTCTTCGTAGCCTTCGGTGCTACGGTGCTCACCGCTGCTCCCATCGGCCTCGACCCCTCGGCTGCGCTCTTCTCCGCCGGTGTCGGCACGCCCTCTTCCATCTGGTGACCAAGGTAAGGTACCCATCTTCCTCGGCAGTAGCTTTGCCTTCATCGCGCCCATCATCAGCGCTACCGAGCTCTACGGACTGCCCGGGGCGCTCTTCGGCTGTATCGTGAGCTTCGTCTACTTTCCTCAGTCGGCCCTGATCCGCACCTTCGGCACGCGCTTCATCACGCGGCTCTTCCCTCCCGTAGTCATCGGGCCCATCATCATGCTCATCGGGCTATCGCTGTCCTCGGCAGCGGTCAAGATGGCCGAGACCAACTGGACGCTCGCCGTCGTCTCGCCCGTCACCGCCATCATCATCACCCCTACACGTGGCATCGTCAAGCTGATCCCGATCTTCTCGATCGTGGTGGCCAGCGTAGTGGATCTACCTTCTTCGAGGTAGATCTGCAGCCCGTGCGGGAGGCGGCATGGTTCGGTCTGCCGCAGTTCATCCTACCCGCGGGCTTCGAGTGGCGCCCCATCCTCTATATGATCCCCGTGGCGATCGCCCCCGTCATCGAGCACATCGGCGACGTCTATGTGGTGAATAATGTAGCGGGGCACAACTTCGTCAGGACCCCGGCCTGCACCGCACGATGCTGGGCGACGGGCTGCCTGCCTCTTCGCCTCGCTCATCGGAGGGCCTCCCGACGACCTATTCCGAGGTCACGGGCGCCATGTCACTGACGAAGGTGACAGATCCCTCGTCGCTGTAACGCGGCGCTGACGGGATCATCTTCTCCCTCGTAGGAAGGTCCAGCGCTGCCGTAGCATCGACCAGGCCATCCTCCGGGGGCATCATGTTGCTACTCTTCGGCACCATCGCTGGGGCAGGCATCTCCGCCTCCTGCACGCAAGGTGAAGCCTCGACTCGGCACGCAATGTCGTCATCATCTCCGTGACCCTGACCACGAGGGATTGGCGGTGCGACGCTGCACTTCACGGCAGCTTCTCCATGGCAGCATGAGGCCTCTCGGCCATCTGTCGCCGTCCTGCTGAACCTCTGTCACTCCCCGAGCGCTGCCGCGCAGGCCGAGCCTAGCAGCCCACTCCTGATTGTATATGGATGCACCAACCAACTAATCAAGCAATGAGCAAGGATCGAGCAGCACCAGCTCTTTGCCGCCGCTCACGTCTTCCCTCGAAGACCTCTCGGCACAGAACGTACAGCTGCACTTTACGACCTCGGTCGCAAGCTCAACGGCCGGGATCAGAAAGCCGAGCGCCCCAGCTGACGACGACCGTCGAAACTCTTCCGCGCCGCCGACAAGTGGAGAACACCTTCTTCTTCGTCGACATGGACTACCGCCGCGAGGGCGTGACCTCGGCTCACTGTGAGATCTCACGTGGAGTTCCCGCCTCGGCAAGCTCGAATCTGCACCTCCAGAGTACAGCGGCGGACTAAGCACAGCTTCGCTACAAAGAATGCCTACCTCGTGGGGCTCACCTGTGCAACCACCGCCGCGACTGCTCGGCAGGGCTGCACCCTGACGCCTGCGCTGTACCGCATCTGGGCGGTCGTCAGGACGACCCGACCCCTGGCAGCTGACGGGCACCTGGTACCTCAATCTGGCTGGCGGCCTCTGCACCTTCAGCGGGCTTCTGCCGACCTCTGATCAAGCCACTCGTCGATGCGAAGAAGAGCCACCATCTTCATCACCGAGGCAGCTCTGGCTCAACCTCACTGGGCTCCCGGGTAGACCCTGCCTCCTCACCAGTCAGCTGTCGGCACCGAGTGAGAGATCGGCAGCAACTCGTCACAAGGACAAGCATCATCAATCCCACCCTGGCGCCCACGGACCTTCTGAGCCAGCGGCGCGCACAGAGCTAAGCCGCCAGAATAGCTACCTAGCACACACCAGCGGTACATGCAAGCCTCTACCGCCTCGTGAACTGACCCCACAGCACACTCCCGCACGGAGCTCATGGCCACGTCTGACGACCTCTCCTACGATGAGCTACATCCTAGCCGTCGGCGACATCGCTCAGCTCTACGGGCATGGATATGCTGTCTTCTACGCGCCACAGCTCAGCGTCGGCCATCGGGACGCATGCTCCATCTGCCTCGCCAAGCTCCCGCGCGCAGGCGCATGGGGATCAACGCCTTCTTCGCCTTCACCCGCGTCATGGGCTACGCTGGCAGCGCCGCACTGGCGGCGGTCGCTCATCGAGGATCATCTTCATCCTCGCTTACCGTCTTCCAACATCCGCGAGGCAGATCGTGCGCTTGCATCCCGAAAGAACCTCCGCGCTTCGCCATCTCGGCGAGGATAGCGTCTTCATCGCCTTCATCGGGCTCAAGAACGCGGGCATCATCGTCGCCAGCGAGGCGACCTTCGTCGCCTCGCGCGCTTCACGCTACGTGCGCTACTGACATCGTCAGGGATCATCCTCAGCGCGTGCTGATGAGAGCTGCGCGTCCGTGCCTGCTTCTACAGCATCAATCCTCTGCACGCTCATCGCATCCCTGGGCGGGCACCCAGATCCTCGAGGGGCTTCGTTACCCATAGCGGTCGCAGCCAGTCGCCCTGCCTTCCTGCGGTTCCACTTCGGTGCGCTGCTCAATCCTGGATATGGCGCTGACGATCTTCCCTAGTCTTCGCTGGACATCTTCCGCACCGTCGGGACGCTCATCGGGCGGCCGCCAAGACGGGAGATGAGTGGACGATGAGGCAATGTACGCCACATCAAGGAGGCGATGCTGGCGGACGCGTAGCGACCTCCGTGCGCCAGTCTGCGGTACCTCGACGGTGACGACCTTCGTCGAGAGCGGTGCGATCGCCGAGGGCGGCCGCATGCGGGATGACCGCGCTGGCCACAGCAGGGCTCTTCGTCGGCATCCCTCTCTCCGCCAACCCGCTCTTCCTGCTCATCCCCTCGGCCGCCACCTTCACGGGCGCGCTGGTACTGGTGGTGCGAGTGCTGAGCTCCATTCAGGACATCGACCTCATGGATATCTCGGAGGCGATGCCCAGCTTCATCACCGTGCTGACGATGGTACTGGACTCCAACATCGCTTTTCGGGGGCATGTCCCGCAGGGCTGATCAGCTACACGCTGGTCAAGCTCCTGGAGTGGGCGGTGGCGCGGGTGTCCTCACCCTCTGCATCGTCTTCGACGCTGCTGGTGCTACCCCTTATATCATGATGTAGCCCCGCAGCGATCACGGAGCAGGAGGCCTCCTCGCCTGAGGGCTGTACATGGCGAGAGGCCTCATGTTAGAGCCCTTAAGCGTCCCAGCTGGCTGGGGACAAGGCGGGACGCAGCCTCGGGAGGCAGCCCGAGCTCGAGACGCGGCACGTCTCCCCAGCGAGCAGGCAGACGCGAGCGAAATTTGCACTACATTTGCCGATATAATCTCGCCAGTAAAAGCATCCTGGTAATCACTCAATCTCCAGAACAGAGAAGAAGACAGGCTACAACAGCGCGGCCTCGACCTTCCTCGCGGTGGTCTCCTCGGAGTCGCCACCTCTCAGCGGGGCCACCTCTCAGAGCGCGAGCTATGTGCATCCTGCCCTGCCCCTTGATACGGCATGCGCATGGGTAAGCTCACAACGGCTGAGCTGCTTCATCCGCCATAATGCAGAGCCCCAGGCACGTGGAGCAGGAGTCTCACATCGTCCAGCGCGTCGGCTCGATGACAGGAGGAGGATAGCGTGCGCGGGCACGCGCACTTCCTCGGCACATTGCCTTCAACGGACGAAGACACTCTCCTGGCAAGGGCATCGACCACTTCCTCGAAGGCATCGGCGCCGCGCTTCCGGGAGCAACATCAACGCCTACGCTACCCAGCCTCGACGAGACCGTCTGTATCGCTGATGAACATCCCGTCCCGCGCAAGAGCTGCCGGATGGTTCGGGTCCATCCTCGCCTCACGACTGGAGCAATAGCCTCAGCCTCGAGGACAGCGGAGATCGACGCCGAGCGCGGCGTCATCGAGGAGTGGCGCGGCAGCGGCAGCGGGGATGCGCGCAATCAGGAGAGCACTCCCTCGAGCTCGCCTTCCTGGCACAAGTGCGGCCAGCGCATGCCTATCGGTAAGATGGACATCGTCCGTAAACTTCCCCTACCGGGTACGCGCGACTACTACAAGAAGTGGTACCGCCCCGACCAGCAGGCGCTGGTCGTCGTCGGGGATATCAGTGCAGACGATATCGAGGCCTCCATCGCTGCAGTATCTTCGCCGATATCCACCGCACCCCGTGGAGCTGCCGAGCGCGTCTACGTCCCGTAGAGAACAACGACCGCCCCATCGGTAACGATTGCCTCCGACGAGGTGCGCCGCGAGCTTCTTGAGCATCATGTACAAGCAGGGGTCACGCCCCCGAGATCCGCGCCAGCATCCTCGGCGTCGCCACGAACTACGTCAAGCACATGATCCCGCCGCTATGGCCAACGAGCGCTTCCGGCGACGCATCACGCAGAAGCCGCGACGCGTCTCCTCCAGTGCCTCCATGGATATGGGCCCGCTCTCTTCGGCCCAAGCTAGACTAAGGATCGCCACGGACTTCAACGCTGCCTTCATGTGGAAGGTGGCTGGGAGCCTGCCCTCAAGGCGCTGACGGCCGAAGACCGTCCGCATCCAGAAGTGCGGCTTCAATAAGAGCAGCACGGCAAACGTGCCCGCAGACGACTCCCGTCAATGCGAAGAAGCTTCCCACAACGAGGCGCAACAAGCGTAAGAACAAGGCATTTGGGCAGAGGGGTACGTCAGCTACTTCGCCAGACGGTGGCACCCTGCTGGACATCCCACCTACCACGACCTCATCAGCAGTGATGAGCGAGCAGATAACGCCTGAGCAGATCAGTGGCGCTTCGCCGAGCCCTCCTGACTGGGGACAACTCGTGCTGGATGCTGCCTTGAGCGGTCCAAGAAGGACGGTGTCAGAGATCCCCACGGAGGCTGGGTTCCTCGCCGCCTACGGGACGGGCATCCGCCAGCGGGTCCAGGCCCTCAAGAGGCCGTCAGTGACCAGAAGCTCCTCGATAAGCTGCCGATGAAGGCAAGGTCGTCAAGGTGCAGAAGGACCAGAAGTACGGCTCCACCATCTGGACGCTGAGCAGTGGCGTACGCGTCGTCCTGAAGAAGACCGACTATAAGGACGACGAGGTCCTGATGAGCGCGCAGCGCGGTGGCGGCTGTCCTCTCGATGACGGCAGCCCGCTGGACAAGAAGCTCGTGAACCAGCTCTCCGACCTCGGGGGCTTGAAGTTCGACGTCACGGCCTCGGCGAGGCGCTCTGGCCGGCCGTGTCGCCTCCGTCTCGACGAGACGTCTCCAACCTCTACGACGACATCAGCGGCTCCAGCTCCAAGGAGGACCTCGAGACCGTCCCAGCTCCTTCTACTCTCTCAATCGCACCGCACCTGCGCGCGCCGTCAGGAGGCCGTCAAGACCTGGCAGGAGCAGACCACTCGCAGGTCTGCAGGCAGCTAAGGCGAACCCCCTCTCCTCCCGCAGTGACTCCGTCTCCCGACTCCCTCCTACTCCCAGAACCCCGGGCGCTATCCGCTCACCGAGGCAGAAGGTCAAGGAGGCCAACTACGAGCGTGTGCTGAAGCTCCACCACAGCCACTTCGCTACGGCTGAGAAGCTACCTACTACTTCGTAGGGAGTGTCGACGAGGCTACGCTCCGTCCGCTGGTGAGAGCGCTACATCGCTTCGCTCCCGTCCAAAGAAGGGCGTGCAGCACAGGCGCCCTACGATCGGGCCGTCAGGAGATCGGCACCCACACAGGTCTACAGCAAGGAGAGTGGCTACCCCACGGGCATCGCGTAAACTCCCTCTCGGTGCCCACCACACACCTCCAGCCATGAGAGTATCACGCCATCGCCTCCACGCTCTCTCTATCCTCGACCAGCTCTACACGAGGCACGATCCGCGAGGACGAGGGCGGCACTATGGCGTCAGCGCCAATGTCTCGCTGAGGCCGCTGCCTCAGCCCCTACTACTCGATGACGGTCGTTCCAGACTCGGGCCAGCAAGGTGAAAGCTCAACGCGCTCGTCTTCCACGGCCTCCGAAGGACATCGCCAAGAACTGGTCCCAGCCAGGACTCACTTCGACAAGGCGATCAAGAACATGGAGAAGGAGCACAGTGAGAGCCTGCGTCTGCGACGGCTACTGGCTCAGTCGGCTCCACCACTACTACGGCCAAGGACTGGACCTCGTGAGCAGACTTCGACCAGGTACGCAAGAGCATCACACGCCGCCGAGGGTGCAGGCACTGGCCAAACGGCTCATCGAGGGCTAGGACCGCATCACCATCTACTTCTGAGTCCATCGGGCCTGAAGTAGCCTCCTCTAGCGCCGCGGCTGGCCCTGGGCCCGCGCCGCACTAACTGCGACATCGCCAGCGCCCCTCCGGCCCCATGCTGGAGGGGCGCTCATTCACCTGATCGTGCCGCCGCTGAGACCTTCCCGCCCCTCCCGCTGGGCCTTGGCTCGCTCCCAAGCCACCGAGGCTCGCCGCTCAAGCCTTAAGCTAGCTGCCCCTCGGCGCGGAGATCTCTAGCACTCTGAACTGGCTGCCCCTCGGCGCGGGCACAGCTCTTACCACCGGAAGGTCACTCCTGGGGATACCTCAACCTCCCGACTGACGCCCCTCAGAGCCGCGACGGATGCCCCTCAGCCGCCCACCGATATCCCTCCACGAGGACCGCCCTGGCCTGCCGCTGCTCCACCGCCTCGATGGAGGCACGCTTGCGAGCAAAGAGCTGTCACCCTGTCCAGCTCGGTATCGAGTGCTCAGCCAGAGCCAAGCCCCTTCGCCCGCTACGGCGGCAGACGAAAGGCCATTTGGTGGGCTGCCGCGTTTCGTATAAGTTTGCAGGGCGCGCGACAAGGGTGCTGCACCACACCTCTACACGGGTCAGATGAGCTACGTACGCCATGCTGCTCACGGCCTATTCGCTGGCCTTACCTCCCTCACGGAGTGCCCCGCCAACGGGTCTGGCACGATCCGCTCCAGGCTGGCCAAGCGTCCTACATCCCACGGACAAGGAAGCTGGGACGGGGACGGCGGCAACACTACAGACTCCCCGACCGAGCCCAGACGAAGGTGTGGGACCAAGATCCTGGCAACTCGGCTTGCCGGTCCGCGAGGCCTCTCCATCCACTTCAGGACCGACGCCCGCAGCGAGCTTAGCGTAAGCTACGCAGACGACGCAGCCGCTGGGCATGCCGCACATGACCTCGACGGGCGTGTCGGGCGTGGACCTCTACCGAGCGGGAGACCTTGCGCTTTACTGGCTTTCGGCAGCTACAGCTTCGGCGACACCGCGCTACGGCTATCGCCTCGACAGCGCCTCCAAGGCGCTCCAAGGGCACCAGACGCCTTGGCTGGCAGGACGCCTGCCGCACCCCCGCAGCAGCCTGGCAGCAGAGCCACTGGGACAGCTCAGCTAAGCCCTAGATCAAGCAACATAAGATAGTACAGTATGAATAAAATCAAGAAGCTCTTCGGAGCATGCTCCATGTTCCTCAAGAAGGCTCTCAAGCGTGGCCATACAACGCAGGATGAGGAGGCCATCGATAAAATGAAGAAGCACTTCGGGCATTCACATGTTCATCGAGCAGGCCCTCGATCGACATGGATACACAGAGCTGGAATCGGAGGGCTACACCTGCTGCTTCTTTAAGCCCTTCGCCTACGGGCGCCTCTGCTTCGCCTTCAGTATAAGTCGGGAGGGCGTCATCGAGGTAAAGCCTCCCCAGGTAGTATATCTGACCAGTAGAGCGACTACTGCAGGGCAGACTACCCAGATAAGGGCCCAAGAGCATCGCTGAGGGCACATGCTCAGCCAGGCTATCCACAGAGCTCATCGAGGCCCAGAGGGCAATGAAGGCCGATCCACGGTCGACACAGCACGACTACTGGGTCTGGAGACCTTCAGAGTACATCGAGGAGCTAGATGACTTCGGTGGAATACCACGCCATCGAGCAACCGGATCGAGGGAGGGCTGGAGCTGAGTGACTTCTGGGCTATCGAGGTTCAACGGTTCTGCTCCTATAGAGGCCTATTCAGAGGCTCATCTTCTATCAGCTCGCCGACCCAGAGCTAATGGACCGAGCGCCTGAGACGCAGGCGATGCCCTCTTGGAGAATGAGAGATCTGGCACCCCGACGACGCTTGGCGTGTCAGCTGCAGGAGCTCAGGAGCGACTGCTCACGCTCGACGGGGTTTGCCATGGTTGACGTGGCCGCGTGGCGCGCAGGTGAGGGGTAGCGGTCTGGGTAGCCGATGGGCGAGGCCGCACACGCAGCAGGTCAGGCCCAAGCAAAGTCAGAGCAAGGGGACGGCTCTGAGGGTACCCTCCTGAAGGATATCCCTCAGCCGCGCTGCCGTCCCTCACGGCCGCGAGGGATGGCACTCAACCACCCACCGATATCCCTCACAGCAGCCCGTCCCTAAGTCGCGGCTCCTCAGCAGCGCCAGCTGAGGCCGCTGGCTAGCCGCGCCTACGGCCAGCACGCAGCTGATACAGCCAGGCTGCCGCGAGCGCTGCGCAAACGGGCAAGGGCACTCGGACAAGGGAGCATCCTCCTCTGTGCGTAGCGTCAGAGCGTCATCCAGCTCGGCAAAGTGCTCGCGCATAAGCGCCCTAAGGCCTCCGCATCCTTGCCCGAGCGTAGTCTAGCGGGCTAGCTAGCGCCCTTGCCTCTATGGTCACGGCAAAGGGAGCGCAGGGCGCGAGACGACGCAAACCTGCTATTTTGCAATAGGCAAAGTCTTCGTAAATTTGCGCACCAATAAGAGTGTACTTTACCGCGCAAGAATAAACTATAACAACAAGATAAAGCTAAAGAATTATGATCGTAGTTCCAGTAAAAGGGCGAAAACATCGAAAAGGCTCTGAGACGCTTCAGAAAGTTTGAGAAGACGGGTACGATGCGCCCTGCGTGCACGTCGAGCCTTCATCAAGCCTTCGGTGGCTCGACGCAAGAAGATGGAGAAGGCCATCTACGTCAAAGCAGCTCCACCAGGCTGAAGGCAGTAGGTCGCCAGAGCCCGGGCCGAGCGCCTCACCGCAGCCCTATACATAAGGTAGGGGACGCATGTAGCCGCCCTCCTGGAGGAGGCGAGCAGAGCAACTGCACCGCGACAAGTGCAGCCCAAAGACTCCCACAGAATAGCAAAAGGAATGTTCGCTGATCAGCCTCCGGGCATGGAGGACGATCGGCGAACATTCACTATTCCCTGGTAGGTAGACCCCGGTAGCTGGGCTGGCAGGGGCATGAGGATATTTTCATCCTTTTACGTTACCTTTGTGGATATCGAAAATAATCAATTCACTAAATTGAACTATTATGGCAACTGACAAGAACGGTTACTAAGCGAATTCCTGCCATTAGCACACAGGAATGGGAAGGACAAGATCATGTAGCCGACTTGAAGGGGAGCAGACTTCGACCGCAAGCTCGTCTGGCGTACCAACGAAGGGTTTAACGTGACCCCTTCTACCGCCGCGAGGACATCGAAGGCCTCTCCACCCCAAAGGTAATGCCAGCGAGTACCCTACGTACGCTCACGCGTATGGACAATGAGTGGCTCGTGCGCCAGGACATCACGGTGACGCCAGTGAGGCTAATGCCAAGGCGCTCGACATCCTCAATAAGGGTGTGACCTCCCTGGGCTTCAAGCTACAGCGCGACCAGGTAAACAAGGAGACGCTCAGCGTCCTGCTCAAGGGCATCATGCCCGAGGCGATCGAGCTGAACTTCTCCTGCTGCATCTCCGTAGCCTAGCCAGCTGGCTGGCGAGCTCGCTGCCTGCCTAGCTGGCACGGGAGCGGATGTCCAAGCGGTGCAAGGGCTCGATCACTTCGACCCCTTCAGAAGCAGCTCGTCAAGGGTATCTCCAACCCCCAGTGGGCAGACGCTGCAGCGAGGATCCTCGAGGCTATCCGTCCCCTCCCTGGCTACCGCGTGCTGACGGTCAACGCCCTCAGCCTCAACAACGCTGGTGCCTATATCTATCAGGGCTGGGCTACGCCCTCCATCAGTGCTGAGCTCATCGACAAGCTCACCGAGCGCGGCTTCTCGATCGAGGGCTGACGAGCCGCATCAAGTTCGTCTTCGGCGTCGGGTCCAACTACTTCATGGAGCTGGCTAAGTTCCGCGCAGCACGCTGGCTCTGGGCCGAGATCATCGGCGCCTACGGCGACCAGTACAAGGGTGAGGCGGCCAAGATCCACATGCAGGCCGTCACCTCCACCTGGAACAAGACCATCTACGACGCACACGTCAACCTGCTCCGTACGCAGACCGAGGCTATGTCGGCTTCGCTGGGCGGTGTAGACTCCATCACGGTGCAGCCCTTCGACGTCACCTACCAGAGTCCGACAGCTTCTCCGAGCGTATCGCACGCAACCAGCAGCTGCTCCTCAAGGAGGAATGTCACTTCGACAAGGTCATCGACCCCGCTGCAGGCTCGTACTACGTAGAGCACCTGACGAACTCGATCGCCGACGAGGCCTGGAAGCTCTTCCTCTCCGGAGAGGAGAAGGCGGCTTCGCCGTAGCTGCTGAGGCTGGCGAAGTACAGAAGGCCGTCAACGCCAGCAACGCTGAGCGTCATGCCGCTGTGGCTGCGCGTGAGGAGATCTTCCTCGGGACGAACCAGTTCCCCAACTTTACCGAGACGGCGGCGCAGGCTCCCGCCGTAGCTCCCGCCGCGCACAGCTGTGGCTGCGGTAGCGGCTACCATCGAGGCGCTGAACTTCGACCGCGGTGCCTCGAGTTCGAGGCACTGCGCCTGGCTACCGAGCGCAGCAGCGGGACATCAAAGGTCTTCATGCTGACGATAGGGGAACCTGGCTATGCGCCTGGCTCGCTCGCAGTTCTCCAGTAACTTCTTCGCCTGCGCTGGCTACAAGGTCCAGGACAACCTCGGCTTTACTACCGTCCGGAGGGCGTAGACGCAGCACTCGGCAGGCGCCTCCATCGTCGTCCTCTGCTCGAGCGATGATGGTACGCCGAGTTCGCCCGAGGCCTACAGGAGTACCTCGCAGGTCATGCGAGTTCGTCGTAGCTGGTGCCCCGCCTGCATGGATGACCTCAAGGCAGTAGGCATCGAGCACTTCATCAACGTCAAGAGCAACGTCCTGAGACGCTCCGCCAGTTCAACCACCAAGCTGGGTGTTAACTAATGAGAAGGACGAAAGAAAGTAGAGCCACAATTCAAGAACGATGATATCAAGTCTGCGGGCTTCGCACAGACCTGCCTGGGTGGGCTGCGAGCGACCCAACGACGCCGTATGGCGTACGGCCGAGCAGATCCTCGTCAAGCCCGTCTATACGGCCCACGACCTCGAGGGCATGGAGCACCTGGACTACGCCTCTGGTCTGCCCCCTACCTCCGTGGCCCTGGCGGTATGTACGCGATGCGTCCTGGACGATCCGTCAGTACGCTGGCTATCTCCACGGCTGAGGTCCAATGCCTTCTACCGTCGTAACCTCGCCGCAGGTCAGAAGGGGGCTGTCCGTAGCCTGACCTGGCGACCCACCGTGGCTACGACGCCGACCACTCGCGTGTCGTCAGTGACGTCGGTATGAGCTGGTATCCATCTGCTCGCTGGAGGACATGAAGGTCCTCTTCGGCGGGATCCCCCTCAACAAGATGTCGTCTCGATGACGATGAACGGCGCCGTGCTGCCCGTCATGGCCTTCTACATCAACGCTGGAAAGCCGAGCGGGGCGCCAAGCTCGATGAGATGGCTGGGACGATCAGAACAACATCCTCAAGGAATTCATGGTGCGTAACACCTACATCTACCCACCCGAATTCTCGATGCGTATCATCGCCGACGATCTTCAGTACGTCGCAGAACAGCCTAAGTTCAACTCGATCTCCATCTCCGGCTACCACATACGGGAGGCCGGTGCTACGGCGGATATCGAGATGGCCTACCCACCTTAGCTGACGGGCTCCGAGTACCTCAAGGCAGGGATCGCCGCCGGTATCCCCGTGGACAAGTTCGCCCCACGTCTGTCCTTCTTCTGGGCCATCAGGGATGAACCACTACATGGAGATCGCCAAGATGCGTGCTGCACGCTGCCTCTGGTCAAGATCGTCAAGCAGTTCAACCCGAGAACCCCAAAACCTCGCGCTGCGTACCCACAGCCAGACCTCTGGTTGGTCGCTCACCGAGCAGACCCTTCAACAACGTAGGTCGTACCTGTATCGAGGCCATGGGTGCAGCCCTTGGGCAGCACGCAGTCGCTGACACCAACGCGCCCTGGACGAAACGATCGCTCTGCTCGCGGACTTCTCCGCTCGTATCGCTCGTAACACCCAGATCTACATCCAGGAGAAACGATGGTCTGTAAGGAGATCGACCCATGGGCTGGCTCCTACTACGTGGAGAGCCTGACCAACGAGCTCATGCACAAGGCCTGGGAGCACATCAAGGAAGTCGAGAGCATGGGCGGTATGGCTAAGGCTATCGAGACGGGTCTACCGAAGATGCGTATCGAGGCTGCAACCGCACGCAGGCTCGTATCGACTCCGCCAGCAGGTCATCGTCGGGATCAATAAGTATCGTCTCGAGAAGGAAGATCCTATCGACATCCTCGAGATCGACAATACAGCTGTACGCCTCCAGCAGATCGAGCGCCTCAACAGGGCTGCGCAAGAACCGCGATGAGGCTGCTGTCGAGGCTGCCCTCGAGGCCATCACGCACTGCGTAGAGACCAAGGGCAACCTCCTCGACCTCGCCGTCAAGGCTGCAGCGCTGCGCTTCGCTCAGTGAGATCTCCGACGCGCCCTGCGGGAAAGGTCGTGGTCGCTACAAAGGGCTATCATCCGTACGATCTCAGGCGTGTACTCATCAGAATCTGGCGAAGACAAGGACTTGCCGTGCTAAGAACGGCGAAGGAGTTCGCCGAGAGAAGGGGCGTCAGCCTCGTATCGCGATCGCTTCAAGATGGGTCGGGACGGGCACGACCGTGGTGCTAAGGTGGTAGCTACTGGCTACGCTGACTGCGGCTTCGACGTCGACGCGGGTCCCCTCTTCCAGACGCCCGGAGAGCAGCCCGCCAGGCTGTCGAGACGACGTACACGTCATGGGTGTCTCCTCGCTCTGCAGCAGGGCACAGACGCTCATCCCTCAGGTGATCGAGGACTGAAGGAAAGCTCGGCCGTCCGACATCCTCATCACCGCTGGTGGTGTGATCCCTGCTCAGGACTACGGTTCCTCTACAGCGCTGGCGTTGCCGCTATCTTCGGCCCTGGTGCGCTGTGAGCTTACTCCCGCCGCCAGGGGTGCTTGAGATCCTCCTCGGGGAGGACGCTCAGTAGCCTCTACCCTATGAAGGCCGCCCCTATCCTCAGCTGAGGGTAGGGGCGGCTTTTGTTCCTAAATCTAAGAGTAAGCCTCGGCTGCCTCTGGGACTTGAACTGACCTCAGAGACTACCTGAGACTAGGGAGCTCTGCAGCCAAGTACCAACTATTAGGGATTGCGAGCGAGCTCTATTCGCCTTTCCTTTGTCCCTTACTAGGAACAAATCAAGAACAAACACTATGCGCACCAGCTTAGCCTACTCAGGCTGCTCCTCCGGAGGCCTCAGCCTTAGCTCCTGCTCTCAGACCAGCCACGAGCAGCAGGCTGCGGCCAAGCCGCTGCCGACAGTCTTCACCTACTTGGCAGTGAATGGACCGAGGGCACGGGACAGATCAGTCTCGCTTCACCTCCGCCGAGCTCCACTTCACCTATGCCCCATCAGGCGCCCTATGAAGCTGCAGGAGGACCTCGACTTCACCGCATCAGGGGCGACAGCATCTTCATCGAGGACTACAGCAAGATCAGCCCCATGGGGGCGTGACCATCCTTAAGGGCTTCAAGGGCCGCCTCACCACCGAGATCCACGCCGACTTCACAGCGTCGATCCCTGGCCGAACCCAACGGGGGCATCCCAGCTTCGCCGATATCCAGCTGACCGACGTCGTCTTCACCCGCAAGTAAACTCTTCCCGCCCTTATAGCGTACCCACTGCTAGGGCGGCTGGGGCAAGCGCCTACAAGCAGGGCTCTGAGGAATATCAGTGGAAGCACTGAAGGGCGCCAGTCACGAGCTGGAGGGACGGCAGTCAGCTGGCTGAGGGATACCCCTCGCAGCACCCCGAGCTAAGCATCGCCTCGCGCTACCCCTTTGCCCCCTTAGTCCGCGCGAGCCTCGAGGTCCGGCAGCTCACCTACCAGGCTAGCCTTTAGACTTAGAGGTTGAGGTGATTTCTCTTGCCAGCAGGTCACCTCATAGATTTTATCTATCACTAGGAACACAGGCCTCTAGCCCGGAGAGTGTATAAATTTGAGAAAAGTATTATCTTTGTGTCAGCATAAGTAGCTCCACATTAGGAGCTCCCCTTATGCGAGGATATTATCTTTTCATAGAAATTACTAATTACACAACGTATGGTAAGAAGTACTTTAACTGCAGCAGCACTGCCTCCTTTCCGTCCAGGCTGTATCGGCACGGGAAATGGTATCGGACTCCGTCTACACGGTAGGGACTAAGACCACCGATCGTCCTCGTCCAGACGAATAGATTTGGCTCAAACTGGTTCCTCGGAGCTGGTGTCGGAGCACAGATTTATTTTTGGCGACCATGACCACCAGATGCGCTTCGTCGACCGCCTGACCTAACTTCAGTCAACTTCGGTAGAGTGGTTCACGCCAGGCATCGGGATCCGCCTCGGGGACGAAGCGGCTACAAGATCAAGGTGTAGCAGGCTGGGACAACCACTCGCTCTCTGCGCCTAGCGTCAACTACGGGAACTATGGTGGCTTCATCAAGGAACCTCGCCAGGTTTATCCCGCGCCAACGTGGGTTATCCTCTACGAGACGGAGATGGAGTACATCCACGCACATGCTGACGTCATGCTCAACCTGTCTCAGCTGATCTGCGGCTACCGGGAGGATCGCTTCTACTCCTTCATCCCTACGCTAGCGTCGGCTATGCTGGGAGCCTCAACAAGTCGAGCGTCACGGGCACGCTCAAACAAACTCGTCGGTGGCGGGGTATCCTGAACCGTTTCCGTCTCAGCAGCGCCTGGGACCTGAACCTCGATGTCGCGCTACCCGGGAACCGCTTCGACCGAAAGAGACGCCTCTATCGACCCCAAGAAGAATCGTCCTACGTCTATCGCAGGCCTCCAGGGTGAAGGTCTCCTCACGGCTACGCTCGGCCTGAGCTACAACTTCCCCCGTCGCGGCTGGGATCGTAGCACGGTGACGACCATCCGTGTCGACGAAAACGTCTTCCAGAGCCTGCGCAACCGTATCGGCAACCTCGAAAGCGAGAACAAGGAGCTGACGCGCCAGCTGAAGGGCCCTCAACCGCAAGGGTCACGGCCGAGAACGCAGCTGCTATGCCGCTGCTGATCACCTTCACCATCAGCCGCTACGCCCTGACGCACAAGGACCGTGCAGACCTCGGCTACCTGGCTGACGTCTGAAGCTAACCCAGATGGTCTACTCGATCTCTGGCTATGCTGACAGAGGTACTGGTAGCTCTAAGCGCAACCAGTTCCTCGCTGAGAAGCGTGCTCAGGTCGTCTACGACTGCCTCGTCAATGAATTCGGCGTACCTGCAGCTCAGCTCAAGCGTGAGTCGCTGGGTGGCGTAGGGGAATATGTGCTACAACGATCCTCGTTGCGGCCGCTCGGTACTGACGAAGATCGCTGAATAAGACCGATCGGGCAGGCTATGCTCCGGCACTTCTATCTAGATCGACCAGAGTACCTTCCCGATATAGTCATAGAGACCTCCTCTCGCCTCGGATATACACCCTATATCTCAGGCCTGAGGGAGGTCTTACCTTTTCCTAACGAATTATTCATGGCCAAGCACGCCTACCTTATCCTTGCCCATGCCGAGCCTGAGCTACTACGGACGCTCGTAGCCCTATTAGATGATCCCCGCAACGACATCTACACATTCACTTCGACGCCAAGGTGAAGCAGCTACCCAGTGCAGACTCAGGCGGCTGGCCTCACCATCCTCTCTGATCGGGTATCTATCAGCTGGGCAGACGTCAGCATGCTTGAGGCCGAATACAAGTTATTCAAGACGGCTCGGGGCTCTGGCAATAGCTATAGCTACTACCATTTGCTCTCGGGGGTTGACCTCCCGATAAAACTAGGACTACATACACTCCTTCTTTGATGGGCACCAAGGCCAGGAGTTTGTAGGGATCTATCAGAAGTACGATAGCACACTGGATCGAAGAGTCCGTTATAGGCACCTCTTCCCGAAGCATTTCCGAAAGGAAGAAAGGATGTCGGGCTTATTTAGACGAATTCTTCGCTACGCCTGGTTGGAGTTGCAGTCTCGTCTCAAGATCCAACGCAGCAAGGACGTCACCTTCTATAAGGGAGCCCAGTGGGTCAGTATCTGAGCGCTTCCTAGATTATGTCCTTGAGCATGAGACGGAGACGCTAAAGCGCTACCAAGCGACCTTTGCACCTGATGAGTTTTTCATCCAGACCCTCATAGTCAACTCCCCCTTCAGGGAGCAGCTCTACGACGCTACAGACGAAACCAGAGGTTGCATGCGCTACATCAGCTGGACCGAAGGAGATCTGCGAGGTTCACCAGAGGCAGCTACCCGAACTCCAGCAAACAGAGTGTCTCTTCGCCCGCAAGTTCAACTCTAAAGACCCGGCATTCATTGCCGAAATCTCTAAATTAGCCCGCTCTTAGTCATGTCCTCACCCTTACTCTCGGTCATCATCCCGCTGTACCGCGCTGAGAGCACCCTCGCAGCCTGTATCGGGCAGCTCCTAGCACAGACGCGCAGCCAGGCTCAGCTCGTCTTCGTCGACGACTGTAGCCCCGACGGCTGCTGGGCTCTTCTTAATGAGGCACGCCCACGGCTAGAGGCCCGTGGCTACACCGTCACGCTACTGCGCCATGGGGTGAACGGCGGGGTCGCTGTAGCACACGCAATACCGGGATCGATGCTGCCCGAGGGGTACATCTATGCGCTGGATGCAGATGACCTATTCGTCCCCAGACGCTGGGAGCTCATCGAGCAGCGCGATTGAGCGAACAGGAGCAGATCTCATCAGTTGCAACTGGATCCTTCAGCAGGGAGAGGCAAGCGCACTCATGTACCAGGCAGCAGTCACAACGGGCAAGGAGGCTGGCGGGCGCTCTGCCATGGGAGCCTAAGGTGGAACCTATGGTTGTGGGCCTTCCGCCGCACCTTACTCCAGGAAGGAGAGCAGGAGCTCCGCTTCATCCCTTCAATGAATATGGGTGAAGATCTTGGGCTCATGGAGAAGCTCTTCCTCAAGGCCGGGCGTGTAGAGATGATCCCAGAGCACCTCTACGCCTATGTACACAACGAAGGACAGCAGACCAATCACTATAGCGAGCTCCACTGGCAGCAGCTTCGGGCCAGCCTCCAGTCTCTCGAGGACTACATCCAGCAGCACCAGCTCACAGAAGCAGCCTCTGACCCTAGCCTTCCTCAAGCTCCAGCTGAAGCTGCCGCTACTGGTCCAGCGGACGCCGTGATGACTACGATCACTGGCAGCAGCTCTGCCCCGAGGCCAGCAAGGCTATAGCTCACGTGGGGGCGGCATCACACACCCGTCTACTCCAGCGTAGGCTGGGCTCGGTCGAGTACTGGTACGTATGGCTCTACTACCGCATCGTCCTCAAGGACTTCTCCCTCCTATACCGATAATCATAGCTTAGACACTATGTAGGAAGGCACTTAGGTATTTCTCATTGGCGTTGTCCTTACGGGTTCGTACTATTCCTTCAATTTGCATTTGCCCCATCTATTCCTAACACCAAGATCCTCTTGGCAGGGATTGGTTTTGTGGTATATCTTCGACACCTTTAGAGCAAGGAAGGGGTTCCCTTCTCCCCCATTCTCCTAGGCAGCGCGATCTTAGCTCTGCTCTACTCGATCATCAACCTAATCGCAGTAGACCTGAATAACACAAGCGACTATTCCTACGCCAACTACCTCTTCTCCTTCTTCACCTGGGTCTTCAGTGCCTATCCCGCAGTAGCCCTGATCCGCCTAGAGCATGGGAAAGTGTCGCTGGGCTCCTCGTGCTCTACCTCACTGGGGCTACCCTCTTCCAGTGTATCAGTGCGATACTCATTGACCAGAACCCCTCTATCGACGAATTCGTCAGCTCGATCGTCGCCTGGGATACCAAGCTCACACAGGAGTCCGACCGTCTCAACGGCTTCAGCACGGCTCTTGACCCGGCTGGGGCACGCTTTGCCTTGGTTATCATTATGATCATGGCGGCGATCTCTGTAGACAAGGAGATCAAGGAGCGACCTGGGGAACTCTACTTCCTTGTCCTCTCCATCTTCCTCATCACGGCCTTGGGGAGTATGGTCTCGCGTACCACCTCTACAGGGACAGCCGTTGGGCTACTCATCCTCTCACTATACAGCATGGGAGGAGCTAGCACTGAGACACGGCGTATGGGTCCCATCATAGCTGCTTTTATTGGCTTTGCCATCATCGGCTTTAGTGTGGGGGCCTACCTCTACAATACTGACCCCTATTATTACGAGGTCTTTCGCTTCGCCTTCGAAGGTTTCTTCAACCTCGCGGAGAAGGGTGAGTTCTCGACGAACTCTTCGGATATCCTCCAGACGATGTGGGTATGGCCTAAAGATAACTTTGGCTGGATCATCGGCACTGGGCTGTATGATAACTGGGTCTATGGCTCCGACATCGGCTATTGTCGTTTCGTTCTCTACTCAGGGCTAACGGGATTCTCGGTGTTCGCCCTGATGTTCATCTTCCTAGCCTATCGCTTCATGGTGAAGTACCCTGAGTATCGCTTGATGTTTCTTGCCTTCGGGGCGATGACCTTTATCATTTGGATTAAGGTATCTACGGATATCCTGATGATCTACACCTTCTTCTTCTGGCTCACGCCTGAGGACGAAGACTACATTCATTCTCATAGCATTGCGCCCTCTGTCGCATGAAGATCATCTACTGTATACCCGCCACGTGCAACTCCGGGAGGGATGGAGCGTGTCCTGGCACGCAAGGCCAGATTACCTAGCAGAACTGGGGCATGAGCTCATTTTCGTCACGACCGATCAGCGTGGACGCCCGCCTTTCTTTGAGCTCCACCCGAGTATCGTCTCCTACGACCTAGGAATTGACTACGATGCCAACAATGGATCGGGACTGTTGAGCAAGCTGACCCAGTACCCGCAAGCACCGTCTGCATCGCCAGCGCCTCACGGAGCTGCTGCTGCAGCTCAAGGCGGACATCGTCATCTCCATGTTTGGCGACGATGCCTCGCCCTCCTCCCAGCATTCAGGACGGTAGCCATAAGGTCCTCAGTACCACTTCGCCAAGTACAAGCGCCTCCAGTACGGGCGCCGTGGACTATGGCGCCTCATCTGACCAGCTGCGCACAAAGTGGGAGATGAGCACACTGTACGCCTTCGATAGCTTCGTCGTGCTCACCGAGGAGGATGCCACAGCATGGGGCGCGCTACCCACCCTTAGGGGTGTCCCCAACCCCCTACCTTTCTGTTCCGGATAAGCCCTCGGACTGTAGGGCGCGTCAGCTGCTCGCGATGGGGCGCTACGACGATCAAAACACTTCGACCTTCTGATCGACCTGTGAGCTCAAGCTAGCCCTAGTACCCCGAGTGGCGTCTCGTGATCACCGAGGGATGGCAAGCTACGCCCGAGCTCACCGCTCAAGTAGAGCGTCTTGGGCTCAAGAGCGTCGAGCTCATGCGCCCCACGCATCAGAGTGCAGGAGCTCTATCGCGCCTCCTCTGTCTACGTGATGACCTCACGCTACGAGGACTCCCCATGGTGATGATCGAAGCCCAGCAGATGGGCCTGCCATTGTATCGCTTTGCCTGCCCTGTGGCCCACGTGATGTGATCACTGATGGTGTCGACGGCTACCTCCTGGAGGTCGGCGACCACAGCTCGTCAAGCACTACGTCGCCTCATGGATAGCGAAGCCGAGCGCCAGCGTGTGGGCGCCGCAGCACGCATCGCCTCCGAGCGCTACGACCTAGAGCACATTATGAAGAGCTGGTTAGCACTCTTCCGACGAATTAGCTCTAGCCATGAGTCATAGATTTCGCACCACTACCATTCGCTCAGGTTCACTAGCATAATTACATCCCATATCAAAGAGGAGCCCCTTCCGCCCGACACTTTGCACTACATATGAAGATCATCTACCATCCAAAGCACACACACAATTCAGGGGAATGGAGCGTGTACTCACCCGCAAGGTCAATTACCTGGCTCAGGCTGGTCATGAAGTTAGCATTATTACATTCGACCAGCAGGGGACGGAAATCTTTCTTTGAGGCTCCACCTAGAGATCAATTGCTACGATCTCTCCATTCCTTATAAGCAGCATCAAAACCAGGGCTCTTGAACAGGCTCGCTCTGTATGCACGGCTTCGCTACGACAGCTACACCGCACACCGACTGGAACAGTGCTCCTTAAACTTCGAGCAGACATCGTTATCTCGATGCTCAATGAGGATCCTATTTTCTCCCCTCTATGCAGGACAGGGAGCAGAAGGTACTAGAATTCCATTTCTCCAAGTACAGCGGGCTCCAAGATCTTCGTAAGGGGATATGGCGCCTCATCGATGGATGGCGAAAAGAGAAAGAGCGTCTCGCCCGTTCTTTTGATCGCTTCATCGTGCTTACTCACGGGGACGCTACTTTATGGAATCTATCTAACCTTGGGTCATCCTGACCCCCTACCTTTCTATTCGGATAGCCTCCGGACTGCAGTGCCCATCAATTACTCGCGATGGGACGCTACGATGAGCAGCACTTCGACCTCTTGGTCGAGCCTGTGGGCTCAGCTGGCCCTGAGTATCCTGGTGGCGTCTCGTCATCGCGGGGAGATGGGGAGCTGCGCCCCGAGCTCACCACCAGGTCAGCACCTTGGTCTCAAGAGCGTCGAGCTCATGCGACCCACGCATCAGGTGCAGGAGCTGTATCGCGCCTCCTCTATCTACGCGATGACCTCACGCTACGAGGGGCTACCCATGGTATTGATCGAAGCCCAGCAGATGGGCCTACCCATTGTATCCTTTGCCTGCCCCTGTGGCCCACGTGATGTGATCACTGATGGTGTCGACGGCTACCTCCTGGAGGTCGGCGGTGACCACGCAGGCTTATCCGGCACTACGTCGCCTCATGGATAGCGAAGCCGAGCGCCAGCGTATGGGCGCCGCAGCACGCATCGCCTCCGAGCGCTACGACCTAGAGCATATTATGAAGAGCTGGTTAGCACTCTTCGACGAGCTCGTCCATTCCAAGCAATCCTAACAAATCATTAGGTCGCATCGTCATCTCTGCCATCAGCCTACGCGAACGGTACCCTCACCATCCTGCGTCAGTGTCTCGAGTACCTCTCCCAGCGCAGCGCTCAGACCGGAGACGAGATCATAGCCCTCGTACACCGCCGAGACCTTTGTGATTTTCCCAACATCCGCTACATCGAGCTCCCCGAGGCCATTTCTAGCTGGGGGAGCAGACTAAGCTACGAGTACCGCAAGCTACTGCCGATCTCTGGGGAGCTCGCTCCCGTAGACCTATATAGCTCTCGATGCGACACTGCCCACGCATCAGGCACGCCATGAATTACGTCTACTGCCAGACCTCCTTCCCTCATGCCAGGCGCTTCCGGACTTTCGCTACGACCCACAGATCCTCTTTTGCCCTCTTCACGCGCCTGGTGTACCGCTATCGGGTGCATCACAATCGCTACCTCATCGTACAGCAGGGAGTGGCTACGCGAGGGCACCGGGCGGCTCCTCGGCGGCCGGCTCCCGGGCGCTTCATCGTAGCTCCACCCGCCGCGGTACTGCAGCACGGGATCGAGTGACGCATGATGACGAGACGCCCTACACCTTCCTCTACGCGGCGACGCCCGATGCCACAGAACTTTGGGACCCTGCAAACCTCGGCCACTCCTGGAGAAGCGCGTGGGCAAGGGCCGCTTCCACACCGTGCTACGACCATCTCGGGCGAGGAGAACAAGTACGCCCAGGCCTCACCTGCGATCGCTTCAGAGCTGCGAGCATCGTCTTCCGCGGCTTCCTCTCACGCGAGGAGCTGCGCCGGCAATATGCCGACACCGGACTGCATGGTCTTCCCCTCGTATCGAGACCTGCTACCCCTCTCGGAGTTCAAGAGACTACGAGGCGTCCCATGCTGGTCCGGCGACCTGCCCGCTGCGCATGAGACGACCTCGGGGCTAAGGCTGTAGCCTTCTTCCTCCAGAGGTGCCACACGTCTCTCGCAGCCGATGCAGGAGACGCTCAGACACCCGTGGGCTCCATCCCGTCCCCGTCACCCAGTAAGGGCGAACCGACAGCAGCCTCTTGGGCTGAGCTCTTCGATCTGCTGCTCGCAGGGCGCTCTAGCTATAGCGCAAGTCTAGAGACAGACAGACGTACGAATACAATGCCATCAATGTGAAGCAGCGTCTACTTTACCTAGATGCCATCAGGGGCTGGCTATCACCATGCTGGTGCATCATGGGGCATATCTACATCTTCTCTCGTGACACGGAGCGCTATACAGCTTCGCTGCATGTCCCTTCATCTCCAGCTGTGCACATGCACCGCTCTTCTTCATCATTGCGGGCATCTTCCTGCACGGCGATCCTGTCACTGAAACTGCAGCTGCAGAAATACCTCAAGGATAAGACGATCCGCCTACTCGTCCCCGCCCTGATATGCAAGCCGTGCTCTCACTCTGGGTTGGCGGGGCTGTCAATATCGAGCCCAGAAGGAACTCCTGGCAGCTCACTGCTGGTTCCACCCACGCTCTTCGTTTGCTTCCTCATACTTCCTGGTGCAGCGCTGGGTCACAGACTTCGAGTCGAAGCTGATCCGATCGGCGCGAAGATAAGGTGCTGGAGACGGCGCTCCCATGTCGTCTTTACGGTCGCCTTCTTCTACTTCGTCAGCTATCACCACTGCGCTCTATCCCCTCTGGGACAGCGCCCACTGAGTCGGGCTTCATCCGCATGGGCCTGCCCTCACCCCTACGTGGTCATCGGCTTTCTCATCGGGCGGCTCGAGCCGCTGCCCCGATCACGGAGCCATGAGCGCGGGACCGACGTCCTTTGCCCCTCCTCGTCCTCAGCCTCGGCATCCTGCGCCACTATAGCTACGATACGCCCTACCTATCCTACGGGCTGTGGCGCAACGATCGCCTGATGGCCCTCGCTTCTTCGCCTTCTCGTCTATAGCTTCGAGCCTCATGACGGAGGCAGCGGTAGGCTGAGGCAAGGGCTTCGTCTTCTCGAGAACTGGTCGCTGCCGATCTACCTCGTGCCTACTTCTTTCATCCCCCATCCTGCCTCCGCTGGACACGCTGCTCCCTGCTCTGGCGCCCGCGACGCGCCCTGCCGCTGGAGCTCCTCCTCACTGCCGGGGCGCTCGTGACCGCTGCCCGACGCTCGCCCTCATCTACTTCCTCAAGTTCAATCCTACCTTGACTTCCTCCTCTTCGGGGAGAAGGATAGGCTCAAAAGAGCTAGGCTAAGGCCGCTCGCCTCGCGAGAAAAACCATGAGAGTCAGCCTAGCGCAGCCTCGGGGACATCATGACGAAATAAATACTACTTTTTGACAGGATGCTATACGCATCCTGTCACCTTCGTATTAACCCTTAATGCTACACTAACTCTATGAAGAAAACGCTTTTCTAGGCCTGGGCCTCTGCCTCCTGGCACTCCCTGGCCTTAGCCTACGCACGAGGGTCAGCAGCCATCCAGCCTCCAGCAGCAGGACGACCAGAAGATCTACGAAGTAGTCGACACCGAGCCCGGCTTCCCTGGAGGTATGAGCGCCATGATGAAGTACCTCGCGGAGAACATCCGCTACCCAGAGGCAGCCGTCAAGGCAGGTAAGCAGGGACGCGTCATGGTCAGCTTTGTCGTCGAGGCCGACGGCTCGATCTCGCACGCCAAGATCGCCAGAGGTATCTCTGCCGAACTTAACAAAGGAGGCTCTACGCGTAGTCCGTGCGATGCCCAAGTGGGGAACCTGACGCCATCAGGTAAGGTCGTCCGCACGCGTTACGTGCTTCCCGTCGTCTACCGCCTCAAGTAGCCAAGCCCTGAGGCCCTCCCTGCGAGCGCCCGGCAGAGTGTATCGACTCTGCTGCCAGCTCTTCCCAGGCCGCGCCCGAGCCAAGGCAGAGGCTGGGCGCACCGCCTCCCCTCCGCGCCCGAGGACTAGCCAAAGGGTGCCCTATTATAATAAGGTGAAGCCTCAGCAGGCGCTCGCTGGGAAAAAGTAATATAAAGAATGCGAGGAGTAATATAAGAATCGGCCAGAAGTTATAAACATATTTTCATCAGAAGTTCATAATACTTTTCCCGAGGACACTATATAATAAAGTTTCGTCCCCCTTGGGTCGAGAAAGTTTCCACCCCTAGGCTGTGACCTCAGTGAGACTAGGACAGACCTCGGCACGTTACCTCTGTGGCTCGTCCTCGCCTAGCTCGCGGGCAGCCTCCTGGGCTCGAACATGTCCCTCCCGCCCGCACCTTTGGAGCGACACTGACCGAATAGGGCTGCTCTCCTACGCGCTGAGCGCTTCCGTGAGCGTAGACGACAGCGCCCCGAGGGACGGCCCCAGCAAGCCCCGCCACAAGGCGCCCCGCGCCCAGCCGCCTGAGCCAGCCCCAGCGACAGGGCCCTAAGCTCGGAGGTACTGCCGCGTGGGAATTCTTTATAGCCTTTGACGGTGGATGAGCATGGAGAGGAACCAGCTGGGCTGACGACTCCCCCATCCTAGGCCCTGTACACCCAGAGTAGATCATCAACAGATAGAATATCCGCATGAGACGTATCGCATCCCTCCTCCTACCAGCCCTGGCAGCAGGCACACTCCTGTCCAGCGCCTGCAACAGCAAGAAAGACGGAGCCACAAGACATACGCCTCAGGAGTAACCAGCTGAGCGCCTTCTCCATCTCCTCCTCCGAGAAGACGGTAGCCAGCGCCCTCGAGAGGTACAGTTCTCTATACGCAACAGCACCGAGGGCAGATCACCAACCCCGAGCCGCTGCCCTGGACAGGCCCTAGACAAGGCTGCTGCGCATCACCGCAGCAGCTGCGGCCGCAGGGTCCCGAGGTCGCCCTCGGTACGGGCAACTTCGAGTCCTGGACCGCTACCAAGACCTACGACCTCTCCTCGACCAAGGATCTACGCATCCGCGTGAGCACCCCCGTAGCAGGAACGAACCAGCGTGAGCAGTACGTCTACCGTGTGCACCTCTCTAGCTACGTCAACGACGCAGACCTTCCAGTGGCGCGAGGTCAGCGCGAGCCAGCTCCCACACTTGGGGAGGCGCTCTAGGCCTCCTAGAGCAGGCTAAGGGTGTAGCCCTCCTCTGGAGAAGTGCCAGCGCAAATCAGCTGACGAGCTACACCAGCACGCCCATCAGCTGGAGCAGCGAGAGCCTCAGCGGCATCCCCAGCACAGAGCGCGTCACCTCCATCGCCAGCCTCGGCTCGGTACGCTACATCACGACCAGCGCAGCCAAGCTCTACCGCGAGCAGTCGGGCGGCTGGGTCGAGGTCTCGGGCAAGAGCATCACACGCCTCATCGGCCCTGCCCGAGCAGCACAGGGCGAGCCACGCCTGGCTGTCATCACGACCGTGGGTGGCACCCAGCAGTTCGGTCTCTACGATGGCAGCCAGGTGGAGAGCCGCAGCTACAGCGTCCCGAGTGACTTCCCCGCGGCGGGCAGCTACAGCTATAGCTCCAGCGACAAGCTCGTGGGACGTACGACACTCTACCTCTTCGGCAGCCAGGAGCTCGCGGGCAGTACTACCCTACGGCGCTGGTGGACGACCAACGGCGTCCAGTGGGCCCAGGATAGAACATCCTCGCCTACGGCGCTCGCCCGCTCTACGAGACGGTGACCCACCTTGGCTCCACGGCGAGAGCCTGCTTCGTCGCTACCGCCACGGGGCTGGAGATGTACTTCTCCCGCGACGGAGGCCAGAGCTGGGAGCGCGGACGCGACATTGCCCTCACGGGACTGACGCCGAGCGACTTCGCCTCTAAGCGTATCCTCGCCTCAAGGGCGTGGATGCGACCCATATCTACCTCCCGATGGGAGGTACGCAGCTGACTCCTCGAGGGGCCCACCTCGCCACCAGCGCGAGCACATCTAGCCCTGAGTGGCGGCCAGCGTCATGAGGATGATCTCGCCGCCCAGCGCTCCTCTTGCTGTGCGGCCTCTCTGCCCGCCAGGCCAGCGCCGAGGAGCGCAGCGAGGCTCGGGCCTCGCGCTCCACTCTCGAGCTACTACCTCGGCGAGGCTGGACCCACGGGGCCTCACTTGGGCGACACACCGCCCGGGGCTTAGTCTCAGCATGAGCCACCAGCCGCAGCTACACTGGAGCTGGACGGGGGCTCAGTCTGCGATATCAGCTCAGCTGCCCTGCAGGGTCGACAGAGGCTCAGCGGCAGCAGGAGCCCAGGAGGGACTTCAGCCGCCGCCTCGTGGAGCTGGCTCCCTCGGCGGATGCATACCTTCCTCTCAGTAGGGGGAGCAGTCCGCCTCAGTGACGCGCCCTGGAGCCTCGCCTCGGTCTGGGCCTTGAGCTTAGCCCTCGGCGGACGCTCCTCCACGAGCCACGAGCGCCGCCCAGCCTCCTACCACAGGGCTCGGAGTCAAGGCGCTCATCAGCGATCGTCTGAGCCTCACGCTCGACTGAAAGTCGGTACACCGCTGCCTCTCTCTCCAGCCGCCTCGAGGATACGGGCCCTGCTTGGGCCGATTGCCCACGAGGAGCAGGCGGGCCACGCGGCATCAAGCGCACAGGACATGGCGCGCGCCTCGGTTAAGCGCAGCCTCTTGGCGCCTCAGGAGGCAGCTCGCACGGGCTGCAACTAAAAGATGCTACGTATATTTGTGGGAGTGTATTCCTACGTTGGGTAAACTTATATAACCAAGCAGACGCGCAGACGATGGCGAGCACAGGACCCAAGACGAAGTGCTCCTCGGCCTCACACGCCACCGAGCCACGTAGCTATCATCATGGATGGCAACGGACGCTGGGCCAAAGCAGCGTGGCCTCCCTCGCACTGAGGGACATATACGCGCGGGCAGGATGCACGCACGGACCCTCCGTGCAGCCGCCAGGCGCGGGACTCGCACCCGAAGCGGTTGCATACCTTCAGCACAGAGAACTGGTCCTCGCCCTCAGGAGGAGGTAGATGCCCTGATGAGCATCACTCGACTCAGCTATCCACGCCGAGACACCCAGCTCATCGCTGAGGGTGCGCGCATGCGCGCCATGGTGACCTCTCCCGCCTGCCACAGCAGGCCTCGTGCCTCGCTCGCCGAGAGGACTCGAGCTGACCAAGCGACGGGCGGCAGATCCTGCTCATCCTGGCGCTCAGCTACTCTTCGCGTGACGAAATCAAGCCCGCGCCTCAGCGCCTCGCCGCTGAGGGAGCTGCCGCTGGTCGCCTCCGTCCCGAGGAGATCACCAGGAGCCTCATCAGCAGCGACCTTCGACTACGGCTGAGTACCCCGACCCCGACCTCGTGGTCCGCACGGGCGGCAGGAGGCGCATCAGCAACTACCTGCTCGCGGTCCGCCTACCCGAGCCAGTCTCTGACGACTGGCCCGGACTTCGCGCAGGAGGCACTCGACGAGGCGCTCGCGGCCTCGCGAGCGCGAACGCCGCTTCGGCAAGACAAGCGAACAAATGACGAGCTGAGGACTGGCCTGAGGGGCTGGCCCGCCGACGATAATACGACTCTATGCACGAGAGACTCTGCACTCCTCCTAGGCTGCCCACTCACGGCAGGTGCGGCGACCGCTGCACCTCGTGCCCCACGCACCCTCGTAGTCAGCGGCTCCACAGCTGCTGACAGACCTCCGCCCTCGCCCCACGTATCTCCCACGAGGCAATTCCCGTGCAGCCAAGACCAGAGCGGTGAGGTGTAAAGAGATCACGGGCCTCGACTAGCTTCGACGACTTCGTCCTGGCGAACCTCTCGAGGGCCGCAACTGGTCGTCGGGGACGAGATCCAGATCAGGCGCGGCCCTGACCCTCAGCGGTAGGTCAATCGACACCAGGCAGGCTGCCTTCTCAATGCACGCATCCTCGTGACGAAAGCACGCTCGGCAACAAAGGTCTACTTGGAGGACCAGCTGACCGAGCGCCTGCACGCACGCCCACGGTCAACTTTACGGGCATCTCCAAGAGCGACCGTGAGGGAGCTGGAGAAGCGCACCGGCCCATGGCAGTGTACAGATCTCCCCACCGTGCTCAACGCATTCCCGCCAGCTCGTCCAAGGTTACTACGATGATGAAGGGCTACCGCGACATGCGCCGAGACGCCGAGCAGACCGATACCGAGGGGCAGCCCGGCTACGAGACCCTGACGACTCGACATCGACCGCAGTGGCAAGACCAGGTGCGCAACGATCTACACTCGATGGTAACCGCGCCGACGCGCCCACCAGCCGTGCAGTATGGCTGAGCAAGACCACGTGAGGGCTTTCCTCCCGCTGTGGGCGCGCACTCTCACTCCCTGAAGATCTTCAGCCAGCGGGTTCGTCGACGCCGACTACAAGCAGGACCTGCGAACCCTCATCAAGAAGCACCAGTCCTACGGCCACCGTGACGCCGAGCTCCTCTCCGACAGTATCGTCCCCGTCCCAGGCGAGCGCAAGGTGGACATCTGCGTCTCGAACGAAGAGGGCAGAAGTACTCACATCACGATGTACGCTTCTGTCGGGGAACACCAAGTACCCCAGCCAGGTGCTGGAGCAGGTCCTCGGCATCCGCCCAGGGCGACGTCTACGACTAGAAGCGCCTGGGCAGAGCCGCCTCTCCACCGACAGAGGGACGCTGTGAGCAACCTCTACTATAATACGCCACATCTTTCGCAGGCGTAGACCCCGTCGAGCACCAACATCGAGGGCGACTCCGCATCGCTCTGACATCCGCATCTCCTGAGGACCCCAGGGCCACCATCGACAGAGTGAAGATCCGAGGTAACGATATCGTCTACGAGGACGTCGTGCGCCGCGAGCTCTATACCAAGCCCGGTATGCTCTTCAGCCGCGAGGACCTGATGAACTCCTTCCGCATGCTCAATCAGCTCGGGCACTTCGACGCGGAGAAGTCCATCAAGCCTGTGCCCAATCCCCAGGCTGGGACCGTAGACATCGAGCACGACTCTGACGCCCAAGAGCACGATCAGCTGAACTCTCTCCATCGGCTGGAGCCAAACGGGGATCATCGGTCTCGGTGGGCTTCACTTTCACCAACTCGATCGAGAACTCTTCCGACCGAGTACATGTACCGAGGGATCATCCTGCAGGGCGATGGGCAGAAGCTCTCCATCACGGGCAGACCAATGCGCGCTACTACAACCAGCCCAGCTGTCTCCTTCAGTGACCCATGGTTCGGCAAGAAGCGCCCCAACCTCCTCTCGGTAAGCGCCTTCTACTCGCACCACGGCCATCGACCAGCGCTACTACTCCGGACAGCTGCAGAACTCGGGCTACGGCTATGGCTACAACTATAGCTACTGCGGTGCTATGGCCGAGGTTACGCATGCGCTACGTGGCTATATGGCAACGACTATGCTGCCGCAATAGTTTCCTCCGGACGCTCGCGAGAACGCCTACGATTCAGACCGCAGCCTCAGCATCGGCTTCCTCGGTGGCCACGGGCGCCGACCGAACTGGCCCGACAACTGGTTCCAGCTCACCGCCTCGCTCAACCACGCCGCACCGCCTCAACAGCGTCGTACAACACCCTCGAGTATCCTCCACCACGGCTCGGCCAGCGACATCAAACCTCGAGCTGCGCATCGACCCGCAACTCCGTGGACAGCCTGGCTACACGCGCCGTGGATCTGAGTTCTCCCTCCTCGTGAGCCTCACGCCCCTACTCCCTCTTTGACAAGAAGGACTACTCCGACCCCAACCTGCCGTCGCAGGACCGATAACTACCGCTTCATCGAGTGCCACAAGTCGGGAAGTACTCAGGCAGCTCTTTCATCCCGCTGATGAGCTACGACCGTCAAGCGCACGCCTGTCCTGATGGCCCGCATGGGAGGGGGATCATCAACGCATCTAACAAGTATAAGAGATCGCCCTTCGGGACGTTCTATATGGGTGGCGACATGATGTCCGGGCTCGATGAGCTGGCATGAACGAGACCATCGGCCTACGCGCGCTACAAGAACGGCTCGATCGCTGGGGCGAACTACACGACTACGCCCACAGCCACATGAAGGCAGCCCTCGAGCTCCGCTGCTGCTGATCTTTTCGAGCAGAGCAACGCACCGTGCTGGTGTGCTGGCCTGCGCCGAGGCGGGGAACGCCTGGCGCGACATCGGCCGCCACAATCCCTTTGACCCCAAGCGCTCGGCAGGGCTCGGTGTCCCGCGTCATGATGCCGCCAGTCGGGCGCCTCGGACTCGACTGGGGCATGGCTTCGACCGCCCAGCAGGCCTCACCGAGCGCGGCGGCAGCAATATCCACTCGTCCCTCGGGCGTGACCTCTGAGTCCACCTGGGACCATTGCCTCACCACTAAAGAACTCATGCCAGCATAATGAAGAAGATGCTCTTTCCTCCTCTGCGCTTGATGCATGCATGGGAGTATCCAGCGCAGCAGCGCAGAAGCTCGCCCTCGTCGATATGGACTATATCCCAAGCTAGCTGATCCCGCCTACGAGCTGATGAACACAGCCTCGAGGAGCTCTGCCGGGCGCTGGCAGAGCGAGGGTCTCTGCTCTGGAGACCAAGGCACAGGCTGCCTACACAAGAGCTACCAGACGGACATCGCCTTCCTCTCCGCCGGGCAGAAGAAAGCTCGCGAGGAGGCCATCCGTCTCAGCCGAGAAGCAGGCCTCACGAACTGAAGCGCCACGCCGCCGGTCCTGAGGGTGAAGCTCGTCAAGCGCCGCGAGACGCAGATGAAGCCTATCCAGGATAAGGTATGGCAGGCGATGAGACGCTGGCACGCACGCAGGGGCTACCAGCTCATCATCGACCGTACCGGCTCCAAGATCGTCTACGCAGACCCCAGCCTCGACATCAGCGACACGCTCGCCGCCCAGCTCGGCCTGCAGGCCAGCCGCACACTTTACCATAGATTCTAAACGGCAACAACGTAATAGACAAGCTACAACGAAGCAGTTTCTGATTTCTCTCCTCCTCATGCTCCCGCCCGCTTCGGCAGCACACGCCCAGCAGAAGATCGGTATCGTCAATACCGCTGCTGTCATGGAGGCTCTGCCTGATGTCAAGGCCAGCCACGACCCGTGTGCAGGAGCTCGCCCAGTAGGCTTCGACGCTGAGATCAAGCGCAATGCAGGACGAGTTCAGAGCTAAGGCCGAAGCCTGCCAGAAGGAAGAGGCTACCATGTCTGGCCCTAGTCAAGAAGAAGCGCCAGCAGGAGCTCCAGGAGATGGATGCCCGTACCCAGAACAGCTACCAGACGATGCAGGAAGAGGCTCCGGAAGGAAGCAGGAGAAGCCTCGGGCGGCTCCCCATCACGCACCAAGGTAACCAACGCCATCAACAAGGTATGCGAAGCTCAGGGGCTGCGCACAATCTTTGCAGTCCAGCGTCCTGCTCCGCCACGGGCAGCACCGCGCTCGACCTGACGCAGGCCGCTTCAGCGACGCCCTCGGCATCACGCTGGTTCCGCTGCTGCTAAGCTTCCGCCGTCGCTGCCGCAGCCACCCTGCCAAGCCCGCTGCCAAGAAGTAGGCCACGAGTCCAGCCTCTACACCTAGGCTAGAGAGCTAGAGCGGGCTGTCGTGCCTCAGGGCGCTCTTTCTGTCTATGTTCCTCTGGAGGGATCTGGGCGCAGCCTGCGGAGGCAGGCCTGAGGGCCTCCGAGGAGCCGCTCCTCTTCGCTGAGGGGAGATCTAACACCGCTGTGGAAAGGCTTGGGCTCGGTGTGAAAGGAATCGTCGCTTGCTGGAGGAAGCGGGGCTTGTCCTGGTGGGCTGGGTCTCAGAGCCGCAGCACTCACCGCCGCCTAGCGGCCAGCGAGCACCAGCAGCACGCGCTCACATCGTGGGGTGAGATGCCGATACGCCGTGAGGGCCCGGCCTACCATGCGTCGTCGGGCGAATACGCTCGAGCTTCTGGTCGCGCCTGCGTGCTCAGCGCCTGGATGCTGCTGTAGTCGATGCGTCTCTGGGATGAAGACGTACTCCAGGCGTTCGAGCTTCTCTGCTTGCTCCCGCTCCCGCTCGATGTAGCCACTATACTTGATGAGGATCTCAGCGCACTCGATGAGCTCGCTCGACGACGCTCGGGGAGCTGCGTCAGCTGTCGCTCCAGCGCAGGCACCCAGTGTGGCCAGCTGGAGGATCGCTGCAGCTGGGGACGCAGCACGAGGTCAATGAGCTTGCATCCCTGACGAAGTGAGCCAGCCCCGCTGCCTCGAGGTGGGGATTGATCTTGTCAGGGACGGACGGAGAAGCTTTGGATGAAGGCAATGAGCTCATCTCGTAGCTGGATCTTCTCCTCGAGGCGCAGCAACACGCTCTGGGGGTCAGCTGGGCCGATAGCAGCTGCCTTCGGGTTAGCGCAATCTGCATCGTCCTGACGAAGGGAGGATACGATACTCCGGCCCGAGAGGTGAACGTGCGGTGGGGTTCGTCGACTCCCTCGGTGACAAGGTCATCGATGAGCACAGCCTATATAGGCCTCGGATGCGGCTCAGGTGAAGGGAGCTAAGCCTCGTACCTGCTGGTGGGCATTGATCCTCGCAGCAGTCCTGTCCTGCAGCCTCTTCGTAGCCCGTGGTGCCATTGACTTGTCCTGCGAGGTAGAGTCCGCTGATGACCTTGCTCTCCAGCGTATGGTGGAGCTGTGTAGGGTCGAAGAAGTCATACTCGATCGCATAGCCAGGGCGGTAGAGACGCACATCACGGAGCTCGGGGATCTGGCGGGAGCGCTTCGAGCTGTACCTCTAGGGGAGCAGAGGAGAAGCCGTTGATGTAATACTCATTCGTTCGCTCTCCTTCTGGCTCAAGGAAGAGCTGGTGCTGTGTCTTGTCTGCGAAGGTCACGATCTTCGTCTCGATGCTGGGGCAATAGCGTGGGCCAATGCTCTGTATCTGCCCATTGTAGAGGGAGAGCGGTCAAGCGCCTCACGGAGTCAGCGTAGCGGGCTTCGTTGGTGTAGAGGGTGCTAGCAGGGGTTGCTTGAGTCAGGACTTCTGGAGTGTCGAGGAAGGAGAACTTGTGGTGATCGTCTTCCCAAGCTGTGCGCAGCTCTTCGATATGCAGAGCTACGAGCGTCAATGAGTGGAGGCGTCCCTGTCTTCATGCGGTCGGTACGAATACCTGCCTCACGGAGCTGATCCGTGATCCCATAGGTGGCAGGCTCGGAGACACGTCCGCCGGGCTGGCTGAAGCTCCCCGAGGGTGCATCAGTCCACCGAGGAAGGTACCAGCAGTGAGGATGACCGCCTCTGCTGAGAAGGATACCCCGAGGGCGGTATTCACCCTCATGCCGTCCATCCCTCTAAGCGGAGGGAGGTGACAGTATCTTGCCAGAGATCTAAGTTCGGCTCGCGCATCCAGCTCTTCCCGCCAAGCCTCCATGAAGCGTACCCGGTCACTCTGGGCTCATGGGCTCCCACATCGCAGGGCCTTTGCTCCGGTTGAGCATGCGGAACTGCAGGGCGGTGCGGTCGGTGATCACCCCCATGCGTCCACCCAGGCAGTCGATCTCACGACGATCTGCCCTTGGCGATCCCGCCCACGGCGGGGTTTGCAACTCATCTGCCCGATCTTATTCATGTCGGGCGTGATGAGTAGGGTCTCGATCCTAGGCGAGCACAGGCAGCTGCGGCTTCACAGCCTGCTGCCCTGCGCCGATGACGATGACGGCGTAGTCCTGCTGGCGGGCATCAGACGTTGAAAGCGGAAGTGCATGATGTCGCCATCCTGCACGACATATTCCTTGCCTTGACGGCCATCTTCCCGCTTCCTTGACTGCTGCTTCGCTACCGTAGGCGATGAAGTCCTCGAACTTGATCACCTCGGCACGGATGAAGCCCTTCTCGAAGTCGGTATGGATGGCTGCAGCGGCACGAGGAGCCTTGCTCCCTGGGTGTAAGTCAGGCACGCACTTCCTGCACCCCTGCAGTGAGTAAGTCTCAGGTCAAGGGCTGGTAGGCAGCACGGATCAGACGGCTCACACCCGGACTCCTCGAGGCCGATCTCGCCGAGGAAGAGCTGAGCGCTCTTCGTAGGTCTCTAGTTCGGCGATCTCGCTCTCGATCTTACGGCGACGACGAGGGAGGTTCGCTCCTCTTCCTGGATCGCTTCGCGTACCTCTCGACATAGGCATTGCCGTGACGGCGGAGGCTTCGATCACGTTGCAGACGTGAGAGGACGGGCTTGCTCGTCAGGAGGTAGAGCTCACGGGCGACCTTCTGTTCATCCTTGGTTTCGAAGGTGACGGTGCGGGCATTCAGCCCCTGCTCCAGCGCTTCCTTGTGAGCGAGAGGCACCTCGTAGGTGAGCTCAGCGGTCTTGTCACCACCCGTCTGAGCCTGCTTGTAGACCTTCTGGATGCGTGCCTCTACGGTCTCGAGGTCCTTGAGCTGAAGCTCGGTGTCGATGATGGCCTTGTCACGAGGGGATCTACGGAGCCGTCGACGTGGGTGATGTTGTCATCGTCAAAGCAGACGCAGTGACGTGCAGGGATGGCATCCGTCTCACGAATGTTGGCGAGGAACTTATTCACCAAGCCCTTCGCCCTTTGCTTGCGCCCTTGACCAGCCCAGCGATGTCGACGATCTCCACCGTGGTGGGGACGATGCGCTGAGGTGTACGATCTCGCGAGCTTGTTGAGACGCTCATCGGGGACGGTGATCACACCGACGTTGGGCTCGATGGTACAGAAGAGTTGGCGGACTGTGCCTTCGCATTGGACAGATGAGAAGAGAACTACCACATTGGCGAAGCCCACAGATACCATTGTAAGACCCATATTGCTTTGTTCTTGTTATACGCTATCTGCGCCTTTCGGCCAAGCTCTATTATACAAAGATACGCAAAAGCCCGCTAGCCCCCTCTGTCCCAGCACGCGGCGAGTATCGCCAGCGGCGTGTGTGGCGAAGGCGGAGGGGATAAGGCAGGCGAGCTGAGATATGGGGAGCGGGAAAAGTAATATATAGAATGTGCGGAAAGTTATATAAATTGACGAAGTTATATAACATTTTCCGAAAGTGATAAATTGGGAGAAAGTAATATAAGAAATCCGAGGCAGGCTAAGGGTCACTCCGCGCTGAGAGCTAAGGAGGCACCGCTGAGCAGTAAGGCAGGCAAGGACGAAGGTAGGCGGGTGACGGCAATGGATAAGAATGCGCGGCTAGAAGCTCGGAGAGGGGATGGGAGGAGGAAGGGGCGGGGAGGACGGGAAAAGCAGCGCCCCGCGGCAAGATCGTGAGAGCTTGACGCGGGGCGCTATCTTCGTGCTTCCTAGAGGTGGGTGGGCTTCCTTGTTAGAGGTGGAGACAACAGCTAGCGTGCTGCGGGCACTGACCGTGGGGAAACGAGGGAATTGATGAGGGGCTTGGCACCCTCAACTGTGGCTATTCGACGACGTAGCTGACGATGTCGCCCGACTCGGGATAGAAGCCGCGCAGGACGACGCCACGCGTACGGCGAGCCTGAGCCGAGGAGCCAAAGGCGCGGTTGAGGTCGGCGATGCTGCGTAGCAGGCTATCGTTGGCCGTGAGGCGGACGAAGCCCTCACGGACACCAGCACGGCAGGCGAGCCTGCCGAGAGGCTCTCGACGATGAGGCCGTAGGAGGCCGTGGTTGCGCAGCTGAGCCGTCTCGAGCTGGCGAATCTTCGCCCCGAGGCGCGCATCGACGCTCGTGCTATTCTGCTTGAGGATGCTGGCGCCGCCCTCCTTGTTACGCAGCTTGACGGCGAAGGTCTTCTCCGCGCCCTTGCGGTTGACGGTGACCTGATCGCTCGCCTGGACGGGCGAGAGACCTGCTCCTGTAGCGTCGAAGCTGGAGACCTTGCCCCTCGATGGCAACGATGACGTCGCCCTTCTCTATCCCTGCGGCAGTGTCGCTGATCTCGGCAGAGATCCGCGACGTAAGCCAGAGTTGACCTTGGCCTCGCTTCCGGTGGGCTCCTCGGTGATCGGGCCTGCGACCCCAAAGGACGCCGCGCTGCACGGTGCCGTAGCTCTTGATGTGGGTGACAGCAGCAGCGATGTTGGTGGGCTGGCGGTGGCCGGCATGGTTGCCCGTCTGGGGTAGATCGTCGTGTTGATCCCGACAGGGTTCGCCTGCGGCATTGACGAGGGCGCCGCCGCTATTACCACCTATTGACCGCATCGGTCTGGACAGAGCGCTGACCTCGAGCTGGTCGCCCGCAGCGGCGTGGAGCGGCTCTTGGCTGACGATACCCGCGGTGACGGTACTGGTGAGGTTGAAGGGATTCCCGGCGAGCACCCATTCGCCAGGCGGAGCTTGTCCGAGTCACCGAAGGGATGATAGATGATCACCCTCGATTTTGATCAGGGCGATGTCGCTGCCTGGATCACGGCCGATGAGCTTGGCCTTGAAGGTACGGTTATCGTTGAGCTGACGGTGATCCTCGCTGCAGCGACCACGTGGTTATTGGTCATGATGTAGCCATCCTGGCTGATGGTAGCGCCGAGCCGAAAGGCTATGCGAACAGCGCGCCTGACTGCGGGGATCTCCGCCGAAGAATTCGAAGGATCGAGCATCTGACGCTGCTCACTGCTGGGCCTGCTGCTGTGATGTGCACGACGGCCTTGACCGAGGACTCAGCCGCGGGGACGGTCGGGAGCAGAGCCCACGGTGCGGGGTGTGAGGGCGGCATTCTGAAGCCGTGGTTCGGGGCATCGCTACCCGTATAGGTGATGCCGTCTGGGACGGACGGGAGGACTGCGCCTGACGCTGGGACGCATGTGCTGTGGTGGCCGAGGCATTGACACTGAGCGCCGCGACCCCGGGACTAGAACACTGTTTTTTAAGGATCTTTTTTCATACCTGCTGATACTGGATGTTGGGTATAAAACCTTGATTGCTAAGCTAGCGGGCTCGAGGGCGCCGCATGTCTAAGGAACAGCTTAGGGCGGGGCTGTCGTATATTGCCCCAGCCTCACTGGTTCAGCACCTCGTCCCGGGGATGTCCTCTCTGCGGCGATCTCTTCGTCCCGCGCTTGACGTCCCGCTCTTGGCCCTGGTGAAGCCACGGTAGCAGCGTCCACTCCGCCTAGAAGAGCTCGGAGGGCGTCTAGGGCGACGCGCTGGATGTTGCGCAGCGCCCATTCCCCTGCTCTTGCCCAGCGCCGTAAAGGGTGGTCGACAATCGCCCCATTATTCGACGAGGAAAGACTCACGGCCACGGCCGATCTCGAGACAATGATCGACCCGTTGGTCTCGAAGCGTACATCCTCGGTCAAAGAGGAGAAGATGCCCTTCTCGCGTAGGAGGACCTGGAACACTCCATCTAAAGGGCTGTGGCGCTTGAAGGCCTTGAAGTTCAGCAGGCCGCCCTTGACCGGTACACACTCTCGCCCGCCAGTGAGGCGACGCAGGAAACCGAGCGCATACAGAAGCGGATGAACATATTGAAGACCGTCCACCGCGAGGGCGAGGGATGTGCAGCGCCTTCATATCGAGTTGTAGAGCACACCCCCCGACGAGGCACCGATGACGAAGGCACTGGCAGTATCCAGCGGGTGATCTGTGCATCTGCGCCTTGCCCGTGATGCGGAGGAAGGCGGGATGCCGATCATGCCGACGACAAGCGAGTGCGATATCTGCATGCTGTTGCATAGTGTAGAATTGAGGGTTAAGGGAATACTTAGGGAGAAAGCTTCGCCGAAGCAAAGGCGAAGCACTGCGCTGGAAGCAGCGCTGGGGTCAACCGCCTGGGGCGCTCATAGAACTTGGATGATGCGTACCAGCTCGGCACGCACGGCACGGTTGTTTCTCCCGCAGCGGATTAAGTCATATTGAGTTCCTGCCTCGCGGCAGCCGAGGTCATCTTGAGGGCGCAACACACCATCGTCGATGCTTGCCTCCTGCGAGTGGCATAGCACCCCCAGCAGCGTGGGAGCTGATCGAGCTGGCGCTCCAGCATGCTCATAGAGCTCAGGGTCCTCATCTGAGCTGCGCCAGTGCTGCCTGTGGGCTGAGGTCTCACTCCGTCGCATCGCTTGCGGTCTGTGTGATGGCCTCCTCGACCTCAAAAGGGCGTGGTCCTCTCCCAGCTCTTGATGATCGTCGAGGTGCCACGATTCGTGTGTCGGTGATGAAGATCGACCGAAGTCACTGCCTCCCACAAGCCCGATGATACGCTCCACACGGGCGGCGTCAGCTGTCGAGATGTCGTCCAGCAGCAGCAGCGGCCGCTCGCGGGATTAGATCAGAGGGAGGGTGTACTGGGCGAACTTCAGGGCGATAAAGTGGGTCTTACGCTGCCCTTCCGAGCCTACCTTACGGATGAGCTCGCCCTCGAGGCTCCATCAGGAGGTCATCGCGGTGTAAGCCCGACCGAGCTGTGACCGTGCTGGTCGATCTGGCGTGCTGCGCAGCGCCTCCAGGAGCTGTCCGCCCGAGCTGGAGCGTCGTCCCCGGTAATGAGGCGCACCTCCTCCTGCTCGCCGCTGGTAGCGCTATAGTACTGCTGCTGAAAGAGGGTGAGTCCTCCACGAAGCGCTGACGACGCTCGTAGAGGATGAGGGGCGACTTGGTCGAGCTGTAGGTCGAGCACCTCGGGACGGAGGCGAGGCCGTGCGTGCGCTCAGCAGGCTATTGCGCTGCTCCAGCACGCGATGGTACTGCGTGAGGCCGCCATGTAGACGCTGTCCTGCTGCCCGAGCTGTCGGTCGAGCGGCGCTTCGCTGCCCCGAGGATCAGCTGATAATCCTGCGGGAGATGATGACGGGGAAGCACCGATATGCTCACTGAAGCCGTACTCCTTGCGGTTGCGCTTGAGGATCTTACGCTGCCCAGGACGGATCTGCAGAAGTAGCTGTCGCTCACGTCGCCGTGGTCGCTCTCCGTAGCTCCCTCCAGCACGGCGGACTCCGCCCCACGCCGTACCGCCAGGCTGTCCGTATTGATGGGTGGTGGCTCTTCGTGAAGGCCAGGTAATGGGAGCGTCAGCAGGTTGGTCTTCCCCATGCCATTGAGCCCAT